>Ga0307507_10000175_pt1 | contig 115746 bp, 38 predicted proteins | sample 7_EM_MG_FD_207223 | JGI IMG/M metagenome (GOLD analysis project Ga0307507, IMG submission 207223) | Populus trichocarpa ectomycorrhiza microbial communities from riparian zone in the Pacific Northwest, United States - 7_EM | ecosystem: Host-associated > Plants > Roots > Unclassified | place...
TATTAGAGTTTCCAACTACTCCTTAATAAGCTCTTAAAATATCGCCATAGATTATACCTAGAGTTTTATACAGACCTCTTCCTTATAAATAAGCTAGTTACCGCTTACTAAGGAGTACCAGTATGCCGTATCGCTATTTCTAACCCTTCTGAAGACCTCTCCTAGTTAATTAGCAAGTTACAATCTTCTATAGTTATATAGGAGAAGGAACACCCTTCCTAGGCCTTAATAAGACCGTCTTAAGGAACCTACTTTACGGATCGCATATACTGCTGTAATATTTATAACAACCGTAACCGAACCCACTCCTATAGACAAAACACCGTCAGATCCCTAAAGGCCAAGTGCTACGTTTGCCAAAAGGAGAGCTGCCGCTTATAGAAATATATAGAGGAGGAGCGGAACTATTCTAGAGATAAATATAAAAGACGTTTTAACAATAATAAGGGCCATAACGGTAACTTTAAAGAACGCTTCAGATAATACACTATCTACTGTAAAGAAGACAACAATAATAAGTACAATAAGACTTTTAAAGCTCTTGTGCTAAACACAGACACTAATAAAAACACTAATAATAACAATAGTAAGGAAGAATTAGAAGACCCTAACGGCTACTACCTTATATTATTTAGGACTCTTACTACAGACGAAGTAACCTCTATAAGCGTAGAACTAGCTAACAAGGCTTACGCTTACTTACTTACTACAATCTCCATGGAACCTACTATGGAAACCGACCCGTTTAACTACAACACAATAACCGCCGCTTTATGCTATACTTCTACGGTATTTATAGGAATTATAATTAATACTAGTGCGTTAAAGAAGTCTATAGCCGGTTATAGATAATTCTAGGCACTATAGAACGCGGACTAATCTATAAGACTTAATACCTTAACCAAAGGACAAGTCAACGTGCAGTTTGGCATTGGAATTGCTACCTCTATTAGAACTACGGATATCGTCACCCCTATAGGCAAGATATAGTTTTATATTGTCTATATAGATACCCCCTTCTTGCTCTGCTTAGCGGATATAGATAGACTCTAAATCTACTATAATAACCTTAGAAACGTTGTTATTATTTACACCAAAAAAGTACTAGTAGTGCAATGGTTTGGCCACCCGTTTCTCTTATAGAGCTTATTACTATAGTTATATCTATCTAAATCCTTTAACGCGAACCCCTGCTACTTAATAGATGTAGAGCTACGGCGCCTACATCGTCGATTTAGACATCCCTTAGTTAAGAAATTATAAAAACTACTCTACCATGCTGGCTATAAAACGGATAGAATAGCTATTAAGCAACTAACCAAGTTCTACTACTACTATTAGAAGTTTAGTAAATTACTAGGTAGATTCCGCTTCACCCTACAAGACAATGTTAATTTTAACTATAATATCATCGTCAATATTATATACATCAGCGGATCACCCCTCCTATATATTGTTAATAAAGGAACGCGATTCTAAGCTAGTAGATAGCTATAAGACATTAGCGCTAAACACACATAGAATATTCTATAGATATGCTAGATTAATACCTACCTAGGGCCACCAGACCTAATTACCCATAACGCCGGAAAGAACTTTGTTAGTAAGGAATTCAAGCAATACGCTACTATTATAGGAATTAGTATAAAGGGAGTACCGGTCAAAGTATATAACTCTATTAGAATAGTAGAGCGCTACTATAGTCTATTACGCCAAGCCTATTAGATTATTATAACTGAAATCCCCAAAATTAACAAGGAGATAGGACTTTAAATAGCGTTTAAAGCAATTAACAATTTAGCTAGCCCTAGAGGACTAGTTCCCATACTTCTAGTCTTTAAAGCCTACCCCCAAATGGTCGAATCCGATGCACCATCCCCTACGGTTATATAACGCGCTGCCGCAATCAAAAAGGCTATGGCAGAGATATAGAAGCTATAAGCTAAACGACAGATTGCCGACGCGCTAAATATGCAAAATGGACCCAATGCTAATATAATTCATGATCTCCCACCAAATTCGCCCATTTTGGTCTGGAGAGAAGGAAACACTGGCCAAAGCGGCCATTAGGACAGGCCATTTACCTTACTTACTATTAAAGGTAAAATATATACTGTTAAACTATCTAGCGGACCTACAGCCTTCCGATCTACGGTTATAAAACCCTACCTTTAAGCAACTAAATCGCAGGAGTAAATCGTTGGACCAGAATCGCCACCTAAACCTCTATTTAGGTCAGCCCTTCCTAAGACTGTCTTAGAGAGACCTGCTAAAGCTTAGCAACAACCCCCAAAACAAGGCAGAGGACGCCCTCGCAAATACCCTCTACTTACGGCCATAGCTAACATCACCATCTACCTACAGGATGATAGTTAATTTAGTACTCAATTCAGCGCCTCCTAATAGAAGGAGCTTACTAGTCTACTTAAGAAGGGAGTTTTTAAGATTATAAGACTCATGGATATACTATAAGGCATATAACTCTTTAATTCGCGATTTGTTAACAAGATCAAAAATAAGGGAACTAATAAGGCTTTTAAGAAATCCCAACTAGTTATATAAGCTTATAATAACTTAGAAAAGGAACTAGTTCTTACCCAATTACTAACCATTTAACAAGTTAGCTAACGACTAATTCTTTATATCGCCGCCATAAAGCTTCCATAGGCATAACTTTACCTCCGAGATATTTCATAGGCCTATATACAATCAACCACCACACTAAATCGAGAATTCTACGTATAACCTCCGCATAAGCTAATTAAGCAACTTGGGATTAACAAGGCCTCCGTTTTAAAGGTTGTAAAACCACTCTACAGAGTACCAGAAGCCAGTAACCACTAGTTTAAGATATATTACTTATATTACATCCAACAGTTACACATGGACCAGTCTATATACAACCCCTGTCTCCTACAGAGCAACGAACCCTTCGGCATTATAGGCCTACAAACTAACGATACTCTATTCCTAGCAGATAAGACCTTTATAAACGCAGAGTAAAATGAGCTATATAAGGCCAAGTTTATAGCTAAAGAACGGGAATAACTTACCGTCAATACGCCCATTAAGTTTAATAGTGGAGTCATTTAGCTACTAACTAACGGGAGCATTACGCTTACTTAGGAACAACAATGTATAAACCTTAGTACAATTAGCACCAAGCTTGCCATAAGTATAGGATTAAGAGGAGCCATAAGAACCTTAACTCTAAAGGACCAGTACATCGCTTAACGCGCTAAAGGTATATATATCGCTTTAGTTTGCCAGCCAGAAGCCTTATTTAATTTATTCTTTACCGCCTAGGTAATTAACCCCAACGAGAAAGACATAAAACAGTTAAATAAGCGTCTAAACTGGCAAATTAAGAACGCTAATAGAGGCCTTAAGTTTATTAAGTTAGATATTAAAACCCTACAGCTCCTAGTATTCACGGACGCGTTGTTTGCTAATAATAAGGACCTCTCTTTGCAGATCAGCTACGTCATTATACTAGCTGATGCTACAAAGAAGGCTAATATCGTCCATTAGAGCTTAGTTAAGTGTAAAAGAGTTACTTAGAGCGTACTAGCTTCTAAACTCTACGGTATAGCCCACGGCTTTAATATCGGCGTTGCAATCAAATCTATAGTAGACAAGATCCTACAAATTAACCTCCTACTTGTGCTTTGCACTGATTCCAAGTCCTTATATAACTGTTTAGTACGACTCGGAACCACCCAAGAAAAGCGCCTGATGATTAATATAATGTGCCTCCGGTAAGCCTATAAACGGAGATAGATTACAGAGGTGAAATGGATTAACAGAGAGGCTAACCCTACTAACGCCATAACGAAGGGAAAGCCCTGCGCGGCTCTTTAACAGCTTATTAATATGAACCAAATTAACCTACAAGTTATAGAATGGGTTGAATAAACGAACTTAGATTTAGCTTAGCGTCAGGTAACTAATTATAACGATGTAGACCCTAAATTCAACCAGCTAATTAGGATTTTCCATCCCCAGGATAGAAAATCGCTATTAGCTCGCTTACCACTAGCGCCTTAGCGGCCCTCGCGATATATTAACCTGCTACCCCTAATAATTCTTCTTGTAATTACGGACCTGTAAAAGGAGCGTGGAAGCTATTATATATTAATTAGATCTCTAGCTATTGCGTATACACTGCGAATAAGTCTAGAAGTAAACTTAGCTTTGGAATATAGATTAGCCTTCTTTTTAGAGTTGCTCTAGTGTCGGAATGTTAGTCATATAACGTGGTTATAAGACCGCGAAGCGAGGCTAGTTAACCTAACCTTAGAGCAACCCCTTACTTCTAGACAATCAATTATCCAATAATTAACAACGCATATGTATTATATAGTAATATTCATGCCCGTTAATTAAAGCATGTATACCGACACTTAATAAGAAGTTTAAATTATTTAGATTATATTTTCCATTGTATATTATTAATTAAGTTAATAAAGTAAGAACCGTTACCGTTATTAATAATTATAGAGGGTGGTAATAGAATTTTATAAGTTATCGGGTTATCTTTTAAGGGTTATAATAAGCTTACATAAAACATTAGGTGTATTTTTATCTTAATTAGTAGTTTAAGTTTATATATATACAGGCTTAGTTTCTTCTTAATTTAGTATAGGCTCGCAAACTTCTAATTAAGTTTCTTTAAGGGCCTTTAAGTCCATAGGTTTTATATATTTAGGTAAACTATATTGCCTTCGTTAAAGTCCTATATAGGAGCTTATCCTTTATTTATATGCCATTTCTATACCATTTAAGTATACGTTAATTTACTTTATAACAGTTCCGTTAACTACTTTATTTAATTAGCAAAGTTTTAAAGACAACAGCAAGAGAGAGAAAGGAGCTAAAGTAGAGCACGAAAGAGTACTAGGAAACCATCTACTGCAATATAATACTGGCTGGACCAACACTGGAGAGGCGTATAGGAGTTAAAGGTATAGAGGCTATTTTAGGCAAGAGGAACCTAAGCTATAGCATAGTTAATGCTATAGGAGGTAAATACCTAAGGGCTCTAAGAAGGCCTAATAAAGGTAGAAAATATAATAGCAACACTTTTAAAAATAGGAATAATAGGACTAAAGGATTGGCTCTATTAGGTAGGTGTTCTAGTAAGTAGCCTAAGATATAAATATAGCTGGCTAAGACAGACACCAAAACATGTAATACTGTTATGCCCCTTACGCACCAGCTAAGAAGTAATACTCTTAGTAGCTAGCATAAAGAACTATAATATACTGCTCTTAATATAAAAAGGTCTTAAGGCGGTTACCCAGTGGCTTATTAACTAAAATGTATTAAACCAGTTCTAGGCTATAAAGGAAATGGTAATAGAGGGTAAAAGGGCGAGTATTAGGCGCCCCCTAATAACTCTACAGTAGTAGAGTTAAGTTTGTAATACTAGCGCGTCCGTAGACTTGTTACGGCAGTAGTGGTTCCTAAAAAGGTTAAAAAGTAAGGTAGTAGAGCACCATAGGTAACTCGTAGGCGCTAAGTAGGCGAGTCCTAAAAAGCGGGGAGATAGATTACAGGGGTTTCTTAAGTAGAGTTTTCTCCCCATATGTAAATAAGGAGTAGTTTATGTGGGCCCAATAGGGATCCAAATCGGACGTTAAGCAATGAATAAATAATTGGTAAAGTTATACGCGTTAATTAACTAGATCTGTTTAATTATAGGTTCTATTATATTAATTTCGGGTTATAGTTTAAATCTAAGTTAAGGGTTTTATACGTAGGTCGCATAAAACAGCGTTATGCCTATTAATATATTTACCATATTATTCGCAGTAAACTTAGCTAAAGGTAGCTATTTTTTCCAGTTATCTTACAGGTAGGAGCAGTATATTTATAGGTATTATTCTATAATCGCGTTTGTAATTTTAGTTTAACTATTTATCTCTAAATAAAATATAGTTAATATAAGAGGCTAGTCTAACTGGAATATGTAATTATCTAATTAACAGTGTAGAATAAGAGTTATAGGTAAGTAGAAGGTAAGTCGAAGGTAGAACGAGCTTCACGTATTAAAGGACAAATGCTTTCTAACCTCTTCTATTTAGAGACTAATTGCTGGCTCTTCTCTAGAGGAGAACCAGCTCCCTTTATAATCCTTCTAAGACACTAGTAAAACCCTTTACCTCTTATCTGTCTAACCATGTCTTCTCTGGGATATTGGTGGGACATTGGTGAAACCTTTATCTGTCTTATCTAATATATACCTTTTAGGAGCGCCTGTTACAGTTAAGAGTTATATTTAAATACTTAATTATTTATATAGAGCTTGCCGGAAGTCTAAAATAAACTAGCTTCTATAGTTAGATATTATTAAGTTAGAAAGTCTATATAGCTTAAAGATATACTTAATAAAATATTCGGCTACTAATATCGCATTAATTAAGTCTATAGGAATTATATATCGCATTTTTATAAGGCGGTTAACAACTACTATAATATTTATAAACCTATTACTGCTCGGCAAGTTAACTATAAAGTTAATTAAGATATTGCGCTATCTTTATATTAGAATTAGTAGCGGTTAAAGTACTCCTTACTTCTTTATATAAGAGGTCTTTTTATATATACACATCGTATATACTTAAATATATTTTTATATATAGTTATGCATTATAGGCTAGTAGTATACTTATTAAATAATTTTATAGATCTTTATATAGCTAGGATGCCCTACTATAGGGGAGTTATATATAAATTTAAGTACCTTAAATCTTAAAGGTTCGGAATTTAGAACTACTATCTTCTATTAATAATACAATTAATTATTTTAAATTTTGCATTTAGTGAATGTAATATCCTTATACTATTATTTTCCTATTTAAATTGCCTTTGTTATATCTATTATCTATACATCGTTCTTATATTTATATTCTATTAGCTTATTAATTTCTATTTCCCATTTATTAACTTTTATTTTATTTCTATTAAGTTCTATATATAAAAATATAGGATATAGTTTTTTAAAACGTTTAGGGGGTAATAAAATCTATAATTAATTTATAATCCATTTATTTAAATTGTTTATAGGTAGGTCCTATAATCGTTATATTAATATATTAGGCTTCTAGTTAAGTTTACCTAGTTAGTATATAATCTTAAAGTTAAATTATAAAAGGTATTCAGCCTAATAAATTTAGCGCTGTGTTAATTGCTTTATAGTTATAAAGTACTATAGTTCTTATAGTCCGTTAATACTTATATTAGAAATAATAATTCTTTAAGCTTAAAACGCTATTATTTAAAGCATCTAATAATTATAAACAGTTCCTTATTATATATCTTATAGTTTAGTTTAGTAGGGGCAAGTTTTTAGAAGAGAAAGGCTACTAAATATAGCTTACCGTTCTTATTATATTGCAATAATATTCCACCTAGCGTATAATTAAATAAGTCTATTTTAATAATATATTTAAGGTTAAGGTTAAAGTAGGTAAAATTTAAATACTTAGAAAGTGGAAGAAAGTATAAATCCTTATAAATAGTGGAGCTACTAGTATAGGCTTTATTAATATAAACTACGCGAAAACTTAACGCCTAAATTTAAAGAAACTTAATAAGCCCTAAGGCCTATAAGGCTTTAATAGTAAATCCTTAATATATAGCAAACTAACACACTACGCTCTTATAAAATTGTAAATAGGCAAATACCTTAAATACGTTTCCCTATTTATAATACCTTTAAAGCATTATAAGGTAATACTTAAATATAGATAGCTAAAATAATACGACCTTTTAATTAGCTGGGTTAAATAAATACTGAAGTTTCGTATAACCTACTGCCGAAGTTATTACTTAAAAAACTATTTGCCCTATAAATACGCATATAACTATTTAAATTTAATATAATATAAATTGCCCTTACTATAAGCCTTAAACTAAAATAATAAAGCTATAACTGCCGATTATAGTAAAGAATGTGGAGATATTACGCTAAAACCTTTTAAATTTTATATAATATAGGCCGCACCTTTTATCTTATTAGTAAAAAGATAAGATTATAAAATCTTTACTAGAGAAGATATTAAAAAAGCACTAGAACTAAAATAATATACTAATCCTTAACCTTTTATACTAAAGAGTACTATAATCTAATTAATAAGTTTAAAAAATAATTTATAGACTAATTAGCCCTATACTAAGATAAGCATAATTTTAAGATAGAACTAAAGTTTAGTCCGTTATATAGTATATTATAAGAAGAATTGCTTATAATATAATAATACCTTAATAAGCATTTGGAAAAAGAATTTATTTATTCTAGTTAATCTCTATTTACCTTACCTATACTATTTATTAAAAAGCTAGAAGGAGGCTTAAGATTCTATATTAATTATTAAGCTTTAAACGTAATTATAATTTAAAACTAATATTTAATTCCCTTAATTTAAGAGATGCTTAACTATTTAGTAAAAGCATGGTACTTTATAAAGCTTAATATAGTTACTGCCTTTAATAAAATCTATATATGTAAAGGAGATAAAAAGTATATAGTATTTTGTATATAATGGGGACTTTTTAAATACCTAGTAATGCTATTTGACATAAAGAATGGTCCTAGTATATTTTAGCAATATATTAATAATATCTTAATGTATAATTACAGCACCTGTTATACTGAACGTGTGCTTACGCGTACGGTACACCAACTACGCGTTTACGCGTTTGGTGCACCAACCACCCGCTTACGCGTCTAGTGCACCCCTAAAGCACTGACTAATCAGGGGGAGGTCGTATCAGTATATAGACTACGTAGTCTGCTTTAATATAAGAGACAGTCACCACCATCCCAAAGAGCATACAATACTATACGTATTTCGTGCCCCGGGATACGACTTACTCATGCTATTAAGTTAGTACAAACACTGATTAGTGAGCGCGCACAGATCAGCAATTACTTGATACCTCCCCCCAAGCGATATATACGACAGCGACTACCTGTTTAGACTCCTAGTACAACCTGCTGGAAGGTCGGAAGTTGGGGATTACGGACTTATCTCCAACTCTATATACTTATTCAAGTCTTAGTACGGTTTACTGGAAGTTATAGACGCGAATATAGACCTATACGGAACCCCTATTTTTAACCCCCTCGAACCTTAAACCTCTTTAGACCTTTTGCGGAAACCCTCTACCCTCCTGTGAACCATTATGGACCCGTTAATTGATTTTACGGACCATTATAAGACCTCTCCCACCCGTTATAAGCTGCTACCACCCGCTATGTACCACACTATACTATAGTATGGCAGACATCAGCAAGCAAGTTAGTAAAGGTTAAAAGAAGTGGAGACAAGGAGTCGACGTTATGTCTACAAATAACGTTAACAACTACATTAGTTTTAAAATCCTTGAATATAAACACTTTAAGCTTATGAATGACGACCTATGGGAGCAATACTAGGAAGACTTTGTGGACTTTATAGAAGCTATTTTCAAGGCCTGCAACCCTGTTACTATCTGTAAACTACAAACCCTTTTACGTAACTAAGGTGTATGGGTTAAAAGGAATAAATGAGTTACTGTTGTATAGTCCTTATACAACATAATACACAAGAAGGACCAAACGGAATGGACTAAAGAGGAAATCCTAGACTAGTTCTAAGAAACTAAGGAACTCTTTACTTCTTCCAAACTTAATGTAATTGCTAGCCTTATACCTAACCCACTTAACCAAATTCGTCCCACAAACCTAAGCGGCTTTAGACTTGACCTTATTGGCCAAAATACGGACTAAATTACCCCCGCTATTTAAGTTATAGATCTGCAAGCCATATATCCGCAAGCCATAGATCTGTAAGTTATAGATCTATAACCTACCTAAGTAAAGACCTACAGCAAGGAGCTAGCTAACCTAGCCAAGCTCTATACCGACGAATCTAAGTATAGCGGTGAAAATAATAATTTTGACTTTAAACTAACTATCTTTACGGACCTCTGCTAGAAGGCTAATATTCCTAAACAAGAGTTTAGCCAAGCCTACTCTACCATGCTGCGCGGCCTAGCACTTAACCACTACTACACTAACCTCAAGAGTAACCCCCTTGGTGTCCCCTTTAATAAGCTATGTAAAGCTACCCGCAACTACTTTAAAGGACTAGAATATAGGCGTGATATCCTTACCTAATGAAATGCAACCAAGCTACGGACCGTAATTGACAAGAACACCGAAAAATCGACTACAGAGTGTCTGCAAATCCTTATTAAAGACCTCTGGCACCTATAGCATGGCCTTAACACCAAGCTTCAAACAGACGACTTCCTGCACAATAAACTTATTATGGCTTGCTAGGAAGTAGAGCCCTGCAAGTACGCCTATTATAAGCCTATAGACACCTTAGCTGGCCTCATTAATGACCTACGCTCCTCTATTATAACGTATAAAGTCTTAAACCTACCAGGCAGCACTTAAGCCTTTGCTATGGATATTCAATATCCGCAGACAGACTTAAACGTCTACTTTACGGACCGCTGCTACTGCCAGCAGCACCTATACCAACCAAGTCCCACCCGTAACCCCCGCAGCAACTTCTATATAAAAGTATACCCCCACAGACGAACAAACTAGAAATGCTTTATGTGTGGCAAGGAAGGATATTGGTCTATAAGGCATACCTAGGAAGAACGTAACAGGTTTAAGAAGAGATTTAATAAATGGATTAGCCAGTTTATCTTAAAATATAAAGGAGAGGAAGAAGAGGAGCCCCCTAATGAGTTAATAGAAGCCCTTATAATTGACTTTAACCTAAACAACTAGGAATAGAAGACCTTAGAGATGTTCCTAACTACTTTTGGACCTTTTACGGACAGTCAAGCCTTTAATATTACAACCGTATTAGCCAACCGTTCCTTTATACACTTAGTTGCGCCTAAAGACCATTCCGCAAGCACCCCTATTATGGACGTTATAGATCACAAGTAGGACCTATTTGCATATATCACTATAGAACGCTATACCCCTAAGGAATTCTACGGTGTTATAATCAATATAGGCGCCTTTAAGAAGTCTACTGTAGGTTATGGACAATACCTTGCATATAGGACCACCGCAAATGATAATATGGACATTAACACTATGTAAACTGGGGCCGTAAACGTCTAATTTGGCATTGGCTTAACTGCATTAATTGGATTAGTTGTAGTTAAGACCCTAATTGGCCTAGTTAACTTCTATATAGTAAAAGCAGACACCCCTTTCTTACTTTGCCTTGCGGATATAGATAGGTTATAGGTTTACTATAACAATATTACGGACACCTTAATCGGCTCTATAACTGCCCTAAGAAGCAAGCATGTTACCCTACCAATTATATAATAATTTGGACACCCGTTCCTTATATGGGGAGAGACTTTATGGACCTATATTTAGGAATCTTTTAACTATAACCCGTGCTACCTTACCAGTATGGAGATCCACTGTCTGTACTGCCGTTTCGGCCACCTGTTAGCTGAAAAGCTATATAGAGTCCTTGAACACTTTAGACATAACGACATTAATAGGAAGGCAGTTGATTACCTAACTAAATACTGCTCCTTTTGCCAGAAATATGGATGTTCCCTAGGCTGATTTAAGTTTACCCTTTATAAGGACCTTAACTTTAACCACTTAGTGTATATAAACATTATGTACATTAACAGCAGCCTAGTATTATATATAATTGATAAGGCAACCCGCTACCAAGCTGCCTATTGGTTGCAAAATATATCCACAAAGCACACTTAGGATATTTTACGGACCTGCTAGATTAACACATACGTTAGACCTCCTAAGTATATCACCTATAACGCCAGTAGGAACTTCATTAGTAAGGAATTCTAGCAGTATGCTATAGCCATGGCTATATTAACAAAAGCTGTTCCAGTTAAGGCGTATTAGTCCATTAGGCTTATTAAGCGAGCTTACCCAGCTCTATGGAGAGCTTATTAGATTATTATAGACGAGTGTAAGGACATCCAAAAGGAACTGGCTTTATAGATGGCTGTAAAAGCTGTTAACAATACCGCTGGCCCTAACGGACTAGTACCTACCCTCTTAGTTTACGGAGCTTACCTAAGGATAAGCAACCTAGGCCCCCCTGCCCCGTCTATTACGGAACGAGCAGCTGCAATATAGAAGGCAATGGCCGAAATAGCTAAATTACGGGCTAAACAAACTATTAATAACGCCCTGTACCACTGTAATGGACCTAATACAACCTTAGTACACAACCTCCCGCTTAACTCTAAAGTCCTTATATAGCGTAAAAGCGGCAGTTAGAATAGACCTTACTATCTACTAGCCGTAGAAAATAAGACGTGCTGTGTATAGCTTCCTAGTAGGCCAACTAGCTTTAGAAGCATGTCTGTAAAACCCTACTTTCGGCCCAAAAATACCCATAACGTTAAGCCAGATGAACCAGAAGCAACCGCCGAACTAGATGAACCAGAAGTAACTGCCGAATTAGATAAACTGGAGGCACCCTTACCTACCCTAGAGGTCCCCTAGAAACCTACTAAACTTACTAAACCTGCCGTAAAGCGTGGCCGAGAACGCCCCTATAAGAATCCTATAATAGAGAACTACTTGACCTCCGTAGGTACATCTACAAAGTAATCTCTGCCTGTGGATATATCAGTTCTAGTACAGGAAACCCTTTTTATGGACTTACGGCGTAAAGAGATTAACGGACTACTTAAAAAGGGTGTCTTTGCGGTTATAATAGAGAGAGACGTTCTGTAAGGCGTCCGTATATTTAACTTACGCTTTATTGACGAGATTAAGCACCCTAGTACTAATAAAGCCTTTAAGAAATTAAGGCTTATTGTATAAGCTTATAACGACTAGGGAAAGGACCTAGTCCTTATATAATCGCCTACAATTTAACGGGTTAGTTAACGGATTATACTCGCACTTACGCCTGGACTATAGCAAACTAAATCCGTAGCCCTTTACTTACGGGACATCTTATAAGCCTATATGCAGTCTAATACCTACCTAAGTAGGGACATCTTTATATGGCTACCCCTTAAGCTTAACCTACAACTAGGAACAATTTTACGGGTTATAAAACCTCTTTATGGAGTACTGGAAGCTAGAAACTATTGGTTTAAGACGTACCACCAGCATTATGTTAGTAAGCTTAAAATGGAACAATTAACCTATGACCCCTGCCTCCTATACAGCCCATTGAACGGCCTTGGTATTATTAGACTCTAAATAGATAATACCCTATTCCTAGCAGACCAGACCTTTGTAGACGCTAAAGAAACTGAACTATAAAAGGCTAAGTTCTTGGTAAAGCTATAAGAGTAGTTAACTGAGCAGAATCTAATTAAGTTTAATGGAGGCCTAATTATATAAAAGGGCAACCTAATTAAGCTGACTTAGGAATGCCAAGCTTAAAACCTAAAGCCTATTATAGCAAAGCCTACGGACCTTACTAGCTCCCGCGGAGAGACCTGCAAGACTGTAAATATAAAGGACTAATACGTTGCACAGCGTGCAAGAGGCGCCTATATTGCCATAGTCTGTCAGCCCGAATCTGCCTACGATTTGTCCTTTATGGCCCAGGCAGTAGATCCGTAAGAAGAAAATATTAAGCAGCTTAATAAGCGCATTTAGTGGCAAATTGATAATGTAGTAAGGGGACTTACTTTTGTACCACTGGACCTAAGTTCCCTTAGCTTACTGGCATTTACGGACGCCTTCTTTGCTAATAATAGGGACCTATCATCGCAAATTGGCTTTATAATTATACTTATAGACCATAATTAGGACGCAAATATCCTATACTGGTTCTTAATTAAATGCAAATAGGTAACCCGTAGTGTACTAGCTTCTAAACTATATGCACTAGCTTATGGCTTTGATATAGCAGCCGCAATTAAATTAACGATTTAGAAGATTCTATAACTGGAGTAGTTACCCCTGGTTTTATGCACTGATTTAAAGTCCCTCTATAACTGCCTAGTTAAACTAGGTATGATATAAGAGAAGAGGCTTATAGTTGACCTAATGTGCTTACGTCAGGCCTATAAACGACGTGAAATTATGGAGGTTAAATGGATTAGCAGCGGAGACAACCTAGCGGACGCCATAACTAAGGCAAAGCCGTATTAAGCTTTAAAAACCCTAATTAATATAAATAAGCTCAATCTAAAGGTTATAGAATGGGTGGAACGTGACTAACGGAGCACTTATAGTTTATTTGCGGCCTGTTGGAAGGCTATACGGTTCCTTTACGGCCCGTTAGAAGGCTGTATAGTTTACTTTACGGACCTTAAGTAGGACTTACGGCCAGCTTAAAGTACCGTCTGGAAGGCAGCCTAGAAGGTACCTTGGGAGGGATTTTCTATGTATTTCTTTTGTGTTTTATGGTTCTATTAAAACAATTACGGAGGCTGTATATAGGTGGTTTCATTTTTTAAGTACCGCTAGTGTATAATTACAGCACCTGTTGTACTGAATGTGTGCTTACGCGTACGGTACACCAACTACGCGTTTACGCGTTTGGTGCACCAACTACCCGCTTACGCGTTTAGTGCACCCCTAAAGCACTGACTAATTAGGGGGAGGTCGTATTAGTATATAGACCATATAGTCTGCTTTAATACAAGAGACAGTCACCACTATCCTAAAGAGCATATAATACTATACGTATTTTGTGCCCCGGGATACGACTCACTTGTGCTATTAAGTTAGTACAAATACTTAATTTACTTGTCCTCGCTCTCTAAATATTAGAAATATATTAGAATAGTCCTTAAACGCCTATAAGATGCGGGCTTATAATGCAATATTAAGAAATGCAAGTTCTATACGTCTAAAGTTATATACTTAGGCTTAATTATATCCTATAATAGAATTAAAATAAACCCTAAGAAAGTCGCTATAATTATAAACTAGGGAAGCCCTAGTAATATATAAGATATTTAAGGATTTTTAGGGTTCGCAAACTTCTATTATTAATTTATTAACTACTTTTTAGAAATTGCCTAGCTATTAGTAAACCTAATAAAGAAAAATATATTTTTTAAATAGACCGCTAGATGTAAATAAGCTTTTAATAACTTAAAACATTACTTTATAACTGCTTTAATTTTTACTCTTTTAAAAAAGAAAATGGAGATCTAACTGCCGTTTTTGGAGGGTTCTGTCGCCGTTTTTAGAGGTCGCGTTGCCAAAAACTCCCTGCCGCCCTAAGCCTCTTACTTGCCAGTCTAACGTCAAGCCTCTCGCTTACCCCCCTGTGCCCTGTTTTATAGGCAGACTAGTTTATCTAGAAGTGTAACCCTTCTATGCGCCTGGCGCTAAACCTATATATACTCTATAGCTTCTACCTCTAATCCATTTAACCTAGGCCCTATTTCTCTTATTCTTTACCCTCCCATCTTCTTAACCCCATATTACTCTCTATATCCTTCCCACTGTTATTGCCCTAAGTTCTCTTCTAACTCCCTAGAATGCAGCGCGCTTAATTATCAGATTATAGCTTGTCGTCCAGCGTCACTGACAATAAGTACATGGATATAGACAGCGATGGTAATAGCTACGGGACAGAACCGACCGTCTTTGACAGTAATGCTAATAGTGACGCCGACTGCAACGCTGACAGTGGCATTAACTATAACGATGCTTATAAAGCGCCCGCTTAAGTATGGCTTTATAAGGATTAAGACCATCCACCAAAATACTACCTTAAACAGTTAGTAGAGTTTAAGGAATCCAATTTCACGACACAGAACTATACTGATAGTAGTATAAATCTCCTTAACCGCATTAAAGAGCACTAGTATTAGTAAGTAATAACCTATTTAGCGGCTTCCTCTTAGGCCTAACTTAGCGGAGAGCTAACAATTTCTAGATACTGCACCTATATAGGGAAAGACCCTAAGAAAATATACTGAGTCCTCTTGCTTTAACTCCTTTATAGCTTCTTTAACTAGTTTCTAAATTAGAAACAAGGGAAAGGGGGTAGGAAATAGCGTGGGACAAAGGCTTCTAGCTTACTTAGCTTATACTAGAAGTACTATCGCCTTATATACAAGAAAGCGACTAGTGGGAAAATTCCTGGTAAACTAAACCGCTAGATGTATAAGGTAATTATATTCCTAGTTAACCCTTTAACCTAGTAAGGTAAGGCGAAGCTAAGATATCTTTCTTAGGTACTTCGGAAACTGGTAAAGAAATATAGCTTAAGCAAGAAAAAGCGAGAAAAGACCGTTATAGACGCGGAGGATCTCGCCCTAGTTCTTAAGACTAACTTAGTTATAATAAGGAAGAGATATGTAGTTGGACGACATTAAATGCAAGTCCATTTCTTGCTATAGCTAGGCTTTTACACTGTAAGCTAACCTAAAGCTCTTCTTAATCTATGCTACTAACATATAATGGTTATATTTATTTATGACCCAGAAGGCAGGCCTTATAAGATCGTGCTTAAGTTTATATTTAAATTTACTAAGGAATATCTTAGCATAAAAGAAGCGTATATTCTCTTTCTACCCTATTCCTCTTACCTTATGCTTATAGAGAACTAGTAATACTTTCCTAATTTCTGAGATTATCTTTAACCCTTTATTTATTCTTAGCCCTTACATCTTTCTCCTAGGCCTTCTCTTTGCTAACTAAGCTTTTATACCCCCTAATTTAATGTCCGCAGAGTAGCTTAGCAAGCTATATATTAAGCCTAGGCATAACAAGTTGCCGCTGCCACTCCGTTTAGACCTAGATAATATCCCCGTATTTTAGCAATTAATTAAAACCCCCTATAGCCACAAGGTCTTACTTAACTAGCCTTTGCTATACTTAACTCTTTTGCCCTAGATTAAGGACCTTGGCGTAATTACGGGATTTCAGTAGGTTGCGCGCCCATATAGTCTCCATTATGGCGTAGGTAAGGTATTTGACAAGAATAGTAAGTTCTATTATATAGAGCTAGTTCTACTAAAACCTTTCTAACGCCTATACTACCTAGGTAACGTAAGTGACGCCCTCTAGAACCTAATAATACAGTATACTAACGCTCGAACATTCCTAAAGCACTACCTTTTATAGTGTGTTGGTGTAGATACACAGGCAATTGTTTAAGGCTTAGAGCCTTAAGAAAAGTTAATAAAAGCGGTATACTAAATAAGCCAATTAATTAACCCGCGGCGGCCATAGTACCTAACAATAGAATAATCCTTATCAGTAAACAAGAACCCGCGCATTTATACCTTAATTAAAATTTGAAATAAGCTGAAGCTTAACCTTAAGCGCAAAACCGCAGGAAGCATAGAATACCAAAAACTTAGCTAAGAAATCACAAATAAAAGGCAACGTTAGAGAAATGCGCTATTGGAAAATATTAAGAAGAATTAGGACAATGAATAAGCTATAATTAACATTAAGTGGCAACTTTCTGGGGATAAATTTAGTGAGGATATTAAAGCAACCTTAGAATCTAGTGATGATAGATTGGTTAAACACAAACACCTTATCTAAGCAATTATAATGCTTCCTAGCGTGTTACTAGAAGATAAGATACGCAGACACAATAATGCCATTAATGCGGTTGTAGATTACTGCAATGTTAAGGAAGGTAGAGTATATTAGTGGAATTATTACCAGAGATAGTCTAGGATAGATGTCGCCCTTGGTAAAGTTAAGATTAAAGAAGATACTAAGATTTTAGAAGCGGCTAAAGCACTAGAGAGGGCAAAGTCATCTTTATATAAGGAGAAAAGACCAAAAATATGCTTTATCTGCCTTGGGAATAAAAAGCTTGCAATTAGCAAGCGCACATATAAGTTCCACACTCCGACTACTCTTATAAAGCATTTCCAATAAGCGTATCTCTCTAAACTCCTATAGCAGGGTGAGATTAAATGCAATGTTTGCGAAGTAACCCTTTAGCACAAAATGTATCTTTAAAACCATGCGTTCCTTATACATAGGACCTTTTCCTAGTTATTGCGCGCTTATCTTATTATTCTTTACCACTTTTTATTTTATTTTAGTCTATTGTCATCCAATCCTATTCTAGTATTTAGTAGAGTAAATGCAATAACTGGGATTCTATAATTCGTCTAGGGGGGCAAGGGGTAATAGATAAGGTAAGGGTAAGGTAAAGAATAAGGTAAAGGATGAGATAAAGGGTTAGGTAAAGGGTGAGATAAGGGGCAAGGGTAAGGGTTGGTTATATACTTTACCTTAAGTAAACTAGTTTTAGTAAGGAGCTATTAGAGTTTGAATTCTATATAGATAATATAGCTCCAACCCGTAAGTAAATAAGGGGAAAATTATACCTGTTCTGATTAGTATATAACCATATATAATAGCAAGCTAAGGTAAAACTGGAAAGCTTAATTAGAGATTGCTCTAAAGCGGACTAATCCAAAACAGACTACTTAAGCCTATAAGCGAGAGAGGCATTATAGGCTAAGAAACGACTTAGGAATATAATACTAATTAAACTTTGCCTAATATGGCTTAACAGAGTATAGAGCCTTAATCTAAGCCATAGGAACGTATTACCCTATTATATAACCACTAACAATAGGTATAACGCTAGGTAGACTATCCCACTATAGGTTTAGGGCTTTATTCCCCTAGGGCTTTGTTCCCCTAGGGCTTCGTTCCCCTAGGGCTTCGTTCCCCCAGGGCTTCGTTCCCCCAGGGCTTCGTTCCCCTAGGGCTTCGTTCCCCCAGGGCTTCGTTCCCCTAGGGCTTCGTTCCCCTAGGGCTTCTTTCCCTATACTTCCTCTCCCCTTAGCCTCTAAGCTCGCTTAGATCCGCCCTTATCTTCTTACGTCTTTATAACAGCCTGCTTCCCCTTCTTAATCGCTTCTTTAAGGTCTTCTATTTGTCCCCAGCACTAGAACAGCTCTAATTTTAATACAGCATAGTGCACATATAGCTCTATCTAGAGGCTATTATCTTCACTAGCTACGACGCTTAAGATAAGCTTGAAGTTCTTAAGTAAAAGCGTATTAAGGTCGAACCCATCGTCTATAGCTGTTGGATATAGAATGCAAAGATATACAAGATAAGCTTGCAAAGCTATTTAGGACTACTTTTAAATCGCTATAGATACAGAATTGTGGCGGGGGTAATGCAATATTTACTGGCCGCGTGGAGCGTTCTGAGCTTTGCTTTTACAATTAAAAGTTTAGCTTAAAGGGTGTGGCGCAGCGTGGCTAACCCTGGGTGGCTTAACAAAGCCACCTTACCATGTTATAGTTTGAAGACGCGCTGTCTCCCCAACTTAGGAGATTTATAAATGCACTGATTATATAAACAATCTCCTTATAGACATCTCTCACTTTAGTAATAGTGAATTTATTGTACAATGCCTCAAAGCATCCTACTTTCGCAGTTTTTTCTTCCACTATCGGCCGTTGGTCTTAGGCGTTTTATTACTAGCCTGGATAACCCTTATTAAGACTACCACAATCCTATTTATAATGCTAGCCCTAAGGTTATAGAGAAAATCCAAACTTAGTACAACAGCATTTGTCATTCCTTTAACTATTAAAATGTAGTATTATAGCTTACGACCTTCCTTTCCTCGTTGTTCTTGAAGTATCTTAAAGCGTTAATCCAGATTACAGCTAATTAAGCCAAGATGTACTACTTAAACAACGCGGGATAATGGTTTTAATATGCTGTGCAGTCTCAAGAAACCCGTAAGTGGATTAAGAGAACTATTAACAAAGGGGAACACCCAGCTGTAAGGGGCGCTTAGTTATATAATACTCTACTATATAATAGTTTCACGAGAGGATCCTCTTGTTTAAACGCGCCTGTTTGGACTACGCTAGTTTATCTAGCAATTTGTCTAAGTTAGAAGAATAGTGTCACTTTACAATACTAACGTCCTCTAATCTTTTTAAAGAATGATAAAAGGCACTTTATAACCAAAATCAAGGGAACTAACTAGATTACTTAGGTAATGGCAATTATATGCCTAGGCTTGCGCCTCACTGTTATTAAGGTATTACATTGGTAAAGAGTACCAATTTAGGTTTTAAGTTAGTATAATTCATAGCCTTTAAAACCTTTTATAATAAAGAGCAGTAAGACCCTTAGTATATACTGGCCTTAAGCTATAATAGAGCAGCGCCTAGTAGGCTTTCTGATTAGGCTAACTTAGGATAAGCTATAAAAAGGGCTCTTAATTATTCGTGTAGCACGTAGGTAGTTATAATATATTTTTTATTTTATATCTACCAAATAAGTTTTCGCTGCAGCTATACCTAAAAAATACAATTATATAACCTACATCTTTATAAACTCTTCTACTACTTTATATTTTGGCATCACTTCCTAGAGCTGCTTGATTTATTATCACAACTTAGTAGTATATAGAAGGTCTATTTATACTGCAGCCATAGCATTCTTAGGATGGCTCTATCTTTCAATTATCTAGCTTATAGAATATTGTTTACGCTATATATATACATTCCTATTCGCTCTTAATAGGCATAAATTTATACTATAACCCTACTTAACCCCACTAGCTATTCTTATAGCTCCTATACTTACTATCTCTATGTCTAGTGTAACTTATTCTTATAGCAGTCTGGCCTAAATAATGCAATAACTAAAGATAAGAGCGTGCTTTATATATATAGCTTAACGTGGTAAATCTAGCAAGTTATACCCTATCTTAATATACAATAAGCGATAAAATGATAGATTTAACAAAAAAAACTTCTAATCTAGCGGACCTAGTAATATCTACTCTTTAGTTAAGTCAATTGCTGCACCTTATAGCTAGAGGCCTTTTAAGCTAAAGCCCTATACCTAAACTTATAGAACTGCTTAAAGCCCTTAACACGGCATTGGAAAAGCTTACCTAGATATTAACCATAATAAATGCTAAATTTACAGCACTAGAGCCCCCTCTGTAAAGTTGCGGTAAGTATTATAAAGAGCTTAATAAACAGATCAGTTAGGTGGCTTAATTAGGTGCTTATAACTGGGCTATATTTAAGTATATAGGCTAGGATATCTTTGGCTTTATATATACTTTAAAAATATATATATCTACCATCGTGATAAAGATAATAGACGTTGCGTTATATATTAAAGGCGTACTTATGTGGACTAGAGCTAACACTAGTATAGGTCTATAGGCAATATTACGTTTATTAGAGAATGCCTTAAGGAATATAAAGAGCTTATTAAAGACACTCAGTCCGCTATCCTTAAAGAACTAAAAAGTAAGGTTTATTAATTGGGCAAAATAAAACAGTAGCTTAGTAAATTAATTTTTCTATTACACCATAGGTTAATACATAGTCATTTATTAAACTAGTCTGGGCTATCTATTAGTGGCTACTACTAGTATATATTTTCTTAATATGGCTATAGGGGCCGTTTGCCTGGGGTGGAATACTAGCACTGTTAATACCGAAAATTTTTGGTACTATATTAACTACTATTCTGTTCTTAACCTAATCTTATTATCCGCGTATATATACTATACTTAACATTTCTTAAAATAGTCTTTCTCTAAATTTCTTAATATTTAAGTTAAGTGAAGTAATAGAAGAGGCGTTAGTAATAGAGTCTATCTTAAAAGAGTTGACCGCGGATAATTATAACAATGGGTTAGGTCTAGGGCGGTCTCGTTAATAGGAGTTTAGAGAGCGACGCATTTGTTTAAGATAAGATTAAGGGGAAATTTAATGTATAGGTTCTTTAAAGTTCTCTGGAGATAATAGGGTAGCATTGACCTAGGCGCGGACGTGGTTTATAACGGTAATAGTAATAATAAGCTTAGCCTTGTATAAGAGTTTTAAACAACCATTGCTTAGGAAGTGAGTTGGAAGGGCTTAAATTATATAACCTTAATACTATATTTAATTGAAGTTAAAATCGTATTAAATGTAATAAGATAGCATGCGAAAGTTAAGCGTTAATTTATTTCCTACTACTAATAAGGTATAAATACTGGTTAGCATACCCTATAGTGATAAGGCAACTGCGCCTATAGAAAGATAAAAAACCGCTAAATATATAACCTAAGGGATCGCGGACGCTTTATTAATATAATAGACTTCGCAATAAAGACAAATATAAAGGAGGGTGGTATTTGCGTCGCTAGGCTTTGCTTGTAGCAGGTCCCTTATTTAAACTAGCTGGTTTATAGAGGGTGCGCCACGCATTTAGGGATTACGAAACAATTTTTCTACTTAAAGTTCCCTTATAAAGATCCTTATCTAGTCCTAGCTGGCATTTACCCCGCTATTAGAAACTCTTAGCATCTACCCTATTAACCTTTACCTCTGCATGCCATTCTGTAGCAAAAAGCGCGTTTAAACACTAACTTCTCTCTTTATTTACATTAAAAATTAAACGCCTCTTAAATAAGGGTGTGGCTAGAGCGGGTTAGCACCCTCCCTACTAGCGCCGGTATAATATTAAAGTAAATTTATATAGTATTGGAACCCTTAATAGAGGGTAAGATGATTTTCAAGTTACTTATAAAAGGAATTAGCAGATATATTTTTTAAGCCCTAATTCAAGAAGCTTCTTTAAAGGAAAAGGGTAGTAATTGGAAAACTATTCTAGTAAGTGCAGGCATAAAGTAGGTGCTAAGAAAGTACTAATAGTAGATATATAAAAATGAAAATAACTTTAATACTATAAAGAAGAAGCTGTTTCTGTATAAAGAGCCCTATAAACCTAGCATGCTAGACAAGTTCCCATATAATAGATCCTATAGGCTTAAAGAACTAGAGAAATTCCTATAAGAGAAGCCTAATGAATTTGGCAACAAGTAGAAGTCCTATTATACTTCCTCCTAACCCTTTCCCACCACACTAGTAGAGGTATACAATCCCACTTAGTAGATTGCAATAGATGGAATAAGCGCTAAAGAGTATGCACTAGATATTATTCTTTAACTCTTTAATATATAAATCTATAAGCCTACTAACCTTAAATATAACTAGTACTTGCTTGGGATATAAGTATTTAAGCTTAGAAAGAAACTTATAGAGTTTAGGGTTATTATTATATATTAGTTGTCCTTTATTGGTGATATAGTGAATAAAATCTTCTGCCTATGTTAAGAGACTTAAGAGATTATTATAAATTGTATGGAGCTTAGAAGAGGTCAAGCTAAGAGAGACAAAAGTGTGGGTTTTAGAACGTAGACAGACTACTAGGCGTTCTATAGGCATTCTATAATTTCTTATTAAATTTCTACTTTATTCTTCTATATAGCATTGCACTTATAGAGTCTTGCCTACTAAATTACGCCAAATCCTAAGTTCTCCATTGTTACTTGATAATCCATTATTGTTACTCCAGCTCGGTTTATTAATGTTAGTAGTATTAATTCGCCCTTCCACTAGGTTACTCTAGCGTAATCTATTAATAGGGTGGCCAGAAGTCCGTAGCTTATTACTATTGTTTAAAACTACCGTCTCTTCATTACTATCTTTATCACTATCCTCTTTCCATCCTTAATTACAAGGTGTGAAATATATAACACTAGGGTAGTATACACAGATTGTCTCCTAAGCTCTTCCTACAGACCTATAAGAATTATTAGCAATCTAATTTAGGTTTATTTAAGGCATATATATAATAGGACTTATTTAACAAGCATAGAAAAGAACTATATTTTAGTGAGGCTTAGTATTTAGGGAAAAGCTAGCTTAATCTAAGGACATTTAGAGGCAAGGTAAATGCCACCTTTATAATATTTCCTCTACCGCTTAGCTGAGCTAAGACCAAGTTTAAAAAGGGAGATTAATATTACCTAAACAAGGCGAAGTATATTAGCGGCCCCTTTACCCTAAAGCTGGCGCATAATATCTATTAGCTATAATTACTCCTTGCTTAGTATACTGTCTATACCTAAAAGTATAGGCTGCTAGACTAAATCTAATAGTGGCTGTTTAAATTAAAGAAGGCATTGCTAGGGGTAATTATTAGCTGAGCTATTACTAAATATAAATATCTAACTAAAATATATTATATTAGTGCGGAAGAACTAACGCACCAGTCTCTAGCTTTATAAGCAGTGCTTAGCTATTATTACTTATTAGATTATAAGTAGTCTTAATGCTCTAGCTCTTGTTAGCATTAATATAAAGAAGCTCACATAAACACCGCATACTTTAATAGCTGGAGAAGTTTATATAAATTTGTTAACTAGGATCGTGTGAGTTACTCTAAAATTAATATTTCTGCCTAAATCCATATAACGTGGGCAAAAGCAATGCCGCCTTTTAAGCGCTATACTACGGTTTCTAAGGCATATAGTATAAGTAAGGAGTTAGGAGATAAAGCTACGGCTTATTCAGCCACCTCTAACGTAACTAAGAAGAAGTTTAGGAATATAGTTCCTACTCCATCTGGAACTAGATAAGGGCTTCTATATACTAGTGTTTAGGGGTAGCCCTAACAGTTAATTATTGTTTAAAGTTAGTAATCCAGCTAAGCCAAGTTTTACGCTTAGAATTAAATAGGGGATTTATTTGATATTATAAGAAGAGGCTTAGATACTAGATGCTAGTAGAGGCATTAGCCCCCCAAATACCCAGAAGCTATAGGCGGTAAAGAGATTATCCTATAACTATTAATGTGACTTAATGTTGCAGCAAAGCAGCTTATATAATTTAATATTTTTAAATTGGAGCTATACTTCTAGCATTAGTCCTACAAGGGCATAAAGGGCGCTATTATACAGTTTTTTTTGCTCTATAGCACTTACAATTCCTAATTCTTTTATACTGGCCCTAAGCTCTTACTAGCTATGCTTTCTCTAGTTAAGGACCACTCGCAGCCATCTAATTCTAGATAGGTGGGAATACCATCTTTACCTACCTAAATATCTGGAATGGAAATTTTATATCCCTACAACACCTAAGAGTATAAAGATGTATATATCTTAGGAACAGACTATATGGAAAGCTATAGTAAGGCCAGCCCTATATTTTAAGTTTGGCCTATTAATCTTCTTACCTAATAATAGGCTTATCTAACCCCACGAACATAGTCGCTAGTGTTAAGTATATTTCTCCAATACCTCCTAGTAAGATAGCCAGATAATTATAGATCTTTTAATTACACTAATAGCTAAGTAGGTAACAATAAAGCCTACTTTGCGGATGTTTCTAATAATAGCTTAGATTATAAAAGTGAAGACGAACAGCTTACTAGATTCCTAAGAAGACCAAACCAAATTTTAGAAGGCATAGTTAAAAACAGTGCACTTAAATACTAGGTGGAGTGGAAGCCTAGGCTGACGAGCATTAGAGCCATAGAGAGAAATAAGAATTTAAGGTATTGCTTAGTTCACATTATAGATAAAGTAGCAGTTTTGTGCTGGAAGCCTATTAAAGAGCCTATAACTAACCTAATGTCCTATAAACTTCGATCTTATTATAAAAAGAACCTTGGCAAGTTTATTAAGCATATTATAAGGTTCTAAGAGCTTAGAGAGGCGCTTAAGAAGAAAGACAGAAAAACACTTATAGCTTTAGTAGATAAGAGTGGAATATAGAAGGGACTTGGATTAACCCTACAAAACGCTATTAATAAAAGTAGCAAAAAAGAGATTAACGGCGAATCTTTAAAGGCGAAAGAGAAGTAGAGATCACCCCCAAATGCATAGCATATAGTAGGCTTAGGCCTAAATAATTTAGGAACAGAACTTTCTCCTATAGTACTTTAACAGTTTCTAAACAATCGCTAAGTATTTCTAGTTACTATTAAGCAATTTGATTATTTCCTATATATAACACATTTTAATCTTATCTATCCCACTATTTCTTAGGAATATCCTAATATAAGTAGGAATGGCTAGAGGTTCTAAGGGCTCTTAAGCAAGGCTTATAAAGTAGAATAACGTATGCTGTATATGCCATGTAACTATAGGGAAGAGTTTATTAAAAGGCGGAACATTAGATGGTTGGACAAAGGTTAAGCTTAGGTCTACATCCTTACTACTAATAAATTCCGCCTACTAAGACTACCTGGACTAGACAAGGTCTCCAAACTAGGTTAGATATACTTATTCTTAAATATAAAAATCAAAAGCACTTAATAAAGGTTATAGGCTTTTATAGCAGAAGCAGTTGTTCTAGTATGTTTAATAATACTACCTAAGATAACAACTTTCTTACTAATGCTTTCTAAAATATTTGAGTTAGGACTAGGACTAGATAGTTAGTATAAGCTCTATTAATTTCCTTATATTAGTGCTATTTACGTTATCTTATCTGCTATAATAGATAAGCAAACACACCCGCTTACTTATAACGGATTTCGACTATAGTCCCTTAAGCTAGCCAGTCTATAGAGAGTGCGCTACGCGTTTACAGATCGCGAAACAAATTTTCTACTCTAAGTTCCCTTATAGAGATCCTATCTAGTACTAGCTAGCATTTACCCCACTATTAGAAACTCTTGGCATCCACCCTATATGCTATTCTATGGCGAAAGTGCGTTTAAACACTAACCTCTCCCTTTATTTGCATTTAAAAATTAAACACCTTTTAAATAAGGGTGTGGCTAGTGCGGGTCAGCCGCCCTCCCTACTAATAGTAGCGAGCCTAAAGTACTCTCTTTACCTATTAGGACCAAGCTTTAACCCAGCTAAACTAACCTTAAAAAAGGTAGCAATGTCCCACAGTTAGGAGGTCGCTAGTTAGAATGCCTTATAAGCTCTCCATCCTATCCCATAGGTAGCGCGCGTCTAACATTACCTGCCGCTGCATATATCCTACTAGGCCTATTAATAAGCCTTAAATAGCCGCTTAAATTAATCAATATGCGGCGATATCAGACAGCCAATGACCGGAATAATTATAGGACTGATACTTTAGGCAGCCGTTGTTTTAGCTACCCCACGTTTATAAACACAGCTAAAGAAGTTTCACGTTAACTACCTAATCTACTAGCTTTAAGACTTTACTGTTTTAGTTTAGGTCAGTCTATCTATAGAGTATATAAGTAATAATAGGTTTAAAACGGCCGAGAGAAAATATTATTAGCGGAGTATCTCCTAGTTAAATGTGGACGTATTAATAGTTATCTTTGTTAATAACTATACTTTTAAGTACCGTTAGATAATATTTATTAGTATTTTACCGCCTTTAAGCCATTGGATAATATAATAGACCATTGGATCCATTTTATTAATAGGCATTTAGGGCTATATATTGTCCTAATTGGCGCTGCTAGTAGACCTAGTTTTTTTGGTGTGCTAGTTAGTAGTCAACACATTTTAAGCGACTAGGGAGGCTTGATCCCCTTAACTAAACGTATCAGACGGCATATAATGCCCAATTAGGTGTTTGATATAACGCCTCCTGTGCCGCTTCTAAGACACTAACAGCATCTACCTTATAAGGTATTATACCCCGCAAACCACTAATCCTTTTTTATATAACAGCACAATCTTATTTAATATTAATATTATTTAGCTGCCAAACTTGAACAAGAACCCTTTACTATTAGCTTTTGTTAAAGTCACTAAGTTACCCTATCCATATAATCGCCTCCTTATCTTTCTTTAAACATAGATAAATTATTCCAGAAGTATGCTATTTCCTTATATAACTATCTCCATTTACAAGGCTAAGCTAACTTTTTAAATAGCTGTAAAAGAATATTTACCTCCAACCAATTTACCTTTTTTATTGGTGAGGGTAAGAAACCCATTGTTGTTTATACTGCGGCCATTATAGACCAGTCCCCAGCTCTAAATACACTTATCTATAGGCGAATGGCCAAAGTGTAAACTAGATCTGTTATCTTTAATAATGTGCTTAAGGAGGACTTTATATAATTCTACCAGTTCGCGTATACAGGAGATTACACCCCTCTACTATGCATTATTAAGGACGAGATAAGCCATCTAACTTAATGTAAGCCCTATAGTGTAAGCTGAAACTCTACTCTGGCCTATATGCAGATTAATCTTCCTAACGCAGCGTATTTACTAGAATTGGATTTAGAACCTAAAATATTAGATATACCACCAATAGAACTAGAACTAGAACCAGTACTAGAAGAGCTAGCAACAGAAGAGCTAGCAGTAGAAGAACTAATAGTAAAAGAACCAGTAGTAAAAGAACTAGTAGTAGAACCAGTACTAGAACCCCCAAGAGCGTTTAGATATGGTTGGGGGAGTTATTCCCAAATATATAATAGATTAAGAGCTTCTCGGAAGGTAAGCTTACAAAGGTCTTTTAATACCAAATTTATTTGCTCTACTCTACCTTAGCAACATATTATTAATTTATACAAGACTACCCCTAACAGCTATATAAAGCAAGACTACATAGGGGTATTCTTGGCTTATGCTGGACTTTATATTTTTGCTAATAAATACGGGATTAAACCTCTAGAGTCCTTAAGCCTATATAAACTCTATATAACTCTAAAAAGTTTCACTCTATATAGGGCGCGAATTGGGGATATTCTTAAGCTAGTACGATACGCTTATGAGAACGGCCTGGATTATAAAAGCAATAAGTTAAGAGCTCTTGTTTCTAAGTACATTACTTATAAAATTGATACAATTGGGAAAGCCAAGAGATTTCTTACTCTAATAGAGGAAGGCGGTCTTTTTGTACGGGATTTTTGGAAACTAGTGCAGAAATACCTTTTTTAGTTTGAAATCCTTTTTATTTGCATAATAGGACGCATTTATAGTAAAATTGCAACGTATATTGCCAGTTAAAGACATAAAAAGGTAGTTATAAAATTAAAGGAGTTCGCCTATAAGCAATAAAGATCTAAAACATATAAGATAATCTGGTTTATATATTATTTTAGGAGTATTTTTGTATTTGTTTAAACTAAAATATTGTTATAGGAATGACGAAGGTAAAAAGCAGTAAGAATATAAAAAACCACCTAATATAGACAGTGCTCTTATTAATATTCAATATTAGTATAAGGCCGTATTGATATTGATATTGAATATAGTATAGTCTTAGCATGGTGTTTTATTTAAAAGTAGGCTCTATACGCCCCAGGGCTCTGGTAGAGCCTTAAAATAGCTACTCTCTAGATTCTGCTAAGGCCTCTAAAGCTTCTTGTGCTATATTCATCGCTATAAGCCCACATTAAACAGTATAATATTTAATTCTGACTGTTATAAATAGCTTTATAAGGGAGAAGATCGCAGGCAAGCTGCTATATAGAAGTAGCTAACCAGCGCCTTTTATAAGGCGGCTTTAGGGTAGTTACATTTACTATAGAGTTGCTTAATATATTGTTATCGCCGCCAGAGTAGGTAAATTAATTAGAATTAAGTTTAGAAATAGTAGGAGAGGATATATCATTATCTTTAATCGCGTTAGTAGATAAGGGAGGCATGGCGTTAATTAAAGGTAGAGTGTATAGGGTTGAGGTATTAAGCTCTAGGGGGATATAAAAATTGTTAAAATTAACAATGTTGTGCGTAATGACTTGCAAGTTTGGTAATTTTTAGGGGTCGTGCGGTTCCAATTTAAAGGCCTTAGATTTAGTTTAGAATACATTAATTTAGAGTGATTTGGGCTGCACAGCCTTAAAGTTTTAATTTTCCTCTTACCGCTTACAAAACGCCAGAATTGTACACTAAAAAGTTGGCAACTATACTATATGAGGCTTCTAAACTAAAGGTCTTGGCGTTAGTTTAAAAAGGAGCCTTAAGCTCCTTATTTAAATCTAAATACTTTAGATTGTATATGTCCGTATAACTTATAGAGCTATAGACGCGTGTTAAATTAGGAAGGAACGCATTCTTTCTGCTAGACTTTTAGTTTAGATTTAAAAGCGTTAGATTGCAACTAAACGACCCCTTAGTTTCTAGTTATAAGTTTACCTTATAGGGATTATGCGACCTATGGGGATCTTATAACCTATAGGGATAGCAAAATATAGTTAAAATGGATGGAGTATATATCTTGGTTAACAAGACAGGTACTCTATTATCTAGTTATACTAATTTTAAATAGGAAAAATGACTAGACTTACAACTAACATTAAATATTACTGTTAAATATTACTAATAATTCTCCTAGCACGCCCGTCAAAATCTCCCCTACCTATCTTTACCCCTATAGTAGTATATCTCTTTACCCAGACCTTAATAAGTATATTAACTACGCCGTCAGCCTTTCCCCGTCACTCCCAGCCCTCCAAATGCTCTAAAATGCTACCTATAATACTGTTACCAAATCTGTTAACCAAACCTCTATATTCTATAACTTTATCCCAATGTTTGTTAATGTGGAAGTCAAGTGGAGACATATAGGGAAGGATTCCACGATATAGTTAGGGGCCTAGATTGCGGCTGGGTTCAGGAAGAGATTAGTTAAGGGATAGATAGATATAGAGGTTAGGGATACGCAAGGCAAAGGAAACGGCTTGTCCTTGGGATCCCTAGTGTTCGCAATCAAAATTAAGGCCAATGCCTAACTCCTATATATAGTCACTGCTTAGCTTAAGCCGCCTAAACCTTATAAACTGTTAAAGAACGCCGCAAAAGAAGATAATAAGGTGGATGTGGCGGTGTAGGACTTTAAGATGTTCTTCTTTGGTCCTATAAGGCTAAGAGATACGTATTCTATAGATAGTACAAAACGGCTTATAAAGAATCTTTATAATATTTCTATAGGGCCAAACTGAGTTTAAGAAGTGGTGGGAGGAGACTATCCTAGCGGCGTATAAGGAATAACTTTAAGAGGGGATAATAGGAGACTTATCTAGTAGCATATAAGGGATAACTTTAGGGTTTAGCGTAGCGTACTTACTAGGCGTTAGTTAGGACTGGGTGCGGCAGTACTTTACTACCACAACGCTACGTTTCTCTACTTACTACCCCCAAAAAGTAGACCTTTATATAGGTATGTATGTATATATATATATTCTATTATAGCTATACACTATCTAGGGTATAGGCTGTTATAGAGTAGTGCTATAAAAATAAGGGTATGGCCAGAGCGGGTCAGCCACCCTCCCTACTAGCGGTAGCTATATTAAGTAGCAAATCACTTAGATTACCGTTAAATATCATTTATAAGCGTGCCCTTGTAGCTTAACCGTATAGAGTTCTTTCTCTAATTGCCACTTATTTAGGGCTTCAGGCAATAATATTATGTATAAATACTAAGGCCTAAGGACTTATTTCCGCAACTAGAAGCATTTCTCTATTAATAAAATAGCCTTGTCCTTATAACCTTGGCCTTTTAATATAAATATAAGACTGTTTATGCTGGCTAGTATAGAAGGATGCTCCCACCCTTATACTTATCTTTACTACTTACACCTCTAGCTCTTTAGCCTCCTTCCACCGCCCTTAATTCCTATAAGTTGACGCCAAGTTAGCCTTGCTGGTCAGTATAGAAGGATATTCCCACCCTAATATATTCCGTCTCGTCCCTATTACCTATAATAGTAGGCCTTCTATTAAATAGACAAGTCACTTAAAAGAACTCTACTCTATTAAAGAGGGCTCTAGAAGCTCTCTATATATATAAGGTAGGTTTAGGCAACTAAGTCAAATATTATAGGCAACTAAGACAAAATAGGCAATAGAAACAGGTAGTGAGATATAGGTACTAGGCATTAAAGACAGTAGTAAGATATATAAGAATAAGGTGGTGAGTTATAAGGTAGTACCTAAAAGTGACCTTAATGGTCAATACCTTCGACCTCTTTTAATTGTCCCTGATTTCAGTATGTTATAGGGTATACTAGAAGGTTCTAAGCCAGCTAAAACTTCTCTAAGAGCTTAAAATTCCCTATAAAACACTGCGTATATAGGTTAGACCATCTATACTTATAAGCTTACGTAACTACTAATTGTTAATATAGACACACCAAAACAGGTACTAAACTCCTTCTCTATATCTAGTTCTAAAATATACCCAATAGTCACCAACCCTTACCCTAAAGAGAGTTTTCGTAAATTGCTTAAAGATATTTATAGTAATTAGTATTTCCGGCAGTATATCTAGGAACTCCTTAAATAAAAGTGTTAGTATTACTTTTCCACTACTGCAATTCTTCACCACTACTTTAACCACCTCTTCTGTAATTTAGACCTTATCTCTTTGTTAATTAAGTAGAATCATTATTACATCTTTTCCGTTTTCCTAATTCCCTACTGCTGCTTTAACCACCTCTTCTATAATTTAGACCTTATCTCTTTATTAATTAAGTAGAAGCATTATTACGTCTTTTCCGTTTTCCTAATTCCCTACTGCTGCTTTAACTACCTTTTCTATAATCTTAACCCTAGCTCCTCCCTGCTCCAGAAGAACCGCCATTACCTCTTTTCCGCTCCGTGCCGCAGCTATAAGCACCTTTTCTGTAATATTAACTTCCTCTCCTTACTGTTTAAGAAGAACCCCTATTATATCTTTTCCGCTCCATACTACCGCCTTAACCACCTTTTCTATAATTATAACCTTAGCTCCTCCCTGCTCTAGAAGAACCGCCATTACCTCCTTTCCACTTTATACTACGGCTATAAGCACCTTTTCTATAATATTAACTTCCTCTCCTTGCTGTTTAAGAAGAACCGCTATTACATCTTTTCTACTCCGTACTGCCGCCTTAACCACCTCTTCTATAATTATAACTTTGGCTTCTCCCTACTCCAGAAGAGCCGCTATTACCTCTTTTCCGCTCTATGCCGCGGCTATAAGTAACCCCTCTGCCCTCTGCTCTAGAAGAACCCCTATTACCTCTTTTCTGCTCCATGCCATAGCTATAAGCACTTCCTCCGCTCTCTACTTTAGAAGAAGTACCATTACCTCTTTTCCGCTCTGTACTGCCGCCTTAACTACCTCTTCTATAATCTTAACTTTAGCTCCTCCCTACTTAAGAAGAACAGCTATTACCTCTTTTCCACTCTGTACCGCGGCTATAAGCACCTCCTCTACTCTCTGCTCTAGAAGAAGTGCCATTACCTCTTTTCTACTTTGTACTGCCGCCTTAACCACCTCCTTTATAATCTTAACTTTAGCTCCTCCTTGCTTTAGAAGAACCGCTATTACCTCTTTTCCACTCCGCGCCGCGGCTATAAGCACCTCTTCTATAATATTAACTTCATCTCCTCGCTGTATAAGAAGAAGTCCTATTACTTCATTTCCACTGCAACTATTCCCTACTGCGGCTTTAACCACCTCTTTTATAATCTTAACTTTAGCTCCTCCTTACTTTAAAAGAACTGCTATTACCTCTTTTCCACTCCGTGCCGCGGCTATAAGCACTTCTTTTATAATATTAACTTCTTCTCCTCACTGTTTAAGAAGAAGTCCTATTACTTCATTTCCACTATAACTATTCCCTACTGCGGCTTTAACTACCTCTTCTATAATTGTAACTTTAGCTTCTCCCTGCTCCAGAAGAACTGCCATTACCTCTTCTCTGCTCTATGCCGCAGCTATAAGTACCTCCTCTACCCTCTGCTCCAGAAGAACCGCTATTACATCTTTTCTACTCTATACTGCCGCCTTAACCACCTCTTCTATAATCTTAACTTTAGCTCCTCCCTACTTAAGAAGAACAGCCATTACCTCTTTTCCGCTCCATGCCGTAGCTATAAGCACCTCCTCTACTCTCTGCTCTAGAAGAAGTGCTATTACCTCTTTTCCACTCCATACTGCCACCTTAACCACCTCCTCTGTAATCTTAACTTTGGCTCCTCCCTACTCTAGAAAAACTGCCATTACCTCTTTTCCGCTCCATGCTGTGGCTATAAGCACCTCCTCTGCTCTCTGCTCTAGGAAAAAGACTATTACTTCTTTTCCACTCTCTACATTCCCTACTGTGGCTTCAACTACCTCTTCTATAATATTAACATCGTCTCCTCTCTGCTCTAGAAAATCGGCCATAGTATTTATATTATATAATATCGCAACTCTGCTTAGATGTATTATATTTAAGGAAGTGAAATTGCAAAAGAATTCCGCTATTGTATAATAAGGGAAGTTAATTAGGCCAAATAAGAATAATATGGCGTTATGGACCACTTACTGGACAGTCTTTATATAATCTACACGCAGATTATTAGTATCCCGTGTATTAGAGGATATGCTAAGTAACATATATATTATATCCCATTAGTCGCTTACTTTACTTTCCCTAAACTTTAACAAGAGAGTATAAAGATCTCACTTCTAGCTTTACTAAGACTCTTTTCTTAACAAACCTAGCATTATATCTAAGACGGCTTAATAATGAGGTTCTAGTTTCGCGCCTATTAGCAACAGTATAAGGGCAAAGATGCGTGCTAAGATAGACTTGGTACCGCTACAGACTATAGCAGCTCTCGCGTTAGCGACTTTTTATAAAATCCATACTCTCTTAAACTAAGGCCGCCCTAAGAGGCACTTTATACCTTCACGCTATTAGGTTACTAGGCCTAGATGCTAACTCCTTAAGGTAGGTTGTACTAATAACCAAAGGTCTATCTAGCGCTTATCCGCAAGTTTCTAGTCCTTATATATATGCTTAATACTCTCTTCCTATAGTTGCTTTAAAGAGTCTATAAGGACATTTATATTATATATTACTAGCCCTAGCCAGAGAATAACCCAATCAGCCTAAGAATATATATTCCCTATTTGTTAAACCTAATACCCTTGTTCTTTCTCGTTGCTTTGGTTAATATAAATAGCATTAACCTAAAGCATCCAGTCCGTATTGTGTAAATAAAGATACTAAAGCGCTAAGTATAGGTTTTCAGTAATACTAAGAGTTCTCCCGTTTATCTTTATATATTTAAACATTTCTATATAGCCCCATATATATAACAAAGCTTTATAGGAAATTGCGCTATCACTATAGAGCTAGGCTTAACAAAGCTTACACTTAATCTCAAACTCTCTACTTTTAAAAAGTCATAGTAGCCAAAAAGCAGGCCCCTTAAGATCAATTGGTTTGTATTTAAAAACATCCATCTATCTCCTATAGAAGAAATAGCTTAGGTATAAGCTGTAATGTTCTAACACTAAGTAGGTAGGGCGTTACGCAGATTGTTATAACGGCATTAACGACGTAGAACCCACTAAAATAAATATTAAAGTCTAATGTATAAGAGTAAAGCTTTCCTAATAAGAATAGATGGATATTACTTTAAACCCTACACTGAGCGGCTAGGTTTGTAGTTATTTAGATATAGTAGGCCTAAGGGAGGGAAAAGCATTGTTAAAAATTATCCTTAGAGAGCGTGGCGCAGTAAAGGCGGAATTAGCCCTAATACTCCCATTAGGATAATCTTTAAACTTATAGTGCTTATATAACGCTTGCTCTAATACTTATATCTCCTAGGCGTAGCCTTAAAGGGGTTATTTAATAAATAGGAAATAGTCTAAAATGTAAAACAGGTCAAGCCGGGTAAGCATACCCATAATCGTTATCTATTAGTAATTAAAAGGATTCCGTACTGCAAGTCGCCACTATAAGTAGGGAGGGCGGCCAACCCGTACTAGCCACACCCTTATTAAGGTAGCGTTTCCTAGACATTAGCGGTTAAAGCTCCAGCGTAATTATTATATAGGGTGTTATCCATTTAACCAAAGCCTCTTTCCTTAGCCAAAGAAAGGTGGCCGCTATAGAGTTAGCCGCTATAATTATAGGAGGTGGGTTTGTTTAGGATTTTAAATATATAGCCTAGAGCGATTGTTACTAATAATGGTTATTAATAGAGCTATTGCCCTATAAGGCTGGGTCTGCCTTTTATTACTTAAAATATTTAGGCAGTTAATAAGCTAAGACCTATATCTCTATAGGTGACTTTATTCTACCACCTTCCACTTACACACGTAAGTGCAGTATCCGCTTTTAAACTATAATCCCCTTACTTACAATAAACCGACTTAAGGTATGCCGATTAATACTATTAGTGCTAAGATAGAAAATATATGCCTTCTTTACTTCCCCCTTTACATTTAATTTTTATAACTAATATAGCTATTATAGGAAATTATAATCCTTTAATATAATGTCTGCTTTAAGCTTAACTAGCTCTTAGATATAAATCCAAAGTATTCCCAGCTAATCTGTAATTAGGCGCTTATGCTTTCTATAGCTATTAATTCTATAGCCATATGCTATATTACTATTAGAGACTTATTTAAAGAAGATTTATAGAATTATAATAGTGATTTTATTGATCCTAGTAAGCTCCTTTTGGCTTCTAGCTTATCCCCTTTACCTATAGGTAAGCTAGCTAAACAGACCAAGGCAAGCACTGCTAATTAGTTTTCCTCTTATAACAGTGATTTAACGCCATCTTAAGGCGTTAACACGACCCCCTAAAAGTCTCCCGCGCCTTCTCTTTAACACCCTTTATCCTATACAGAAAACTAGTTCCCCTCCACAACTATAAACTTATTAATCTAAAGTATAGAGACATTACAGTAAAGTCCTAGTAGTTAACCCTATAATTGTACGGATAACTAGAAAGAAAAGAAAGAATAGTTACTATCTTAGGTAGATAAGCAACACTATAAAGAGCCTTAATAATTAATTAACTATAATCTCCAATATATAAGGCGGGATAACTAAATATAGGCGCGTAAAGAGGGGCAGGATAAGGTAGAGTTAGATAATATTTATGGACGGGATAACGTAATAGAAGAAGTTAGATATAATCCTAAACTATAAAGCAAAATATACCAGAGAGAAGGAGCACAATTGCCTATAAACAAAAAGTAACTATAGCGAGCTAAGCCTACCAAAATACCGAACATAGCAATTACTAGGTCTAGAAGGACGATATTAGACCGGCTTTGGAGCAAATAAAAAGTTAATAATTAACACTCCCATAAGGTTAAGAGGCTATAGAAAAAAACTCTAAAGGAGATTCCACCCATCTATAACTGCAAATTTCTGTTAATAGAGATATATTAAACCTTTGCTAACTGTAGCTTATTAGACAATTCTAATAGGCTCTAGCTCCTTACTTGCTTATTCTTTATAGTTGCCAGCCAGAATGCTTTTATACAGCTACGGAATTCCTATTTTACCATTTAGGAGAGTATAAGCATAGTTATTCTTTCTTTTAGTAATATAGTATCCGCAAATATAGAGTCTCTGGATCAATTAGATATTTTACTTACTATAGCTTTTATTATAAAGTAATTCCACCTAATTAGATTAGTGGAAGCTCGTATATAGCTAGAATAGAATTACCGGCTTTAACCAGTCTGGTAGACCAGACGTTAGCAGAATAAAGAGCGAATATTAGAACTAGGTTACTGCGGCTAGGCTGCTTCCCGCGCTCTAGATAATATACTATCCCAGGCATATCCTAAACTTATAAGGCATATAGTTAAGTATAATAAACAACTAACTACCCTAAAAAATAGACTTAGTTAGGGACGCAACTGGCACATACTAGCAGCTCAATTTGGTACTGGTATCCTTGCTTTAGTCCCAACTAATAGTGATTTTAGTATTTATAACCGCGAGTAAGCTTCCTTCCTGCTAGTAGAATCTACACTAGGCTAACTTCCTATAGTATTAAAAGACTTCCAGTAGATAATTTTAAATTGCTTATTAATATTTTAGATAAAGAATGTAGTGGTTTTCTCTGTAAATGCAGCTAATAGATAACTTACTTTCTTAATCTCCTCTTAGGACCAATTCTAGAGAGAAAATATATGCTTAAGGATATGGATGGATCCCTTATAAAGGAGGAGCTATTTGACTTGCTAGGTTTAATAGAATACCTAGAACTAGATGGGTAAATATTAGTATAGATTTTTGCATTGTATAGGGATGTGTGTTAATTATATATATAGATTATTACAACTAAAAAGCTTAATATAGCTCTTACTATGTATATTCATAAACTTTACGCAAAGACAAATTTAACAGGCATTGTATTTAGGTTTAGGGCTTCTAGAAGGCTCTTAATCCTAAAAAAACTAATCTCAATTACTTATTTCTACCTTTATTTTCTAGTACAATTACTATAAAGGAACCATAAATAGTGCAGATAGTAGTAAAAGAATAAAAGATTAGAGACACAGTAAAGTATAAGGCTTTGTACGCCTAAGGCAACACTAAGCTAGGTGCCTATACTGCGCTATACCGTGTATAGGGCTGGGATAATAAAATATGCACCTCACTCCTTATAACAAGCAATGACTAAGGGAGCACCCAACTGACCTAAAAAAGTCTTTTATTTAACGCCTAAAATTAGGTACTTAATTTTTAAGGTCTACTTAATCCCCTAAACCTCCTTAACATTATTACCTCCTCTCTAGCGCTTGGCCCTAAGTTGGGCAGTAATGCTGATTATTTAAGCAACAGGAAATTCTACTAATAACTCTCCACTCCGCCTGATTGCTTTTATAGCATCTTAAGTCCGAATAAATCTAGAATGTCTTCTTAATGGGCATTCTTGTCTTGTCTTTACGCTTGCTCTAGTTACTCTTATTTATATTGGCCCTAATCTTAACACAGCGCTTAACGGCCTTATTTCTAGTCTAACCACTATATTTAATAAGAAAGGGAACAAGCCTCACCATTTTGCTATAATGTATAGTCTTGCAAATATTATAATACTACTTAATTACTTTAAGCCCAGTAAGGACATACATCTCCAACTTCTATAATTGCGCCTCTAAAGTGGCACACTTATAGCACATACTCTTAAAGATACGAAACTCTTAGGGCGTATTAACGACTAACTAAAAGCAATTTATAAATACTAACTAAAGCTAGAGGTTCCTTTTAGATGTATTAAAGACTGGCGCGGATATAGACCTAGAGATCACCCTATTTATATATAAATGGTAAACACTAGTACCTCCTAGGATGTCTGGCAAGAATTTAAAGCCGCTGTAAGTACTCTTAATTAAAGGCTCCTCTAATGGACATTTGGCTAACAATACTAAGTTAAGGAAGAACCATTCAAAGCCTAAGAAGGGGAAATGTCTATTAGAGGCAAGAGATATTAGCCAGAATAACATAATAAAGCGTTAATTGTAGACACAGTAATTTAAGAGATAGAGTTAAGAAATAATATTTTTGAGTTTTTCTGTCTAAGGCTGAAGGAATTTAGAAAGAGACTTAAGGTTTTATTTAACTTGGCTACATTTGTAACTATAAATAAAGAGTACTATATTGGGCACTTCTAACTTTAAAAGGCTTATTATATTAATTCCAGCGTCCTATACTCTAAATTATAGCCATATATACCCTGTAATGTCCTTATATTCTAGACATTATTTAAATTGTTTTCCGTATACTATACGCCATTTTGTCTAGCCGTATTACACTTACACGTGCACTTATTAAAGTAAAAGTGACTGTAACTGTATAAGAGTGTTTCCTAAACACACATAGTATGCCTTTAGAGACGAGTTAGCTGCTTTCTATAGATAGTAAGAAACGATCTCATAAATTTAAGGCAGAATGCTGGCTCTTTGTAGGAATTTATAGTTTCATAGCCTTTTATAGAGTGATATTTCTTAAAGCTGTTAGTATAAAACAGAGCTAAGGAAAGTGGACTTTGGTAGGTATATAAACTATTAATACTTATCTCTACTTAAATAAGGCTAGGTTTATACATATTAGTGCAGATATATTAGCAGCAAAGATACATAAAAACAGCTGCATGCAGCAAGAAAATGCACTTAGATATTTAAACTATTCCATTTCAAGGTGCCTACGGTAAGGCTCTAAGATATTAAGTAGTAGCCTTATAAGTGTCACCAATTAGTAAACGTAAATCCTTTTATATCTCAGATATTAATATCTAGTAATGCTACCTATAAGTCAATGTCCAAAACGCAGTGAAAGTAACAGTATTCTGTAAATAAAATAAAGCAGGGGCGCTAAGTAGGCCATTTTACTATAGGCTTAGTGGGGGCATCCTAAGAGGATATTTTCCTATAAATACCTCCGCTAAGAGGATAGTGCCTAAAATATGCCTCTGAGCGAGCTCGCATGGCATAAACTGCCAATTTGGTAGCGAGATAATGAATATATACGCTCTAGATACTGCCCTTTATCCAGCTCTTTTACCTATTGCTATAAAACCTTTATTTATATAGAAGCTTAAAAGCGCTCTGCTTTAGTGTAGCTAAATAGGCATATAAACAACAAGTTAATTCCTCCTGCTGTTATAGTTATATCTGTCTAACTAGTATTATTAGCTAATACCTCTTCCCCACTAGAGGCTATATACTATATCTTGTCCTTAATAAACAGAACTATATTTAAGCTTAAAGATTTGCTATACTTAGGTCCTAAGGGAAGCGGATAAATATGTTAATTACGCTAGTAGGGAGGGTGGCCGACCCACTCTAGCTATACCCTTTATAACGCCCTACTTTTTAAGGTTAAGAATAGAGAAAGTAGAGAAAGTGGGTAGCTATAGTGTTGGAACAAAGAACTATTATAGGCTTGCCGCTGTTAGTTAAGCACTAGCCCACAAATTACATAAGGCGGATAAGTGGCATAGTTGCTAAGTTAACTAAAACGTTAACTAAGCGACTATTACCATTAAACTTCGCGATGCGGCCTAACTTATAATATAATATACGGCTATATCTATATCGCAGACTTCTCTAAAGGACTATAAGCATATCACACCACCTTTAAGCTTTGTAGGCACGCCTTTAACGCCTCTATTAACTGATAAGAAAGCCTTTATGCAAGCTCCTAAGAGATAATACGCTTTTTAAGATATTAAAGCAGAGAAACATATTAAGCAATACCTGTAAATAGAATTTCAGCTTACACAAGAGAAATACAATGGGTTAAAACGCCGGCTTAAGTGGGATAAATTGCTATTTAGGTATATTAAGGGCAAGGTATAGTATATGGGCTGGAATTTTATAAGGTTGATATAGATATAGTATTCAATTTAATCTATCTTCCTATTAATTGCTAATTTTTTACCTACAAAGAGGCTCTATATAAGAAAGAGCAGCCAAATCTATCTATAGTAATAAGTAAGGCTTAAAGCGCCTATAATAGAGAAAGGGAAAAGGAGTATATTAGCTATAAAAAGGCTAGAGTAGAAGAAGACAGGACAGTAAAGGCTAAGGAGATGCCCTTATAGCAGTAAAGAAGAAAAAGAAAAGAAAAAGGAAGAACTATAGTAAGGTAGGCTAACGGAGGAATTATGGAGCTTATTCACTACTAGCCCTAAGGAGCGCAGCTACCTTTACATTCCTATAGTCCAGGAACTTTAGGGGAGACTTCTTCTACAGAGCCTGCTCCTTTACCTTTATTATTTACTAGAGCTTCTGGACCATAAATAGGTCCGTTATTTTGGCTATGGTGGCACCTTTAGCCTTCTATAACGCGTTTAGCCACTACTTTCCCTCTATCCTTGCTATGACGGCAAAAAACTTGTCCTAGAAAGGACTAAGGCTAAAACCCTTATCTCTGTATATGTTATATATTAACACAATGTTAAGCCTATAGATCTCAGCCAACTCTAGCGTCTGCTTCTTGTTATATCCTCTTTAGCGCAATCCTGCTGTGCCTTATAGCCTTCTGGTGTATCTAAAGCCTCCCCTTAGCATTATAGCCAGTAAATCTTTAAGGTAGGGCACTTGGTGCTATTAGGATACTTAGGCCCCTTTATAAGCATGCTAAGATCTATAACAATCCTGCTATCCTTGGCTAAGAAACCGGATACTAGGCATAGCAACCACTCTTACTACTTGGGCGTTAACATGTTAAGGACCTATAGCTAAAAAAATAGCGTTAAAGCCGCCCTTCCCTTCCGGCAGTAGCTTCCTCACCTTATCTAAGATGGCCTTGTCTATAAAGTTACCTATAATTAGGTAGATAGCCTCGCCAGGGCCGCTATTGCCATATTTAAGTTTATAGGCCTTAACATTACTTATAGCGTCCATCTTAATTAGCTCCTTATAGATGTTTATACTAACACAGACTCCAGAGTCCCCCACGCAGCACTTCGCCTTAATAGCCACCTATATTAATCCCGTACCTAAGTCTAACATATAATCTTTGGGAGAGAGGTTCGTAAGAACTATAAAAGGCGAGATGTTGCGGAAATAGGCATAGTTAACTGGGTTATTAATAAAAACCTATCCCTGCATCCAATTGCTTACCTTACAGGTGGTATTAAATTAAACTATTGTTTTATATGTAAGGGGGAGCTTTACTAACGTTATTTAAAGTGCGCGTTATAGAGCTATTATAATAGAGGGGTAGAGGAGCAGCTGCGGGAGGCTTAATTAGAGGGAGGATGGCGTATAGCCGACGGTTAGGAGCCACAGAAGCTGCTCTAACTAGTTTAAATAGAGGATAGAGTAACAAGGGAGGTGAGTGGTAGTTAGTAAGAGCTAAGGGAGGTAAGATAAGAGTAAGATAATGGCTGTAAGGAGAGTTTTTATAAGCGTTAAAGGTAATATAGAACTTTAGGAAGTAGGACAGAGCTTCGCAGAAATGTTAGAGATGGTATTATATAAGATGAAAAGAAGTCCGCGCAAGAGGTAGGGGTTCTTTTTACCCCCTTATTTAATATAAGAGCAAGAAGAAGCAAATCATTAACCTACTAATAGGCTTAATTGTCCTAGAAGCGATGGTAGGAAGCTATTTAGCTTTCTAAACGCTAGAGGTGGCAAAGAAAAGGAAGTTAAGGTAAGATCTGGAAGCTACTAGCTCTAGAGCTTAATATTAAGGTTATTAAAAGGTATTAAGGGCTAAAGGAGGGTTAATTGACGAAGCGTAAAGGTATTAAAGGTAAGAAGTACACACGATAATATATCCGCGTAATGGCTCAGGTGGGTTAATTTTATTATTGGCGCCGCTTTAAAAACAATGCCTTTATTAAAAACAATGCCTTTACTAACCTGCTTAAGTTTCTATTCCACTATAGGTTATATATAAATGCGGATAAAAGCTCCGTCCTCTTCTAGATTTTAGCTATTTAAAGACCTTATACGTCACTTAAGCCTCACTTTTTATTAAGATTAAGATTAAGCTTAAATCCTTTATCTTACCTACTACTGCTTCCTTCTCTCCTCCCTTTATAGAGAGCGGCTTTATAGGTTATTTACTCTCTAGTAAAGCTTTTTATTTACTAGCGCTACCTATATTTACTTAACAACCTTCTTCCTTTCCTATCCTCCTCTACTGCAAGCTTACCTCTATTTGCTCTCTTTTAGCCTTACTACCTTTTTTTAAGACTTCTAACCGCCGCAATCACTGGTAAGCTATTATATTCCTTAATATCCATTTTGTCCTTACTTATTTTAAGGCTTCTCGTCCTTACCTACCCTTAAATTTAATAACTTATTACATTTCTGCTTCTTCTATATCTCCTTTATATTCAGAATTAATGACTTAGCTTTAACCCTGCAACGTGCTTTACCACATAAGCGCTTATTACACTTACTAACCTCTTGACGCTTAAGAAGAACTTCTGCTAATAACGACACCTTCTCTTTAAGCTCTCTTGGCCTTCTCCCTCTTTTACACTAGTAGCCTTTTCCTCTTCTTCTTTATCCTAAGGACTAGTTACTGCCTCCTCTAGCGCTCTATAGTTGTGATTTATAAATAAACTACCTAACCTTTTCTTTTAGAGCAACCTGCGCTGTTTGCTAACGTCTTAACAGCTATTTTGTACTACTACTGCTACCTCTTCCTACTATCTCTCTATCTTTTTCGCTTGACCTTTAGATCTTAGAGACCTTTAGCTTCTACCCTTCTTTGACAAAGGTAAGCCTATATTATTCTCGTATTGCTTACTAGGGCTAGACTAATTAACTAACGCATAAAATGGATAGATGGTAAATATAATGGCTGCGCTCCAGAAACCTGCTTAGGCTATTAATAAGAGCTACTATATAGTTGCCGCCGTTAGTACCTAAGGCGCTCCTACTCCGCCTAAGAAGACTATATACATTAGCGCCGGCTTCCATACTGAACTTATTAGCCCTTTCCCCCACATAGCCAATATTACACCTAAAGTCCACTATATAGTCAACAATATCTCTGCCTACTATAACGCTGAAACTGATACTATCTGGGTCTGTAATAAATGCATTAGAACTAATCTGGAGGTTCGCTTCTATAAGAGATTATAGATAACACTAGAGGTATACTTACAGTCCCCTCTACCTAGCTAGTAGTATATAGAGCTGATAGATATATAGGAGGATGCTTCTAGTAGAAACAAGTACTATTAGGGCAACTCCCTAGATAAGGCTAGGATTGTCACCCTTTGGAAGGAGCAGGGATTCTAAGTTGGCGATAATATACGGTTTTTGAGGCAGGAATAGAGGTTATAGCTGTTGGTAAGGTCTTTTCCTTTGCCCTTTTTTCTTTCCTTCTTCTTCTAGATCTTACTATCTCCTGTGATACTTCTCTTCCTCTACCTTTATGCCTTGGTGCTCTTATAGCATTGCTGCTGCTTCTTGCCTTAACTTTATAGAATATTAATAAATATCTACCTACTAAAGCGGGACCCTTAAGTAAAGAATTTAAAAATGTTTAGCTAGTACAAACTAACCTAGGATATTTTAACCCCCCTATAAAGAACCTTAAAGACATTTTAGCTATAAAGCACATCTAGCGCTTTCTTGCTAACCTGCCTTAATATAAAAATGGCTGCGTTTTTCTCCACATTAAGCCACTTATAGTACTTATCTAGCCGGGGTAGAAGTTAAGGAAGTGTAAATTAATTGGCTCCTATTAGACAAGGAAATAGTAGTAGATCTCTTAATAGATCTCTAATGGAATACTAAGCAGACTAGCCAGTCGGTAGTATAGCGATCGCTTAAACTTAATCGCAACTTTATATAGTTCTTAATATAGTTGCTTATTTTATTAATAGAAAAAGTAGGCGTTAGTAAGCTATTTTAGGCCTTTAAGAGGTACTTAGTAAGTATAGTAGTAAGAACCAAGCAGCCGTACTTATTGCTTTATTTAAGGAGTACAATATTAATAGAAATATTGGGTATTTTATAGCCGATAATACGGAGTTAAATAATATGTGTATTAAAGCAATCCTTTAAGCTCTTTATCTAAATATATTAGGGGTTGTTTGGTTGCAATATAGAGGCCTTAGATTTAGTTCATAATCTGGTAATTTAGAGTGATTTTATCTATACAGCCTTAAAAATTTAATGTTTCTCTCACCGCTCACAAAACGCCAGAATAGTACGCTAAAATATTAGTAACTTTACCGTATACAGCTTCTGAAATAGAGCTCTTGGCGTTATTTTAAATTGCTATTATAGGACTTAGCCGTGACACCCTTTTCCTACTATTTCCCACCTGTTCTACTACCGTCTTCTACCACTAGAAGTCGTCCGCTAGCAACTTTAAGGAACTTCAACTAGTTACGGGCATTACATTATATATAAAGGCTATTTCTTAGAAGGCTTCCTAAATTCTATTAGAGGATTATCACTTATAATTGCAAATAGATATATAAGTGTCTTTAGCACTCGTATAGGCCTCTATAGAAAGGAACATTTAATAATTAAGAGGTTAGTACAGTAGAGGGAGAGCCTTAAGCTCCAATTTTACTACTAGTAGAGGTTATAGCTACTTGGGCAGCTATTAAAAAGCTACTATAACCACCACCACCAATTAAAGAGACTTGGAGATAATCTTTAGCTAGCTGGCCCAGCCTCTTCCTCTTCTATAAATATGCGACTTTGATTATAACCTTAGGGTATTATGCATTGTTATGCCAGAATAAAGCGTCCGGCTTATATTTTGACTTTGTGCTAGGCGGAACATTATTAAGTGGAAAATATATCTCAGTTAATTAAGCTAGGCACACTTTCTGCGTAAAAAGGGCTGCCCTGTCTAATCCACTGTGAATCACTTTTAGCTAACTTTAAAACTAATATATCTCATAATTACGCTCTTATTAGTTATGGTGTTAAATTTTTTAACTTAGTCTAAGTGTAATAGTTATATTATTGGCCTAAAATCTTAGGTTAGAAAAGAAGGATAAGGACTCTCTCTATTAAATGTGGCTCTAGGGCCTCTATATATATATAAGGAAGGTGTAGGAACCTAAAGGGGGGGGTAGTAACTAAAATAGGTAGAATAGAAGGGGCAGCCAATTAAGACAAATCCAATTCTAGTTGATATATATGCATCCCTGGCCTTAGGTAGGGTTGGACTACTTTACTAATCTCCTAGATATCTTTCTGGAAATGATTCGCCTCTCTCCATCTCTATTTAAGGGAACTCTTCCGCTAAGGTAATTAAGTACGTCTCATTCCTTATTAAGGTAGGTATATACTTACTAGGATAAGCTAATGGAACTAAAGGAATAGTAAAGGGGTTAGTAAAGGGATTAGCCTATACAGCGTACGGGTATAAATGTGTTAGGAATATAATATCTGGTATAGCCTAGCTGTAGTTACCTGGCTCCTCTGTAGAGGATAATTTGTTAAGTCCCCCTAAATATTTAATTAAGATGCTTTCCTTATTAACTTCTTCTTCTTTATTACTATTTCTAAAGTCTTGACCTTTGTACTTACAATCCTTATTCCTCTCTCTATATATACTGCATGGATAAGCTCTGTTATAACGTGCTTTAGATCTCCAGTAAGTGAGGTAGGTAGTTTGTTTCCGGCTAGTGTATCGCCTTATGTTTAAAGTAATAGGCTCTATATTAGGTTAAGAGCTATTGATAGAAGTTTCTTTAAAAGTTAAAGGACACTGCTAAGAAAGAGAAGATTTAGTAGAAGAGTTGGTAAACCTGCTGTCTGTAAAATACCATATATCCATAGAATATACTGTATTCTGCATTGGTTTTGGTAACTGCTTTAGGCCCTTATCTAGTAGTACCAAAAGTTCTTAATCTGGATTTTGAGAATTTTGTAAACTATATTTCTTTATTTTATCTTTAGAGGCTCCTTTCTTTTCTAGTAAGCTTTAAAGCTTCTTATTCTCTTTTAATAGGCGCTTGACTTTTCTTTTAAGGTCTTTAATTAATTCTCTTTAGCGTTGGCGAAAATGGGCTTAGTTTATACGCTTACGTTCCTATAATTTCTATAGGCAAAACTTAGTATTGGATTATATTAATTAACTAAACAGATATTTACCTTAGCTGTCTTTGGCATAGCAATATAGCAGCCAGATATTAGAAGGGGCTATATTAAAGATTCTTACAAAAGAGAGAGGAACAGTAGTAGTGTATAAGTGTTTTACTTCTAACATCCCTAGGGGAAGGAGCATGGGTTATATAGAATCGCGAAATAACTTAATATATTAGTACCTACCTCACAAATAGAATCTAATCTCTAATTTAAACATTAGTAATTAATATAATAATGTAAGCAAATTCCTAGCTTACATCACCAGGCCACTCTATTTAAAGTGTTAAACCTTCTATATTTCTCATCTTAATTCTACTTTATATATTTAGGGTATAGGTAATAGGCATCCCTATCTTAATATGGAGGCTAATAAGATCCTCTTGGTTTTAGTTATAGAGATATAGGAGCTATAGCAAGTTCGCTTTATCCTCCTCGAAATCTTTATAAACGCAGATTAATGAGCGCCATTAGAGAGGCTTAGGAATCTTAAAAGAAAATAGAGATTACCACCTAGCCTATAACCACTATAGATACTATTATAGAAGCCGTGACAGAAGCCGCCTTTAATACCACCATAAATACCACTAATAATATCATAGAAACATTTCTAAAATCCAACACAGAGGCCGCCTAAGGCGCCTCCATAAACACCCCAAATGCCACCTTAGGTATAGTAATAATTGAAGCGGATACTATAATAATAGCGGCAGATAAAGAAGCTCTTTTAAAGCATTTAAGGAAACCCAAAGAGCATTCCGTCCTAAAAAGCATCCATATATATTTTTATACTTATTGTTATTCTTATAGGCAGGAGGAAAAAATAAATTGGAAAGGGACTAAGTGCCGCAATTACCGTTACAAAAGATGCCCTTAGTATGTAGGTTAAATAAAGATGACGGTTAACTTTATTAGTTAGTTAGGGTAAGAAATAAATTGGGTTACAAATAACAATAGATAGTACTGACGCTGTAATAAGCGGCAGCTAGAACGTCACATATTAAATAATAAAGGATTATTTATAGGGAATTCTCTTTGCATAAAGGGGGTTAGAATTTTATTAGTTAAACAACAATGTATTTCCTAACCTGCATTAAGAATAACCGCTTGGGATATTGTATCTTAGGGCTTTAAATGTTTCCTTAGATAAAGAAGAGATTTCTTCTGTTATCCTTTTAGTGGTCATGTTAATAGTTTTTATAATAGAAATTCTCCTAGAACAGCCTTAGCCTAAGATTAAATTAAGCATATTATTAACTTACTACAGCTGTATATTATTAGATCCTCTAAAGAAACCTTCTAAGTTTACTGTTAAAGCTTCCTCTATATTAGGCTGAGAAGAAGGATATCTAAGGTTCAAGTTTAGCGCTACTATACTCCCTAAATAAGTCCGTTCTAAGGAGTTACAATTTTTATAGGGTCCGTAGGTTTGTATACAGCATTGTATATAAAGAGCGCCAACGTTTATGGCGCACTTAAGCAAGCTATACGCCTATATAGATCAGCGGACAATTTTAGAGGGTAATCTAGCTTACTTACTAAAAGGAATTTCTTATTGCTAATAAACGGAAGGGTGGTAATAATATCGCATATAACAGCGACAGTTGAAATAACCATAATAGTAAAAACACTTAGTTTACGGCTTCTGTGGGATCGCTATAAGCAGACACATAAAGCCCTTATATATACTGCATGCACACCAAAACTTCCAACGGTTGCTAATACTAATCCTGGTACTCTATATAAGTTAAAGAGTAAGGAACCTATAACCTAGAGGATAATCGCGAGAGGGATGGAATAATAAATAAACCTATTTGGGCTAAATCCTAAGGAACACTAAAGTGTAAAGACCTAACTATACTTAGTATTTACTTTAACAGACTATGCTTAAATATACCTTAATAATTATCCTACTAAGCCAAGAGCTTATAAATAACGCATGCATTAACCTAAGTAAGGTAATAGACGGCAACTTAAACCGAAAAATGATGAGGATAATAAGGACAACAAAGATGATTATAAAAACACTATAGCAAGTCCATTAGAGAATGATTTAAAGTTGTAAGGAGCGCTCTAAAGCTAGTAAATACTGCCAAAACGCTACCTAAGCAATAAAAAGGAGGCAAAGAATCCCTTCGCAAGTAAATACTAGAATTGAATAATTTTGCATTATTTTTAGTTGGTGAGAACTGGCTAATAGGGAGTGTTAATGCAAGGTAATAAGGCAACGAGGTAATAGGGCGGTAGGACTACAGGGTAAGATCTATAAGAAGAAAAAGGCAACCGCATTTTTAGCCTAGTAACTGTATAGTATTATAAGCATACTAGCGAGCCTAGAACTTTTCATTTGAAATAACTGGAGATATTAAAACTTTAACTTGTCCTTTTGACGGCATCTATCCAAAACCCCTAACCGCGCCGACTGTGTGTTATTTATTAAGATTTAGAATATAGAAAGCAAGAGCAGGGACATAAGGTTTGAAAGTTATAGGGCATTTATAACTTAGGATCTATTATGGCGTTCTAATAACCATCTTTTTAAGATTAAGTAAGTTACAATTTCCCTAATTTTTGAAATTAGGGAAACTATAACTTCTCCTTCTAATATTACAAAGCTAAACTCAACTATAAGATTATAAAGGGCTAGGCTAAGGAGAATGCAGCTTTATAACATTGCCCACTCCCAACGTTAAGCTCCTACTATCTATAATCTAGGTTTAAGCAGCACTCTATCCTTATCTAAGTAATTACTTAATTATTTACAACTCTGGACTTTCTAGGGCAGAGATTCCCCTTATTTTCTTGTAAATATAGCCTTTATTGCGAATAGTTAGATACTATAGTTAGAAGACAGCTGGCTGCTAGAACCGTATATAACTATATATTAAAGAACTTCCACTATAACTGGGACTTTTTATAAGAATATTAGTAAGCTTTCTGAAGGTTATATCTCACTAATAATTGCTAAAAGTTAAAATTAGCTGCACCTCTTTAGACTCCCCACCTTTATTAGGACTAGAAGCGTTATATCTTTAAGCAACAGCATTATATCTTTAGGAGCTTGTCTAATCTATAGATTTATAGGAGTGTGTAGGGAACTTAAAAGGCAGCCAGTAGTCTAATTAGTTGGGCCGGTCACGGCTCTATACTAGAGATAGAGAAGCGCGTCTTCCTAAACGTTTAAGAGAACTTACCCTAAGTATCAATAGTAGCGCGTCTAAGGATAAAGGTTTGAGAGTACCTACCCTAAGTATCAATAGTAGTGCGTCTAAGGACGAAGGGGAATATTTAGAACGCCTTATAACATGATAAAAAGACCAGCCTAAGCTAACAAATTAGTAAAAGCTCCTGCTTAAACTATATAATAAAGGGAAGTTGAGCTGGCCTAAAATTATAAATAAATGGAACCTTATCTATGGGAAAACCAAGCCAGTTAAGATCTAGGCACTTAAAATGCGGCTAAGTAGGGTGTAGGATAAGAGTAGGGCGTAGGATAAACTTAACGGCCCTTACCAGATCTCTGGTTCGGTTCTATACTTAGTTGAAAATACAGTAAAGAAGATTTGTAAAGGGTTTAAAAAGAAGTTTAGTATAAGTCTATTACTTAGGATTTGGGCGTAAGCAAAGCCAGGAATATCTATTAAGAAAGAGCTATTATTAGATAAAGCAACAAGTTATACGCATACATTTAAGATACTCTTTTAGAACCAGGCGGAGGCCATAAAGGAAAATGTAAAAGTAAGTAGGTGGTTTAATTGTTTTCTTATATCTTGTCTATTTATTGTCCACTGCGCTATAGCCTAGGTAAGTATTAAAAATAGGCAACCTATTTATACTAAGGAATCCTCCCAAAACAGACATGCGCCTAAAATGGCAATAATTATTAACTTAATTATTAATAAACTACTGCCAAAATGGGACTTAAAGGCTAAGTCTATATACTCAGCTCTTGCAAGTTAGCGTCACTTTATATAACATTATAAAGTAATTGCTAAAGTTGTATTAGAAAAGATATACCACTTTAACAATACTTTAGAGCTAAATGTTAAGGACTGCAGTTAATTTGTAAATATAGTAATAAAAGGCTTGCTAGAGAAGGAGAAGTTAAAGAAGGAAAAGCTAGAGAAGCAGAATCTAAAGCGGTAGAAGTTGGAGAGGAAGAGTAAATGTCTTAAGATAGAACCATTATTTAATCCTGCCCTCCTAATAAGCCAAATCTATGGCAAGAAGTAAGCTTTGTTTGGTCTTAACTATACATTTATAAAGCTGAAAGAACGTCTAGGTACTCTAAGATCTCCCTAATTCTTGGACTTACAAACTTAAAAGAGCCTATTTTAAATGGCGGAGTTTATATTACCTATTACCCTTTAGGTCTACCACTTAATGGCGCCGCTTTCCCTATTACTACTTGCCTCCTATATAGGTTTCTTAGTAACGCTATACAGTAGGGGCTAGACCAGCACATATCTCCCCTAATAGTGGAAACCACCCCCACAGAAGGAGAGGAAGGAGGAGAGGAAGGAGAAGAAGAGGAAGGAGAAGGAGAGGAAGGAGAAGAAGAGGAAGGAGGCGAGGAAGGAGGTACGGAAGGAGAGAAAGGAGAGGAACAATTTAAATTAAAAGAAGGATGGGAAGAAGAATGGGCGCTAGGATAGGAGGCTATAACTGTAGAAGATCTTTTGCTAAATGGGTTAAGTGAATTTCTTAATGGCTCGCCACTATTATAGGAGACTAAAGTTATAAACTTTAATCTTAATCTATGGAATGTTGGTTTAGAAGCAGTAGATACCTAGTAATAATTAGATATATCCTTTTATTTATATAGCAGGCAATACTATTACTAAATACTATGTATCCCAGACTAAACAGATTCTTATTTATAGGAGTAAAGGCAACTCCTCTTTATGCCATTACGCATAAACTAAAGTCAAATATATCCCTCCTCTACTGGGCAAACGTATATAAAATAGGTCCCCCCGCTATACTATTACATCACCTACTTTCAGCGCCATTAAAACACCTTTTTAGGAAGATCTTAACAATGTATTATAAGATCCTTTAATAAATATATGCCAGCTATTTTCAGGATTAAGGTCTGTTAGGGTAATAGTAACAAAAACTTCTCCCTAATTTAAGCGGTAACCCTTATTAAACTTTAGGGCTGTCTTGCAAAATTCTTTAATGTGGATAGATTGTAACTAACAAGTAGGTTTACGTTTAAGGAATTCAGTAAAAGAGTATTCCCCACCTTTATTCTATTTATATATTAGCATATTCTTAACAAAGGTAGGGAGACTTACTCTAATAAACTCATCTTATATAGGGTAGCAGATAGGTAAAACCTCATACTTAATGTACTTTTTAGTCTCTTTTTTAACTTTCACATTACCCTTTATTAGTGCCACTGCCTCTTAAGCAAGGTTTAGAGGTATTGCTTCCTAGATAACTATATAGCCTACGCCGCTTACCATTGCCATTTAAATGTTTCCGTAAAGGGGTGGCAAGGTTATAGATATAAAAGTTAGTAGTAAGGCTTTTCCGCGGCAAGGTATAACGCGGGCGGATTTATAGCTAGTGCTTAGCAGTTTAAATTTTAGTGCTTTTTACGTTTTCTGATAATTCTATACTGTAATTATAAATATCTTCTGCCGCTTTTATTTAAAATACCATATTGGTTCTCTGGCCGGCTATTAATGCCTGCATATTTTTCTATTTAAGTTAGGTAGTTTTGTTTTAAGTGCGAACTTTTACTAGGAATTACTAGTTATTAGGCTAGGCAAACAAGAGTATCCTATTATAATCTATTATTCTTTATAACCAGGATTAGAACAACGCATATAGGCTATATAGATTTGATTTAATATAAACTATTAACTATGCCTTCTAATTGTACTTCTGATAATGTGAACCTTGTTTAGTTAACTCAATATAATGTTTAACCAAATCGTGTCTTAAAAAAGCCTCCCTAGGAGCCTTGGCCATTGCTTAATCCCTATTAAATGCCGCGCTAAATGTGTTTAGTGCTTTGTAGGATATAATCGCAGAAGGAGGCTCTATAGGGTGTAAACCATTTTATTTATATCTTCTACCGCTTTTATATATAAAATACCGTATAGATTTTCTAGCCGTTATTAATGCATGTTTCTCCTATTTAAGTTAGGTAGCAAGCTCTCCGCCAAGCGCAGTAAAAATTATAGCACTGTAGAATGCTCCCTATTCCTATGTCTACCCCCTTATTTTATTTTTTTTTAAAAAAAAACTAACTTGGAGAGTTTATATGCATTTAAAAAATATATAAATAATTTTTTCTTTAAAGCTTTAAGTACCTAGATAATCCCTAGTAGCCTTAGGCTTTTAAGGTAAAGTGTAACAGTGCTAGAGCGCGTTACCTACTAAATTCTGCTATGCTGCTGCTATATTCTGCTAACCTACAATTGGCTCGCTTACCGCTAGCGCCTTAGCGACTGCCCCTTTATATATATTTACTATAACCCCCTTTTTTTCTTCTCCTTAGCTTAGTATCTTTATTAGATAGCAATCTACAAGCTTTAGTTTAGGGGCATTTGTATAAGCCGTTACATAAAGCTCCTAATAACTTTAGCCTCCTAGAAAAATTAGCCTCCTAAGAGCCAAGTGCTAATAATAGCAGCCTGCAAAAATTATGCGGCTAAAGAAATATGCTGCCTGCAGAAAGTGTATGCCTATAGCGCTTAGGAACAACTTATAGCCTAGGAGCATTACCCTAAGAGTAATTTATTTCTAGTAGCCTTTTCTATTATATAGCCCTATTATTTTTAGTAGAATATCTAATAGCATTTAAGCTCTTAGCTGGGGCATCTGGAGGGGAAATATCCCCTTAGGATGCTTACTAACTAAACCTATAGTGGAATAGCCTACTTAGCGCTATGCCCTATTATTTATAACAGACAGCATTGCGATCCTTTACCTTATGTTCTACCTTTTCCATTATTTCCTTCCCACCTTTTATCTCTATAATATTGCTTAAAAATATCTTGCCTTTATCCCCCAATCTATTATACTTAAAATTTCCAAAGAGGATAAATTGGCGTAGGTTTAAAGTATAGCGGAAAGCAAATATATCCAAAACCTAACAGAGCTATTAGACTGTATAACAATTATATATATAGCAGCTTTTACCTTAATACTTTTAAGGTTATCTCTACTATAGTAGTTATAGGGAGCCTACCGGATTGCTTTAAGAGGAACATAATTATGTCCTATTATCCAAACCCAATTGTTATTTTGTATTTCTAACATCTCCATTGCAATACTAAGGCGACTTAATATTTGGAGGTGTAATAGATAACTATAAGTAGATAATAGCGTAAGGGAAGTTGATAAGAAGACGGTTTACGGGAGGCCTTTTATAATATTTATCTCTAGCTACCGGCCAATAGTGGTGTAGAAGGTTTAACCCAGTATACGCTAGATAGTAAATCCTTGCACTTAGCAGGAAGTTGATCTTAATTGCTATCTATGACATTTTACTAAACCTAATAGATTCCAGATTATGGACTAATAAGTGTATAGCTATATAAGTTAAGTAACATAAATAGACACTTTAATGCTAAGGGCCGCGTGTATACTTACCTTACCACCACGCTCTTCTTTGGTAATAATGAGAAGAAACATTTAACGCCTTCCCGTAAATATAGGGTTATAGATTGTCACTTAAAGTATGATAAAGCGCTTTATAGGTTGTTTAAAATACTTATTACTAAGTTTATAATAAAATACGGCATATCTCCTAAAGACACTAATATATCTTCTAAGAACACCAATACTAGCCTTATTAATTTAGAAACGTTAGCAGTATTCTTATAGATGGAATACGGATCATATAAGGAAGCAAATATGTAGGAGATATAGCATAATACGTAAGGGGGGAGGGGATTGTGCCTATGGAGCTGTAACTGGCACTGCAATATAGATAAAGGAATGCGGAGGTAATTGGAGATACTTATAAAAAGTGTTATGCCTACTAATCTGAATGTGATTAACAAACACGTATTAGTTCAGTTTATTAACCTCTTCTATTAGCGTCACTAGCTTAGTAATCTTGTATTAATAAGCTTTCTTATCCCAACTATGAAAAAATAGCGTTAGTAGGACTATACTTGCATGCTTGTAAAGACATACACTTTGTTTACCATCTTATACTCCAATCTGGAAGCTTATAATATTGCTTTAGTTTTAGGATCTTCTGGGGCTGGTGGCTTAACAATTGGGCCTCCTAGGGTAGGGGTAGAGGTAGATAATGTATTTATTGCTGTAGCTACCTTTAGCAGCTCTAGGAATTGCAGTACATCCTAGATAGTAAGGGGCTGAGCTAATAATAGAGTAGGGCTGCTTAGAGATTTATTTTTGTCCTTAGCTTCTTGGCTTTTAATTAGTTAGCACGCTTCCGAGCCTTACCACTCTACTTATACTTAGTTGCTCTAAGTCTAATAGAGCCCCCAGTTCATCTTGGCACTAATAGTTGTTTCTATTTATTATACTTATAGCACTTACCTAGACTCTAGAGCCTTATGTTATAGCCTTAAACTACTTACCTAATGGAGGTCAGCTGCAAGCCTTATCTGCTTTAAAAGATCTGATATAGGAGTGGTTATGTAAGACAAATACTTATTTATAGGAAAATTATATAATAGGGACAGCAGAGCCACTAAAAATGCTAATAAACGGCTTCTTATGTATAAGACTGCCCTGGATTCTCCACCCTAGCGTGTAGCGATGCATTTTATAGACTTGAAACGGCGACACCCTATATATGCTACAAATGTTATAATTGGCGTATGTAGATAAAAGGGAGCCCCTAATATGGGCGCTTTTGCGTATAAAGCTGGCGTATATACCTTTAAAATAATAATTATGCATTAAATAGGCGTCACTGCTTATAATAGGAGATAAGGTTTTATTTGGGCCTTTAAGGCAGGTTGTGGCGAAAATAGTTACTATATTAAAAGGAAAATGAGTCCTTGTGATAAGGCTTGGCCACATTACTACTTACATTGGGAGATAATGATTTATTTAAGCGCTTATATTGACAATTGTTCTAGATATATCTTCTTATATGTCTACTACCTATATCCTACTCTTTAAACAGTTCTAACCTAACTTACCACTTATATGTCCCTTATAGGATTATACTGTAAATGCCGTTCCTTAAGTTAATTAGTTAATTAGCTTGATTCCCCTTAGGGTTTTTAACTTTCTATAGTTGAAATTTAACTAAGGAATTCCGTATTAATTATAAGATAATTTTAAACTAACTAGCAATCTTTTTAAGGACTTTAGGCATATGCTAGTTTATAACATCCCTATCTACTTTAGGTGTTTAATTAAGCCTTAGCTGCTGGTTTATATATTCTTTAACTGCCGCTATCTTAAATAAAGGAACATTACCCTATTTACGCCACTAAAGGATAATATTTCTGGCTTCGTCCTTTGTAAAATTCTGCTGATCTTTATTAATAACCATATTTAAGCTGGTCTTATTTATACTTACTAGGAACTTTCTCTATTAGTCTAAGTTATATTGCGCATATTGCCGCATATTATCCGACTTATTATTAGCATTAACTATAATGCATAGTGGCGTTATAAAAGGGGAATATTGGTGAAACCCCTAGGACCGATATGTTGTAGTAGAAGTGGGGTTTCGCCATACGCTATTGGACTTTCTTAGCTTAATGTAGGACCACCCCTACTAAATCTACATGGTCCGTGTGGTCTATGTGGTCTACGTGGTCTACATAGTCTATAGGGTCCATATTGGACCTTTTAACTAAACGCCACTCCTTTTAAGTCTTTATGTCTCCCTATAGCTAAGCTCTAGGCGTACTATACTCTGTTAAACTCGCCCACTTATCCTTTATCAGTATAGAGGATACGGCAACCAATAATCTATAGGCAGTTCTGTCTTTATCGCAAGTGCCATTAGTGTAATAGCGCTAGGGCACATCACCTGCTAAATACTGCCGCATGCTGCCACATTCTGCTACACCCTATTATTGGCTTGCTTACTACTAGCGCCTTAGCGGCTAGCTCTATATATTTATTTACATTGGTCCTAGCGGCCCCTTTTCCTTCTCCTCAGCTTAGTATCTTTGTAAGATAGCAATCTATAAGCCTTACCTTGGAGGTATTTATGCGAGCCGTTACAGTTAGCTAGTTTTATATTACTAGCAGTTAATCGAGTCCATATATACAGATGGGGCTAATAGGGCGTAACCCTAGCTTAGCTCCGCCTAACTTACTTGTAATAGGTTTTGCGGTCTATGTGGTCTAGGTAGTCCGCATAGTCTATATAGCCTATATTAAACCTCTTAGCTAAACGCCCCTTTCTTGCGTCTCCCTGTAGCTAAGTACTAAGTATATATCTCACCATTAAGTCTAAAGCCAGTAATGTATAGGCTATTGCTGGATATACTAAGACTTAATAGAAGCGGTTTCTGTTAAGCAGGATATAAGTATAGCTTTGACTCGCAGACTTACAAGCTATTAGGAAGGCCTATTATTAGTTTTATTTTACTATAGCTAGGCATTTATGCTAATGTTTTAGCGTAATAAGAAGTAAATTAATTAAGTAGTTAACCTAAGACACTGGATAAGCCTTAGGATCCTGTAAACCAATTGAGTATTAAACCTAAAATACTATATAAGCTGCCTTAGGATCCTATAAAGAGTGGGAATAAGTAATAAATGGCCAGGACAAGGATGTATAAGGTGGGCGAAGAACTAATATAAAGCGGGTATTTAGTAGAAGGGGGATTCTGTCCCAAAGCATTAGATCAATACCACTTAATACTAGTTTGCTATATAGCCCTCCTCTATCCGCCTTATTCTAACTCCCTTAATGTATATAAAATCTGCTATATACGCCTATAGTCCACCAGATATTAACTAAGAGTTGCTACTATCCTAGTCCTTATCCGTTGGATAATTTTGCTTTATGTACATTCTTGTTTGGCATCTAGGCCCTAATCCAATGTTAGGTTTTATTAATAATTCTGCCTTGTTTTTAGTTCTTTAACTATTTAAGGGGAACTGGGTGCAATAGGTCTGGCAGGCTGTCTTGCTTAAAAAATTATAATAGTAAATATATCTTATTCCATAAAACCACAAATTATGCAGCTATTTAAGATTATTAATTATATTTATTCTGTCCTTCTGGTTGTTTCTTTCCTTTCCTATACCGTACAATCTATAAGATCGTAGCCGTTATTAGTTGTATATAGAAAGCAGCCAACTTATATATTATAGATGGTGGCAGGAATTGTGGCCAGCTATATAAGTATCTAAATTCTGCAATTATAAGCATATCTAATAATGGCCAAGGGTATAGAAGGTATTCTCTAGGCCGTATACCAGTAAATTACTCTATATACATATATATAACGTCCCTATATGGAATTGTAGTTCTATATTAACTAGATGTTTAGGTCTTTATAGAAAGTTCAATACTTGTATAGAGTACTGTTTGGATCCTTTTTTAACTCAAATTAATTTACCTAAGGTATTCTTATTTTGGCTCTTGCCTAATTACTTATACCCTTAAAATCGCCCATTTTATTATCCTCGCTATTAGCCAACCAATTAATGTCTATTAAGTTGTGCGCCTTACAATACCAATTCTAAGGATATTTCTATTAGTTGGGCTCTCTATCCTATATAGAACACCTTACCTGGCAAGTAAAGTAGAACCGCTACTTAAGTAGCCTTAAGCTAGCGATATTAAAAGCTAGTAGGATTGTATAGAGGATCTCTTAGTAGTTATACTATACCTATAGCCAAAGGACTTAAAAATATAGTCATTGCTTTGCCTGGTGGGTGTCCTACAAGTCTTAGCTAGGCTACTAGTAATATTGCCATTGATACAAATAGGTATACTTATAGATACTGCTATAGATAGATCTAGTCTGTATTCTTATCCTTTTTAAGTAGTATTAACTAACTGCTAAAGGTTCTATTCCTGTTTAAGAATTTGTCTTATAGGTAATAGCGCTACTTGCCTTTGTTCTAAACCGGTTTAACTTATGTATAAAGGGGCACGTTATAGAATGTTTAATGCATAACCTAAAAGAGCACGCCTTAAGACACGTTATAACACTCTTAATGGACTTCTATAGCAATAATAGCTCTAGGGAAGTCTTAGAGGTTATAGTCTTAGGAGAATAGTATATCCATCTTGCAGATAGTCTAATCCTTAATTTAATACCTTCCGTAATTAATATCATCACCTTTATGGTTTATTTCTTGCACTTTATTAATGTATATATAGGACTTATTATAATAGACGTAATCGTTATTTATATCTAGACTAAGCTCGTTAAAAATCCTAAGCTTTTTTAAATATATTAAGACTATAGTATAAATAGGTGTAAGGAAAGCCAGATTAAGTACAACACAGTTATATACTAGGATCTGGTAAAAACAGCCAATTATTAAGATTAGGAGTGGCGCAGATATTCCTCTGTATTAGTAGATAGCAACAAACTAGGATTATAGATAAAGTGTTTATAACTTTTTACTAGTTTATTGGGGGAGGGATTAAAAGCAATTGGCCTAGTAATCTTAATACTGGTCTTGCTTCTTCGCCTTATATAGGATACCATAAGTATAGGCGGCTTGTTTATTTTAATTGGTTCCTAGCCAAATATATTTGCGTTTATAGGCTATCTTGTACAAATGTACAATATGCTAATAGGTTGCCTTAGTGTAGGAGAACGCTTTTCCAAACTTCTTTAAACTAAGCCATTTATCATTAATAAAAAAGGAGTAATATACCTTAAGGTTACCGCTGGCCGCATTAAATTTAATAATATCTTATTTTCTTACGCTGATGACAAGCTAATAGTAAAGAAGATTAGTTTTATAGTTAAGGGCGGAAAGATTATTGCGCTTATTGGACTAACTAAAAGTGGCAAGTCTACACTTCTTAATCTCCTAAAGCGGTTTATTAACCCTAGTAAAGGGAGCATTAAAATTAATAGCCAAAATATTAGCAATGTTATACTAAGAAGTCTGTGAGAAAATATAGCAGTTATACCTTAAAATCTTAAAGTACCAAACAAGTTAATTAAGGAAATTGTATTGTATGGGCTCCATGCTAATAATATTAAAATTGTAGAAAGCTGCAAAGCCGCTTCTATACATAAACGGATTATATATTGCAATACTGGATACAACACAGTAGTTAGGGAAGGAGGTATTAAACTCTTGGGCGGTAAGTGCCAACGCATTGCCATTATAAGGGCCTTTCTTAAAAATTTAAAGATTTTGCTTCTTAATAAAGCTATATCTGCTATAGATAATATAACAGAGAAATTAATTCGCAAATCGCTTAAAAGTTAGGGGAAAGGTTAAACAATTTTAACTGTTGCTTATTATCTTAGCACAGTTAAGGGTGCTGATGAAATTATTTTCTTAGAAAATGGAGAGGTAAAAGAAAGGGGAAGTTATACTAAGTTGCTTAATTGACGTGGATTATACTACGAAATATAGACAGTAATAGATAATATAGATGGAATGGAGGGGGTTAGAAGCTAGCATATACGCCTTGTAGATAGCATATACGCCTTATAGATAGTATAGTACACATTAGTAGCCATAAAATGATATACGGCCCGCAGAATGAGAGCTTATGTAATATACCAAGACTTCTGCCTTTTAGGCTGCCCTACATATCCACCTATAAATTCCTAACTTTTAGCCTTCCTATTCTTAATCCCAGTAAAGAATATCCAGTATAGAAAATTATACGCAACTATTAGGGCAACTTAAAAAGCTTAATCTTGGTACCAGATCTGACCAGGAAGAAAATACTCTTATTAAATCCGCTTAAAAAGATTACCCTAAGAGTTATAAACCACGCATTATAAGTTTTGCTATTAGATAATTCCATAGGCCCTATAATAACAATTTTAGTCGCCGCAGCAACGTTGGATTTGCGTATATATCCTTCTATAATAATATTAAAAGGCCTAATAAAAGGTATAGCAATGTTGTGACGGAGCTGGACTTGGGGAAAGGTGCCCTAATTATAAGCATTTAAAGTGCGCATAGTGTACTATATAGGCCTCGACTACTATTACTGTTTTGGTGGTGCTAATATAGGCTATATAGATTTCCTATAACGGAAGTTGCAGAGGCCAGCTACTCTTAGTCTCCTATATCCAGCTATCTAGTCTAGTATTGTGTAAGTCTGGCCATTTTAATTATTAAGCTTATTATAATCGCTGCTAGTGTTACTACAGAGATGGTCTGCTAAAATATGGAATAATGTATATGTGTAAATATAAAGCCTATAAGGAATATCCGGTGGAAACAGAAAAAGAGCTAAATATAGAGTTAGATATAATAACTTGGTGCCTTATAAGCATACCATATAAAGAGTTAGATATATTAGATATAAAAACTTGGTACTATATAAGCATACCTACTTATATTTGTGTAGCACTGCTAATAGTAAAAGAGTGTTAATATTAAGCCAGACACGAACCTATTAAAGGACCTATTAAAGTTTATAAATGTATACACCTTTATTATTCCAAATGCAAATATAAGTTTTATTAGGGAAAGTAGCTATAATACTAATACCAGGAGCTGTAAATAAGAGGGGTAGTAGCGATAAGGATCTGGTTATAGTTTATCTTCAGTCTTAGAGTTAAAAAGTACTATATATTTGGCGCAGTTTATTAGATTAAAATTAAATAGTGCTAGCTGTTAAAGGATAAATTTAATGCGCGCTTATAAATGCTCCTATGTCCATGTTTTACTACTTTAACCATTATTCCTTTCTTCCTCTATAACGATTTCCTTTAGGTACTATTAATTAATTAAGGGATTCTATAAAAAGAGCGAGCTAGGTAGTTAGGCGTAGCGCCCTCTAAACATGCAGCTAGGATCTTAACAGATTTAACGGCTATGGCTTTGGTCCTATAAGCTAGGAGGTCGTGGGAGCTGGGGGCTTATAGGAGCTGGGGAATCCTATAAGGTAGGTAATTATATAAGTAGGGTAGTCTAACCTAGCGCCCTCTAATTAATGCCTAGCATGTAAACTGGGTATTAATAGGTTTAATAACTTCGGCTTTAATTATATGAGCTGGATGCTTATGGGAACTGGCTAATTCTATAAGCTAGGTGATTGTGCGAGCATGGTGCTTGTGGGAGCTGGGCAATCCTATGAGCTAGGTAATCATGCGAGCTGGGCGATTATGCGAACTGGGTAATCATGCAAGCTGGATGCTTGTGGGAGCTGGCCGATCCCATAAGCTAGTTAATCATGTAAGCTAGGTAACCATGCAAGCATAGTGCTTGTGGGAGCTAGGCAATCCTACAAGCTAGGTAATCGTGCGAGCTAGGCGATTATGTAAACTGGGCAATTATGCGAGCTGGGTGATTATGCGAGCTAGGTAATTGTATAAGCTAGGTAATCGTGCAAACTAGGTGATTGTGCAAACTAGGTAATTATGCGAGCTGGGCGATTATATAAGTAGAGTAATTGTATAAGCAGAGTAATTGTGTAAACAGGGTAATCTAACCTAGCGCCCTCTATTAACGCCTAGTATGTGAATAGAAAGCAAATGTTAGGAAAATACTAGAACTATAAAAAAAGGAAATACATAAGTCTAAGATTTAGAAACATTAAAGAAGTTCCCATATATATGGACTTTACAACAACTTGCACCCCCCTTATATATACTTAGAGAAGTTTACACATAAACAGCCCTATAAGCGTAGCTATAAATCTAAGCCCCCTTACATAACCCAACCACTCCTCCCTACTACACTGGAATAGATAAACAACCACTAGGTACTATAAGTAGAGAAATGATTTAAATAAAAAGAAAACACTATAGAATAAGTTATATCGTCTGCTTAAATTACAGCTAATTATAAAGAAAGCCATAAAAAAAAGACAAAGTTAAGAGAAAGATGGAGATGGACATAACAGGTTGGCTGTGTAAATGTTAATAGGGATATAGAAGAGGAAAAGAATGTTATGGGAACCAGATATTTAAAAAAAGACTTAAAGAGAGATACAACTACTGCAAGGAGTTGTGTAAGAACTGCGTCATAATAGATCATTACAACAGCGCCAGCTGTAAGGGAAGTTGCCGCTTCTACTGCAGCTAGGATGAAGAAATAAAAGAGAATGTAGTAGAGGCCGAAACGGGAAGACTGAGAACCCTAGAGGCAACAATTAAGAACACCCTATATAGGCCAACTCTATGGAGATCGGTGTAGGTAGACAATATGCTAGTTAGGAAGCTGTTCCTGTCTTATAAGAGCTCCTAACACCCGTAGGGGACCCCCTACCTAGATAAGGTGATAACTATAGTTAAGGAGGAGGCAGATACGGAACCCCTTAGGGAAGAGGACGAACCCCTCTAAACTAGGCAGGAGGAAGTAGGACACATAGTTATAGCAGGTTAAGAAACAGCTATAGGAAAGGCTGTGGAAGGGATAGTTGAGATAGGTATAGGGAGAGAAACCACTAAGCTGCCTCCAAAGGAACTAAAACCCTTAGCCTTGCTAAGATCCCTCTTAGCCATCCAGGAAAATAAAGAAAAATCATAGCTAAGAAAAGAAGCAGTCCTTAAAACATTTGCTAAACATTTAGCCAACGACTTCCAGAACATGGAAAGGTTAACCTAAATAAACTTAGGCGAGACTATAAAGAAAGTGTTTATAATAGTTATAGACGCAATTAACCAGACCTCCTCCTTTAGGGTAGGATAGACTCCCCTAGAAAAGAGGGGTAAAAAGGATCCAGAAAGTGGCGGCAAGTTGTTAGTACCCTCTAATAAGAAGAAGATATAAGCACGCAAGCTACAGCCGGTTGAAGACATACACAGAGGCGAGGCCCCTAATAACGTAGCTTTAACAAGTAAAAAGAAGGAAGGGAAAAACGACGGTGCCTATACGCCAGCTACCCCCCTTTGGATGTACATACTGAAGAAGAGCTTCAGACCTCAGAACTAGTTAGAGGAGAAAAAAGCTGCTAATGGAACGTTAGTGAAAGCAGGAAGTAGGAAGGACATATATATTTTCCTATAATTTAAGGGAATAAGACCAGATAAAGTAGTAGTTAAACACGCGGTTAGGGGTTACCTAATAGAAGAAGAGAATAAAGGAGTTATGCGGGCCAATATAACCAGGAATGTAGTGGCAATCCTAGTTAAGTTGGAATAAGCCACTAAGTTATTAGTTAATAAACAGGAGATCATTAAAGCAGCTATAGGAGCAATAGTTGTGTAGATAGAAGAGAGATAGAATAAGTTCCTCTTTAGAGGGGTAACAAGGCTAAGAATGGTAAAGGGCAGCTGGGCTGCGCTTGCCAAAAGCGATGTAAGATATAAGGTAGAGAAGAACTAAGGACCCACAGACATTAAGAAGGTGTACATGATTAAGTTGGCTAGCTATAAGGAGAAGTGTAATGTAATTGTCTTTACTGGCGAAGCCATAGAGGTTAAAAGAAACACCATGCTGTTTAGGGATAGAGTTAGTGTAGTAAAAATCACAGATAAGACTGGGCCAAGATTCTACAGGAACTGTAAGTTGTTTTATGTTAGCCTTTGTAGAAAAGAAAGCAAGTATAAAAACTGCGGAAAGGCAGAGCATAGGGCATGCGATAGAGAAACAAAGTGCGCTACTTGCCTAGGCGGACACAAGAGCTTAGACCTAAGATACCTACTTAGACCAAGAAGAACAGGAGACCAGTAGCACTACCTAAGTGAATAGATTATTTAGGCGAAGAGGAAACAGGTTAAGGCTAATCTTAAAACAAAAGTTAAAGAGGTAACCATAAAAGAAGCTAAAAAGGCCAACCCTACTAGGTTAAGGTCTAATAAAGGAAAAGGCCCTATAGAATAGAACTAAATATTCTGGGCAATAACACGGCTAGGTTAAAACAGGCCTAAGCGGCCTTTTTAGCACAGGCAGTGGATAGGAAGATAGACATTATCCTATTATAAGAACTAGTGGTACTAGAGGCCTAAAATAAGGTCATAATATTACTAGATGGGTATAAGATGTATAGTCTATTAGAAGACTGGGGGAAGGAGAGACTAAGATCTCTAACTTTTATAAAAACTAGCCTTAGGGCGAAGGCCCTAGAGAGGAGGATAAGAGACGTAATAGGAGTTAAAGTGGAGGGTGTTAAGGTGTTTAATGTATATGTCTACCCAGAGGAAAAGAATAAGGGCCTAACTGCTAAGGTGGTAAGGAATATACTAACTAGAGGGAGGGACGTGGTGGTAATAGGGGACTTTAATAGGTCCTTCTACTGGAATAGAGGAAGAGCCTAGAGATTAATTACTCTGGATAAGTAGGCGGCAGGGCTTAACCTACTAAGTAACGCTAAGACGCTGATAAGAGGGACCACGACCTTGGACTTTGTCTTTAGTAACATAGCTAGGACATTAGGGGGACTAGACAAGATATAGTCCGGCTTAGATTATAGGGTAATATAGGCACAGACGGCTCTGGTTAAGAGAAAGTTATTTAGGATAAGGATAAAGATTAATATATAGAAATGCAAAGAATAGTAGGACTAAGAGGGAGAATCGCTGGTAGAATAGATAGACGGACTGGCAAAAGTTGTTAAGGTAAACTTAGTGGAAAAGAGGACCGTAGTTAAAGAGACCCTATAGTGGAACAAGGACCTTACTAAGATGGTTAGAAGAGTTTAAGAAAGAGACCCCCTAACCAATCTAGTTAACAGGGCCAAAGAAAGGAGAGCCTTAAGGGGCAGAGTAAAGAGAGTAAGAGCGGCCTTCTGGAACAAGGCCGTTTAGGACATAAGGTCTAAGTAAGACATCTATAAACTTATAAAGTGGAGGAACTATATATAAGCTAGGGCCCCTAGGCAGCTGGCAGGATATAAAGGGGAATTAGAGGAGACCTAGGTTACACTTATCGCGAAGGCGCTAGTGAAACTAGAAGAGATAGGAGCCCTAAACGTGGAAGAGGACTTTAGGACTAGGTTAAGGAGACCAAAGGCCCCAGCTAAGTAGACAAACCTCTCACTTAAAGAAGTTATAGATAGGTTCCTAAAAGCAAAGAGTAGAGCACTGGGTTAAGACAAGATTACAGTGGATATACTTAAATAGTTAGAACCGGATATAAACAAGATTTATTACCTAGTTAACAAAGACCTAAGAGAGGGCAAGGCCTCCATAAGGGACGCAGAACTTATCCTTATACCTAAGCTAGGAAGGGATTTAAGCATGGCGAAAGGGTGGAGACCAGTAGCACTGCTCCTAATAACCGGTAAGGGGCTTAAAAGGGCTCTGGCCAAGTGGCTTAGAGAAACCAGACTTATAAAAGGGTGGTTTAGAGAAAACTAAGTAGGAGGCATCCTAGGGAGGTTTATAACGGACGTGGCTCTTAGGATAATAGCTGACTTGGAAATAAAACAGGAAGGCAAAAACAGCTATAAGGCATAGAAAACGCTAGTATGCATAGACATCAAAGGAGCCTTTAACGCGGCGAAAAAGGATTATATATATAAGGTCCTCTAAGACAAGGGGGTACCTAAGAACGTGGTCAAGCTAGTAGTTAACTTTATAAGTAACAGAACGGTCCACCCTAGGAGGGGACAGGTAAAAGGGAACAGTATATACCTAGATAACGGACTAGCGCAGGGCTTGCCTATATCGCCAGTCCTATTTAGCCTTCTGCTGAGCCCTGTAATAATAGGGCATAGGTCAAGATACTTATACATAGACAACGTCGCTATAATAGCGTGGGGGAATATAGCAGAAGAGTCCCTAGTAAACGCAGAGACGGAAGCCAATACTCTAGCAGAGGAGATTAGGTGGGTAAGCCTAGAGGTTAATCCAGCTAAGACAGAGGTAATGACTTTCTATAGTGTAAAAACGGAACCCCTAAGGTAAGTAGAGCTTATTATAGCAGGGAGCCCAGTTAAAATAAGCCGAGAGATTAAGTACCTAGGAATTATTATAGATAATAAGTTAAGCTTTAAGTCCTATATAGTAAGAAGAACAGTAGTAGGCTAGGGAGTAGCTAGACTAATTAGGAACCTATTATTAAAAATAGGGATAAGAATAAAGGCCTTAGTTAAGATAATTAAAATAATACTAGTACCTATGCTAATATATAGGTCCAAAGTGTGGTGGAAGGGCAAAGAAAATAATAAAGGTAAAACAAAGGCCTGGAGATAGGCGAGTCTGGTTAAAGAGCTGGAGAAACTATTAAAGGTATGCAAATGGTTTGCCCTAGGAGCGGATAAGAGTATCCCACTTAAGGTGCTAGACTAGAAAATAGGAGTCCCAAAGATGGAAGATATTTTAGAAAACCTAAGGGACAAGGCCTCCTTAAGGCTAAACAGAGTTGCTATGGATTACCCTACTATTTAAAGGAAGGCAAGAGCCTCTAGGATGTATAAGTTAAGGAACTATATAACTAAGGACGTAGAAGAACCCTAAACTAGGAAGGTGAAGTTGTATCCTATCTATATAAGGAGGATAGAGGAGCCTAACCTAGAAAAGAGCTACCTTAGACAGCCCACAGGGACAAGGTAGGTATTTATATCTATTAAAGAGGGAGCAGCCCAATACTAAGTTAGGGATTAGCTGTTAAGGGTAATAGCTAAGGGAGAGGTACGGGCGGGACCCTATAATACTAGTATAGATGTAGGCTTAAGGGCACTTATAAGAGCTTATAAAGCTAAAGGAGAGATTAAAAACAGGCTTATCTTATTCTATACAGACAACAAGTTAGTAGGTAGGGAGTTAAGTAGATAAGGAACCCCAAGAATAAGCTGCAAAGCCGTCACAAAACTAAAAGGCCTAAACCCCAGAGTACACAAATTCTTCCTATTAGATAGATGCCCTAAGTATACTAGTATAGAAAGGGAGGAACTACCCACAGCTAAAGAAATAGAAGAAATTGAAGAAGGATTTAATATATGGCTAGAGAGCTAATACATAGAAAGGAAAAAGAGGAGAACAGGTTGCATATAGGAGGATAGGATCCCCCACCTAGACTATAGAGAAATAGAGAAAGTAGGAGAGGGGAGAATCCCTAGGCTAAAAGGAGAAAGAGACCTAGTAAAACACGCGCTCGCGGAGCAGATAGGGATAGGTAGATTAAACAAGCACAGGCTTCTTAAGGGGAAGGGAGAAGTGCAGTGTAAGTGCGGTAAACCTTAAGAAAGAGGTTATTATCTAGAATATAAAATGTTTAATGGAAGTAAGTTAGTAGAGTACATACTAAAGAGTGCAAGGAAAAACCTAGGAGCATGGTTAGTAGGGGAAGGCGTAAAAGATCTAATAGATTGGTTATCGCGGTTAGGGTACCATAACAGTTAGGTAAAAGGAAGTGCTTTAAGCTATAAGGCGGAATCAACTAAAGAAGAAGCAGAGATGGTAAGGATGGGCGGAAGGGCCAGACCTTTGTCTTATTTTATAAACAGATTATAGTCCCCCCTAAGGGGGCAGGTTATTAAGGCCGAGACTTATAGTTAAATAAGCCGCTAGATAGTCTTTAAAATTTCACTTACTTACTTACTTATTACTTTTAAGGTAGTAAATAAATTTATTTAAGTAAAAGTATAGATTATTGTAAATGCTTTATAGCTTGCTATAAGTTAAGCGGGCAGGGACTCTGGTGGAAATAGTAAAATATTGTTTTATTTCACAATAGGCCAAATAAAAAGAGGCTAAAGTTTTAACCCTTTTACTAGCTTTTATTAAAACTCTTCTTTGCATTTTTATCCTTTACTTATAGATTTAAGACTATAAAGTCAAGGCCGCCGTATTTAACTGTCGCCTATATAGCCTTATTACTTAACACCTCTTTATTACTACCTACCCCTATTTCTTAATCTTTAGTACTAAAACCATTTTCTCTGCCGTATAATGTCTCTACGTTTTATTCTTAATCCTTATTACTAAAGTTACTTTTGCAACTAGTCTACGCCTTTATATCGCTATTATTATCTCTAAAGTTGGGTTCTCTATCTATAAATGCCTACTTAGTAGCTAGCAATTTAGGGATAGTATACTTATAGGTACTTAAGGGTTGTGGGATACTACTTAAGGAGTTTTGGTTAATACTGTTTAGATATAGAATATGTTTATAGACCTCTAAGTACCGGCTGCTTAGCGCCTTAAGTAAAAGATCTCCCCTAACGCAAGGCAGATTAATAGGAGTTAATTGCCGCCCATATAAGGCGGAGCGCTTATAAAGGGCTTAGCTATAATGCTAATTAAACTACCCTATAGGCACTAACAGCTCCTTTGCTATAGATGGGGGGTTAATATATAAGATTAACTAGCTAGGATAAGTCTACTGCTTAGGCAGTGTCTTGCCCTAGGAAGGATGTGCGTTAAAAGTGGATTATATAATACTATTTCTGCTAAGAGAGGCGTTATTAGGGGTCATTATTAACTTCTGATTTTAGTTTATAACTTTATACAAACGCTTCTGAACCCTATTAAGGTGTACGGCGTCCATTAGGGATTGTTAGCTATATAAATTCAGTAATAGCTTAGCTAATAACTACTCTGAGTAATGCCTTACTTATGGATTACTCTAGGCGCCTATAGTCTTAGGTGTAGACAATATATAAGCTGAGAGTAATCATAGCCACTAAATATTGTACTATAGATACTATATAAAGTGGAAAAGAGCGGCTGGTATACTCTGCCTTTCCTTTCTGCCTTTTATCCTAACTTCACCCTAAGAGAGAAATGGAATATAAACGTCGTGCTTCTAGCTCTTATATGCTATTAATTTAACTTACCTTTAAATCTGACCTCTTAACTATACATCCCTTACTATCTTTATAAGAATACCAGACATTATATATATTACCTTAACTAAGCTTAGATATATTGCTAATATAACCTATAGGTCCTTAATTAATACTTATAAAAACATTATGGTATACTATCGCCCTAAAGATAATATACCTATTTGTCAACTTGCTGGAAACCTTAAATTATCCTAGAATTGCATTGATAATAAAGATATAGCATCTATCAGTGGGGAGAAGAAATAATTATAGCTTTCTGACCCTATATAGAAACAGATGCCTTATACGCCTACTTAAACACCTAATAAGGTTAACTCTTATAAAATTGATGATAATACGGAGGGTGATATATAAGAAGATACGGAAATGTATGCCAATTACCTTAAGAGCCTAGAAGGCCGCAGCAAAACTAAGATAGTCTTACCTAAGCTAATAAAGAGCCATGGCAAGGCTAAAATAGACTTACCTTAACCAAAAAAGGTTTATATTAAAGGTTTGCCAGTGCCTCCAGGTATGTTTATAAAATACCTATATTTATTTAGCAATACTAATAAGTAAGTAGGGAATAGCTTAGCTAATCTTATAACGTTTTTTAGAGTTGTATCTCCCCTATCTAAAATATTAACAATTTCCAATGCTATGATTTCGCGTAGATAACTAAAGTATCTTATCTTATGGTTGCCTTCTTGTTTTATAATAAAGGACTTAAGATATCTCCAAAGCTTTAGTTATAAATTATTTATATCTACGTTCGGCCCTATTGCAGTAATATACTAGTATCCTACCTAGGTTTTAGCCGTAGACATACTACCAAATAGACTTGCATTATACTATACTAAGAATCCCCATCTCTTTTACCGTTATGCTGAGATATATAAACCACTTAAAGATGTTATAATAGAGATAGCTAAGAGGGGCAAACTGTATAAGTAAGGAGATTAACCAGAAAAGGCATTAGAGGATTTATTAGAAGAGATATTAAGGAGAAGGGTATATAAGAGAAAGGTGGATCCCACTATAGATAGAGATCCTAAGAGGTCTAAGGTATAAGAAATTTCTTATAAGGAAGATTTTTGCAATTATATTCTTGTCTTTTAGTATTAAGAATTAAGGCGTTAATTAGGATTTCCTTAGCTTGGTGTTTTATTTCTATCTAGTTGCTTCTATGTCAAAAATATCTCATTATTGTTTGCATATATGGACAAGTTTTTGCATATTGGATTGAAGTTAAGAGACTTGCTTATAGTACGGAGGTACGTTTCAAAAGTCTTTACCGCTAAGAAATTAACTGCCCTAGCTTACCGCCTTCTAAATCTAGATGTCCTCCCATTTTAGGGTGTAAGTTAACTCTAAATTTTATATTAATGGGGTGGGAATATTGAGAATAAATATAGGATCTACCCCTTAATATTGGCCTAAGTTTTGACTAAAAACAAGATCTTGTTCTAAGAACTGGATCCGATTCTAAAGACTATATTTTGATTTTAAAGACTATATACTAATTCTGGGTTCCGGCTTAAATTATAACCCTAAAAACTAGATCTGGTAAACAGCCCTATAAGCATAGCCATAAGTTTAAGCCCCCTTACGTAACCTAACTACTCTACCCTACTACACTAAAATAGATAAACAACCGCTGTATATAATATGTAGAGTCCTCCCTTAACGCAAGGCAGATTAATAGAAGTTATTATACCGCCTATATAAGGCGGAGCGCTTATAAAGGGCTTAGCTAGAATACCAATTAAACCACCCTATAATGCACTAACAGCTCCTTTACTATAAATGGGGAGTGAATATATAAGGTTAACTGGCTGAGATAAGTCTACTACTTAAGCAGTATCCGGCTCTATAAAGGGTGGGCGTTAGGAGTGGATTATATAATACTATTCCTATTAGGTGAGGCGTTATTAGGGGGTTATTGTTGGCTTCTGGTTCTAGTTTATAACTTTATATAAACGCCTCTGAACCCTATACTGTTGGGGCTGTCTAAAAGCTAAGTTGCCTATTTACCTTATCTTGACCTTAGGCTAGGCTTGTTAGCTATTAATTTGTTAAGGTAATAGGAAGTTATATTAAGGCGTGTAATGGGGCTTAAGTGAAGCTATGTAACTAGATAGGCATTGCTGTACAAAGCAACGCTTAACTGGCTGCCTCTATATTGCCGTCTTAGAATAATTGGAAGAAAGGGGTTAATGTTAGCCCTTACTATTTAATGTAACCCTCCTATAGAGGCACAGCAAAGTAGGGTGTGGATAGGGAAGGATTATGCTCCTGTTGTGGCTGTATTATAGTGCATTTGTGATGCTGTGCTAGTATCCCTAAGTTAGTAAATCAGCTCAACTTTTAAGGCACAGTTAAAGTGGAGCCTACTATCAGCTCTCCTATTAGCTAAGTAGTAGAGAGGAGCAGGATATAAAAGGCCTCTATATCCTTTAACTAGACCTATATTAAGCATAGTATCCTTTAAGAAAATCCCTCCTTACTTTTTTATAAAGACACTCTATGACCTTACTAGCACTGGCCACTTTAAAATACTTCTGGTCTTAGCCCTAAGAGTTTAAATAAGCCTTGGTTTTGAGTTCTTAAGTTAAGTAAACAGTCCTTATAGTAGGAGCAATGCCTTTTTATTAACTAGCTAGTTATCTTAGCTATAGTTATAGTCTCTGCAGCTATATACTACTGGGGTAAGTGGTAGTAACTTGTACCTTACTTGGCCGCTTCTTATCTCCCTTCTCTTTATTACCTACATTAAAAGTCCGTTGCCGCTTCTAGCCCTTCTGCTGTGCTATATTAGGCACAGCATCTTCTACAATAGTGGAGACTTTTTAGGTAAATCTAATGTGCTTTTTAGCGGGGCGCTCTTTCTCCTCCTTGTCTTCCCTTAATATCCTCTACCACTTCCTCCTATATAGTATGACCGGAGGGCTTTTAGCAGATAGTGGTGGTGTTAGGAGCTAGTCTGCTTGGTATAGCCTCCGCGGCCTCTAGGGCTGGTCTAGTGCTACTACTAGTTTCCCTAAACCAACTCTGGCGTTAATATCATTACCGCCTTTATCTTTGTTGTTGTTGTTATTATTACTGCTATTATTAGAGGTGGCCCCCTTAAGCTCTTCCTGCGCCTTTAATTTGGCCTTATGCTTCTCTTTAACCTCTGGTGGCGTGTGCCCTATAGGCTATTTATTGGCGGCGCTATAATATATAACACTTCTATATATCTGTTTGGTGATAACTGTATTAAGGTGCTGTTTAAGTGCAGTAGTAAATTGGTTATTATAGGCTTCCTGGGATACTGGTGTACCTATATAAGGAATGAAGTAGGCACCTTAAGTAGTAATAATGTTAAAGCAGTCCTATAAGTTCGCGCTGCTATTAGTTTAATGGGCTGTAATATAAAACTGAATTAAAAGGATATAGGCTTATAATGAGCAGATCTTAGCTAGCCGTAGTAGTAGGTAGGCTATCTGGCCGTAATGTTATGGCTAATAATGGCTGTATGCAGGGACGTTATAAGTTGGGCTATTTTAGGTGGAGGTTAGAAAGGTGGGGAGGTAAGCCTTTAAAAAAGGTTAAAAATCTATAAGTTAGCACGGGCGCGGTAAGGAAGCGTTATTACATAATCTAATATGTGGGGCATAATAAGGGGGTGGTAACCCTAGGCCTTACTACAGTTGGAAGCGATAGAATATAGGGCAGCGGTATTATTATTAAGAGAAACAGGAATTTAATTGCTATAGGCACTAGATATAGTATATACACTAGTGCTACTAGTCTCTTTCTTATATAACTATAACATGCTAGCTAGGCGGCCTTCTAAATAATGCTTACTTACACCTTACTATCTTTAAGGCTATACTCTAACTGTTATCTCTTTGCCCACAGAGATTTGGGTAGTAGTAGGCCCTAAGCTAGGTACTAGAGAACCTTGTTAATATTAGGGCGCTGTGTATAGTTATTTGCTGCCTACTGGTATCTTACTATCTTAATAAAGAGACCACCAACTATAAGTTTGGATTAGCCTGTTTACTACTAGAAGCTATTAAAGCTCTATAATATAGAACACTTATAATATATATAGCCTCTAACTGGCAATGCGTACACACTCTTATAATCCCTAGCTATTTTATTAATGGTATTCTAATAACTCTTTTAGAAGAAAGGGCACAGCTTCTTATTATCCTTACCATCACGCTATGGGTTAATAGAGAACTTCTATAGGTAGTAATTGTACATTAGCTTAAATAAGATAATGCCTATGGACCAGATATTAATAAAGTGGTTGTAGTCCTCTAGCTTAAGCTTAGGAGCAAGATAGCCAATTATACTGACTGTGCCTAGCTTAGGCCGTAACAACCCACCTACCTAGATCTGCTTGGATATGCTAATATCTAGTAGGACGAAATAGAGTGGCTTGCCAATAAGGCTAATATTAGTTAGCTTTAGGTTGCGGTGCAGCCAGCGTCTGTTATACATAACTTTAATACCTAGCAGTACGGCGCGGAATGCAGTTGCCGCCTCTATTATTATGCCCTTACACCCTCTATTAAGCTTATACATTAGCTATATTCTCTTAAACTATAATTTTAAGAACATAAGAGGCTTACCCCTTGCTTTAAGTCCCTATTAAGTTACTAAAGGTCTAGGGCGTTATTAGCTTTAGGATAATAGTAATATTATTAAAGGCCGTCTTAGAGGAGAACTCCTTATTATTAAAGTAGATCACCTCTGCTATGCGCAGAATTCGCTTATTATTATCTAACTTTTATGTAAGATTAGTTACTTCCTAAAGTGTCTTAATCTCTTTATCCATACTATAACAATTTTAGAAAGTCCGCTCTACTACTTTAATAGCGGCCATATTAGCTGACTAATCTGAGGTAAAGAATACTCTTCTATGACCACCTGCGCCTAAAGTATCTCCTAGTGTCTACCTACCTATTATTCTCTTATTAGGGAGTAGGGTTGGTATCTTAATATTAATATTAGCAGCCGCTGGCCCGCTAAGAGCACAAGCCATATAGCGTCTGCGCGCTTCCTTAAAGTTGTCTTTAGTAGTAAATTCTGTCCACTAGAAGTGGTATTTAAGCTTATTAAGTAGTATCTTTATGCTGTACTGGTTTAAGTAATATAGCCACCGCGTGGCTATATTGCTATTAACTATTAGCTACGCTAATAGAGACCTGGAGCAGCCTATAATATAGAGGCCCTTGCTTTTAGAAAAGAAGTTAAACTATGTATAGGGGTTCTGGAGGTTAATGTTATACAACTTTATAAAAGACCTAGTACAGAGGAGTAGGTTAATGGGCATAGTTTCTAAGGGGCCCTTTCCCACTGCCTATCCCCTCTTTAGTATAGCTGGCAGAGACTACAGCCCTAGCAGATAACAGCTGACCTAGACTATACTGAGCTTTTAAAGCTACTCCTTGGTGTCAGTATTTAGCTCTATAAGGGTTTTGCTTACTTTGCCATTAGTATTATACTTAGTACGTTCTATCTTGCATTAAAGGTAAACTATCTTATTATTATATGTTTGCTTAGGCTTAACAAGCATGCGGCAGAGGGCGGCTTAAGCGCTATCTACCTAGTTGTTCTAGCGCCGAGATGTAAGGGCGTTATAGACGTCGCTAAATGCTAGCCTGGCAAGGGCATTTGCGGGTATAAGGGATGTAAAGGCGTGGTCTAACATTTAATAACAGATAGGGTGCTTACAGCAGACTCTAATAAGGGATATAAGCTTTAGAATGCTATGGGAAATGTGCACCTTTTTAAATATAACTGCCAATTATAGAACCCCTTCCTGGCGGTTCCGTAATATAGAGGCAGCTAGACTATAACTACTTAATCTTGCTTCCTTTGGCAGGTATAAGATATGGAACGTCCATATATGGCATCTTTGGCGTATTGCGGTCGTTTTACCTCCTACTAAAGTGAGGTAAGCTAATGCTAGGGATATACCCTACCCTAGGTACTATAAAAGGTAGGATCTAAGCTTAATAATTTAGGATCTACCTAGCAGAGAAGGATCTTTAAATCCTTAGGGCCTTTGCTAGCTGGCTTCTTGGCCTATTATTATGGCCGGAATATATAAGGCTAAAGCCAGACGTTACTAATTTGTTAATAATATAGGTCCCTACCTCACTTCACTTTTACTCCACTTTACTTCACTTTATATACTCCACTTTACTTCTCCTATCCCCTGCAGTACAGCATATGCCCCCCCTTCCCCCTACACTACTACTTTCCTTCTCCTACACTCTACTTTACTCTACTCTACTTTACTTTACCTAACTGACCTAATTACACCTTTAGTATCGCGCCTGTCCAGTATATATATCACCCTACTTAGTAAAGCAAAAGTTTACTGCAGGCAGCCATATAAGTGGTTGACTTTCTATTAGGACTTTTTAAAAAGTGCCTGTCTTACTAGTAAAACTGTATCTAAAACTTCTAATCTTTACGGGGTTATAGCCGCTTTAGGGTTTACCTCTATATATAAAATACTACTAACTAACTAAGTCACTTTGGGGCCATAGACCTGTAGTGGCGGCTATTAAGACTCTGTTAATAAGATTTGCTTCTACGTCCTAGTATAGACAGAAAGATGCTAGTTATAAATAATGTTGCGTAAGATAACACAGCACTTTAGCAGCTGATTTAAGATAAGGTAAGTCTTATCTTAAACCCCTATTCCTTATACACCCCTCCCCCTTGCAAGAGCACTAATAATTAGTGCACTAGTTCCCGTCCATTAACCCTATAATGCTTGGAGACTAGGAGGTTAGGACAGGTTAGTTTTCCTCTTTTTAAAAGGGCTTACTATAGGGGCGGAAGCTCTGCGGTATAGTGGTTAGGGTGCACAGCAAGAATGGCGCGGTGTAGGTAGGTGGTGAGATGTACAGCAACATTAAAATGGAAAACGTGGAGATGGGGCGGCATCTTAAGGATAAGCATTTCCTCCTTATTATGGACGCTGGCAACTAGTATATAACACTAGGTAGGCCGATATATTATCTTATATTAATATAATAAAACACACTACTAGCTTTGTTCCGCTAGCTAAATATAGGTAACCTCCCTCTATATACTGTGCTCTATAACCGCCTTTATAATGCCTAGGCTAAACTCCATCCTTATACCCTATTCCGCCAGTCTAAACTTGATAGAAGGTAGAGAGCACTTATTAAATGGGCAGTTAATCTACACTGGTGCATCCATATATTTGTCCTTTAAAAAATCTAGTAGGTTATGTAGGGGCATTGTTAGAGACACCCCTCCCTATAGTATTGCCCTATAGGGTAGATCGTCATAGCGTTCTGTTTCCTGGTTTAGGCTTTCTAGCCAGTCTGGCGGTGTAGGGAGCTAAGTGGCGTAGTGCTTAATTACCTAAGCTAGGCCCTCTGGCTTAGCCACGGTGCGCCACCAATTGGAGATAGCATTAGTGTAGATATTGGTAGTTATAGCATGTGCCCGTTTGCTGCGTAGGTTCTAGCATAGTTTACTAAGCGCATTTAGGGTAGTGCTAATAGCGTATAGGAAGAAGACTTTAAGGGAAATAGATAAGAGCTTAACAAGGATTGTCCTAGCTTTTTTATGGTGATTGTTACTAATAATCGTGTCTGGGTCCTCCCTAACAACGGCTACTACCTTTAATAGCCTGTTTTCCTTAAGATCTTCTAGGGAGGATAATCTGCTTAAAACCCTCTAAATCCTATTGTTAAGTACGGCGATAAGGCTAGTATGGTCTATAAGCGTAGGGGTAGGAGCCATAGAGCCATCTATAGAAAGGCTTAAATAGTAGGGAGAAGAAAAGTAAATAAAGTGAAGTAAGGTAGATAAAGTGAGGTAAAGTAGGTAGGTACGTAAAGTAAAGTAAAGTAGAGTGGAGTGGAGTAATAATGCAATGCTATATAGCTGTGTATTGGTCCATGCCCCCTATTAGGAGGGCTGGTATAGCTAAACTAGCTATAAGTTCTAAAGGAACCACCCTGTCTAAAAGAGATTAGAATTCTAAGTTTTTTATTATATAATTGCTTACAAATTAGACTCTGATTTTTGTGCATACTATAGCAGATTTGCGCACTTTAGGCTAATAACTAATGTGGGGTCCTGGAAGAGACTGTATAGAAGTATAGTATAAAGTTTTATAAGGCTTGCTAAGAACTGCAAGGACTATGTGGTGTTAACCATTTATAATAGGGTGGGCAGTGTAAGCACCGGAAACCCTAACAAGCTATTGCCTTTAGTTATAATAAAGGGCAAGTTTATTTAAGACTTAGGGGCTAGAACCTGGCAGCCTTAAGGAGCCTAGAACTAGGCGGAACCCTATAGAAATAGGACTAAAAACTAGGTCCTAATTAGGTAACGTTATTAACAGGTTTAATAGGTGGAATTCTGTAGATACGGAAAAGCTAGCTAAAATAAAAAAGGGTGCAGTGGCTAATAAAGAGGATTTTCTTAAGACTATAGGTGATAACTTTTTATTATACTATCAGCCACTGATCCCTTAGGTTAATAGATTACGGAAGGTGGTATTTCTAGGCGGTAGGAGGTAAAAGGGAAAGGATGAAAAACTTCCTTTTTAAATAAAGGAGGTGCTTTAGGAAGTAAGGAAGGATCTAAAGGTGCTAGCAGAGTAGATAGAATAATATTTTATCACTCTTCCACCGCATAAATAAAGTTTCGCGGAGATTTGGGTGGATAAGGCTAGGTAGTAACCTTTGGTTAAAACGCATATAAAATAGCGTCAGGTGAGTTGCCTAGGCTAAATAAACTTAGGAAAGTGGATAACCTAATCTTCTGCCGGATTGCTAAGTCCCTATACCCTACTATCCTATATGGGCTTTATGTTTCTATAAAATACGTAATCTAGATATTAGATTCCATGTTTTAGGATAAGGCTATATATCCAATTTTTATTCAGAATATAGGGCATTTTGCTTTGTAGGGATGGGGGTTAGAAAAGAGAACTAGTCCTATTACGGTGAATTACTAATAGATGTTTAATTGGCCCTTTTCCTAAGCTAGTCTAGTTTTCACTTAGCCCTCCTACGCGGCTGCTTATATTAGTAGCTAAGGGTGTATAGATGTACACTTTCTGGATAGTCTAGGATCCACAAAGGTAGATAATTCCAATTTGCACTTAATAGGAGGCCTTGATATCCGCTCGGCGGATATATTTATTGGTATTAACGTAGGCGTTTAAAGGTTAATTGGCGTTATATTTATGCTAGGGGCAGGCGGCTTAATTGCAGACTTTTATAAGGTTCTCTATAGTTAATCTAAGCTTATATATAGCAAGGGCTAGGAGAAGAGAGCAGTAGAGAAGGGGGTTTAATTTTAGGGGGGTGTGATTTTTAGTGGTAGTTATTTTAGTGGTCTCTAAAAGGGTCCTATTTAGAATGTTTTTAACCTTATAATAAAATTAGGTGCTCTATTTTTAGTCTCCTAGAAGCCCTAAGCTCCTAGGATTAATTCTCTAAGGAGCCTCTAAGTCTAAATAGCCAAGTCCCAATAATGGTCTCCTAGTAGTCCTAGACCTAGGATTAAGCTCTAAGGAGCCTTTAGGTCCTAGGAATAGTCTCCTAGGAGCCTTAGGTTTTTAGGGAATATATTCTTAAGAGTTCTACAGCACCCTATAATGGAATAATTATTTCCCCTAGGATTGCATCCCTCCTGGGATCGGCCCTCCTTAAATTGGCCTGCCTGGGCCAAGAGCCCTCCTAAGATCAAATCTCTTGGATATTAAGCCCTCCTAGAAGCTCTACCTAGATAGGAGTAGCCTACAAAAATTATGCAGCTAAAGAAATATGCTACCTATAGAAAGTATACAGCCACAGCGCCTGGGAGCAACTTATAGCCTAAGAGTATTACCCTAAGAGTAATTTATTTCTAGTGGCCTTTCCTATTATATAGCCCTGTTGTTTTTAGCAAATATCTAACAGTATTTAAGCTCTTGGCCAGGGCATCTAGAGGGGAAATATCCTCTTAGGATGCTTACTAACTAAACCTATAGTGGAATAGCCTGCTTGGCGCTGTGCCCTATTATTTATAGTGGATAAAATATGTTAATCTAGGTTAGATCTTGCCAATTACCCTGTTCCTGTTCCAGTTGCCTATTACCTTAACTCACCACTTTATTAAAGCTACGTGACGCAAATTTATTGGAATGTATATATATTACTAGCTAATGGACAGTGTAGTTAAGCAACGTACCACCACCAACTATTGACAAGAATAAATATTAAAAAAGAGAAAGGGTAGCTAAATTCTAAATGTATATCTGCCCATATGCTAAAAGGGCGTGCGTTCTATAGAGCTAAGTGTAGGATTGCAAATTATTAAACTAACCTCCTCCTATAAAATTACAATGAAATTCTATATTTGCAGTACTATAATGACTGGCAAATACTATATGCAGGATATTTTTAGTCGAGTTAAGTTTAATTATTTAGATCACGCTGATGTTATTGCTAAACTCTTAAAGCTTCTAAATTGAACTCCTATTATAATGCTGTGGAGTCCTAATAGGCTTTTGTTTATAAATGGGGTTGACTGGTAAATAGGGCTGTTAATTAGGCTTGGTTAATTGGGTTTAATATTAGTGGGGTAAGCTTTTCTAAAGCCAGATCCCTAAGATAGGCATTACTGTAGGCCTTTAATATAATCTCTTACTTTACTTACTTTATTTTACATCCGCCTATTAAACATAATCCTAGATATAGCACTGGGACAAAGCGGGATGTTTTTAGTTATTAGAGGAGGTTATTATCCAGCCAATAATTATATAAAGTTAGATATACAGAAAGTTCCTTTGGCTGTAGTACTAGGCAATAGCAAGGGAGATATATTAGTGGCTGGTTAATGCCTTAAGTTGTAGTTAAATAGCACACATAGTGTAGCCCGCTTTGCATAGATACAAAGTTTTAGCTACTAAGCGCTAACACCCTAGATTCTATGGGGGTTTATAGTAGATAGGTAGTGTTAGGTGCGGCGCGGGCTAAAGCTGGGGAGGGTTAGCACGGTTAATAGCTTATTAATAAGTAATTCGTGCTCTACCTCACCTGGCAAGTATTGCTTAGCCTTGCTTAAAGACATAGGCAAAGCCGCTCTCTATCCGCCTTTCCTTTATAACGCAACTAAGTCTCCGCCTACCTACTATCCATCTACCGCTTAAAAATACACAATACCTAATCCAGTATGGCCGCTAGGAAGAAAGGCCTCGTATTCCATATTACCGGTCTTTAGCCTAACGTTAAGCTAAACACAGCGCTAAAGGCTGCCATTAATAACAACCTGTTAGAGGAAGAACAATTAAAGCTACATATTAGTGCGGCTGTTGTACCGTCTTGCTATAATAATAAGTAAAGGGTTGCGCTGGTAGAGTTCTATAGTAGGGTGCCTATATTTCTATCCAAGCTGGCAGCGGACCGGCTAGGAGACTGGCAGGTGGAGATAGGCGATATAGACATTAGCTTTAACTGCCACTTTTTTGGATTTACCTAGCTATACACGCTAAAGCCAGATGCGCCAGTTACTGCAGAGTAAGTACCATTTCTTCAATTAGGCAACCTACTCCCGCTGTTCTTAAGTGTTGCCTTCTAGCTACTAATTTACAGCGCTGTAGTATAATCACCATCACCGGCCTTGACGGACATGTATATAGCTCATAGAGGGGTAAGGGAAACCTTGGGCGGATGTAGCTACATAACTTCCTGTTTAAGGACCTGCTATACTACTGCATAATAATCTATAGCTATAACTCAAAGCTGTTAAGCTATGGGATTGACACAATTATAGACTACGGCTGGGAGCTACTAGAGGAGCTTAAGAAGGTTAGGAACACAGAAGAGGTAAGCGTTGTTACAACGTGCTGTCACAAGAGCATAAACATAAGGCTAATAGCTGTAATACGCTAGCTGAGACGCCGGCCACTCTTCTTCATCGTATATAGCTTTAGTAGTATTATCCTTGCTTATATAGGTCGCCGCTGTAACATATATATGCGTAAGGCTAAGCAGTATAGTGCCTTATCAAGGCGGTTTAGATAAATAAAGATGATTATCTAATAATAGTAGCCCTTTATAGAGCTACATACGGCATTCTTCTATTTAGGATTCCACATAAGGGACTAGTAGTAGATAATATCCAGAAAATGCTAGCTGGGCATAATAATTACCTGCGAAATGCACTCCTTAAACAGATTAGATCTAAGTCTAACTTACTAGCCTTTTAGCTTGTGGATTTTAAAAATCTTATCTAGGACTGGAAGATTGTCAGCTTTTATAAAAGGGAGCAGACTAGACAGCTCAAGTTTGTATAATCCTCTAGTAAATAAAACTCTAGGAGATTGCTAATAGGGTTAGAATAGGACAGCGAAAATAGACGCTGGAAAAGGACTGGCAACTTCGTTACAGCGGTGGATACTAACTCAGCTCTTCTCTAGCTCCTAGACTCTATGGAGAAAAAGATCCCTCTAGACTCTAATCACTTAATAATTATTAAGTTTGATAATAAGAATAACTAAGGGTATAGCAGTGCGCGGGACAAGCTTAGACAGTTTAAGCAGAGTGCTCTAAAAGTGGTCGCGGCTCGTTTTTATACATAGCTTTCTCTTCTATGCTATAACTATATAAAGACTAGTCCTATTTAACCTTCCTTATCCAAGCCTTGCTTCTAGCTAATAATAACTAAGTACTAGTATAAGCACAAAACAGACCTAAGCCTTCTTGCATGGTCCCCTTCTAAAAAGATAGCGCATTTATAGGCCAAGAGGACGTCCTAATAGAGATATAAAAGAAATTTAAACAGGTAGCATTACAGGACCATAGATAAGTGGCCCTTATTGGACTAGGAGGTGTTAGGTAAGCATTACTACATATTATCTAGTCAAAGGTTAAGCTTATTCCATCCTAGGAAGTCCCAGATTGCCATTAAGTATGCATATAGAGTTAGAGAGTCAGCACCGTAAACCTAGGTGTTTTGGATATATGTGAGCAATACTGCTAGGTTTAAGCAAGCCTATAAAGATATAACTATTAAGGCTAGACTACTAGGACATAACAATCCAAAGGCTAATATCCTCTAATTAGTTTATCATTGGCTTTACGACAAAAGAAACGGCCGATGGCTTATAGTACTTAATAATACTAACGACAACCAGGTCTTACTTTCTCCTAGCGCCGATTTAGATGGCGTTACGCAAGGAAACAAGCTCTCTAGTAAAGCAAGACCATTAAAAAGCTTCCTCCCCTAAAGTCCAAATGGATGGATACTAATTACCTTACAAAACCTTATTGCAGCAGTAAACCTTATGGGGATAAAGCACAATATTATTCAGGTAGAGCCAATAGTAGAGAAAGATGCACTAGCACTGCTAAAGACTAGGGTTTTAATTAGCGAGTTGTTAGAAAAGGATGGAAGAGCGCTTATATAAGCTCTAGAATGCATTCCTCTTGCTATTACTTACGCCGCGGCGTATATCGCAGTAAGAGAGCCACGGATTAGTGTCTTAATGTATCTTAAGCTCTTCTACAAGAGTAAGGAGAACCAAGTATACCTCTTAAACATCCACAAAGCAAGAGACCTACGGCAAGATGATAATATATTAGACGCAATCCTTGCGACCTGGCAGATATCCTTTAAGCAGATCTAGAAGACGAGGCCAGAAGCCGCGGATTTACTTTCCCTTATAACTATGTTTGACAAACAAGGGATTCCTAAGCACCTACTATACAACAGCCGAAACAGACTGTAGTTTAAGGATGCAGTAGCGCTATTAATAAGCTTCTCTCTAATTAGGACCCAGACAGGGAAGCAATCAGAGCAGCCACCTAGGGAGCAGCTATTTAAGATGCACAGCCTAGTGCAGTTGGCAATAAGAAAGTGGTTAGAGCTGCACAGTTAGGTAGATAAATGGCAACAGGTATCGCTCTAGGTTATAGCTGCGACTTTCCTAAGTAGGCAGCACAAGACATAGGCGGCTTGCTAGGCCCTTCTTCCACACTTAAGAAAACTTCTTAACTACGATTCAAAGGGAAAGGAGGCAACGCTAGATCAAGCTATAATTACGGTTAACACTATATAGTATCTTGTTCTTATAGGGGAATATACAGCAGTGGGGAATATTAATTAAACTGCAATATTAGCGAGGGAAGAGGTACTTAGGCCAGTGCACCCTAACACGCTTACCGGTGTTAGCAACCTTAGGTAGATATTATAGAGGCAGGGCAAGTATAAGGAGGCGGAAGGGATGCATTAACAAGCGCTAGAAGGAAGGGACAAAGTCCTTAGGCCAGAGCACCCAGATATGCTTACTAGTATTAGCAACCTTAGGTTAGTATTAAAGAGTTAGGGTAAGTATAAAGAGGCAGAAGTGATATACTAGCAAGATTTAAAAGGAAGTAAGAAGGTCCTTAGGCTAGAGCACCCAGACACGCTCACCAGCGTTAGTAACTTTAGGTCAGTATTGTAGAGGTAGGGAAAGTATAAGGAGGCAGAAGGAATGCATTAACAAGCACTAAAAGGATATAAAAAAGTACTTAGGTTAGAGCACCCAGATATACTTACAGGCGTCAGCAAGCTTGGGTCTATATTAGAGAGCTAGGGTAAGTATAAAGAAGCGGAAGTAATGTACCAACAAGCACTAAAAGGAAGGGAGAATATACTTAGGCCAGAGTATCTAGATATGCTCACTAGCGTTAGCAAGCTTGGGTTAGTATTATAGAGGTAGGGCAAGTATAAGGAAGCAGAAAAAATGTATTAACAGGCACTAGAAGGATATAAGAAGGTCCTTAGACTAAAGTACCTAGACACGCTTACTAGTATTAGCAAGCTTGGGTTAGTATTGGAGAGTTAAGGGAAGTATAAGAAGGCGGAAGCAATGCACCAACAAGATCTAGAAGGAAGTAAGAAGGTCCTTAGGTTAGAGCATCTAAATACACTCACTAGCATTAGTAAGCTCAGGTTAGTATTATAGAGACAGGATAAGAATAAGGAGGCAGAAGAAATGCATTAACAGGCACTAAAAGGATATAAGAAGGTCCTTAGGCTAGAGTATCTAGATATACTTACTAGCGTTAGTAACCTTAGGTTAGTATTAGAGAGCCAGGACAAGTATAAAGAGGCAGATATAATATACCAATAAGCACTAAAAGGATATGAAAACTTTAGGTTAGTATTATTAACCAAGGGTAAGTATAAGGAGGCGGAATGGATGTATTAACAAGTACTAGAAGGATATAAGAAGGTCCTTAAGCCAGAGCACCTAGATATGCTTACTAGTATTAGCAAGCTTACGTTAGTATTAGAGAGTTAATAGAAGTATAAGGAGGTGGAAGCAATATACTAACAAGATCTAGAAGGATATAAGAAGATCTTTAGCCCAGAGCACCTAGATACGCTTATTAGCATTAGTAACCTTAGGTAGGTATTATAGAGGTAGGGTAAGTATAAGGAAGCGGAAGGGATATATTAACAAGCACTAGAAGGCAAGGAGAAGGTTCTTAGGCTAAAGTACCCAGACATGCTTAGTAGCTGCAGCCACCTTAGGTTAGTATTATGGAAGTAGGGCAAGTATAAAGAGGCGGATGCAATGCACTAATAAGTATTAAAAGGGTATAAAAAGGTCCTTAGGTTAGAGCACCCAAAAATATTTACTAGTGTTGGCGACCTTAGGTTAGTATTAGAGAGCCAGGGCAAGTATAAGGAGGTAGAAGGGATACATTAACAAGCACTAAAAGGTAGGGAGAAGATTCTTAGCCTAAAGCACCTGGATACGCTCACTAGCGTCAACAACCTTAGGTTAGTATTATTAAAGCAGTGCAAGCATAAGGAGGTAGAAGCAATGCATTGACGAGCACTAGAAGAAATAGAGAATGTACTTAGGCTAGAGCACCTAGACATACTTACCAACGCTAGTAACCTTAGGTTAGTATTAGATTGCCAGGGCAAGCATAAGGAGGCAGAAGGGATATATTAACAAGCACTAGAAGGTAGGGAGAAGATTCTTAACCTAAAGCACCTAGATACGCTTACCAGCATTAACAACCTTAGGTTAGTATTATAGAAGTAGGGTAAGCATAAGGAGGCAGAAGTAATACATTAACAAGTACTAGAAGAAATGGAGAATATACTTAGGCTAGAGCACCTAGACATACTTACCAACGCTAGTAACCTTAGGTTGGTATTAGAGTGCTAGGGCAAGCATAAGGAGGTGGAAGGGATATATTAATAAGCACTAGAAGGTAGGGAGAAGATTTTTAGCCTAAAGCATCTAGACACACTTAGTAGTATTAGCAACCTTAGGTTAGTATTAGAGAGCCAAGGCAAGTATAAAGAGGCTAAAGCGATGCACCAGCGGGCGCTAGAAGGATATAAGAAGGTGCTTAGGCTAGAGCATCTATATACGCTTACTAGCGTTAGTAACCTTAGGTCAATATTAGAGAGCTAGGGCAATTATAAAGAGGCCAAAGCAATGCACCAACAGGCGCTAGAAATAAGAGAGAAAGTTCTTAGGCCAGAGCATCCAGATACGCTCAGCAGTATTAGCAACCTTAGGTTGGTATTAAAGAGCCAAGGCAATTACAAAGAGGCCAAAGCAATATACTGGTAGGCGCTAGAAATAAGAAAGAAGGTTCTTAAGCCAGAGCATCCAGATACGCTTAGCAGTATTAGCAACCTTAGGTTAGTATTAGAGAGCCAGGGCAATTATAAAGAGGCCAAAGTAATATATTGGCAGGCGCTAGAAATAAGAGAGAAGGAGCTTAGGCTAGAGCATTTAAACACGCTTACTAATATTAGCAACCTTAGATTAGTGTTAAAGAGCTAGGGTAAATATAAAGAGGCCGAAGCAATGCACTAGTGGGCGCTAAAAGAATATAAGAAGGTACTTAGGCTAGAGTATCTAGACACGCTTACCAGTATTAGTAACCTTAGGTCAATATTAGAGAGCTAGGGCAATTATAAAGAGGCCAAAGCAATGCACTAGTAGGCGCTAAAAATAAAAGAGAAGGTTCTTAGGCCAGAGTATCTAGATACACTTAGCAGTATTAGTAACCTTAAGTTAGTGTTAGAGAGCTAAGGCAATTATAAAGAGGCTAAAGCAATACACTAGCGGGCGCTAGAAATAAAAGAGAAGGAGCTTAGGCTAGAGCATCTAGACACACTTACTAGCGTCAGCAACCTTAGATTAGTATTAGAGAGCTAGGGCAAATATAAAGAGGCCAAAGTAATACACTAGCAAGATCTAGAAGGATCTAAAAAGGTGCTTAGGCTAGAGCATCCAGACACACTTAGCAGTATTAGCAACCTTAGGTTGGTATTAGAGAGCTAGGGTAATTATAAAGAGGCCAAAGTAATGCACTAGCAGGCACTAGAAATAAGAGAGAAGGAGCTTAGGCTAAAGCATCCAGATACACTTACTAGTGTTAGTAACCTTAGATTAGTATTAAAGAGCTAAGGTAAATATAAAGAGGCTAAAGCAATATACTAGCGAGATCTAGAAGGATCTAAGAAGGTACTTAGGCTAGAGTATCTAAATACGCTTACCAGCGTTAGCAACCTTAGGTTAGTATTAGAGAGCTAGGGCAAATATAAAGAGGCCAAAGCAATGCACTAGTAGGTGCTAGAAGGATATAAGAAGGTTCTTAGGCTAAAGCATCTATATACACTTACCAGCATCAGCAACCTTGGGTTAGTGTTATTAAGGTAAGGCAAGTATAAAGAGGCAGAAGCAATGCACTAGCGAGTATTAAAAGGCAGGGAGAAGGTGCTTAGGTTAGAGCACCCAGATACACTTACTAGCGTCAGCAAGCTTAGGTCAGTATTAGAGAGCTAGGGCAAGTATAAAGAGGTAGAAGTAATGCACTAATAAGCACTATAAGGATAGAAGAAGGTACTTAGGTCAGGGCACCCACATATACTTACCAGCGTATATTATCTGGCTTTTCTCTTTTATTACTAGGAGCAGCGTAAATCTGTATTAGAACTCTACTAGAGAGTATATAATAGCTATAACAGAACTCTTAGATTATAACATCCTTCTACTATAGCATGCTTCAGCCATTACTTATTAATAGTAGAGGAGATAAAGTCTTAGTAATTTTTAAGCCTATTTAGATATAAGGAATAATATATAACTAAAGTTATTTTATTTTTATTTCCCTATCTCCCTAATTTTCCCTTTTAAAGCTTATATTTAATAGACGTAATATATAGAATTTATATGTTGCAAGTGTAACGGCTATATGCGATAATATATACCAGGTACTCAACCTATTACATTATAGACTTTAAGTTACCAATTTTAGGTAGGGTTATATAGCGTATCTCCAGCGCTAGTAAGGAGGGCGGCTAAACTACTCTAGCTATACCCTTATTAAGGGTCTACTTTCTAGGATTAAAGAATAGAGGAAATAGGGGAACTATGGTTAGTGTTAGAATAAACGGTCTTAAGTATGGCGTTATAGCAGTAATACACTGCCTCCGCTGCTTGGTGTTTAGTTTAGCGCGGTTACTAAGTTAACTAAACTATACTAAAATCCCTAACTTATATCCTTATTAATAGATATATATTAAAGGTATAGGCGCTCCTATAGGCGGGTCTTCCGTAGGGGTTAGTACTAGCCCTATAGATTTAGTGTGGCGTCTTATCTTAGTTAAGAGATACATTATATAGATGCTTGGCGTTTTCTTAATAACTTTACTGGTGGGATAGAAAAGCTATGCCGAAATTTTATTACTAGATTGGGATTTTTTACACTATTTGCTTAAAAGGAAAAGTAAAGATTAAAGATAAAAGTAAGGAGGTTTAGGGGATTAAGTAGACCCTAAAAATGGAGGACCTAATTTTAGGCTCTTAAAACATCTAAAATTAGGACCCTCTTAGAAGCTAAAAATAGCCCTTCATTTATACCTAAAACTAAATACTTAATTTTTAGAGCCTACTTAATCCCCCTCTTTCTTTCTCTTTAAGTCTAGGTAGTAGCCTTAGATATAACTTACATAAAACGGCATAGGGCAACTTATTAAAGCGTAAACTAATAAGGCTTAGCAAAGCGTGCCAACTAATTAAAAGCTAAGAAGCTAAGGATAAAAATAAATCCTAGCGATTCGCCTATTTATGGAAGCCCTTGCGGTTCCACTTCCTTACAGTTCCATTCCCTAGGGCTCTACTCCCTTAGGGGATCATTCCCCTAGGGCTCCATTCCCCTAGGGGATTATTCCCCTAGGGCTCTATTCCCCTAGGGGATTATTCCCCTAGGGCTTCATTCCCTTAGGGCTTTATTCCCCTAGGGCTTTATTCCCCTAAGGCTTTATTCCCCTAGGGCTTTATTCTTCTAGGGCTTTATTCCCCTAGGGCTTCATTCCCCTAGGGCTTTATTCCCCCAGGGCTTTATTCCCCTAGGGCTTCATTCCCCTAGGGCTTTGTCTCCCCTTAGCTCGCTTAGATCTGCCCTTATATATAGGGTAAACTAAAAGCAATATATAAATTGTCAGGGGTCTGTTTATACTTAATAGGCCCTTATTTAGAGGCTTTTAATATAAAGGCTTTTAATATAGAGGCTTTTAGGTTAAAGACTTTTAATATAGCTTTTATAGTTCGCAATTAAGATTATATTGGTCATAAATATAGTGTATACTTAGACTGCAGAGCTTTAATATAAAGCCCTCTGCTTAAAATATAAAAGAGAGAGAGAGAGATATTCTTTAATTAATATCTAATATAGATCCTAACCTAGCCCACATAGACTACTCCATCATAGGGGAAAACTTATAATATACAGGAAGAAAAACCCGCTTAAAATATAATGGAGTAGTTAATTATAATCAGAGTTTAAAAATTTAGGACCTAAAAGTAACAGACTACTTGTAAACTTGGGTTAATAAGCTTTACAGTTCCCATACTATAGAATCAACTTTTTAACCAAAAAGGTTAGCGATATCCGCTTACGGATATACATATATCCGCTAATTAATTCTACGGTCTAACCTTACTGAGGTAAGCTAATGGTTACCCAGAGCTAGATTTTCCAGCCGATTTCTATTTAGAATAGAAGACACTAAGTCCTAGCAGCTATAGAAGTCCTTCCTCTAGAAGTCTGGCGCTAAACTATAGATTATGTCTTATAAGTAACGCCCTTATATCTTATATAAAAAGTATCTTTATACTTAATTCTTAATAGAGCTTAACTATAAAAGAGAGTGCTAAAGCAGCTTTAGATGCTATAAAGGTTTTATCTATAGGCGTTTTAAATTGCTAATTATGTTCTATACAAAACCTCTACTATTTTAATTATATTAGATTATAGATTTTATATCACACTTACCTTTAGAGGCGCTTTATAAACTTCTTCTTAAGGCTGTGTTAACAAAAGTACCGCGTTTAAATCCATAGTAATAAGATATATTAGGCGCGGTGAAAAGAAGGCAAAACAGGTAAGATTTGGACTAGTTATAACTTTCTGCAGACTATTATTCTCCAAATATAACTATTTATTAGACTAGTTATTCTCTAGATATAACTGCTCCAGACATAGCTACTCCAGATATAGCTGTTAGACATAGCGTTCTTACTCTCCAAATGTGACTATTCTCTAGACATAGCTATTCTCTAGTAGCTATTCTGTAGACATAGCTATTTGGCTGTTCTCTAGACATAGCTGTTCCAGTAGCTGTTCTCCAGTAACTGTTCTCCAGTAGCTGTTCTCCAGTAGCTGTTCTCCAGTAGCTGTTCTCTAGACATAGCTGCCCTCTATATAGCTGTTCTCTAGACATGGCTGTTCTCTAGACGTAGCTGTTCTCCAGATATAGTTCTCCTATTTGGCACTGCCAAGAGGACCAGTCATTTTAGGTCTAATAATTCTCTAAACGTAGCTGTTCTCCAGACATAGCTATTCTCCAGACATAGTTCTCCTATTTAGCGCTGCCAAGAGGACCAGTCATTTTAGGTCCAATAATTCTCTAAATATAGCTGTTCTCTAGACATGACCAGGATCCCTTAACTATGGTTAGCTAAAAATAGAGGGTCCTAGAATTAGGTTGTACTAAGCTTAGGGTAGGTTTACTTACATCCTATACTAACTAGAGACATTAGGGTTAGCTATTGACTTAATAGAGGAATATACCAAGCTTAGGGCGGGTTTACTTATAAGCTATAACAACTAGAGACGCTAGGGTTAGCTATTAACTTAATAGAGGAATATACCAAGTTTGGGGCAGGTTTAAGTCTAAAGCAAGCAGCTGTAAAAAGCTAGCACTTAGTATACTTATGGTATTGATAAGTACCTACAAGTAGGAGTACCTATAATTATGGGGAGCACCTATAATAGAAGGGAGTACCTATAATAGGGAGTGCTCCTAATAATAAGAAGTACCTACTATAATAAGGAGTACCCACAAAAATAAGGAGTACCTATAATAAAGGAGAGTGCCTATAAATGGCAGTGCCTACGGTAATAGGGAGCACCTATAATGTTAGGGAGTACCCATAATAGTAGGTACCTATAATAGTTGGGAGTAATAGGGAGTGCCTACAGTAATATGCCTTTAGCCGGTTTTTAGTGGCCATCTCTAAATGGTTGGCATTTAGCTTACATATTTCGCTTACAGGTTTCACATATAGGTTTACAAAAAAGCATACTATTTAATTAACGTAAGGGATCGGGTTATAACGGTCGGCCTAGTTATAACAGTCAGCTACTACCGCCTTTTTAATTAGGCTTACTGCGAGAATAGTTTAGAACACTAAAATACTGCCCCTTTGGCGAGTGCTCTAAAATTTTAAATTCAGTACGCATATCTAATCTTACTTAGTTGCTACCAACTATACATAAGTAATTATAGCAAATAACAAACGTGGGCGATAGGGCTATAACGGTTAGTATAGCTATAGAAGTTCTTAACAAATTTCGTTTATACGCAGTTTTAATATTCCAAACCGTTATAACCTAATCCCTTATATTAGTATTTACATCACTTTATTTTTATAAATTAGAAAATAGATACTTTAATTATAATGCAACTCTTAGCTAAGTTATAGTAATTACTAGAGATCTCTGCAAGAGTCTCCACTATAATTGATTTTGGGCCATTCCAAGAAGAAATATCCCTTAGGATGCCCTACCTAAACCTATATTATACTAGTTTAGTCTTAGCAAATACAGTAACTATAAACCGGAATTATGTTATTCTATTACTTTATTTCTGCATTAGGTAGGTTATTATAAGGGATATTATTACAGTTACCTTAGGAAGCCCTTAAACAGTTTTTAGTTACGTGCCGGAGGTATGTACTTATAGTATATATAGTTCTCCTTAATCCTAGAGGCCTTACCTCCTTAAGGATTCATCTCCTTTCTAATCTATCTTATTCCACAATCATGCCTTTATAACTCCCTCCCTATAAAGTCCTCTTATAGTTGTCTTGTTGGCTTAGCTAGTCTTTAATATATATATAATCTAGGCAGTTAGGCAACAGCTTTAGTCATATATATATTAATGCAAATCATTTACTAATGTCTTGCAATGGCCTATATTATCCACTACTAACCTATAACTAGATTAGCGTAAGCAGTAATATAAATACTTTAGTGTTTACCACTTATGCTAAATACTAGATTGTAATATAGTGTGTTTTTTCTAAGTGTAATTACCCCACTCCTAACCTTAATCTTAATTTAGAGCGGATTATTTTTAGTCTTATCGTCACTAGAGCCTATTTTGGACTTAGGAGTTAATACTAACATTTAGGTCTAGTTTTTGGCACCCTAGAAGTTTTGCTTACAAAAGTTAGACTAGTATAAAAGGTAGGCTGGTATATAAGATTGCTAGATAGGACTAATACATAAAGCGGACTAGTATTACCTAGCTGGAACTCTAGGACTAGTATAAATAATGGACTGATATAGTACTATATATAGGTAGGCAAGATAAGGGACTGGTATAGTAAATAGGAGACTGGTCCCCTATAGGGTCTGCTAATACCTTTCAGAACAAGTCTAATAAGAAGAGCACTTGTCTTATATAAGATCCGCTAAGCTTATTCTAGAAGTCTATTCTAGATATTTTTAATACTCGGCTCCAAGCTTAATAAAAGCCGTGTCGATTTAATACCGAAGTGTCTCTTATACCCTTAATTCTATTCGTTAGTATTTAACCTATCCTTTTCCAATTCTAGAGGCTATCTGTTAAGGTAGGTAAGCTATTTAGCGAGTTGTGGCTCTGTGGCTCTTATAAGGAAAGACTTTCACAACCATACTTATCTTTTTTAGCATTTATTAAGAATTAAGGCGTTACTTAGGATTTCCTTAGCTTGGTATTTTGTTTCTATCTAGTTGCTTCCATGTTAAGAATATCTTATTATTATTACATGTAAAGGAACAAGTTTTTGCATATTAGATTGAAGTTAAGAGACTTGCTTATAGTAAGTTTAATAAGTTCTCCACCTTTATATACTTAGTAGCAATAAATTAGCTGGCCTGTAACTTATTTAGTCCTCTATAAAGAAAAAACTTATCACTTTCCAATCTGGATGTCCCAGAATTAGCCTTTATTAGTCTACTCTCTTTAATATAGTTAAAATATACTAGCGTCTTCTTAACTGGTGTAGGATAGAACTTTTCCTTTAAAAGCAGTTAGTAGTCCTATAGCAATAAAGAGGAGAGGGCCTACTAGGTCTTGTGGATTTAGAGGCCATAAAGGTTAATCTATAGACGTATAGGTATAAAATCGACTATTGTGCTGTATTAGAATATAGCAATCTACGTCATAGTCTCACTTTAATCTATTGGCCTTTTGTAAAAAGGTCTCCTTTTGCTTTTGAAAATTCTCATTTATAGCTTACTTTGACCTTAGTAGTAACCTTTACTTTAGACACATCACTATAGTACTAGATAATTAATGGCCTACTAGCGTTTTGTGGGGTAACTAAGGTGCAGGTTAACTCTGAATTTTATATTAATGGGGTAAAAATGTTAAGAATAAATAGAAGATCTACCCCTTAATATTGGCCCAAGTTTTAACTAAAAACAAGATCTTGTTCTAAAAACTGGATCTAATTCTAAAAACCATATTCTAATTCTAAAGACTATATCCCAATTCTAGGTTCTAGATATACTAAACGTAACCAAAAAGGTATATAGTATTGAGCTAAACGGACTATTTTCAGTTCTGGTTTAAATTGCGATCCTAAAACTAGATCTAGTTCTAGAGACTAGATCCTAATTCTAGTTTTAGGACACAGGCCAATTAACTACTATAAAAAGGGCACAATTCTGAAAACCGGATCCAGTTCTGGGAACTGGATCCTGTTTTTGGGAAATAGGTTAATTAACTGCTATAAAAAGAGGTTGACTATATCTGTATCTATATATTAGGTTTAGCTCATTTCAGGATAAGCCATGTAATTGTTTATAGGCGCTTGTATAACTAACCCTATAGTTAACCCATTCTCTAGCACCTTATGTGTCGCGAAACAAACTAAAACTAGTAAGTATAATTAGTTATAGGCCAGAGAACGCTGCCTACCTATATTTAGCTTAGTATTTAACTAATGTCTTAGCCACCCAGTTGAGCTAGCTACCTAGTCGAGCTACCCCTAGAGCAGAGCTCTTGTATGTATAGACTCTTACCTAAATTTATCAAATTATATTGATATTATATAAAAAGATCATCCTATATTGGTAGTTCCTTCTACACCTTCTTTGCGAAGCCTATAACACCTCATAGAGCTATATAGCGTTCCTTTTAAGCGGCCTCTACCTACTCCTTTTACTCCCACTCTTAGTTCTTTTATAGAGCCTCCCTTACTAATAGAACTCATACCTTACTATATGACGTCTTACCCTATACTCTACACTGCCTCTTCTGCTTCTTAATAAGCTCCATATTTATACGCTAAAGTATAGTTTTATTAGCAAGAGTTCTTAAGGCAATTTACTATAGATTAAGCAAAGCTTTAAAGCATAAGGGTGTAGCACCTTATATAACCAAATTAATAACTTTATTGATTTTTTCTCTAATAGAAGGCGATATAGGAATATCAATTTAAACACTATTCTTATTTATAAGGCTTACAAATAGAGGAGTTTCTGGTTAAATCTTTAATAGAATAGTAGAAGGATTATAAGGAATAAGGCCTGTTGCCCACTATGCACTTACTATATTAGTTAATGATATAGCTTAACTACATGCAGTTTAGTAGATCTCTAAGAACTCTTGCTTTAAAATAGCCAAGGCTCCATATAGCGTAGTATTATTAAGGCGCTTTTTATAAGCTTATAAGAGAGGGCCGAATATACCAATATCTAAAGGCTGTAGTATATACGTTAAATAAGGAGGAAGGCAGAGAGGCATAATCTTATAAGCCTCGCAATACTTAATAAATGGTATTAAGACGTGGCTCTTATAGCCATCAAGAATTAACAAGCAATAGATTCCTTGGAGTCGTGGCTTAGTATATAAGTTAAAGTAATTTAACTAGTTAAGAGCTATATCTGAATTGGTCCAGCCCAAATTGCTTACTTAAATTACCATCTTAGGATTAAGATGTACGGTTATCTAAGCTCGTTATACTTGCTTACCCTTAAAGATAATATAAGGAGGCAATTAATATCAATCTCCTGATATATATTTAATTAAGGATACCTACTTACAATTGCCTGGCTCTGCAGTAAAGGCTTAGGCCTATAATTAAGGAACTAATACCTTAACCTTATTACCAACTCCTAAGGCAGTTCCTTTCTTATCTATATTATATTAATCTTCTATAGAGACTCTATACTTTGCGACTATAGCTATATATAAATTAAACTATTCTTAAATAGTTTTAGGATCCTTAGCATCCTTTCTTTTTTAATTAAGGCCTCTAGCAAATCTAGTTTTGAGTTCTAGGTGGCAATAAAGGAAGTTCTTATACCAATATTAGCCAAGCTTAGTAGGACTCCCTCTTAATTTAAGAATATCTTTGGCCATAGACTTAAGGTGTTATACTCTTGGTAGCCACCCCTAGCTTACTATTATATTAATCTATTTAATTAGAGAGTCCTTTTTAATAACTAAGAGCTTTTGCTAAGTTTGCAAAAACTCTTAACTTAATTGGCGGCCGTTTAAACGGTGGTTAAGAGTTAATCGCAGTAAGCCAAAAGTTCGGGCAATTTAACAAATAGATTGGTTGGGGTTGGCTTATAGATACGAAATTGCAAGTGCCATTTAAGCATCTTAATTAAGATCAAGCAATTCGGTGGCTATTAAGCCCATAGTTATAGTGTAGGAAAAGGTAGTACACATTAAAAAGGAGGTAATTTAAATCATAATTGATAGGTGGCTCAACCAGGTGGCTGGCTCAACTAGGTAGCTAAGACGTTAAGCCCTACAAAGCCTCAGTCTAAGCCACGTCGGGTTAGCTTGACTTTTCCACACCTAATCTTTAGTCCTCCCTGCACTCATACCTTGCTTCCTTTCTCACACTTTTCTCCCTAATTATTTCCTTATTATAAGACGCCACTAATATATTCTCAACCTCCCTACACTTATCTGCCATTATACTGTCCGTTATATACTAGACTCTTTAATCTCCCCTCCTTATCTACCTACCTGCCTGCTATATTAGCTTTCCTAATATAGCTCTTAACGCGTTCGCCTATAATGGTAAATTACTCTAGATTAGAGATAATTAAAACGAAACCTATTAGAGAGGGACTAAATGGTTTTTGTAATTTATTTAACTCTGCTTATAAGGATCTAGGTGTCTTTAACTCTTTAGACGTGTTACATTGGATAAGTAATAAAGGTAATTGTTAATTTACCTAGTATAAGCTCTATCTAATGCTAGTAGAACTAAAGGATATTTTGCTTAATCTAATACTAGCTCTATAGAGCCTTCCCGCTTCTTATTTATTACCATTTAATAGCAGCAATAAAGGCCTTCTTGTTAATCTATTAAGACTTAATTTAGTAGTCAGTTCTAACAACTTTGATATTAAGCGGTTCCTACCTCTTCTAAATACGATCCTTTGGATTAAACCTGACAAGGTCATCTAGGAAAAGGTATACACTACTATTATAGAGTCTACGCCTCCCCCCTAACCGCTACTATTCCACATTTAAACCCCATATTAATGCAATATAAGCAGCTTCGCTAACTCATCCGAATATAGGAAATACATAGATAATATTCTAAAGGAGGAGCTAGGCCCTCTTTATATAGGGATTCCTAGCTTATATAAAGCATTCTTTAGGGGAGTAGAAGGTCTTAAAGAGGCAAGCGCCGCCGTTTTTAAGAAATGCAAGGAAGGGAACAATCTACTATATGCTAAGGGCGGCTAGTGTAACTGGCCTAAAGGCGCGAAAGAATGTAGAGTCCTAAAGTGGTTTAATAAGCTAATTATATTATTTTTAGACTTTGTAAAGGAGTATGGGTTCGTTCTAAAGGTATGATAAAGACTAGTGGAGTATACTTAGCAGCCCTTGCAAGGATCTACGGCCGACTAAAAGCTAGATATTGGCTTTGTAGATAATTTAATAGCTAGCAAAAGCTCCTAATGCTATTAGTCGCATATACTTATACTAGGAGAGCTGAAGAGTAATTTAAATACTAATATAGCCTCAAAAGCATAGTTTGATTTGGGGAAATATATAAGGGAAGTATTCGCCGCTTAGGACAGTTGTTGCTTTATCCTAGGCTTTACCCTCTATAGATCTATTATGCGGTTATAGGAGTATAACTAGGTAGGAGGCGTTGTATTATCACTATTTAATATTAATAAAGATAGACTATAATTTACCTTAGCAATATTGGGATTTCTCTAAATAAATAAGGAGCAGCTTGGGTTTAACCCTACTATTCTAACATCAGACAGTAAATGATATATTAAGGTTATATGTAACGATTAGACCAAGCGTCTTATCCTTAATAAACTTATAAAGTGGGCACCCTATGTCACCAGTTAAGTAACTACTTACTAGAAAGTATACTATAAGGGCGACACCTCTAAGACACCCTTTGTTATTAAAAACTCATAGTAGTACCCAGAGCGCAAGGAAGAAGGCAAACTGCTGTATAAAGTAATAGGGAAAGAAGTGGTCAATATAGCTAGGTACTATTACTATAAGACAGTTTATATAGGTGGATAAGATAATAATATCTATAATATCCGCAAAGGGCTAAATATTACAAGAGTGATAAACTACAAGCTAGAAGGTTTAATAATGCCTTTAAGACTAGCTAGAGTATAAATCAGTATAAGGAAAGGCAGAAGTTCTAGTAAAAAGAGATTTTCTAGCTGTGCTAAGCTACTGCCTAGTAAGCGCATGTATTTAAGCTCTCTAAATAAGCTCTCTATACAGAATTAAGTGCATTAACACGTTATTACTTACAATTATAGGAAGGCTCTTTATAAGGCAAGCTCTTGGGCTGCAATACTTGCTGTACTAAAGGGTATTATTAAAGGATATAAGTCTTTATATACGCAGGCCAGCATCCTCTAATATAATGTTTTAATAGGCAACCTCTTAATAAATAAGGAAGACAACAATCCCTCCTAGAAGTTATTCTTAATTGATCTCAACCTTGCAATTAAAGAGAAGTGGGAAGGACCTTTAGGAGCATAGGGTAAAACTAATATAAAAGCGTTTATAGCTATAGGAGTGCTTCTTAGCAAGAAATATTCCTTTAGGCATAATCTGGAGTCGTTCTTCTGGGTACTTTTCTAGATATACATATACTATAATGGGTTAGGTAAAGATATCAGTCCAACTAAGTTTAAGTGTTAGAATTATAAGAATACTACAAAGCTAGCTAAGTTAAAATCGGGCCTAGTAAGCAGAGAAGGCCATTTTCTTAACTATATAGCTAAGGTATTTACACCCTACTACTAACCGCTAAAGCTATGGGTTAATAGGCTATAGAAGGTAGTTTTCCTAATAGATGGGAGGTAGGAGAAGGAAGATAGGGCGCTTTATTTACAGATAAAAGATATTCTTTAGCAAGTATAGAAGGATCTAGAGGTATTAGCAGAGTAGATAGAATAATATTTTATTATTCTATAGTCTTCTACCGCATAAGTTAAAGTTTTGTAGAGATTTAGGTGGCTAAGGCTAGGTAGCAGCCTTAGTTAAAATGCATATAAAACAGCGCAGGGCGAGTTACCTAAGCTAAATAAACCTAGGAAAGTGGATAACCTAATCTTCTACTAAAATTATTAGATCCCTATACCCCACTATCCTATATAGGCTTTATGTTTCCATAAAATATATAGTTTACTCCCTAGCCTATTAGAAGCTGCCTTGTGCCGCCTAAATAGAGGCTGTAGGAGAATTAATCCCTTCCTCTAACTAATCCCCTACTTAAATAAGTCCCCTACTCAAACAAATCCCCTATAGGAGCCAATGCCTATATATTTTGCCGCCCTATAGGAATTAATTCCCTACTCCTAATAATCCCCTACGGGATGCGATCCCCTACTCTAACAAATCCCCTATAGGATCCACTCCCCTATAGGATCCACTCCCCTGCGCTAACAAATCCCCTACGCTAACAAATCCCCTACACTAATCCCCTGCGGGTACTAATGCCTATATATTCCACCGCCCTATAGGAAACAATCCCCTACAGCTTATATTCCTATATAGCTTTAGCTCCCCTATAGAAGCTACTAGCTACGTTTTCCTCTCCTATATGGGAACTAATGCCCTACAGCTTCTGTTCTCCTATTCCTAGATCTATTAGCAATTCGCCTATATAGTTTTTAATTTTATCTATATAGTATAAACAGCTAATAAATATAATAATCTACTATATTTTAATCCTATATTAAAATTTAATTACCTAGATTTTATATCCTATTTCCTATAATATCCCATACAGAATAATTTAATAAAAAATCTTATAGAAACTGGAATTTGTGTTTTATTTTAAAAATATATTTATAAAAGGTGATGTTTTATATGGGATTTCTACTAAAATTCTCTTTTTATATCCAGCTTTTAAATACCTCTTTTAATATCCTCCGATACGGGAAAAGTGGCTATAAAAATAATACTTTTATTATTTTCTATTCTGTATGGAACTTTATTTAAAACTATTTAAAATTACTAGCTTTTCTTTTCTTATTTTCTACGCCATCCTATATAGATAGTATATTTAGGAAAATAATAAAGTTCTAGTTTCTTTATCTTATTTTTAATGGAAACCCGCTTATATAACTAACTCTGTCCAGTAATATTAGATTCCACATTTTAGGATTAAGGCTATACATCTATATTATATCAAAGCTATATAACACAAAGTTATTGGGATATATATGTATATATATAACTAGCCAATAAATAGTATAGTTAAGTAACGTACTGCCTCTAACTATTAACAAGTATAAATAGGAAAAAAGAAGAAAAGAAAAAGATAGCTGAATCCTAAATGTATATCTGCCCATATGCTAAAAAGGCATGCATTCTATAGACCCCTAATACCCTAATAAATTTAAGAGAGCTAAGTGTAGGACTATATATTGTTAAACTTACCTCCTCCTATAAAATCACGCTGAAATTCTATATTTGCATTAATAGCGAATTCTAGATATAATAAGGACACTTGCGTCTCTTTATGGCTAGCTAATGCTTAAGCCATAAAAATAGCATTTTTAATCTAGATCGGAAAATTAATTAGCTTGGCTTTACTGTAGATATAAAGGCTCTTACCTCTTGGCCATTAAGATCCTTCCCTACCAGAATATTAAGGTCCTTTTCTGTGAAATCTGTAGCTCCTTTTGTTGTGCTTGCCTTATTAAGGAAACTCCTTTAAACTACCTCTTAAGCGTTCTGATTTAATGGACTATATTAGAGCGCGAGGTGTATTCTGCTTATAATAGCTTTGTTAATCATCTTTACCTAGTTGGTTATAAGAAACAAGATTCCTTTATAGTATTTGAGCTTGCGCAAGAATATACAAACAAGGGCATTTTAATGGATATTATTAGTAGCACGCTATTCCATAAACACGTCTGCCTTATTAAGGAGCAGAGTGGCTTTTTAGTAAGTTACTATCTTAAAGATATAAGAAAGCCTCTTCTTAAGTGCATCTATGGTTATGCTTAATTCTCTAGCAGATATCTACTTAGTTAGAAAGAGCCGTAATTGTAAGGGAATGGAGACGTATGATGTAAAGTGGTCTCCTAAGGTATTCTAATATTGCCTTTGCTGTTAAGGTCTTACCAACACCAGGCGGCCCACTAATTTGCCTGTCTTAGTAGATGATGGTATAACTAATATTATAAGAGAGGGTATGGTAATATACTGTAGGAGGGTAATAAGTCCGCGCCCTTTGCCTAATATAAAGTCATCTAAGATAGGGTGAGAGTCCTAAGATAAGTAGGTTTTACTAAAAGCTTGAATAATCTTCTTCTGCTGAGTAGGAATCCTAAGGTTATTAAAGGAAGAAGGGTTCCATGTAATATTGCTAATATTAGTAACTATAAACTTAACTATAGCGTATTAGTAAATGCTGCTTATATATAAGTAAAGGTAATATATGCCAGAGCTTGTTACCTAGACTAAAACCTAGTATAGTTGGGCTGCTGACTAGGAAATCCTAATCCTCTATTTTAGTTGGATCTAAATCTGTCTTCTTAATTTGGTTTTTCCTTTTATTTAAGCTCCCTGTAGAATTAATAATGGCCTATAAGTCTAGCGTTTCTGGTGACTTGTTAATTTGGGGTCTAGTATAATTAGGGTTAATTTGCCAGAAATACGCTGTATTAACCATAATTTAGCTCTTAATAAAGACTTTAATTCTATTGCCGTCTTTATTCTTATAGAAGGCAGTCCCTTAGTACTGGCAGTGGTGGACACCTCTTAAGTTATTAAACGTTTGACTATATCTAATCAGCTGTGCTCTGATTTTGCTTGATTTTTGGTAATACTCTAGAGGAAATGCCTAAAGGAAGTCTATTTATTTTGTTTCTTAGAACTTCTTAATAGTAAGCTTAAGGGCGGCTTTTCTAAACACTTTTTTATTAAAATTAAAGTAGCGACAGTTTAGATAAAAGTACTTGGCTCTACTTAGTCTTGTTTTTTCCTTACTATAATTAAACTTAATGCATCTTAGTTTGCTGGTACTGGGATAGGTAGTATAGACCTCTAAGTTTGGCTTAAAGAGAGCCTAGAGTAGATTATATGTGATTTTATAGTTCTTAAGAAGGGGTTTGAGGCGTTTAGTTGTAGATATATAGGTGGTTTTAATAAAGCTGATTAAGAGGTCCAGATGTTTTAAATACACTTTATTCTTAGAGTTAACGTTTATGCTACTTTAATACAATTCCAGTTCCGGGAAAAAATTATATAGGAGGTTTTGTTTAACCTATGCGCGATATAAGCTGGTGAGTTTTAATAGCGGAAATTTTCTGCACTAAAGGCTTGTCCTCTCTTAGACAGATCCTATAGACATCTTTAAGGACCTTCCTTAGAACATCTCGCAACCCCTTAGACTTAACATTAATGTAAGACATAGGGTCTTTGGTTTTCTTATCTATAATTTATCTTTAGTAATTAAAAATACTTATAAAGAGTGTTATACCTACTAATTTGAATACAATTAATAAATATGTATTGGTCTAGTTTATTAACCTCTCCTATTAGGGTTACTGGCTTAGCAATCTTATACTAATAAGCTTTCTTATCCTAACTGTGAAAAAATAGTGTTAGTAGGACTATATACACACGCCTATAAAGATATACATTTTGTTTACCATCTTGTACTCTAACCTAGAGGCTTGCAATATTGCTTTAGTTTTAGGGTCTTTTAAGGCTGGTGGCTTAACAACTAGGCCTTCTAGGGTAGAGGTAGAGGCAGACAACGTATTTATTGCTATAGCTATCTTTAGCAGCTCTAGGAATTGCAGAGCATATTAGATAGTAAGGGGCTACTAAGCTGGTGATAGAGTAGGGCTGCCTAGAGGAGTGTTTGGGGTCTTTAATATAGTTTGCATATTACCTAAAGGGTAGAGCTGATTTAAAGTATAAGATTAGAGAAGTAGCTGGAGGAGGTTAATGGTACCAGTCTCTGGAGGAAAATTAGAGTAAGGAGCTGAGTATAGATAGTATTATTTCTTTAAAAGATCTGCCTTCTTTTATACCCTTTAATAGAACCTAAGCTGCTGCTGTGCCGCGAATGTTTACTAAAACCCGCTTTATACTATATAAATGCTTCCCCCTATTTATCCTAGGAGATGTTATATTAATATTGCTTTTAATATAGTACAGAACTTAACTAAGTGAAGGTATATAATCCCGCCGTAACTGTAGAACCGGAGCCGTGGCTTGCATTTAGTATCTTAGTTCCGACACTAGAGCGATGTGGAAGGAGATATAATAGATACGCAGTTGTATATGCAGTAGAGGCTTGTAGCTGTTTGATATTATTTAAACTAGAAATGATGTGAAAAGGAATATGATTGGGACCCTGTTATCTATCTAGGCTATATAAATTCTATGGACCTAATGCACAGGAGCTAGGTAGATATCTTAATTAAAGTGAAAAGTATATACAGAATAGGAATAACCGTAGGTGTGCTGCCGCGATTGGTTCAAACTTGCTGGGCTCCGCTATATTTTGTCCCGTCCCACCTATCCCGCCCTACCCTGTCCTTTAAATCTCTACCTTCACCCTTATCCTTTTTGTCCCCTCTTATTCTTCTTGTCCCCGTCCCATCTGTCCGTCTTTAATTTCATTATATCCTTAAAATCTATAGAATGGAATGACTGGCTAATTAAAAAACTTGGAAAAGAATTAGCAATATTTGATAATGATATGAGTTTATTACTCTTAAACCAGGATTATATATTTAAATTATATTACAATTTACTAGGAGAGGATGCGGAAAGGTTAGCAAAGCGATTATTGTTATATTGTAGTGTGAGGCTATAAGCACGTGAACTTTTAACAAACGTTTTCTAATTCTTGGGTCCTAAAGTGTTCCTCTTGTTTACCTTAGCAGTATCTATCTTAAAGCTAAGTGAAATAGCGCCTTACACCCGCTTACCTAAAATTTAAAGTTGGTGGGAGACTGCCCCATACTTACTAGGACTGGCTGTGGTTGCGAAGGAACTTTATAAGGCTAATTTAATTAGCACTTTGATTTTGTTATCTTAGAAAAGTCGGTTTTTATAGGCGACTATCGCCACTGGTAGAGAAACTCTTCTATCCTAAATGACTTTATTACTGATTCTTAATAGAGCAAGGCTGATCGCAAAGTACACATCCTTCTTTATCTAAGACGTATTTACTAGCCTTTAGTCTATAACCTTATAAAACAGATCCAGACGCAAGGAGTACTTTACCTTAAAAACATCCTCTTTTAGAGGTTAATCTTTCCATGGGTATAAAAGACCTTTTATTTTAAATAAATTGTTAATAATTCTTATTAGAGGAATACTTGATACTAATTAAAGACGCTTAGTTACCGGAGAGGCATTTTAAAGCTCTACTTTTCTAAGGCGCGAATTAAACGCTTGGTATACTGGTTTTGGACGCTTATTAACTGGCTGCTTATTTATCTTAGAGGGAGATTTACTGCGTAAAGAAAGCGCCCTCTTGTCCAATAACTAAAAAAAAAAAGGTTAAATACCTCTCTCTAAAATCTAGTGTGTTTAATGCTTATCTAAGATAGACACCTCTCCTAAGAGTCCTTCTAGCGCCACTATGCTAGCATATCGTCAAGTTACAGATAAACTATTATTGAAGCGTCCCTAGTTAGAATTACAGCAGATTCTAGGTTTGTAAACAACCCTTAATAAGATATTGCTTGTGGTTAACATTAATAGGATATCTAGTATTGCTGGGATAGGGCTAGTACTGTTCTTTCTCATTTATAAGGCGCTATATAATTGAAAACCTCCCTAAGCCATTTTGCACTGGGATAAAGACAAGTAATTTATAAAGAAAGGAAAAGGAGAGAGGAGGACTAGCGGTTATAAATTGCCTGTCTATATACATGCTAGAAAAGCCTAAGGAGGACACTCTCTTGTTAGTTAGGATTGGCTATAAGGATAGATGGAACATCTTCAATTTATTTGGTTTAGGGGACCTAGATACTCTAGAGTTTTAGGGAAATGCTATAGAAGAAGTTAAAGATTGCCTCTTATCTACAAATAAATAATATATATCGCTTTAGATTACCACTTATTACTACCTCTTTTTAAACTTAATCTATACCCTTATTATATAATATTAATACCTAGTAAGAACCTCTCTCGTTACTTGTCTATCTTTTATACCTAATTTGTTAACTACCTTCTCTTCACTATCTAGAATATTGCATAATCTGCCTTTAAATGTTATAGTCATCTCCTCTGTTATCTTAAATTTATGACCTCTGATCTCCTCCTATTCCCCACTAAGCGCTTTATCCCTAGCCTTAGCGGACATAATCTATATAGCTAAAAGTGCAACTGCGTAAGTCTATGGGACTGGTGGCTATAAAGGAGAGGTGTTCTGTGGACGTGAAATATTAAGCAAATATTATCTTTTACAATGTGTTCTTAATTACAGATAGTTGTCTAAGGAATGGCAGCCAATTTGGGAATTTGTTTTAGAATAAAAGGCCGTAAAGCATATACGCATTAAAGCACAACTATTATAGAAGATGTAAGTAATTAGGCACATACTGCGCAGGATGGAATGGCTAAGCTAATATTTACCTTTGGTGGTAAGAATAGAATTGCTGGATAACTGTAAGAGGTAAAATATAAGAAATATAAACAGAGGTAGATTATAGGCTTAAATAGAGAGCAGCTTTGCGGAACTACGCTGCGAATAATTAGCGAAGTAGGGTTAAAGGAAATTTATAAGGGAAAATAGAGGTGTTGCTATAGCTGATAGGTTTATGGCTGCTTAGGCGTTGGTGCCCAATAAAAAGGCTTATATAAAATAATTGCTAAGTAGCTACCTTAAGCTAAGCGGCCGGATTTGCCCTGCCCCACTATTAAAGCTTTCTAGTATAGAACATTATGTGTATAATTAGGCCACCAGCCAAATAGTGGAATGGGTAAGGCGTCCGTTATAATGTGTATTTTAGCTGTATATCGGAGTTACCAGATATATATAGCCCCTCCACTAACTAAAATATCTTATAAGGATTGGATTTTTGTGGCTTGTTCTTATTTATAAGGCAAATTAACTGCAGCCAGTTTATGCGCCTTTATATTGTATACATAAGTTAATTAATTATTAACGCCCGACTTTATATTATTCGGACTACCGCTTAATTTCAATTATGTTATATAATTTAAATTAGCTGGCCAAGTCATGAACGTTGTTTCAGCCTTGCATTCTCTATTATTTATGGCGTTATAAGTGGTAATAAGTGGCTCTTACTTACCGCCCTTAAAAAAGTAATACTCTTGCGGACCTTTTTATGTAGCCTTTTATGACAGGAAATGCGCTATAAATAGATTAAGCTAGAAATAGAATATATAACAAGAAATAGACCTCTAAGCTAAAAGAAGGGCACTACTATTATTGCCGTCTCTTCTGCCTAGTAGGCTGGCCCCTTTTCTTCTACATAGTAGGCCGGGCCTTTAATTTCAAATAGTAGTATAGGTTTGGTATATCTGCTATAAAGATTAATCTTATCTAAGAATAGCGTCTAAGGACCTTAATTAGTAAAAGAACCACTACTAACTAAAATACAAGAATATGCCTAAGCTACTAGCCCCTTCTATTCTACATAGCAACTCTCCCCTTTACTTTTGTAACTTTAGAAAAGAGTATACCTATAATAATCCAGCTTTGGCTTACTAAACGCGTCTTTAGTAAAACTTAAGGATATCTTTAGAATTTAAAAGCCCGCTTTTATAAACCTAGGTAGGCTTCTAAGCCACCTTATATTTACGCCCTAACTTAGTTATTCTTTCCCCTAGAATATTATTAATCTCCCATTCATTATCTAAGCTTATTTTATTAATTTTGTCTTTTTTAGTCTAGGTATAACGCTTTATAGCAGGCTCTGGGTTTAAAACATCACTCTAGTTATTAGTAACACCACCGCTGTTACCATCCTCGTCCTTATTATAAGTACAATTGCTAGCCTTATTATACGGCGGTTTAATGCTATAGAGAAGGGTAGGCTCCTAAAGTGAAGGGCTAGTAGGCTATGGAGTAAATACTTACTAGTTAACTTATGGGTATTAAGAGTTAAGGTTAAGGATAGGAGGGATAGGGGGGCTAGAAGACAAGTCTTTGTAATAGGCGGGTGGCCTTTATTGCTTCTAGGGATATAGACTATTACTATTCTTGCCATCCTTACCACCCCCGCTACTCTCTTTAGTAGGGTTATTAGAATTATAATTAGTAATGTTGTCCTGTTTAAGCTAATTAAGCTTCTGCTTCCTTAGCATAAAGGATAATTCGCCTCCCATATCCTCTTTTTTATAATTACCCTCCTCTCTAATAAGCGGATTGTCTATATATTATGGTTATTAGGTTGTGGTAATAATATTTTTAATATTAATAACTTACCAATATTATCTGTATCATTAGTTATTAAGGAGTTTTAGTTAGTTACTATGTAAGTCTCCAACTTCTGTTTAGCCTGGGGGACAGTTACAACATTAATTCCCTTAGCTAGGCTATCCATTTCATTAACGTCTTCTGCCATGGGTTTGAGATGGTTATATAAAGATGCGCTAAAGAGATCTTTTAGCTTCTCTAAAGGTAGCTCCTTATCCTTATTGTCCTTATTGCTGCGGTTATTTCTATTACCTAATAATTGTTAAGCAAGGCCGTTATATAGGGGGGAAGTATATACCCAACTTATAAGGTGCTAGTTAATTGCCGACTTTATTAGCTTCATTGCCAGTGTTGCTAGCCCTATTGCCTTTAAGTTCTAAGTCTAGGTTAGCTGTATTATCTTTAATAAATATTAGATTTGCTACTGGCTGTTAGACATATTTATAGTTATTAGGAAAAGAGGGAGGGGATAATTACTAAATTACCTTAATTGCTCCCTTTAGTGTCTTAGCTATTACTTTTATTCTTATAAATATCTTTATACTTATTAAAAGCCTCAGAATCTGCAAGTGCCTTATTAGGTGGAATGTTTAAAAAAGGTAATATAGAATAACTTGCCTAAGCGCAACTAGGCTAAATATTTCATAGAATTATCTTTTAGAGGGAAGCGAGGTACTCTCCCCTTTTTCGTCCTCTTTTTAGGTTTATTACTTATATTTGCCTCAGAAGCCGTAATCGCATAATACTAAGAAGCCTTCGGTTTTTTAGGGGGTGCAGTATAGAAATTGATATTATTAAGTGAAATTCCTAAATGAAAACGAAGGGGTTAAGAAGATGCCGCTATTGCTGCCGCTATTATTATTAGAATTGTTATTGCCTTGTCTTTCTAATAGCCCTAAAGGATAGGTTATGCTAGGCTTTTAAGTCTACGCTAGTCCCCTCTTTACCACTAGCTTACATCCGCAGCATCTACACTAAAATAACCCTACTAGCTTAATAGCGAATTAAAACATATAATCTATGCTCTGTTAGTAATTACTATTTATAACACATAAAGGTTTATATGGGCTTAAACTCTATTATAAGATTAACGCCTATTAGGAAACTGTAATTAAGACCTAACTAACTAAGCTGGCATATTTAGCCTCTGATAGGGGCATCGCACCAAGCCTCCTTATTAAGGAGGTTAGTGGCAAAGTACCTCCTCTACCCTTATTCCTTAGAGTTAGGGCTAGCACTAACGTGTCTGTTTTCTAACCCAATTATGCTAGCAAACTGGATCTTCTATGCTAGATTTTTTACGAGACTATAGTTCCTAGGGTTAAACAGGTAGGGGGCGTGCTATAATTCTACTGTGAGTATTAAAAGACACTCTAAGTAATAAGGGCATCCTTAAATCTCTCCCCTGGATCTAAGGAACTTTCTTAGTTATACTCTACAGAGCTTGCAGCCGCTACTTAACCTCTAAAATATATGTAAAAGCCTTACTTTTACCCTTACCTATAGCTAGATGTCACAAACAATATAAAGGGGTAGATAGCGCGAGTAGATTAGGCGATTACGCCTATATCTATCTCACTGCACCCTTTTAGCTGATGCAGCCACTATATAAAGTCCATCTCCGTTAAAAGATCAAATACACAAATTTTTCTCTAGTATTCGTCAGCTAAGAGTAAAATTATAATACTAGCTCTACCAGAAGCTAGGCTATACTACTAGATGGGCCATTTACCTCTAGATTCCACCTTATAAGTCTTAGGTCTATATAAAGGATGTTTCTATAACTTATGCCTCCTCAGCTAAATAGGGGGCTAGATTAGACTAAAGCTTAGCAGCTTCTCTAATTATAATACAATCCTCTAATTATTAGAGAAGAGTAAGGTCTAGGCTTAGGTTAAGAAGGCGCTAAGGAGGGTAAGGGCTTCTAGCTTTTGGTGGCGCAGCTTTAACCAAGCTAAGTAACTGGCATTGGCCTATAGTTTTGCTAAGGACCCACTTTAGCGTCTAGCTTCGCCTTTATTATAATGCTATAATGTAATACTGCCTAATGCGTCCTATAGCTCGCAGTAGCTATAACCTGTGTAATCCATTACTAGGCAGTTCTTGGTACAGCCTCATAGCCATTTATAGCTGTTTTAACAGGGATTAAGTTGCGTATTATAGTTACACCTAAGATACTACTAGAGGTGGAGGTAAAGAAAAGGATGAACGGAAATATTATTCTGGTATATTAATTGGTAGGGGATATAGGCAGGAGGAGAGGAGAGAGGAGAGAAGAAAGGAGGAATATGGTAGGACTAAAGCATATGTTAATACCAGGAGAGAGTATAAATGTGTCCTATAGAAAGGGCTGAAGAGTTATAGTACTGGGTAATCGTTAGTATAAAACATGTGGAGATTGGGGAAGGTGGGCAGAGCACCTATATAGATGCTAAGGGGATGAAAAATGCCTTACGGCTAATAGCTAGAGTCTAAGGTGGTATGGTAGTGGGAAAGAAAAGAGGAGATAGAGTATAAGGGCAAAAGCAGCAAGGGAGAAGGCCTTTTATAGTTAAGGTTAAGGTTGGGTCTTGGCCAAACTAGGGTAGAAAAGCAAGTGTGCCTTGTCTATAAAGGAACCTCCATTTCCTAATACGTGGTTTCCATTTTGTTTTTTACTAAGTATATTAAGGGAGTTATATTATATATTAGCGCTAAAAGAGCCTAGATACTTATACTCTTCCACTTCTTATCCTAAGGCGCAACTTAGCCCTAGGATGATTTATTTTCTAAGTTAACTAAATATGAGATGCTTTATAGCGTCTAAGTATAATTTATAGAATGTATATAATTTAAGAAATAGGTATAATTTAAGAATTGGGAGGAGCTACGGCGGACCTTTTTAAAAGGGTAGATTTGATAATTCCTTTAAATATATCCCTTTTTACCACATTTAAAGCATTCTCTATTTATAGCTTAAGTTCTTTGTTTATTGGTTCTTAAGGGTATATAGGATTAAGTGGCATTAAGATCTATAGTGTTATATATAGGACTTTTAGGTTTTAGAGACGGATCGCGCTTTAGGGTATATACTGGTTTTGTAAAGTTCTAAATATAAGGTATAGTTAACTTTAGAAAATAAGTCTATTTATTATATTAAAGATCCTCATTAATTTGTTAATATATTATAGCAAATTCGGATAGGTCTTTTAGTAGTTCTCTACCTATTAATTAGGCTCTAATCTTATCCAAAATAGCTTATTAAAGGGCAGCAACTCTAGCGGCTTTATTCCAATCTAGCTCGCCAATAAAGCCTAAAAATTCTAAAAAGAAGCTAGTAAAGTCTTAGTTCCGTTATTATAGGGGTTTAAGTTTAGTAACAGCTATATATTCGCGGCTGGCGTTATTATACATTTATTCTAGCAGAGAGATAAAGATTTTAAAATTAATAAAAGTGCCGTTATAGAAGAATGGATCTATGGTTTATATAGCGTCTTTACTTAAATAAGATATTCTATAGCTAACCTTACTAGCTTTAGTAGGGTATTAGTTATAGTTTATTAAAAGTTTAAAACGGAGCTTAGTTATAAAAAAATATAGGTTATTTTAATTTCTGTTAAATATTAAAGGGTTGGGAAGCCTTTTAAATTTTATAATAGGCATTAAGTTTGTTATAGATATAGGTTAAGTTACTAGTTTAAGGTTTATATTTAAGGGGCCAGGTTTAAATACGCTTATTTTAATCTTATTTATAGGTATTATTAGTAGGGTCTCTAATAAAAGTGCATTAACGTTACGGAGTTCTTCGCGGAGTGCTTCTATTAATCGCTAATACTAGGCTTCTAGTGCAGCCCGCTGCTAAGCTAAGGCATCTATAAAGGATTGTTATATTATAGTTAACTATTCCCTAACTAGGAATATGATACTTATAGTTATTAAAAGGGATTTAGGTTCGTTTATTATTTTTTAATATTAGTTGTTTTAATATAACGTAGTATAAGGGCGCGAAGAGGCTTTAGGGAAGATTTAAAGGAATAATATAAATTCTATCTAAATCTAAGGGTATATAGCTCTTGCAGAGAATAAGACGTTACGTAAAGAAAAGAAAGGAATAACGAGAGAATTATATAATTAAACAGTTAGGGGTTTTGGTAGTTAATATATATATATATATATACGCGGTCTTTAACGGACTTCGGTGTTACGGCGCTGGTAGAAAACGGTGGATTATAGCGGATAATTGTAGATAGTTGTAAACAGTTTCAGACAGTTATCTGTTAAGTGTTTTACCGAGACATTCCTACTATAACTGGGCTAGTCCCGTTACAGATATAGGTAAATGGTATAATAACCACTAATTAGGAAGTATGGTATATATTCTTAAGCTAGAATGGGTTTACAAAACGATTAATATAGATATTTAGAGACCCTAAGGCAACGACTATAGCGAGGAAAAAACTCTAGAATTTAATACAATAAACCTTAGTAATTAAGTACATAACGCTGTTTTAAATACTTGCGATATAAGTTAAATAAAATAATAAGGAGCTTATAGCATAGTATAAACAAGGACTTAAGGTAAAAGTCTAGGATGCGATAATTCTTATAAAAGATGCGACTACTATATAAGAATTAATTAACTAAGTAACTAAGATTAATAATAGGATCTACTAAAGGGAATGGGCTAAAAAGGGTTAAGATAGGGTTTTATAGTTATATAAGGCGTAAGGCACGTAGCGATAAAGTTAAAAACTATAATATGGCGGACTAGAGCTAATAGACCTAAGCAATACTAAAGAATTTAAGAAGTGGAATAAGAAACTATAGAAACCTAAAGGTTAAGGATTAAGTAATTAAAAGACTAGGGAGCATAGGCTAAATAAGGGATCTTAATAACAGAAGACATTTGGGCGGACTCTATAATAAGAAAAATGGTTTAAAGAAGGAGCTTATATAAATTGTGGAAAATAGGTTTATTTTGCTAAAGACTATAGAGGTAGTTAGAGTAACTACATAGTAAAAGGCACTAGATTGTTAAAATATAATAATGTAGATATAAGTGTATTATATAGATATAAGTGTATTATATAGATATAAGTGTATTATATAGATATAAGTGTATTATATAGATATAAGTGTATTATATAGATATAAGTGTATTATATAGGACTAAGGAGTATTATATAGGACCAAGGAGTATTTAATAAAACACTTTACGTTTTATTATAATAATATATACTAAATTTATAAAGACGCTAAGTATGGCGTAAGCTATTGGCTATAAGAGCTAAAATTATTAAAGTTTGGAGGAATTAACGAACTATTATATAGATTGGATATTAAGGATGACAAATTTAATATAAGCAAAATATTTAGCGATAATAAGGCAATAAAGGCAGCTTACTAGGAGCACGTAGACCTTAGAAAAGTTATATTAGAAGTAGAGACTAAAACCGCTATAGAGCAAGAATTAGTAACGGAAATTATAACTCTATTAGATACGATATTTATTGCTTTATAAGACAGTAGGAGATAAAACTAAGACGGTTTAAGTAAATAAATAACTGTTAGTATTAGCTTACTACTTAATAAAGGTAAAAGACTATAGGCTTAAGATTCTTAAGAAGAGATAAGTATAAAGGATCTTTTGGCCCTTTACTTGGGTACACGCCTAGGGACTCTTAGGAGCTACTAAGGCTAGCCTTCGGCTAGCCCTTGGCACCTCCTTATAAGCTCCTTAAGCCTATAGCCCTTCCCTCCTTATCGGTTCGTCTCTGTACTTAGGGTATTGCTATACCTACTCTTTACTATATTGTCCTCTTCTATTAACTCTTCTATAACTTATACTCGGCTTACCTACTCCCTACTGTATACCTAGGCAATAGCCTTATAATAAGAGAGACCTAAGAACCTATAATGGACAAAAACTAATAGGAAAGGGTAGCCGCTTAGTTTAGTAAAATACGAATAAGCACGGGATAGAGATTCCTAGAAAACCACAATTTCGATAAATAAATAAAGTCTATAGCAATTATAGGTAAATATAGTATTTAGCCTAAAGGTTAAAAAGTTAATACTACAATTTAAAAGAATAAGAACTTTAAGGATCTACTTATAAGGCAAGGAGTTAAAGAAAATATATAGAGGAATTTAGATAAAAAATCCTTGTATGGTAAGAATATAAACTAGACTAAAGATCTAGTATACTGGGTTGTTTAAAGGATAAAGCACCTATATAAAAAGTCATTAATAGGCTAAGGGTAGGAACGCTAAGAGCTAAATAGTTAAATAAACTAGAATAAGAAGAGGATTTAGGAATCCTAACTAAATTCGCGAAATAATATATAAAAGGTTGCAATAATATAGCAATAAAGAGATATTTTCTTATGGATAGATTGTATATACTTATAGAACTATACTAAAAATAGTATAAACAATAAAGAAATAATAGGTAGGAAGATTTCTATATATAGCTAGATAAGAAAGCCATACTGGACTAAGTAATATTAGAAAAATAAATAGGTTATATAAAAGGGGCGTTAATTATAACATTAAAGAATAAGTTATAAACTAGAGAGAGATAATATAAATATTAGTATTAGTAAATAAGACGGCAATATCTAAACTAATATAATAAAAGTTCAAACTTAAGAATAAAGATGAGCTATAAGTTAACCTAAAGCACCTAATGTATTATATATTGGTATATATAATATATAGGGCACCAAAAGAAAAGAATTATAGATATTTAACTAGAATATATTAGGCACTAGATAAAAGAAAGTATAGAGATGCTAAGTATATATATTATTATTATTATTCATTGCTTAACGTCCGATTTGGATCCCTGTTGGGCCCACGCGGACTACTCCTTATATACATATGGGGAGAAAACTCTATTTGAGAAAACCCCATAATCCGTCTCCCTGCCTTTTGGGGCTCGCTTACAAGTCGCCTACGAGTTACTAGTGGTGCTCTACTACCTTACTTTTTGACCTCCTTAGGAACTACTGCTGCCGTAACAAACCTACGGACGCGCTAGTATTACACACTGTACTCTACTCCTATAGAGTTATTAGGGGGCGCCTGTTATGCTAAGTATATATATAGATAGTATCTAGTAGAAGTTTAGAAGTTAGATAACTTAATATATTAACCAGAAAGATTCCTTATAGAAGAATGCCTAGATGGATAATAGTAGTAAAAATGCCTAAAGAATATATATTTATAACATATTAAGAAAAAGAAACAAACTAAATATTAGCTAAAGGAGAACTAAATATAATTAGAATCTAGTAGCTAATAGTTAGGAAAAGGGGAGGCCTATAAGACTAAAGGGAGCTAGTAGTATAGCCTTAGACCCTTAAAGGAATTTAAGGATAATACCTAAATTTATAAATTAAATAGTAGGATTAATAATTTAAAGCGATAATAGATAGTAGAGTAATAAGGAACTATATATTACTAATAGTATTAGAAAGGATAGGGTTACTATATAGGTAGAGGAGATACCTTTATCTATTAATAATAATCTTAGGAGATCTGATAGCCCATAGAGAGGGTATTATTAATTTTAAAATGGAACCTATTTAGATAACTAGAAGAGAGTTTAACTTTTGGAGCTCTTGCTACACCCGGCCTAAAAAGACCAAACCAACCAAAAGAACCCTGAAAAACACCCTAATAATCCCCTGAGATGCATGCATTATAGGGGAGGCATAGGTGGAATGACGGTGGTATGTAGTCGCGCGCGACCGCCAGACCTATACCTAACAATAGCCCCCCACAATAACAACAAGGACGGGCGAATACTATACTAGAAAGTGGAAATACCCTAATTAAGAAGGCATCTAATAAAATATAAAGCCTATTAGACGCGTCTAGTATCCGGAACTATAGGGGAGTATCTATTAGCTATTATAAACTAATATAGCTAGCAGAATGGCTCTAGTCTAGTAAACCTTAGGCGCCCCTCTAGCAAACCCTTAATTAAATCCTTTAACGGCTAAACAAAATTAAAGATAAATAAAACTCCCCCCTATAGGCGAACCATACCTAGGCTACTATAGCTGCGCTCCTATAGCACAGGGAACCTACCCCCCTAAAAATAATAACCGGGTATACAATCACAATACAACTAAATATAGAAAAGGTAGAGGAACTTAGGGGATAATTAGAAACAGAAGTTCTTATGGAGATTTATAAGGAGGTCTATAACGCCGTCGCAGTCTAACACCTTAGAAGTGGAGATATTAGAGTCACCCTAAAGGACTAATAGGCAAAGGAACGGGCCGTAAGGGTAGGGGACAGGCTAGGAGAGCGTATTAGTATAAAAGTGCTTTGTAAAGATTACCTAGTTAAAGTCCTGTTGGTTCCCATAAGCCTTAGGGTAGAAAGGGGACGCCAGGCGGACAATATAGCAACTATA
>Ga0307507_10000176_pt1 | contig 115495 bp, 80 predicted proteins | sample 7_EM_MG_FD_207223 | JGI IMG/M metagenome (GOLD analysis project Ga0307507, IMG submission 207223) | Populus trichocarpa ectomycorrhiza microbial communities from riparian zone in the Pacific Northwest, United States - 7_EM | ecosystem: Host-associated > Plants > Roots > Unclassified | place...
TTTAATATTAGAGCTGTTTATATTAAGTTAAGTTATTCTTATAGTGCTACTATAATTATAGGGCTGACTTCCTTAAGAGCTCCTATAATTCCCTTATCTGTCTATTCATAAGGTTCCTCTTCTATAAGGACATTATGTAGAACCTTATAAAGTGGGTATCTGTTGCTGTGTGTGGCAACATATACTCCTCTTTAGAGTAGGTAAGTATGGAGCTTTGCTCTAGTAACAGAGTATATCTTTTTAAAGTCCTTAATGGTAAAGCCTTTAAATTCTTCTTGGAATAGCGACCGTAGTGTATAATCCGTAAAGTTCTTATATATATACTTATAGATTTTCGTTTCTATATATTCTTCCAGGTCTTCCTCTAAGGCAGTTACTACATTAATCCTATAACCATGTCTGGCGATTCTCTCCTTCCAATTAATTTCCATATTGTCGTGTCTTTATGTATGTTGTAGTTTAAGGTTGAGGTCGAGGTTAGGGTCGAGGTTGAGGTCAAGGGTTGTGGTCAAGGTTGAGGTTGAGGTTGAGATCGAGGTTTGAGGTAAGGGTGTAAAGGTAAGGGTGTATACGTCCTCTACAGCCGTTGGGCCTGTAAAGTGTTCTTAGCAAGACTACTATTCTCTTAGCGATCTGTTGTATTGGCTGTAAGGCCAGTACAAATTCTCTTAAGTTTGAGGGAGGTCGTGATCTTCTTTACATAAAGATACAATTCTCTAGGCGATCTGACGCGTTAGCAGTTAAGCTGATATGTGGTCTTAAGCTTTAAGGGTAATATAGCTTTCTCCTTTAACTAAAATAGATAAGGCTAGGCGATCCGTGTACTATTTCTAGTACGGTTCTTAAGCTCTAGCTTATTGCGTATTTCCTAATCTATACGTCTACTGATCAGTGTCGGTATACTTGCTTTATCAACGTGCACAAATATCACTGTATTGCGATACGTATGCGGTGTTGAAGTTGGTAGTTATTAATATCTAGAAATAAGGGGTTGCTCTAAGGTCAAATTAGCTAGCCTCGCTTCGTGGTCTCGTGACCACGTTATATAACTAACATTCCGACAACTATCTATCTCTAGATAAAATATAGTTAAGAGTTAAGTTTAAATATTTAATTGTTTATATAGGGCTTGCTGGAAGTCTAAAATGAACTAGCTTCTATAGTTGGATATTATTAAATTAAGAAGTCCGTGTAGCTTAAAGATGTGCTTAATAAAACATTTGGCTACTAATATCGCATTAATTAAGTCTATAGGAATTATATATTGTATTTTTATAAGATGGTTAACAACTACTATAATATTTATAAACCCGTTACTGTTAGGCAAGTTAACTATAAAGTTAATTAAGATATCTTGCCATCTTTGCATTGGAATTGGCAACGGTTAAAGTACTCCTTACTTCTTTACGTAAGAGGTCTTTTTACGCATGTACGTTCTATATACTTAAACGTATTTTCGTATATAGTCGTGCATTATAGGCTAGTAGTATACTTGTTAAATAATCTTATAAGTCTTTACACAGCTAGGATGTCCTACTATAGGGGAATTGTATATAAATTCAAGTATCTTAAATTGTAAGGGTTCGGAACTTGGGACTACTATCTTTTGTTAATAGTATAGTTAATTGTTACAAATTTCGCATTTGGCGAGTGTAATATCTTTATACTATTGTTTTCCTGTTTAAATTGCTTTTATTATTATTATTATTATTATTCATTACTTAACGTCCGATTTGGATCCCTATTAGGCCCACGCGGACTACTCCTTATTTATATATAGGGAGAAAACTCTATTTGAGAAAACCCTGTGATCTATCTCCCTACCTTTTAGGACTTGCCTACTTAGCGCCTGTAAGTCACCGGTGGTACTTTTTTACCTTACTTTTTGACCTCCTTGGGAACTACTGCTGCCGTAACAAGCCTACGGACGCGCTAGTATTGTAAACTTTACTCTACTACTGTAGAGTTATTAGGGGGCGCCTATAACTTGCCCCTTTGTAACCCGGAACTGGTTTAGTACATTTTAGCTAATAAGCCACTGGGTAACCGCTTTAAGGCCTTTTTATATTAAGAGTAGTATAGTATAGTTCTCTGTGCCAGCTACTAAGAGCATTACTTCTTAGTTGGTGTGTAGGGGGCATAATAGTATTACGTATTTTAGTGTCTATTTTAGCTAGCCATATTTATATCTTAGGCTACCTACTAGGATACCTACCCAGTAGAGCTAATCTTTTAGTCCTATTATTCCTATTTTTAAAAGTGTTGCTATTATATTTTCTGCCTCTGTTAGGCCTTTTTAGAGCCTTTAAGTGTTTACCCCCTATAGCGTTAACTATGCTATAGCTTGGGTTCCTCTTGCCTAAGTTAGCCTCTATACCTTTAACTCCTATATACCTCTCCAGCGTTGGTCTAATTAGTATTATATTATAGTAGATGGTTTCCTAGCATTTCTTTATACTCTACTTTAGCTCCTTTCTCTTTCTTACTATTATCTTTACTAGCCTCTTACGCGTCTCCCTTCCTCCTCTATATAGGCCTGGGCCCTAAAGCAGCACTATTCTTCTTCTACTTTCTTTGCCTGTTTCTCTAATATATCTTCCCTACTTTAGGGTTATTAGTTTATTCTCCTATAGGGCACCCTTAGGTCCCTCTATAGTTTATTTAGGCGTGTCTTAATATACTTTATAATATTAGAGTTGCGTTTATTTTGCGCCCTTTATATTACAGTAGCTTTAATATATAGTTATAAGGGGGAGATATTGGCTTCCTTCTCTAGCAGTGCTATGGCCGTTCGCTTATACCCGCCTGTTATACTCTAGAGGCAGGCTGTTTGGACCTTTTAGAGTAGTTTAAGGAGTAATTTAGGGGGGCCTTTTTTAGTTTCTCTAATGGCCCAAATACTGGATCTATACGTTATGGTTAGCCAGACAACTACTATATATAATAGGCGTGACCTCTAGAAGTATAGGCCCTATATAGAATTAACAATCCTAGATAATACAATGTACTATACTTAGCCCTTATAGGCCGCTTGCGCCGTATATGCGCTCTACCGGAGCTTGCTGTCTACCTATACTCCTAATACCTTTAGGCCCTAAACTGGTTAACCCCCAAAGCCTTAGATATAGATTATATGCTAAAGATTTATAAATTGGTTGCGTTTTTTTATAAAGTAGATTAGCTGGTATTTCTCTAGTAAGAATTGGACTCTATATCGTCTTGCCTATTCTATATAGATATCATAGGCTTTCTCTAGTGTTCTGTAATTCTCTACGGCTGTTGGCCTGTATATAATTAGGTTTGTGTTGTTAACGAAGCCTATCCCCTAGGTCGCCCCTTCCTTAAAGGAGTTAAGCAGGTTACTTATAAAGAAGAGGTAGTTAGTTATATAGTAGAGTTTAATATGCCTGCTTATCTAGGCCTCTACCCCAGTTTTCTAGTATTTAGTTCTAGTTACCTAGGCCTAAAGGCCTAGGGGGCTTTCTATAAGTAGTTAGCTGCCACTACTAATTAACGGGGGGTTTTACCATTCTTTTAGATATCTTATAATGGGGTTAACCTAAGTACTAGACCGCCCCCTAGTGGTCTATATAAGAATCTCCTCCCAGAGTTAGTATGCTTTTGTACGGCTTAGGAGCCTTCTATAGCCTCTAGTTTTACGCCTTTCTTTATTGTTTCTGCTAGTATAGGCATAAACTACCGCTTTTAGGGGTTGTAACTCCCTTTTTATATACCTACTAGCGTAATCCTATGAGGGCGTTATAGCTGCATCCTGTAATATGGAAGCCTTGGGTACCTTCTATAGTTAAGGCCTAGACTAAAAGCCTTCCCTGCCTAAGTAACTCCTGTTTGCTCCTTAAGTATACCTTACCGGCGTACTGCCCTAGAGGCGAATGGTTCCGTCTATTAGTATACTAATACGCGCATTTGTTCTCTTAAGCTACGTAGTAGTCTCTCTAGCTAGGACGTGATCCTATCTACCTACTAGGTGCACTAAGGGTTAGGGCCTAGCTAAGGGGTAAGGTCCTTAGAGCCAGCAGTAGCTACTACGCACTACGCCCTACGGGAGGCTAGTAGTAATATAGGGGCGCAATACCCTATACTGCTACCAGTTCCCGTTTCGCGTTGCCTATAAGAGTCTCCTTATGATAGGCCGACTGTGTCTTGTAGGAGAGGGGCCGTAGAGATACTAGGTCCTATACTAGATAACCTACTCTCCCCTCTCCTACTAACTAAGCTTGTATCCCCCTCTTTTATAAGCTGGCCTATGTCTCTAACTGTTAAGTCCTTATCCAACTGGCCTGTGTTTCCCCTATAGCCTCCCCCATATATATGCATTAGGTTGCGAGTACCACGCCTATTAAGACCCCCCTATAAGTCGCCTTATACATATACGCATTAGGTTGCGTGTACTACGCCTATTAAGACCCTCCTGTAAGTCGCCTATAAGTTGACTATAGGTTAACTATAAGTCGACTATAAGTCAAACGCCATAGGGCCGTTAAAGCTGGCCTGTATTTCCGCTGCCTAGAGCTTTGCCCGTGTTTCCACCTCGTTAAGCCGTCTGGTCGCCGTCGCGTCGCTGTTACGTTGCCGTTGCGTCGCTGTTGCTGTACCAGGTCGCGTGTACTATGCCTATTAAGACCCTCTTCTAAGTTACCTAAGTGTACCAGATACTAGATAGGCCCTTATAGAGGGGCCTTAACGAGTTCTCTAGGCAGGGCCTTAACAAGTTCTTTGCGGTGGCCTTGGGGCCTTAATAAGTTTTGTATAAAGTATCTGTAACGCGTTAACCTTAACAAGTTCTTATAAAAGGAGGATTCCTATACCCTTATCACACATACTTCGCGATTTTAGAGCTAGTGCAAGCCTAAGGGTGTCCTGTTATACGCCTAGGACGCGTCCACGTTAACTAGCTAGATAAGGCTAGTTTTAGGCCTAGCTGCGAGCTAGGTAGTTGTATATTGGGCGGTTTTTATATCCTAGTTTCCCTTACTAGGCCTCCCTAGATGGTAGAACAAGAGCTCTAAGTGGAGGCAGTGAGGCTCCTGGTGTTGTTAAGGGCAATGCTTTGTACGCGTCGCGGGCCCATCACCACAGAGTCGAACGACAGCGCTGCACGCGCTGCGACGGCTCTCTACCATCGCCTCTGCACTTGGCCATTAATAGGAATAGGATTCTAGATAATGTTTCCACCCGCGGCGACGTGGACGCGTGCAGTAGGGCTTCGCGGGCTTGCTTTTATTATATCTGCTATCTATATATTATTCTTATATTTATATTCTATTAGCTTATTAATTTCTATTTCCTATTTATTAATTTCTAATTTGTTTCTATTAAGTTCTATATCTAGGAATATAGGACATAGTTTCTTAAAACGTTTAGGGGGTAATAAGATCTATAATTAATTTATAATCCGTTTATCTAAGGCGTTTATAGGTAAGTCTTATAATTATCTTATTAATATATTAGGCTTTTGATTAAGTTTACCCAGTTAGTATATAATTTTAAGGTTAAATTATAAGAGGTATTTGGCCTAATAAATTTAGTGCTGTATTAACTGCTTTATAGTTATAAAGTACTGCAGGTTTTTATAGTCCGTTAATACATGTATTGGAAATAATAATCCTTTAAGTTCTAGACGCTATTATTTAAAGTATCTAATAATTATAAGCAGTTCCTTATTATATATCTTATAGTTTAATTTAGCAGAGGCAAGCTTTTAAGAGAGAAAGGCTACTAGATACAGCTTACCGTTCTTATTATATTGTGATAATACTCCCCCTAGGGTATAATTAGACGAGTCTATTTTAACGACACATTTAAAGTTAGGGTTAAAGTGGGTAAGAATTAGAGTGGTTATAAAGCGTTGTTTTAAGTTGTTAAAAGCTTATTTATATTTAGCAGTTTATTTAAATTTTATGTTCTTTCTTATTAGGCCTACTAACGGTTAGGCAATTTTTAAAACCTAATTAATAAATTAATAATAGAAATTTGCGAATCCTAGGAATCCTTAAATGTTTTATATATTATTAGGGCTTCCCTAGTTTATAACCGCAGTGATCTTTTTAGGGTCCATTTTAATTCCGTTACGGGATATAATTAGGCCTAGGTACGTAACTTTAGATATATGAAACTTGCATTTTTTAATATCGCATTATAAACCCGTATCTCGTAGATATTTAAAGACTATTTAGATATGTTTTTAATGCTTAGAAAGCAAAGACAAGTAGATTAAGATATTGTTAATATACGCGGTAATAAATACATTAAGGAATTTACAAAGCGTATTGTTAATGTATTGCTAAAACGTACTAGGACCGTTCTTTATACTAAATAGCATTACTAGGTATTTAAAGAGTCCCTATTGTGTATAAAAGGCTATATACTTCTTATCTCCTTCTTAGACGCGAATTCAATTAAAGGCAGCGACTATATTAAGTTTTATAAAATATTATGCCTTTGTTAGGCGGTCCAGCGTCTCTTAGATTAAGGGGATTAGATATTGGTTTTAAATCGTAATTATGTTTAGGGCTTAGTAATTAATATAGAATCTTAAGCCTCCTTCTGGCTTTTTAATAAATAGTATAGGGGAGGTAAATGGAGATTAACTAGGGTGAATAAATCCTTTTTCTAGATACTTATTAAGGTATTATTATATTACAAGTAGTTCTTCTTATAACATTCCGTATAGTGGACCAAACTTTAGTATTATACTAGGTTTAAGTTCTATCTTAAAATCATGTTTATCCTAATGCAGGGGCAGCTGGTTTATAAATTATTTATTAAACTTATTAATTAAATTGTGGTACTCCTTAGGTATAAGAGGTTAAGGGTTAATATACTGCTTTAGTTCTAGCGCTTTCTTAATGTCTTCTATTATTATAGTAAAGATTTTATAATCTTGTTTTCTTGCTAATAAAATAAAAGGTGCGGCTTGTATTATATAAAATTTAAGAGGTTTTAGCGTAACGTCTTTATATTCTTTACTACAATTAGCAGTTATAGCCTTATTGTTTTAGTTTAGGGTCCATAGCAGGGGCAGTTTATATTATATTAAATTTAAATAATCTTGTGCATATTTATAAGGCAGGTAGTGTTTTAAGCAATAACTTTAGTAGTAGGTCGTGCGGAATTTTAGTATTTCTTTAACCTAGCTAATTAAAGGGTTATGTTATTTTAGCTATCTATATCCAAGTATTATCTTATATTGCTTTAGGGGTGTTATAAATAGGGAAATATATTTAAGGTATTTACCCATTCGCATTTTTATAAGAGTGTAGTACGTTAATTCGCTATATATTAAGGGTTTGCCATTAAAGCCTTGTAGGCCTTAGGGCTTATTAAGTTTCTTTAAATTTAGGCATTAGGTTTTTATGTAGTTTATATTAATAAAGCCTATACTAGTAGCTCTGCTGTCTATAAGGATTTATACCTCCTTCTATTTTCTAAGTATTTAAATTTTACTAAGTATATTAAGGGAGTTATGTTGTGTATTAGCGCTAAAAGAGCCTAGATATTTATACTCTTCCACTTCTTATCCTAAGGCGCGACTTGGCCCTAGAATAATTTGTTTTCTAAGTTAGCTAAGGGTAAGATGCTTTGTAATGACTGGGTATAATTTATAGAATAAGTATAAGTTAAGAAGTAAGTATAAGTTAAGAAGTAAGTATAGCTTAAAGAATAAGTGCGATTTAAGGAGTGGATGTGATTTAAAGACTGGGAGGAACTACGGCGGACTTTTTTAAAAGGGTAAGTTTAGTAATTCCTTTAGATATATTCTTTTCTACTATATCTAAAGTATTCTCTATTTGTGGCTTAGGTTCTTTATTTATTGGTTCCTAAGGGTGTATAGGATTAAGTGGCGTTGAGGTCTATAAGGTCATGCGTAGGTTTTGGAGAAGGGTTATGCTTTAGGGTATATATTAGTTTTGTAGGGTCTTAAACGCAAGGCATAGTTGGCTTTAAAGAACGAGTTTGTTTATTATATTAAAGGTCCTTATTAATTTATTAATATATTATAGTAAATTCGGGTAGGTCCTTTAGTAGTTCCCTACCTACTAACTATGCTCTAATTTTATCCAAAATAGCTTGTTAAAGAGCAGCAACTTTAGCGGCTTTATTCCAATCTAGTTCGCTAATAAGGCCTAAAAATTCTAAAAAGAAGCTAGTAAAGTCTCAGTTCTATTATTATAGGTTTTTAAGTTTGGTAACAGCTATATATTCATAGCTAGCGTTATTATATGTTTATTCTAACAGAGAGATAAAGATTTTAAAATTAATAAAGGTGCTATTGCGGAAGAATAGGTTTATGGTTTATATAGCGTCTTTACTTAAATAAGACATTCTATAGCTAATCTTGCTAGCTTTAGTAGGGTATTAGTTATAGTTTATTAAAAGTTTAAGACGGAGCTTAGTTATAAAGGGATATAGGTTATTTTAGTTTCTATTAAATATTAAAGGGTTAGGAAGCCTTTTTAATTTTATAGTAGGTACTAGGTTTATTATAGGTATGGGTTAAGCTATTATTACTAGTTTAGGGTTTGTATTTAATGGGCTAGGTTTATATATAGTTATTTTAATCTTGTCTATAGGTGTTGTTGTTAGGGTCTTTAATATAAGTGCCTTAAGGTTATAGAGTTCTTTACAGATTGCTCCAATTAATTGCTAGTGTTAAGCTTCTAATATTGCTTGCTATTAGGCTAAGGCTTCTATAAAGGACTGTTATATTATGGTTAACTGTTCCCTAACTAGGGCTATAATGCTCATTAACGCAGGGGATTTGAGTTTGTTTGCCATTTTAATAGTGGTTGTTTTAATGCAATATAATATAAGGGCGCAAAGAGACTTTAGGGAAGATTTAAAGGAATAGTATAAATTCTATCTAAATCTAAGGGTATATAGCTCTTGCTAGGAACAAGACGTTGCATAAAGAAGAGAAAGGAATAATAAGAGAATCTTATAATTAAATAGTTAGGGGTCTTGGTGGTTGATGCGTGCGCACGTGCGCACGCGGTCTTCGACGGACTTTGGTAGAATTCGATTAATCTGCCAGAACTTAGTAGAAGTTGATTAAGCTAGCAGAATTCGGCAGAATTTGGTTAAAGCGTCAGAATTCGTATATCGAGTGTTTCACCGAGATGTTCCTACTATAACTAGGCTAGTCCTGTTACACGTATAACGCCCCTAATTAAAGTGGCGATACTCTTGTAAGAATCCAAGCCTTAAGGCTGCGTGGCCTATACTAAATTTAGGCCTTTTCTTACAACGGTGGTTCGTAAGGCCCTTCTTCTTAAGTAGTTAATAGATAGTAGCCTTACTAATATACTCTACCTCTGCCTCAATTATAAGGGGTTTATATTTAATTTTAGGCGCTTAACGAGCAGCTTAAATAGCTACACGTTTCTCCCTTTAGTTGAGCTTCTTAGGCCTGCCAGATCTCAGTAGAGATTTAAGTGTTTTGTGGTTGCTCCACCTCTTAATAGTCTTATATACGTAGCTTAGATAAACGTCAAATTCGCGCGCAAGCTCTGCCCTCAATACGCCAGCCTCATACTTCGCCAACAAGGCTGCACGCGCCGCAGGCGTCAGTTCGGCCATCGGCCTACAATTTCCACTTTTTTCCTGGCCAAATGAGCGCCTCATCGTTGAGTGGTGGTGGGTAGAAGGTAGAGGGTTGGTGGTCGCGTATCGCGCATACGCGAGCGCACCGACCAAGCGACTCAGACTTTTGACGTAATACTGTATAATATGCGTTTAGGAGTATATAGTGTCTTAGTTTTGTTTTCTAATATAGGGTCGCAATATGCCTGCGTAAGATATGCGTTTAGGGTATATATTATTCTAGTCTTCTCCCTATCTAATATTAGGTCGCGATATACCTATATATAATATATATTTAGGGATGCGGTATTATAGTCTTAAGTGGCCTGCCACTAGTAATCTTTACTATGGCTACTATCTATATTTCTTATAAGTTATATACGTAGCGCTAGTGTCTAGGGGGTCCTTAGAGCTATCCAGCTGTTAAGTTGTCTCCTTAGGAGTTTGTTTAGGAAAGTCTTACCTTTTTTAGGTTCTGTCTTCTAAACCTAATCCTATAGAGCCTATGCTACGACCGCGCTTTAAGCGCGAGGATTTGCCGCTGCTAACTACGCGATCTTTTATAAGCTTTATAGTGTTAAGTAATTGCTCTATACAGCGGATTTTAGCGAAGAAGTTCTTAGCGGTTCTTACCCGTGTAATAAAGTTCTAGTAGAAGAGCTCTGCTTATAGGTAGGTAGGGAGATGTAAGAACTAAAAGCCTACCTCTTAATTAGGATTTATAAAAGGAGTATATAAGAAGAGGTCCTTTAAGCTATATATATAGGCTAAGAAGGTATTAAACTTCTAGTTCTTCTTTATTATCGTTATATAATACACAGTAGTATTATTAAGGCGTCTTACTATAGGGTCTTTAATCTAGTTTTAGACTATAGTTTTAAATTTATCCTATAGTAGAGGACCTTTATTCTTAGCGCCTAGCTAGCAATATACTAGTTAGGTAATTATCTTAACTTTTATAAAACCTTTAATGGCCTAGCGCGTATATTACTTATAGTTATAGTCGGCGTTATTAACTTTAAATTGGTTCTTAACTATAGTAATCTATTAGTTAAACTTCTGTTAAATAGTACCACTAATATTAGGCAGTAACTTCTTAACCAGGGCGTTAAGATTCGTTTATTATATACGTTTAATATATAACTTATACTCTTTACTAGATAGGCAACGGGAGGGCTTTATTAAATTAATAATGCTTTATAAGTTGGTGGTTTTTTTTAGCAGCTTATCTAGCTCCTTTAGGTTAGCAACATTTAGTAGGACGTAGGTAACCTTACTAAGCTCCTATTAAGCCTAGGTATATAAGTTGAACTAATCTCTAGCATTTATAAATATCTAATTATCTTAATATTTAGAAGGTGGCTTAGATATTGTTAGTATAGAGGCTTTGTCTATATTAGATCCTAAGGCGTTTTGCCGTTATATTATAGGTGTATTACTATTCAGTATAGGCGTTAATCTTATCTTTAAAGACACTGTGGGAAAATTAAACCGGCTACCCTCCTAATAGGACTAGTAAGGATTTAAATATAAGGTATTAATGTGGATAGAGAGCTTAATAATGGAATAATAGGGTATATTATATAGATAGACAAATCCTTAAGGAAAAAGGAGGAGTCTGAGGTGTAAGGTAAGGAAGGGTTTTCCCTAAGTACATGCAGCGCACATACTTTACAGGCGAGTTGCATGCGAGTCGCCTATGCCTCGCAGCTATATAACTATCTGCTTAGGTTTTACCTAACATTAATATTAAGCCTAGCTATATTATAAAAACAATTAGTTTATATATTATATATAGCTTACATTAAAGAAAAGGCATTAGTAGATTATTATAGCGTAGATATTTAGGATTATATATCTTTATAATACTCCTAATATAAACCGGATATATCCTAATTACTATCTTTAATATTTATATATATATACTCCTTCTATACCCGTTACTATAAAAGGCTAGTCTAACTGTCGGGAATAAGGCAAGCGGTTGTCACGTATCGCCGCGGCACTAGCGTAGCGAGGAGTCTTAAGCTCCTCGCCCTCCCTTATTCCAATGATCATAAGCTTTTAACCAATATCACTATAACCTACTCGAGTAGTCGTTATTGGTGAGTTACCCTGTGTGACTAACACTAATTAGTAGTTAAATACACAGTCAACCATAAAGCAGCTAGGTTTTTAAATAGAAGAGACAGTCTTATGCAGGGGTGCTATATACGCTTATATAGAATAGATCCCGGCGATACTATACTACCTTAGACTTACGGAAAACTAATAACAAAAGTGTCACTGAGTACTAGGAGATACTAAGTTGCGTCTATTACGCAGAACAACGGCGTTTACGAAGATTTAGTTAAGTACTTTAGGTCAGAAGTGTTACTAAACCTAAGGTCCTAAGTTAACGTCCAAAACGCGTTAAACAACCACCTTAATCCCTTTAGTGTACCTTTATAGACCGTAGGATCACGATCACTACCTAACTACACCTATTATGGCGTTAACCTACCCAAAGAAGTATAAGAAAGATATTGACCCGAAGACATAGAATAAAGCTATAATTAACCCTATAAACGCCGAGCAACAAGACCTAAACAGATTCCTATTATACCATATAGTATACTATAAAGACAGCGAATATAATAATACTATGCTATAGTATTGTATAAAGGAGGACTTTATTAGATGGATAAAGGAAATATAGGTTCCTATAAATAAGAATATTATACAGAACTTCCGTAACTTCCTTTAGGAGTATAGAGTATTTGTCCCTATAGATAGGGGAGTTATTAGAGATAATATTTAGGAGTATGTTATTAATATAAAAGAAGAGCACAAATAGACTCTATAGGAGATTAAGTATTAACTACGCACTATAAGGAAGCTTAACTTATAATAGAATCTAAGTAATGCACCTCTAGAGACGAATCTACCTCTACCTTTAACTTCTCTATCTCTAATTTAACCCGCAACTTTAACGTTAGATACTATACCCTAATAAGAGCAGGCACAGGATCCTATTGCTTCGCGATTTAAAAACCTTTAGACTCTACCGACCAGACCTACGTCCCCACTGCAGCCTATAATGCAACTCCCACCTCCTCTATCTTAATCTCAAATTGGAGGCATTTTAAAATTGCTTATAGAGCTTACAAAGCTCTATTCAGATTAGGAGAAGAAGTTTAGTGGGGAATTATATAATATTCTTAATTTAAAATTGCGTATCTTCTATAACTGTTGCTAGAAGGTGGGAATAGAGTCTAATTAATACCATAACGCCTATTCTGTTATACTTAGGGGCCGAGCTAGTACCTTCTATTATAATCATTTGGTAGGAAAAGGATACGACTTCAACCACATAATATATAAGTTAAGATGCCACTTCAAAACAGAAAAGAATAAGCAGTAGTATATATTAGAATAGAGAGAGACTACCTTCCTAAGGATTATTACTATAAACCCAGGTATTCCTCAGCTCAATTATCTTTAAAAGCTCTTTAATTGACTTTGGATAATCCAGTGTGGTCTATCCAAATCATATTAAGAGGATTTCAGCCTACGTAATTAAGTTATTAGCGTATACTAAGGTATTAAAGAATGCAACCTTGCCCTCTTTAATCCTGCAGATAGAGGTCCTTGTAGAGGTTCATTTTAAGGTAATCGCCAGAAGAAGTGCTATATTTATAAAAAACTAAATTACTAGTTAACTAGGCATTCTCTTAATAAGTAAAAGGAGGCATATAACAAGTTTCGCCAGAGTATAAGAAACATTGGAAATTATAAGGTTACTACAGCCTACTTCTAAAGCTTCCTGGTTCAATATAAAGGCGTAGAAGATCTTAAGGGTGAGGTTAATAAGGCCGAATAGCTCCTTATAGATATAGAAATTAAGGACTACTTACCCAACCAATACTTTACTAAGTATAGTAAGGTAGATAGCACACAAACCGTTACTGTTCTTAATAACCAATCTATACTCCATTCTATCACGAAGTTAGATATCTTTAATAAGCTAAAGGAGAGCTCCGCGTTCTCCTTTAATAATAGATACTTAGCAAATGTCTTCTATAGTATTATGCTAGATACTAGAGCCGTAGGAGTATCTATAGTAGGAGAACCTTAAGTTTAAGCCCTTTAATAACTTAATACCTCTGTTTAGATTAACTAATCAACGGCAGGTTAGCATACAATTCATTTTAGCAAGAGTACTACGATCTTTTTTAGCACAATTAGAGTCCAAACCCCCTTAGGGTATATTACTTTTTATATTATTCCCACAAACACCCTATTTCTATTTTGTATTAGAGATATAGACAAATTAGGCGTTAAGCTTAATAACCTTAAGAATGTACTTATTTAGGGAGATAATCGGGTGCCCGTTATACGCAAGTAGGGTTACCCTTAGTTACTCCCTTATTAACTAGAAAAGAGTATTACTTAAAGCTACCTAACTAAGTTAGAGTTACATTAACTATACCGTCAATTTAGCTACCTATCTGTTTATTAATTACTTAGGGTTCTTTAGTAAGTAGGCTATAAAGTTAAGGTTAAGGCAATTAAGCATCTTATAAAGTACTGCTATTACTACTAAATAAACCAGAAGTCCCCTAGCCGATTTAAGTTTACCCTTAAAGATAACTATAACTTCAACTTCTATATTATTATTAATATTATATATCTTAGTAGCAAGCCAGTACTCTAAGTTATTAACTTCTTAACCTTCTTCTAAGCCGCACGTTTCTTAAAGGATATGTTAGCTAGGAACGCATAGAATACCCTTTAATTATACTAGATTAATGTTTACCTAGGACCCCCTAATTAAATTGTCTATAATATAGGAAAGAACTTCTTATCTATAGAGGTTTAATAATAGATAAAGGCAATAGCAATCAAGGTTAAGGAAGTCCCCATTAAGGCATATAATAGTATTAGAAAAGTAGAGCAATATTACACGCCATTACGCCGCGTATATAAGATTATCTCTTTAGAACTAGAGGATACTAGCAAAGAACTTACCTTATAAATGGCTGTTAAAGCTATTAATAATTCCGCTGGCCTAGATAGACTTATACCTATATTGCTAGTCTTTAGCGCCTACCCTTAAATAACTAATAATTCTCTACTATCTCCCTCCATTACGTAATAAGCTAAGGCTATTTATAAGGTAATAAAGAAAGTCCAATATCTCTATACTATACGCTAGGTTAACAACGCACTAGGAATAAGAAATAGCCCAAATACCTTAACTATACTTAATCTGCCACTCCAGTCTAAAGTACGCATATGGCGTAAAAAGGGAGAATGGTTAGGCCCACATTAACTCATTATAATTAATGGTTAAACTTGCACTATTTAAATGCCTTACGGACCTACTTAATTCCATTTAACTATTATTAAGCCTTACTATAAAGATAACAGTTTTAAGCCTTTATAGGATGCCCTAAAAGATGCCCTAGAGGAGAGCTACAATTAATATGCTCTAGAAGGTGACTACAATCCTAATATAATTATAGTAGATATGCCGCAACTATAACGCGGTAGAGGTCGCCCAAAGGGATTATAAAATCGCCAACATCTTATTAATTTTAAAGAGCAATTTATTACCGCTATTAAGAATGGAATTAAGTTATTAATAGCCTTTATAACAACTAAGGAGAAGGCTGACTTTAAGCTCGTAAAACAGCTCTAAAAGAAAGGTTGTATTATAACTCCTAAAGCTCCTTTCTAAGCATCTAATAAGCAGGAGATTAACGGTCTTATTATAAGAGGAGTCTTTAAATTTAAGAAGTATAACCCTACTAAGTTTAATAAAGTTTATATTTTTAAGTTAAGAATAGTTAATAAGATTAAAGGCAAAACTACTAACGCCCTATTTAAGAAATTAAGGCTTATTATCTAAAGTTATAACAATAATAGTAAGGAGGTAATTCTTATACAATCTCCTATAATTTAACGAGCTAGTTAGTAAGTTATTGTTGCACTAGCTCCCTCCTTAATAAAGAATAAAATAGCGGTCTATTTATAAGATATTACTTAGGCCTATACCTAATTAGAGACGCACCTTTAGCGCTTAATATTAGTATACCTTTTAGAGCAAATTTGTTACCAATATCCCAAAGATATAATTATAGTTGTGCTTAAGCCATTATATAGAATTGCAGAGGTAGGAACCTATTGGTAGGCTACCTATAGTAAGCACTATAAAAAGAAGCCTCTAATAACTACTTCTATATTTAACCTATGCTTTTTAATTATAACTATAGGAACTCCATTTAGAATTATCAGCATATAAACTAATAATATAATTATCTTGGGAGACAACTAATTTTTAGCCCTTAAAGAAGATAAGCTAATAAAGGCAAATCTTATAGCAAAGCTAAAGGAAAAGCTTAATTTAACAATACTATTACTATTTAATAGATGCATCCTCTCCCTAAATAAGGATTCTATTGCTTTACGCTAAAAGGGTTAAGGTAAGAAGATTAACATTATTAACGTTAATTCTTTAAAGCAAGGATATATAGAGCAATGCGCTTATAGAGTATATATTGCTTCTATCTATTAACCTAAGGCTTCCTTTAATCTCTCTATTACTGCCTAATACCAGGAACTAACTAAGGATGACATTCTTACCCTAAATAGGCGTCTTTCCTAGCAAACAAACCATCTTAATTGGGGACTACTCTATATACCTATTAATCTTCCTACCGCTAAGCTCTTTGTATTTGTTAATGGATTGTTTATAAATAATAAAGATTTTAGCTCCTAGCTAGGATATAAGATTATTATTGCAAATAAATCTACTAGAGAGAATAACTTTATAATCTATAGTAATCTTATCTATTAGAGCTTAACTAAAAGTAAGTACATTACTTAAAGTGTTCTAGCATTAGAGATATATAGAATAGTTAGCGGAGTTAATATAGTAATTGTAATTAGAACTACCCTAAAGATAATTATAGATTAACTTAAACTTCCTATTATCCCTATAATTGTGTGTACTAACTTATATTCCCTCTATAAGTGTCTAGTTAAGCTTGGTACTATAAAGGAGAAGCACCTTATAATTAATATTATAGCACTTCAGTAATCCTACAAATGGTGAAAACTCTTTAAGATTTAATAAATTAATGGCTAAGATAACCTAGTAGATATAATAATAAAGGCAAACCTAAATAAGGCTCTAGAAATGTTTGTTAATATAAATACTCTATATATACGAGTTAAAGGTTAGGTTAAGAGGGAATAGAAGTATAATATTCTATAGACCCTAACTCTAACCAGCTAATTAGGATTTTCCATCCCCGGAATAGAAAATTGCTATTAGCTCGCTTATAACTAGCACCTTAGCGGCCCTAATATAATATTTAATCACAACTTCTAAGTAAGAAAGCACCATATATTAAGAGGCAAATTTTAGGACAGTGAGACTTATATTATAATGGCAATAGTAAGTAAGGAGGATTAATATTTGGTACGCTAGTCAAGCAGTATTTATATATAGATGGCAACCATAAAAGAAGAGTTGCCAGTGTCGGGAATAAGGCAAGCGGTCGTCACGTGTCGCCGCGGCACTAGCGTGGCGAGGGGTCTTAAGCTCCTCGCCCTCCCTCATTCCAATGATCATAAGCTTTTAACCAACATCACTGTAATCTACTCGAGTAGTCGTTATTGGTAAGTCACTTTATATAACCAACACTAACCAGAACGTATAATTATCTAATTAACAGTATAGAATAAGAGTTATAGGTAAGTAAAAAGTAAGTTAAAGGTAGAATAAGCTTTATATATTAAAGGACAAATGCTTTTTAAACTCTTCTATTTAGAGACTAATTGCTAGTTCTTCTCTAAAGGAGAACTAGCTCCCTTTATAATCCTTCTAAGATATTAGTAAAACCCTTTATCCCTTATTTATCTAAATATATCTCCTCTAGGATATTAATGGGATATTAGTAAAACCTTTATCTGTCTTATTTAATATATACCTTTTAGAAGCGCCTGTTATAATTGCCTCCCCTTTAAGGGTCTTAGTTCTCTAAGACTTTACCTTTTAATAAACTCTTATAGAGTTCCAACTAAAACTACTAGGGAAGTTTTTTAGTAGAAAGGTACTCTATAATATGGCTTATTACCAGTTCTTTACTAATATAAAACCTTACTTTATCTTCTATTCCTCCACTCTTCTTCTACTATAGCTTTTTACAGTGCCTTTATAATAGAACTTTAATAATAATAATAATAATTAGATGGGATTTACCTTCCTTATTATAAGAATTTATTATAAGCTAATCCGGAGGTTGTCCTATACAATATATTAGCTAGCTACTATCTCTATTTACCTAAAATAGGTCTTAATAATAACGTCTTAATATTAATTTCTTCTAGTTTATAAGCTATTGTCTCTTATATATCTTTCTATTAACAACACTATTTATCTTACCTTTTAGCAAACTATTTTTTATTATATCTCAGCTTTTAGCTTCTATATCTCTAGCTGTTTTTTCCACCACTACTCTGTTTTCTTTTTATAACACATCTATAGGTAATAGAATCCCCATTTTATCTCTTTAATAATACTAACTTCCTATAGTATTCTCTCGCAATAGCTTATAATTATACTGCGCGTCTCTAGACTGGCGGCGGCGTTATCCCTACTCTATTAGCACTATAGACCACTTCTATTACTCCTACAGTGGTTTCTTTAAAGTGCTGCCGTTGTTGCATTTACGCGCTTATGCTAGACCTGTCCCATACCTATAAGATACCGCGCTCTAGCAAGAATAGATTTAAGTATTCCTACTATTGCAGCTAGAAGAAGACCTATATTCTAATATTTCCCATTCCATCCTATTCTGGACTTTACTAACTATATTAAATCCCCGCTATTTATATATATAAGGCTCGCCGGCTTTAACGCGCTATTAGGGATTTATATTTATATTAGAATAGTAAAAGGCAGGGATAGAAGGTGTCTTCTATTACTTATAGCCTTTTTAATTTAATAAGGGTTTCTACTGCTATAAAGACGCAGCAATCTTGGATATATAGTATCTAGGAGCGCATATATAAGCAGCTTACTCTTATAAATAATAATATTCGCACTCTTACGCGGGCCTTTCTAGCTAGGTAAGTCTCTTTAGTAATACATTAGGGAACTATGCTAACTCTTTAGCCGTTAACTTTCTAATCCCTACCTAAATGCCAATTTAGAACCTAGGGATAATACTAAGGATAGTAACAAAGATAAACATTCTCCCCGCGAGTCCCCTGGCCGTAGTAGTCCATCTAATTCCCACCACTCTAAAAAGAATATTAGTAAGAATACTAATACTTCTAGGGATAGGAGTGCTAATAATACTGCCAATAATAATATTAAGATAGAGGAGGAGACTCCTATTACTACTTCTAGTATTTAAGTTATTATCTTATTCTTTCTTTCTTCTTATAGAATAGCTTTATATAGTGCCTCTCTAGTACCTTTAGGATGCCCTAGTACTAGGAATTAACTTTATACTTTAGAGATGCCTCTATTCTTATTTTTGGTAACAGTCTATATAAAAGTAGTATACTACCATAATTCTCTATATATAATAAACAGGTAGTGCTTTTATAGGCGCTTTATAATTTCTTAAAATTTCTAAATCTTTGCTGTGTCTTTTTGGTCCTCTTTATACCATTAACTCTACTATATATCTCTAGTATTAGACTAAATACTCCCCTTTTATCCCTAGGGAACCCTTCTAAATCCCTAGGGCCCCTTCTTCTAATACTACTACTTATTCTTAAATAGTATCTTCTTTAAATAGTATCTCTAGTGGTTCTTATATAGATCCCTATAGCTTTCTCTTACAGGATTTTAGGATCCCTATTATAATGGCGAAACGTACTCATTTCTAATGTCTATGCTTAACCTTATGGTTTTAATTTGCAGGGTCTTCCCTATTATCTCGTCTGTGGCATATCTAGAACTATTACTAAATTCTAATTTATAGTCTTTAGGAAAGTTTTAATTGCCGTATTACATCCTAGCTAAAGGTGCTTTTTAGGTTCCCAACTATTATACGCCTAGAAGTATCCTTCCTAATAAACTAAAAATTCGCGTTTCTTTTAAAGCCATCTTTAGTCTAAAATATCTTCTACATTCCATTCTAGTTCCTTATTAATTTCGCTAGGTAGGGGCGGTTCTATACTATCTCTTCTCTAGTATAACTCTAATAAGAAAACATAAAATATATAATATAACTTATTAGATATAATTTCAGCAATTCTAATTTATAGGCTTAATTTCCTTTAGTTTTCCTAACCATTTTAAAGGGTCTAAGCCACTAGTAGTCCAGCTTCTTCTTAATACATTTTATCTGGATATTTTTTATAAATAGCAAGACTTTATCTCCTACTTTAAATTCTTTAGGTATATATTTTTTGTTATAGTGCCTTTTTTATATAACTTGGGCGTCTAGTAAGTGCTTTTTAAGTTCTTCTCTGCGAATTTTTATTTACTTAATTCTTTTAGACGCTGCTAGTGCCTCTCTTTTAGGAACAATGTCTTTAACATTTTAGGGGTTATTTACTTTTACCCTAAATAGTACTTTATAAGGGGTCATTTTTATACTACTATAAATGCTTATATTATATACATATTACGCTAGAGCTAACTATAATATCTAATTATTCTATTAATAATTAATATAGCAGTGGAGGTAGTGTTTTAATAATGCGTTTAGACGCTCTATTAGCCAGTCTATTTATAGGTAGAAAACAGTACTTATCTTTTACTATATTTTTAATAAGAGACAGAATAAAGACTAAAATGCGCTATTAAATATGGTACCTCTATTAGATATAATTCCCCTTAGCGTGCTAAATAAGAGCCACTATTCTAAAAATAGGTCTACTAGTTCTACTGCTATAATTATTATTATAACAGCAAAGTACCCTAAAAACTTTATATATCTATTAATAATTACTAGGATAGTGTTAGCAACCTCTCCAGTTCTTATTTTAGTAGGGGGTAAGCCTGTTATAAAATCCATTATTAATTCTAATATAGGTCCCTATAAAATAGAAAGCACTAATAACTTGCTATATAGGCGATGCCTAGATATCTATACCCTTTAGTACGTATTATATCTTAATATATAGTCCTTAACTTCTTTAGACATTCTATCCTAAAAGTATTTCCTTTAAACGGCCTTAAGGGTCCTATTAGCACCATAGTAACTACTAAAAGGGTTGTTATAGAAAACCTTTAAATTTTTATTTTAAACCATTTGGTTCTTTAGGATATATATAGCACCCTTAAAGCGTAATAAACCCTTTTAGTCTTACTACCATAGCTTCTTAGTAACTCCAGCTAAGTTAGTCTCTACTATATCTTTCTACCTCTCTCTAGTAACGAAGGCGTCCCTTTATTATGCTTAAAGAAGAAGATCTGGAAAGGTTTTATATAGATTACTTGCTTCTATTTCGCCCGCTGCTATTATAGACCCTAAGCATAGTATAAGACGTTTTAAACTATTAGTGCTAGCAGATTCTCCTACCATTATATAGTGTGCTATGCTGTAGATAGGCATCTTACCTATTCCCTCTAAATCCAGAAACTCGTAGCTAATGCGCCGTTAAGTTAAAGGTGCTGTAATACCTCTAGTATATTCTATAGAATTCTCGCTAATTCTAGGGTATACCAATTTTATAATATCTGCTTAGTTTATAACCTAGTCTATAACTATATCCTACGGCTCTATTATTATAGTACTTTGCAGCTATATTGCTAGGACCTCTACCCTACTATAAAATTCTACAGTTCTAGTAAAAGACTCTTCTTTCTTTTTAAGCAAATTTTATAATATAGGAATTATTTCCCCTATACTATCCTGGATTCTCCCAGTCTTATAATTTAGACATCTTAATAACCTATTAGTAGGATTTATCTTTCCTAGGCGGTATATAATTTTAAAGTTATACTGTAATAGTGCCTCTGCCTATCTAGCTTATTAACCACTTAATACCTTTATAGTTATAAAGTATTATAGGTTGTTGTAGTCTATAAGGACTTTAATAGGATAATTGCTTTCTATATAATAATGTCGCTAATACTTTATTGCTGTAACTATTATAAGCAGCTCCTAATTATATATTATATAATACTATTTTATAGGGGTTATTTTCCTTAACCAAAATGCTATAGGATGCTATTTTCCGTCTTTTAATTAAAATATAATTACCCCTAGGGCAAAGCCAAATATATCCGTTTTAAGGTATATACATTACTCCCAATAGAAGTGTATTAGGATTAGCGCCATTATAAACAAATCTTTTAACCAGTTTATAGCCTGCTTAATAGCTTCCCTAAATATAAAAGGTCCTAGCTTCTTGCTATTTTTAAATCTCTTTAGTAAATTAGTAATTAGGAATACTACTTATATATAATAAACAATAAACATTTAGTAGAAGTTTGCCATACCTAAGAAAACCTATACTTCTCTAAATATTATAGGGTAGGGCTATTCCCTAATAGCATCCACCTAGCTTTTCTCTATTAATATTCTGTTAACGCTAATAATAAAGCCTAAAAAATTAATACTAGTAATATAGAATATGTATTTTTTTAGGTTTATATAGAGCTTATATTCCCACAGTCTTTTTAGTACTATTTATATATAGTATGTATATGCTTTGTAGTTATTAGAGTAGACTATATATATTATGTCTAATAGGTCTAATAATACCTTATTAATATAGGCCTAAAATATTACCGGTGCGTTAGTAAGCCTAAATGGCATTACTAGGTACTTAAAGTGGCCATACTATATTTAGAACGCCGTTTTCTATTTATTGCTGGCTTTAATCCAAATTTAATAGTATATATATTGGGAATAAGGCAAGCGGTCGTCACGTGTCGTCGCGGCACTAGCGTGGCGAGGAGCCTTAAGCTCTTCGCCCTTCCTTATTCCAATTAAGAAATCATGCATTATAAAATAACGTTACTGTATCTACTTGAGTAGTACTGGTGATTTACCCTATATTACCAACACTAATTAGTGGTTGAATACATAACTATAGAACAGTAAGTGTCGGTATCACCCGGGGGGTACTGCAATTGCAATAAGTAGTTCTGGTTCTTGGTTTATTCGTGTCTACCAAAAGAGAAAGAAAGGGGTAGTAAAGGTCGGGCTATCTATCGGGCCGTAGGTGGTCAGGTGACCTACGCTACGCTATGCGGCCCCTGCCGCATACGCTCCGCGCGTAATGCAATTTACAACCTCTACTTATACAGATAGTAAGGTTTTTAATAGAAGAGACAGTCTCGTGCAGGGGTACTATATGCGCTTATATGGAATGGATCCCGGCGATACTGTGCTACCTTAAATTTATGGAAAACTAGTAATAGAAGTGTTACTGAGTACTAGGAGATACTAAGTTGCGTCTATTATGCAGAACAACTATATTTACAAAGATTTGGTTAAGTACTTTAGGTCAGAAGTGTTACTAAACCTAGGGTCCTAAGTTAACGTCTAAAACGCATTAACTACATCTTAAATTGCCTACCTTTTAACAGCAAACCTACGAGATCCTATAAAACCGAAAACCCTACCTATCTTTGATGTACGACACCCCGTTAAACAACCCTTATTTTCCTTATTTTTTCTATTAATAAAATAATAGCTATTATGGCGTTAACCTACCTAAAGCAGTATAAGAAAGACATTAACCCAAAGACATGGGATACAGATATTAACCCTATAAACGCTAAGCAACAGGACCTAAACAGATTCTTAGTATACCATATGGCACACTATACAGACCGCAAATATAACAATACTATGCTATAGTATTGCATAAAGGAGGACTTTGTTAGATGGATAAAGGAAACATAGGCTCTTGCGAAGAAAGATGTTATATAAAACTTCCGTAATTTCCTTTAGGAGAATGGAGTATTTGTCCCTATAGATAGAGGTGCTATTAGAGACAATATCCAGGAGCAAGTTATTAACGCAGAAGAAGAGTATAAATGGACTCTATAAGAGATTGAGCACCAACTATATAATAAGAAGAAGCTTAACTTATAATGGAATTTAAATAATATACCAATAGAGACGCGTTCTAATTCTATTGCTCCAGGCATAAGTTCTTACGTTCTGTATCTATTGCTTCCACTAATTTAACCTACAACTTTAACTACTACCCCTTAAGAGCAAGCGTAAGATCCCCTTGCTTCGCGATTTAATAACCTTTAAACTCTATTATAGCAAGATTAGGTACCACGCCGTGTTTTATTAAGATCTATATCTCCACTGCAGCCTATAAAGCAATCCCCACCTTAATCTCTAACGTAATTTTAACGTGGCCTAATACTGCTTAGAGGTACCTTAAAAATGCTTATAGAGCTTACGAAGCTCTATTTAGACTAGGAGAAGAGGTTTAGTAGGGAACTATATAATATCCTTAATTTAAAGCTGTGTATCTTCTATAACTGTTGCTAGAAGGTTAGACTGGAACCTAACTAATATTATAATACTTATTCCGTTATGCTTAGGGGCCACGCCAGTACCTTCTATTATAATTATTTAGCAGGAAAAGGATATAATTTTAACTGAATAATATATAAGACAAAATGCTACTTTAAAACAGAAGAGAATAAGCAGCAGTATATATTAGAGTGGAGAGAGACTACCTTTCTAAGAATTATTGCTACAAACCTAGATACCTTTTAACTCGATTGTCTTTAAAAGCTCTTTAACTAACTTTAGATAATTTAACGTGGTTTATCCAAATTATATTAAGAGGACTTTAGCCTACACAATTAAGTTATTAGTATATGCTAAAGTGTTAAAGAATATAACCTTACTCTCTTTAATCCTGTAAATACTTATAAAGGAATATATACTTAATTAAGATCCTCTATTAGCACCACTCTACGCTTTTAAGAAGTATAGCAATTTAATACCTAACCCTAACCTACTTTAATTAACCCAGCTAACTAATACGATTATAACTGGACTGATTAAATATATAGTGGCCAGGGTAGAGAATATAGTAGAGGGTATAATTAATATTAACTATAAAGCAATTATGGAGGTCCTTATAGAGGTTTATCTCAAAATAATTAATAGAAGAAATGCTACATTTGTAAGAAGCCAAATTACTAGTTAACTAGGCACCTTCTTAACAGACAAAAGGAGGTATATAATAAGTTTTACCAGAGCGTATAAAATATTGAAAATTATAAGGTTACTATAGCCTACTTCTAAAGCTTCCTGGTTTAATATAAAGGCAAAGAAGATCTTAAGGGTAAGGTTAATAATGCTAAACAGCTCCTTATAGATATGGAAATTAAGGACTACTCTCCCAACTAATACTTTACTGAGTATAGTAAGGTAAATAGCATATAAACCGTCGCTATCCTTAATAACTAATCTACGCTCCATTCTGTTATAAAGTTAGATATCTTTAATAAGCTAAAGGAAAGTTCCGCGTTCTTCTTTAATAACAGATACTTAGTAAATGTCTTCTATGGTATTATGCTAGATACTAGAGCCACAGGAGTATCTATAGCAGGAGAACCTTAAGTTTAAGCTCTTTAGTAGCTTAATAGCTCTGTTTAGATTAACTAATTAACAGTAAGCTAATATACAATTCGCTTTAGCAAGGGTACTATAATCTCTCTTAGTACAATTAAGGTCCAAACCCTATTAGGATATATTACTTTCCATATTATTCCCACAAACACCCTATTTCTATTCTATATCTAAGATATAAATAAGTTAGGCATTAAGCTTAATAACCTTAAGAATATGCTCGTTTAGGGAGATAATTGGGTGCCCGTTATACGTAAGTAGGGTTACCCTTAGTTATTCCTTTAACAGCCAGAAAGGAGCGTTACTTAGAGCCATTTAACTATACTATCGCTTTAGTTACCTATTAGTTTATAAATCGCTTAGGGTTCTTTAGTAAGCAGGTTATAAAGTTAAGGCTAAGATAATTAAGCATCTTATAAAGTACTGCTATTACTGCTAAATAAACTAGAAGTCCCCTAGCCAATTTAGGTTCACTCTTAAAGATAACTATAACTTTAACTTCTGTATTATTATTAACATTATATATCTTAGCGGCAAGCCAGTACTCTAAGTTATTAACCTCTTAACCTCCTTTTAAGCCGCACGTTTCCTAAAGGATATATTAGCTAGGAACGCATAGGATACTCTTTAATTATGCTAGATTAATATCTACCTGGGACCCCCTAATTAAGTTATTTATAATATAGAAAGGAACTTCTTATCTATAGAGTTTTGGTAATAGGTAAAGGTAATAGAAATTAAGGTTAAGGAAGTCCCTGTTAAGGCACACAATAGTATTAAAAAAAGTAGAATAATATTACATGCCATTATACTAAGTATATAAGATTATTTCTTTAGAACTAGAGGGCGCTAGTAAAGAGCTTACCTTATAAATAGCTGTTAAGGCTGTTAATAATTCCGCTGGCCTAGATAGGCTTATACCTACGTTACTAGTTTTTAGCGCCTACCCTTAAATAACTAATAATTCTCTACTATCTCTATCCATTATATAACGAGCTAAGGCTATCTATAAAGCAATAAAGGAGGTGCGCCGCATCTACGCTATGTACTAGGTTAACGACATACTAAGAATAAGAAATGGTTTAAACACCTTAATTATAATAGATCTACCACTCTAATCTAAAGTATGGGTATGGCGTAAGAAAGGGGGCTGGTTAGGCCTATATATACTTATCGCCATTAAGGGTTAAACTTATACTCTTTAGATGCCCTATAGATCCACTTAATTCTACTTAACCATTATTAAGCCCTACTATAGGGATGACAGTTTTAAGCCTTTATAGGATGCCCTAGAGGATACCCTAGAGGAGAACTATAATTAACGTACTTTAGAAGGCGACTATAATTCTAATATAATTGTAGTAGATATGCCATAACTATAACGCAGTAGAGGTCGCTTAAAAGGATTATAAAATTGCTAACATCTTGTTAATTTTAAAGAGCAATTTATTGCCGCCATTAAAAGTAGAGTTGAGTTATTAATGGCCTTTATAACAGCTAAAGAGAAGGCGGACTTTAAGCTTATAAAACAACTCTAAAAGGAAGGCTATATTATAACTCTAGGAGCCCCTTTCTAAGCATCTAATAAGTAGGAGATTAACGGTCTTATTACAAGAAAAGTCTTTAAATTTAAGAAGTATGACCCTACTAAGTTTAATAGAGTTCGCATCTTTAAGTTAAGAATGGTTAATAAGATTAAGGGTAAAGCTACTAATACCCCATTTAAGAAGTTAAGGCTAGTTATCTAAGGTTATAATAATAACGGTAAGAAAGTAATTTTTATGCAATCCCCTATAATTTAATAAGCTAGTTAGCGAGTTATTATTACGCTAGCTCTCTCCTTAATAAAAAATAGAATAATGGTTTATTTATAAGATATTACTTAGGCCTACACCCAATTAGAGACATACCTTTAGCGCTTAATATTAGCATACCTTCTAGAATAAATTCGCCACTAATATCCTAAAGATACAATTATAGTCATGCTTAAGCTATTATATAGAATCGCAGAGGTAGGAACTTACTAGTAGGCTACCTACAGCAAGCACCATAAAGAGAAGCTTTTAATAATAACTTCTATATTTAACCCCTACTTCCTTATTATAACTATAGAAACTCTATTTAGAATTATTAGCATGTAAACTAATAATATAATTATCTTAGGAGACAACTAATTCTTAGCTCTTAAAGAAGACGAGCTAGTAAAAGTAAATCTTATAGTAAAGCTAAAGAAGAGGCTTAACCCGATAATACTATTACTCTTTAATGGATGCATCCTCTCCCTAAATAAGGACTCTATTACTTTACACTAGAAGGGTTAAGGCAAGAAGATTAACATTATTAATATTAATTCTCTAAAGTAAGGATATGTAGAGCAACGCGCTTGTGGAGCTTATATTACTTTTATCTATTAACCTAAGGCTTCCTTTAATCTCTCTATTGCCGCTTAACACCAGGAACTAACTAAGGATAATATTCTTGCCCTAAATAAGCGTCTTTCCTAGTAAATAAACCATCTTAATTGGGGACTACTTTATATACCTATTAACCTTCCTACTACTAAGCTCTTCGTATTTATTAATAGATTATTTATAAATAATAAAGATTTTAGCTCCTAGCTAGGATATAAGATTATAATCGCAAACAAATCTACTAGAGAGAATGAATTTATAATTTACGGCAATTTTATTTATTAGAGCTTAACTAAAAGTAAGTATATTACTTAAAGCGTTTTAGCGTTAGAGATATATAAAATAGTTGGTGGAGTTAATATAGCAATTGCAATTGGAACTACCCTAAAGATAATTATAGATTAACTCAAACTTTTTATTATCCCTATAATTATATATACCAACTTATATTCCCTCTATAAGTGCTTAGTTAAGCTTAGTACTATAAAGAAAAAGCGCCTTATAATCAACATTATGGCACTTTAGTAATCCTACAAACGGTAAAAACTCTTTAAGATTTAATGGATTAATAGCTAAGACAACCTAGCAGATATAATAATAATAGCAAACCTAAACAAGGCTCTAGAAACGTTTATTAATATAAATACTCTACGTGTATAGGTTAAAGGTTAGGTTAAAAGGGAGTAAGAGTATAATATTCCGTAGACCCTGATTTTAACTAGCCAATTAGGATTTTCCATGCCCGGCATGGAAAATCGCTATTAGCTTGCTTACTACTAGCGCCTTAGCGGCCCCTCGCCTTCGCATTAACCCCCAACATTCTTCTTCTTCTTCTTCTTCTTCGCTTAGTATCTTTATATAGTAGTAATCTATAAGTGTATATAAATAGCAACTACAAAAGAAGAGTTGCCAGTGTCGGGAATAAGGCAAGCGGTCGTCACGTGTCGTCGCGGCACTAGCGTAGCGAGGAGCCTTAAGCTCTTTGCCCTTCCTCGTTCCAATCAAGAAATCATGCATCATAAAACAATGTCACTGTATCTACTCGAGTAGTACTGGTGATTTACCCTGTGTTACCAATAATATATCTTTTAGATCTAATTTCATAAATATCTTTACGCCTAATAGTCTATTAATAAGCTCCCCTATTAAGGGTAGCAGGTAGCAATTTTTATAGTAATCCTATTAAGCGCCTAATAGTTAATATAGAGATATAAGGTTCTATCCTTCTTAGGTATAAATATAATTAGTGCCCCTACCAGGCTTATAGAAGGCTAAATCTATCCTTTCTAAAGATTATCTACTATATATTAACGTAATACTACCAGCTTATTTTCTAATAGGTTATATAGTGGTTTAAAATAAGGTTACTTGTCCCTTATATCTATCTTATGCTTAACTAATATAGGATTAGGTAATATTTATACATCCTCTAAGTCTATATATTCCTATAGAATCTCTAGTTCCTTAACTATATATAGCCAAACATCCAAAAATAAATACCCTATATCCCTATTCTTGGTGTTAAAAGTAGTATATATAGCATACGCCTACTTTTTCTCTTACACATAGTTTAAGAAAGTCTTTTAATCTTTAACTATAATGTATAGTTAAGACTTCTAGTGTTAATATAAGGCTAAAGGCCAATTAATGTCTGGATTAACTTATTAAAGCTATAGGTATCCCAAAATAAGGTTATACCCCTTAATTTCTATAGCGCAGAAGTATATCTCCTGCGTATCCTATAGACTATTACGGTCCTATCTAGCTATAGAAAAAGTTTGTTCCCTATAGTATGGAATCTAGTAGCCTTTAATACTTTAAATAGTGCGTATCTATAAGCTACTAAGGTCTGAATCCAATTATTTTACTAGTAATTAAGAAATAAACCCTATAGTTACGCCACTATCTATAAGGTAGTCTTGCGTTACTTATTTATTATTAACTTAAATGGAGATAGGAATAACTATATAGCAGCTTACTCCCTCCTTCTCTTTTTAGCCTAGTATAAGGGAGTAAAGGTCTACTAGGCTCCCTCTTTTCCTAATTAAGCTAACTCTTACTTCTTCTACTAGCAGAAGCGCTATATATAGCCTTTTTTTACCGCAGTTATAATAGCTATATAACTTTTAGTTCTACGGTTTCTACCTATTATCATTCTAGGGTTAACTAGCGTTGCTCTAGGGTTGTAAAGCCTGCTTATATTGTCCTTCTATAGAGTAGTTAGGTTAGAATCTGCCCCTTTTATTAAAGCTAGGTCTAGTTCTATACTCTTTATTATTAGCGTCTTATTCCTTTTACTTGCCTAAATAGTCTCTTTTAGTATTCTTAATCCAAGTAGCTTTAGAGATAAGCTTTTCTTAAGAGGTAGGAATTTCGCCCTTCTCCTATATAGCCTATTAAATCTTAGGTTGTAATTTAGTAAGTAGCTGGTAAAGTTATATAGCATTATCCCATAGGTTTAAGTAGGGTACATTATCTTCTAGCTCTTTTAAGTAGTTTATAAACTGGACTATACTCTAGCCTTCTTGTTATTTAGCATTATAGTATTGCTAGTTATAATCCATCCTTTAATTAGTAGGGTCTTAGGTCTAATTAACTAACTAAAACTTAAGTTTGCTAAATTTAAGTGGTATAGTAAGTTTCTTCTTATAGCGTGCTTATAAACTTTTAATAGTGCTACGTAGGAAGGTAGAAGCAATTAGTGTCTAATTATACTTATTAAAGTAATATTTTGGGTCTAGCTAAAACTTAGTTTTATATTAACGGATAAAATAATTATAGTTTTAGAGACTATTACCATTATACTTATTAGGTTCCTTTATACGAAATTAAGGGTTTTCTAATATTATAACATAGTATAGCGTTACCCCTCTAAGTCCGCTTTGTGTCTAAGGTGTCTATACTTCTCCTAATTATCCTTATAATTGTCCTTAGTAGTTTTAATATACTTATTTTAATTATATCCCCAACTCCTTTATTTTTTATAGGGTTTTGTATAGCGACCGCTTTAATAACTTCCTAGTGGTGATTGTTCCTAAGGGTCTTAGAAGGTTAGATGGACTAGCTATAACTTCCTAGTCTACTCCTTTGTAAGTAAAGGGGATGCGCTCCTCTAGGGAGACTCTATTATCCTCTTATAGTAAGGGCGTTATTTTAGGGGGTAAGGAGGTATAGCCCGTTATTATTAATTAATAGCCGTACATTCCTTCTATAAAGGATTATAAGCAATTAGAATTATAAGAGGCTAGTCTAACTAGAATATCTAATTATCTAATTAACAGTATAGAATAAGAGTTATAGGTAAGTAAAAGGTAAGTTAAAGATAGAATAAGCTTTACGTATTAAAGGATAAATACTTTCTAAACTCTTTTATTTAGAGACTAATTACTAGTTCTTCTCTAGAGGAGAACTAGCTTCCTTTATAATCCTTCTAAGACACTAGTAAAACCCTTTACCCCTTATCTATCTAACCATGTCTCCTCTGGGATATTAGTGGGATATTAGTAAAACCTTTATCTGTCTTATCTAATATATACCTTTCAAGAGCGCCTATTATAGTTACCCTTTATAAAAAAAGTCCTTCTATAATTAAGGACTAAGTTTCTTCTATTAGCAGTAATATAGAAGAACTACCTGAGATAGGTGGGTGCGTAAGGGTGTCTAGATTATATCCTAGATATATCTCTACGCACTTTAGGATAGTTACGTATTATTAGCTATTTCTAATACTAAGATTTATACGATTTTAAATATACTAAAGATAGGGTATAGTTGTAATATTATATAATAATATATAGCTTTAATATATTAATCGCGATAATTTTGAGGAATTTTGTATTAAAAGCTCATTAGGTGTACGCGCATGGGGTTAAAGTTCATCTAGTGTAAGATTTTGTAACATGGCGTATTTCAACACTCCCGGGGCTTTCGGCTACACTCTCCGAGCTTCAGACTCAGGGATAGCAATGATTATAACTATTTTTTAATACCGCTTAGGCTATCACCGGGAGTCAAACGCCAAAAGCACCCCTCAGCGCATCCATACGAAGGGTTTTGATAACGCCAGAAAATGCATGCCCGCTGTTTGCCACGAACCATCCGACCTTGCCCTGGCCGACATCAGAAGCCGCTCATCTGACCCAACCTCCTCAGGCTCGCGCCAATGCTCTCCCCACCCATCATAGATGTACCCAAAGTCCCTCCATCGCCCTTTGGGACGCGGACTTCCAGTGCAGCATTTAGCATGTTGAGACGCAATAGGCGGAGACGCAGAGTGTGGTCGTACTTCTCTGCCATGACAAGAGCTGAGGAGTGGGCAGCATGGCGGGGGTTGGTCGGCGGAGAGACAAGAAGCTTGTGATCCACCAATTAGCGAACTAGTAAGCAATAGTACCGATCGTATGACAAAAACGAGAAAATGTTTAAAAAAGGTCAAAGATGCTGTGTACGCAAGCAAGAGGAATTCAACATACCCTCTCCACAAGGTCAATTCTAGCATCTAGCAATCCTGTATTGATCATATAGATCAGCTCTTCCTCAATGCTCATTCCTTCCCCAGTCATCTGGAATTTCTTTGCCATCTCTTCCAACGTGACACAGCTAAAGGGTATAAAGTACTGCACAATACTCTTGCTGCGGATTCGTCCATAGATTTCCCTTACGCATGGTGCTAAATATACATCTAGTAGGTAATCTGTACGGTACGCCTCTAGAACTTCGAGACAAGCGCTATATTTGGAGCTGCAGAAGAGAGAAATAGCGCGCCGGATATGAGGCTCCAATTCTAGAAAGTTACGGAAGTCGTTGTTGGCGAGTACTAACTCTTGAAGCTCGCTGCGATCCATTGAGGCAAGGGCGCATAGGCCACCATAGACGGCGATATCATTACCTGTTAGGACTTCTTTTTGGAAGCGGATGCCGGCTGCTGGATCTGCTGACAAGAAAGCTGGGGATGTTTGTAGAAAAGCCTCCGCAGCGTCGCGATATTGGTTGCAACACATGTGAGCCAACCCACGGCATGCTGAAACTATGGGCTCTAACTTGGCTTTTTCCTCGCCCTTTGGGGCCTGTGCTTCCACCTTGATGAGGTGGGATTGAGCCCCGATCCAGCTCTTCTGCGCGATGCTAACGAAGACGAGACGCAGCATCATGTCAGCAAGGTGTTTGGCAGACGTACAATGTTCACGCATGCGAATGTAAGCCTTGAAAGCATTGGAAAGATCGCCAGTGGCATAGTAGTGCTGGCCAAGATCTTCGTTGCCCATCTGCAGAATGTCCAACCGTTAGTTACAGCCCTTTCTTGGCCAAGGAAAATGTGTTCACCCAGTATTATATGAATACGAATACTAACCCGTATGCTCTCTTTGATCAAATTATTCTTATAAGCTTTCAACTCATGCTCAAGCTTTTCTGTCTCTTGTTTCACCTGTCTATTCTTCTGCTCCACCCAGCTTAAGTCTGGTATTCCCATGGGATCATTGGGTAGGATATTGTGTAGACATTCTACAACTTTCAAGTATGCACTCGTGTCCTTGCCCTTCTTTGCCTCGGTGATAGCCATGCGAAAGGCGTCGACGGCGAGGTATGTGGAGGTAGAGCCGACGAGGGCGAGGCGGTCAAGGCGTGTTCGGCCTGGGAGATAGGATAAATTAGCAGCATATTTGACGCCAGGAAAAGGAGTTTCTCGCCTTCATAGTTGGAAATGTAGGATTCTAAGTCGAATTTCGGAGGGTCTGAAAATTGATTAGAATAATGTTTTGGGAGCTCTTAGAGCCATTGGAACACAAACCCTTCACAGTGACCTGGTTTGAAACCCTCCGCTCAGTAAAGAACGGAGACTGCTCAACGTTGGCAGCCATGGCGAGCAATCCACAATATACAGTGTATGCTTGTGGAATAGCGAAGGACTCGAAATTGAAGTTGGAGATGATGTTGGTGCCTGGTATTGCACAGAAAAACTTATCTTATCAGATGGCCGAGCCACCACTACCCTCGATAAACTTCCCCGCATTGGGTTTCAGGCCATAAATTTGATTTATTCCGTCTTAGAGTGCGGAAAAGTTCTAATACCACCTCATTATTTGGAAATACGAAGAGCATTACCATCTCACCCGCCACTCTGCCTAGCCTTGGATAGTCTCCAGAAACTCAACTTATTTTAGTACTGGAACGATACACACTTGTATTTTCTAGTCTAATACTTTCAAGTCCTTCCCTCCGTGGTTCAAGCAGTCTATCATTTATCACCGACCACATTAACTTGGCCTCTTTCTTTCATTGAAACCAAAAATCGCGATATTAAACGCTCTCCCTCTCTCGCACCTCTTTCCGTTTCTCCTCTTGCATCTCCTCTGCCGGCCGTATCCACTTCCGAAACACGATGGTCAGCACACTTCCCGCCGCAATTTGGAAAGCTTGATAAACAACTATCGGAATCTGTATTTTACTTTCATTGACCGCCGCCAAACCCACATACATCACACTCGACAATGGCACCCCCATCGCCGGCGTCTTCGCAGGACAGCAATAGCAGCAAGCTATTACATCTTGTTTCGGCAGCCACATCAAGGAAGTGGCAAAACAGATGGAGAGCCAGAGAATGAATAGCGCGATCGATATAAAAACAATGAAAACCATATTGTCCCGCTTGACGCTGTTGAAAGCACCACTGCCAAATGCTTGGTCGAATGTCTGCCAGATTATGGTAAGCAAAGCCAGCGAACCTAGCTTGCTGAATTTCCAGTCCGTGAAAACTTTCTTTGTTGGCCCAGGAAAGAGATTCTGTACCACCTGTCCGATGAATAGGGGGAGGAATAGTGAGAGCCCCAGCTGCTTGAAGACACGTCGGTAAATTTCACTGTATGCGCCGCCAGCTGAAGGGAGGACATGCGTGTACCAGGCTCCAGTGGAGGAGTACATGGAAAACAAGGCAGGCGTCAGAAAGGGGCCCAGGAAATTGCCCAGCGTTGACTGCACGACTGTGAGAGCGGTGTTACCGTGCGCTTGACGAGTCATGACTACATTTGATGAGATAGTCGTAGGGACACAGCCAGCAAATATCATGCCTATCAAGAGCCACGGATCCATGAATGTCTTACTGGTAGCACAAGCGCTAACTATGCCAAATGTCGTCGCGGAAGTCATAAGAAAGCATTGTATTTGGACAAATAGGTGTATCTTCCAACGAGAGTAGTTTGCCAGAAGAACTTTGGTGGGAAGCGTGCAACCGGTGATGAAGAAGATGATAGACACAGCGAGGTAGGTTACAATTGTTTCTTTGAGATGTTGGTGGGATGGGGGAACTTGGACTTGGCTGGAAATGGCAATGAGAATGCCAAGGGTAGTAAGAAACCACTGATCCTGGAGAAACCAGACTACTAGGTCGATATACATATTCACTCTCGAATATTTTTGACCTTCGGTGGAATTTTTGGGGTTCTGTTTCTCTGATGGTTGGTCTTCGGAGGCTTGCTTGTTCCCAACTCTTTCTGGACGAGCAGGTAGAATGTGTGATGTAGCCATTTTAGATGGCGCAACAATTTCGGTATTCAAAGAGCTGTTGCCACTTGATCTTTCGGTATTCGAAGTTGTAATTGATGGGGTCCTAGGAGGCTTGGCACCCCCATTGTTGTTGGAGGACATATCGACAAGTCCTAATGTCTGATATGAAATGTTTTTGCATCATATAGCAGAAGTATCTGGGCATTGGAATTTCAGTAGAAAAGGGTGCGAAAATCTTGTTGAGCAGCCGACCCTTAACCGGGAATAAGATCGGCACGGGTTTATCACAAGCACATTTAAAAGCAAAAGCGTCCTCTTTCTGTCAGAAGCTCGCATATATGTGGGCGCTGCATAAAAGTGGTATGGTGAGATGCCCATGAGAAGCATCCATGAGTTCATACCAGGTCTGATTCATCCAGAGAGTGAATGTCTCCCCTGACTGATGTACTTAGCTAGCACAGCATCGGGTAGCAATCGATAAAGATTTCAGACGTTGGGAACCGCTGTATATTTTTACGTCAGGCAATAACCTTTTAATCCAAAGCCGCAGTTATGCAATTAATTTTTCCCCCTCTCTAGTCCATCCTACTTCTCAACACTATCCTAGGGCTCCCGCTTCTAATGCGATTTCTCCTCCATTCAAGGTCTTCACGTCTTGTCTGCTAGATAATTACAAAGAAGATTTTTTCTATATGCTCTAAAAGCCGGTTAAAATTACTTTCAAAGAACAATTGCATATCTAAGCTTAATAATATGCCAAAATATTCCGTCGGGCTCTTTACCACTTACTGCCCTTTGCCCTCCCGAATTGGTTTCCAATATTTATCGCTTTCCTCAACAACTTCTTCCTGCATCCCTGCCACCGGCCCCCAGATCTGCACATCCTTCTGACCCTTCTCAAACAAATCTTTACACGGCCAGCTCAAAGTGAAATTTTCCTCGTTCCCCTTACCAGTTAACTCTAGCAATTTCTCTTCGCTCGCTGCGTACACCACTCGCCCTATGTTTGCCCAGTAGCAGGTGGCCGCACACATGGCGCAAGGTTCCCACGTAGAGTAGAGGGCACAAGTCCAGAGGTATTCCGGCGTAAAGTGCAGTGCAGCGAGGCGCGCTAGGGAAGCTTCGGCATGCTCGACGTGCGAGATGGAGAAGTGGGTAAGCAGGATTTTGCTGTTATCGGGGCCGATAAGAACGGCAGCAAAAGGCCGCTTGCCTTGTGAGGAGGCCAGCCTCTGCACTCTGAGACAGGCACTAAGACCCTGGAGGGCTATTAGGCCATGCTTTGGGAATATTGTCATATTTTCGGAAAGTGTATTTCATGGAGCCGACAACTCACCGTATTGATCTGCTCCGCTGTCGGTTCAGGTGGGCGTAGGGGAAAGAGCTTGGACGTTGTAGTACGTGCGGTTGAAATCATGGTTTTAATATGAATAAGCTTCAAATCTAACCAGGCAACGGCGTGAAGGAAGCTTGGTTAGAGACAGTCGAAGATTTCCTTATCTAAGTAAGCTGCAGCCAACCTCCTCGTACGGGTATGTCACAAAAGACTCAGATCCCGCCCGCGTGATGCCGCGGAATGATGTCATTTGGAATATTATCTATCTAACGGGACTCGCAATATTCGAAAACACGAACACTACTTAGGTATACGGTAAGGCTAGCACTTTTCAGCTTGAGCATTGTCACTCTCATTTAAGGCTATACTTCTTGATCATCCATTTCATACCATTTGTTTCCTCAGAAAATAAAATCCCTTTCTCGGGGGTTTTTTTTCTCCTTGACTAGCTTGCAAGAGTACGCCAAGTGCATTCAGCAAATTCCTATGAATACACATCCCCCTATCAATCTATAAACATTCAACAAGTGCTGGATAGAGGCAAGTGCTTTAATTTCACTTAGGGCAACACGCGGGTGGCAAAAAAACTGGCACTGCAAAGTAGTCGTCTTCTTTACAGCTCATAATATAACAACCACAAAAGATATAAAATAATAAAAACATAGGTATAGTATCTTAAGGTACCTTAAGACCTTTATCTATTTACAATTTAAAAAGCCTACATTATCATGGCTTAATAAATCCATAGAGTTGAGTGACTTTTGACGTTCCTCGTGATTTCTGTGGTTTGCAGGGTCACTTTTTCTGGTCACCTGCGTGGGCAAGTAGATACGATTTCTGCATGGTTTTTGAAACAGAGGTAATTGAGTTACTACATGACATGATAATTGCACCTGTATCAGTTCAGACGATACAGAAGATCTTTCCCTTCAAGCCATCGTTCCAGATTCTCAGCAGTTTCTTCATACCACGTATTAAGAACGCCTTCTTCCACGTACCCCATATGCGGAGTCAAAAACACGTTACTTTTACCTTCTTTCCTCCATTCTTCGGATCGCCGTGAACTGTCCACCGGCAATGGCTCAATTTCAAATACACCCAATGCAGCACCTCTTATCCTACCTTTCCGTAGTGTCTCTAACAGTGCCGTTTCGTTAATCAATGGCCCACGAGACGTATTAATTAACAACGCGGATTCCTTCATAATCTCCAAATCCTTCGCACCTAGGTTGTAAAGCACAGGCCTTCTTCCATAGGTATATAGATTAGCCCATAGCCCCAGAGTCTTTAACAACTTAGACAGGACCGACGGATAGACAGGCAGCTTCTTCTTCAATACGCTCTTTTCTTCTCTTCTTACTGACTGCTTTTCTATCGACTAATTCTAACCGACTTTAGCTATTAAACCCTATCCCTTAACCCGTTGGAGTCCTACGCTAAGATCGCTTAAGTTCACGACTAGATTTCATTGGGTGTCTTTTGCTAATCCAAATACTTTAATTGGCTGATAATCATTGGACGACTTTCAACGGGTTAAGGGATATTAAACTTGTTAATAGAGCCGACTCCTTAATTAGGCCTAGGTCGTGGCTATTCACACCAACATAGTGTTAATATTTGATTATATTCTCTGACAGACACTCCCTAGTATATCTATCTTGTAAAGTGTTGTGAGTAGGTTTGCGGGCCTTGATGTAGTTACAAGCTCCGTATATAGCTCTACTAAGGATTTGCAAGGGTTCTGCCTACGCAGTGTATTGGCCACGCAGTAAATGGAGCACATAGAGCGCAGGCGTCGGGGTCTCCCCTTTAAAGCTCTACTCGAAGCCCTATACAAAGCTCCAAAGCTTTAATAACATGCAGCACTAATACACTAGGAGAGCTGGACATAAATACCTACACAAACACCTATACAGAGCAGTGAGGTTTTCCATTCGGATGGAAAAGTATGGAAAGATGGACTAATACTAGCCCAAATAGCGTAGGCCCCCATAATTTAGCGGGGGTGCCCCTAAAATTTGGCAGCAGGGCCCCTAAAATTCGCGAACAGGTCGCTAAAAACGGCGGGAGAGTCTACGAAGCTTAGTTTTGTTTACTTCTAGCCTTTTTAGGGGCCTTCTCGCTAAATTTTAAGGGGTCCCCCACCAAATTTGGGGGGCACCCCCGCTAAATTATATGGGCCTACGCTATTTGGGTTAGTATTAGTCCATCTTTCCATGCTTTTCCATCCGAATGGAAAACTTCACTGATACAAAGAGGGGGCATTATATGTGCTGGCATTCGTTACGTCGCAGAACAGTCACATGATAATCTCATACCAACAGAACAGGGAGCAGTTTGGAAGGTTCGTGAGCGAATGGTAATAACCCAGCCAACACCATTGTTCTATGGACAAAGATAGTGACAGGTCGGTTTACATAAAATAAAAAAAGTATCTAAAGAAAACAAAAGCGACATTATAACTGGAAAATATTGCCATATAAGGACCAAATAATAATACTACCCCCCAAATCCCCCCGTCATCCATACGGTTAACCTAGTGCAGGCAGCAGCGATACTGGTGGATCTAGGAAGTTTCCGCACAGGTAATGGAGGTAATCTCTTCTAGTGCCCCATTGTTGAACACGGCAGTCGTTGCAAGCGTGAAGACACCAGCAACATTAGACGAGAAGTTTGATGTAGCCACGCAGACAACGTTATTTTGATTTTTTGCGCCGCTGACAGACGCAATCGTAGCAGAGATCAATTGGAGATCAGTATCAGCGACAGTGCCAAGGACAATCTCAAAGTCGCTCGTGAAAGTATCTGGTGCAATCTCGAACTGAAGGGTTGCCTCGGGCTGGCTGGCTCGAGGAATGGAATTGGAGTTGGTCCTTCGAGTTACGGTTCTGGGCTTGGCTGCGGCGCTGGTATCTTCGCAGCTGATTGAAGTGACTGTCTGGAGCGAGGAGAAGACGGCATCCTTGTTGACAGTGAACTGTCCAACGACGGAAGATTGATCGAGGGCTTTGCAGATAATAGCCGCTGGGTTCGCAACGTCTGTGGTGGTAGCAATGCCAATGGATAGCACTTCTAACGGATTGACATCAAAATCGATGACGGTGCCGATAGTGATCTCCGTGTTGCTGGTAAATGTGTCTGGCGCAATTTGAAATTGGAGAGTGGCCGTACCCTGTAGGGTATTTTGGCGGCGAGAAGTGCGGGAAGCAGGAGCGGCACTAGCAAGAGCGCAAAATGCAAGGACGGATGCGACAATGGAGGACTTCATTTCGAGTTCGGGAGATTCTTGAATTCAGTCTGGTGATGATCGAAAAGCGGGTCAGTTGCGTAATAAGTAGAATGCTAATGAATGTGCAATAACGTCAAGGAATAAAGAGGAATATAGAGATCAAGAAAACGGAGAAGGCTGTAAATGTGAGATGATGGGAGGAGTTGTTGAAGTATACAAGAGACCATTTATATGTCTTTTATTCGTGTTACATTTCCTTGAATTTTGCTGTGAGCAAGAGAAGAGGCAAGTTGCTAAGTGACTAGAGTTATTTCGAGAAACAAGTAGTCTTGGTAAGGCTTGCATTGCTTATGTTGCTTTGATCGCCTCGACTGCACTGCCCCGGCAAACTCTATGGTATTTTTTGCTGGATAGGCACGCTCACCTACGCTGAGCCAGGGCAAAGAGACACCGGAAGGTATCCGTGCCGTGGTGCCTGTGGTGCAAAAACGTAGACATTTTATAAACACGAATAAAAGCATAAAACATAGGCCTAATAAAAGAGCACTATCCGTAAGAGAAGCGGAATATTCTCATGATGAGAGTCTGTAAGTCGTTTCCGGGGATATTTTCAGGTGTGAAGTTGCTCAAGCCACAGCAAAACCTAGATGGGATTTTCGATTAGCACTGAGTGGCGCTCGGCAGGCGGCGAGACCGTGTTCGCCTCACTCGTCTGACATTCATTATCGATGGAAATAGAGTGTATGTGATATTGTTGGCAGAGTCTTGGTGCAAGGGGCGAGGGACCGTTTGGCCGGATTTACCAGGGTGTCGTGAATTTCTGACATGACTTACGAGAGAAACTTATTTTCGGTCGCTGAGTAAAATGAACTCTGCATGATGAAGGCCTTGAAATGAGGATGTCAATAACCCGTGGAGTCTGATCTCCGTAATGATGTAATCTCGAAAACAATTTGGATACGGGTGGCTTTTCGGCTTCAGCAAAAATCCGATGGCTGGAGCATACAATTAGTGCTATTTTTCGGTTATGTCGTCATGGGTACCGTCAGCCATTTCAGCAAACCCTAAGACCATCGACGTAGACCTTTTAAGAAAGAATCATATGTTCTTACTCAGATAAATTGGTAAAGGACCTCTAATGTCTCTAGTTTTGAAGGCCTTCAAACGCCCACCCAAAAATACATAAGGCGTGGCAGTGACTAAACGGTAGAGTAAGGTTATTGTGCGTACGCCTATTGTCGGCGATATATGAGGATGTGCTAAAAACCATGCGCGGATTACTTTTGGGACTAATTTAGAAACAGTCCCAAATTAGAGCATATGGTCCTAACGCAATGAGGAATCCAGAGACCAAACACTAATGCTTGGAAATTGATTAATCGCATTTGCTCTGAACCACGTAGGAGCTTATCGACAAGCAGCCACCGTTGTCTCCTTCAACATTACTGGATGAGTGCTCGTAAGCCATCTTGCACCCCATGAAGAACTTCCGCGGGTTATTGCAGGGCTGTGGAACGTGGGCCGTGGACTGCCGAATTTGTTTTTTTGCCATGCAAGCACCGTTGGCTGTCAAAAGTGCATTGCGCAGGACGGCGACGTTGGGAGCATGTGGCTCGTGTTCCATGTTGGCTAGGTCCAGCCTGACGATGCAGATGGAGGAGGCTGAAAAGAGAAGACGGCAGGCATCCCGGTTAGCCTTGTGGGCGCAGAGACGATGGCCGGGCACATCAAAAAGGGGCAAAGTCGCTTCCAAAGTCGCGCGCAACAAGCTCATCGGGCATGGACGGGAGCGTGTCCAGGCAGCCTCAAAAACGTGGCATCCTCGCGAGCGGAACGTTGTGGTGGTTGCAGTGGGCTACAGGTGCCGAATCAGGAGCCGTGAACACCGTTCAAAGCAGCCGCAGCGTGCCCGGGCCCTGATAATCAGAACGCCCCTACCCACCAACGCAAAGATTGGCGCATTCAAACACGTTGCCCGTTGTCCGCGCTCCTTGCCGTTGCTGTGTTACCGTTTCAGAAGAACCTCTCCCGCCACGCCCACCAAGCCCCGGATCCAGGCAAGACACGGCAAAGATACGGCCGTCGCACACGAACAGGAGCAAAGAACTAGACCCGCTGCGCCATCGCCGACTTTTGCTCCCTAAGCTTTCCGTTCTTCCGAGCCCGCCGGTCTCTACGCTACCCCCTTCGCACCCTGCTCACTGCAAACTCCTCTCAAGATCCCCCTTGCCGATCAAGCAAAAGCCGGGGCTGTGAAACGCGAAACGCAAGACAGGCCCGAAACGGCTGGTCCTGACGAGGTCGACTTTAACTCTCTCGAACCCTTCTTCCTTCATCCTCCATTCTGCAAATACCCGCTCTCAACCAGCGACCTCACATCGTTGACGGTTCCCTGTGGTTCGTCGCTAGGAGACATCAACCTTACCGTCATTCCACACATCAGCACCAGAGCTTCTCAGCGTCCAACGCCCAAGCGTAAGAGTCGTAAGAATGACCAATTCTCTTGAGTCGTCGAGGCCAATCCTCGCCAATGTAAGCTTCCATCTCAACAACAAGCATCATAACTATCAACGCCGTCCCATAAGCTCTTCAACTTTATCACTTACTCCTCTCACCACCTTTGTCCTTGCTAAGCCCCTCGCATCTCACTATTAGCCATCCAAATCACCAAACTACCTGACTAACCCCCACACAGTCCTCCAACTATCGCGCGAGTACTCGCCTCTCAACGTATTCCGCTACGTCAACCCTGACGCCTTCAATCGCTCCCTCGCATTTATCAACCGCCTCATCCACAGCCGGAGATCCCCGAGCTGCTGCCATTAAATCCTGGAACGCTGGCTTCGAGCGGATGGAAGATAAGCGGCTACAGCAACAACGCTACATCGTCTCCACAGAAAAGAATGAAAACATGAGCAAGCTTGCGCTGGGTGCAAAGCTGGAGCGTGCGTTAGGCCGGCGGATGACTGGCCAGGATGCGGTCTTTGTGCCGAAGCATCGAAAGATAGAGTCGACCGATGAATTGGACGAAAAGAAGGTCAGCGTGTAGAGTGCTATAGCTAATGCGGAGCATATAGTGTTGTTATGAGAACCGGACGGTGCTGACGGGCTTGGCATATTGGGCGTAACACTGCATCGTTGAGAGGCATGGAGAGGATAGGGGGATATACTTTTTTCCTGAGCGCATTCTTTTAAGTTAAGCAGACTGAAATGGTGCTTGATGCCGTCACTAGCCATATTAATGGAATGATGGATAGATGATTTTTGGACGAGACATGGGAGACATTAGGCTACTGCTGTTATTTCCTTACGCCTTCTCTATCATGCTTCTTCGTTCTCATCGTATTCTCCGCGCGACGCCTTGGGTTTGCTTCGTAGTTATTTTTTGGCATCTTCCTTCATAATGGCAGAGCATGGTTTTTTTCCAACCACAATCACAAAGACTACCCTCTCATGGCTTGGGACACTGGATCTAACGGGTTGTTAAACGTCAGTCATTACTTCTCATTCTCTACGCTGTGAAATATCCCTATTGCTAAATTCATATTGGGTGGAGTGAACACTGCAGTTTCTGATTCAGCTCCGTGCCCCTTTACAACAACTCTCGTATTTCCCCATCATTGCTCTCCATAAACTTGAAACCGGGCATTACTCATCAACCCCGCAATTTTCAGCGGCCCCCTCATCCGTTAACATATTGCCGTGACATATTCTCCAGCCCATCCCTTCCAGGTACCGTCTTTAAACATTCCGCCAACCACAATCCGCAGGATCCAAGCAGCTCCACTCTACTCTATTCTCTTACCTAGCGTTTCGTGATGGCCACGAGAGAGCTTGGACTATCAAGCACTATACTCCGCCCACCTGACCATTTAGTAGTTATGGTTAGCGGCAAGGCGTGCAGAGGGGCGTCAGCGAAACGGCCAGATCGACATGCCGATCGGAATCAAATCATCCGCTGGCGCGACGTTTCCTTTGACTCTAGGCCCCGCTGACTTGACATGAAAAATGACTGTAGCTTCGGAGGATCAGAGATAGGGTTCGTGTTGCGTGGCGTCAATAGCGCATATTGCTAAGCGCTTTGCCTGAAAGGTACGTAAGAGGCACAATGGAATAAGTCAAAGGTGTATCAGCACCTCCCGTTCCCAGGTGGCAAATACAAAGACTTCTGAAGAAGCAGGTTATCTCTAGATGTCTGATATAATACCCACTTAACAATTACAGGTGATGGTAAAAGCAGAGTGTCTTCTATTACCTTGAAATTTGAACAACCCACCTAAGTTGATGGGCCTTTTTTGCGGAATTGTCAATATACAATATTAATCATACTGAGCAAAGAAATGGAAAGGTATCGTGAAGAATTTGTCCACCATGCCTTACCGCTCTGATCAAATGTATCCACTCTGCTGATGCGCACGCTGCGCCTGCTGCTGACCCCACTGCTGGGAGTGTTGCGCCTTTTTCATCTGCTCCTCCCACTGCGCCACCTCCTTGAGCTCAGATTCTGAGGGCATGTTGACCACCATCAGGTAGATGACATCCTACCATTCATTGTTAGCCAGCCTGCACACTAAGGGGGCTCTCAATTTACATAAACCTATCTCTCCAATTAATCTTTTGATACCATTTTTAGTGCCTCCAACACCTCCCCCATTACGCCCAGCCTGCCTTCTGGTACGAATAGGTAGCACTGTTGTTGTACTGCTGCCTCTATTCTCCGTTATTTTTTGTCTCCCCTTTTTCAGGTAACCTCCCGTGAGCAGATTCAATGGCCCGCCCTTGTGTATAGGATGGTTCGGATCCGCGAATATGCTCGAAAACTCTGGCTTTGGTCCCACATTTAAGGACGAATTTGGGTTATTGTACTCGAACTGCGCTCTCGCCTTGCGATCCTGATAATCGCCAATGAAAGCTCCAGCACGCTTGAATGCGTTCTTTTTCCGTTCGGGATCGGCAGCTTCAAGGGCGGGGAAGATAAGGGGCGCGGACTCAGGAAGTTCAGCATCACCGTGAGTCTTACCGCTTGCGGTGCGGAATTTGGAGCGGTCGCCGCCGTTTCGTGCGTACACCGATTTGAGGACGTTAGTGTTGACATCGACAGTCAAGTCTGCATCATCGGAGTTTGGCTTGTATGTCATTAACATAGCGTAGAGGCCGTGGGGTTTGAAGAGCTCCTCGTTCATGCGGTCGAGGTATTTGTTAATTCTGTGTGGTGAGAATGTAGGTCAGTATGAGTTACTGAATACATTGGTTACAGTCCAGCTCACTGGCTCGTGTTATGGAGTCGTCTACCGCCTTCGATGCTAGTGTGCACTGCAAAAGCACTGTCTCACGAATATCAGTATTTATTATTAATATCCCATGTGGTTGGTGTTACTAGGCTTACGCGAAGTGGACTGCAGGGTTGATTGAAGCAGACGCAATGGTGTAGGCGATTACGCTTGTAGCTATGGCAATGTTGACTGCATGGAAGTATCCTCCGCCCTATTGTGGAGACTGGTAAGTCATCTTCCAATATAAGTAGTTTCGTGGCATGCGCTAGAAGTTGATCTTGAGTATAGGAGAGCTCACCTTGATTGATTTGGTGTAGTTGTCCAAGAAGTCCAAAAAGGTTGCTTGATCTATACCGCAGTCATTCAATGCTGGAGCATATGCCCGGATGAAACCCTGAGTCTTGCTTTCCGGTCTCTTCTGTGGAATTATGACAGGGCAAGGTAGCCTGCCCGAATCTGTATAATACTGTGGCGGAGGGTGCCGTCGTGTGAAGTCATCGACGAGCTGGTCCACAGTCCGGATCTCTCCACTAGATTCAGTGGTTAGGAGCTGCTCTTGAGCTGCATCCCGAGCCCACTCGTCTCCGTCCGATCCGTACGCACTTAAATCAGAAATGTTCGATCCCGAGCTATTGCTTCGCCGTCGTCCTCCCAGGTAGGCTGAGGGCAGTGCGAGCGTCCCTTGTGGGAATGGAGCGGGATTTCCGCCATAAATCGAGTCACTCTGTTCGCTATGCATGGGAGAAGAAGAGTGCGGCGAAGGAGACTTGCTGCGCTCTTTCTTTTGTTTGTGATGTGCATAGGCCTCAGTCTCTAGTCCGATCAGAGCAGTTGCTCCTTTCACGAGTAGTCCCATGACTGTTGCAAAGAAGCGTCGAAGTTGTTGTTAAAGGTGTGTCTCAGACGTTGAGAACTAGGCTAGGAAAGTCCGAAAGAGATATTGTTCAGAAAGCAAACGGTACCGGAGAAAGTTGAGGCTAAGGGTGAGTATGAATGAGGGGGCTACACTGAAGAATCCTTCACACTTATGACTTTCTTCACGGATTGGAAACTGTCTACAAAAACACAGCCGCGAGGCACAGCTGCCATAAATGCCAGGGGAGGCGATCATGGCTATTGCGGCGTGGAGATGGAGGCTCTCTCTATTGTATGGCGTGCATCCGGCTCATGCTAGAAGCCCGTCAGGCCCTTGTTTTCGGACTAGCCAGCGAATAGAGAAGTTCACGGTCCGAACGCTGTGGCTTGTCATTCTTTGTCCAGCAGAGAGCCTTGGTGCCATCGGCTCTGGATAGTCCGTCGGCGTCTCAAAAAGGATCTGAATCCCTGTATACACGTTAGACTGTGATGCATGTCGGGAAAATCGGCGGAAGACTAACATGGGCTCCTGGTATATGGGGGTGTGCACCTCTCCTTTTGACACTAGTACGCATTCCTAATACTTCATCGCAATCCGAGTACGAAACGTCTGCAAAAATACTGAATTGGGACTCTAGAATTCCACAACCCAGGAAGTGCATTTTCTCGGTCGCTCTACTAGTTAAGTTTTTGGGTTCCAACTAAATCTACTTCCCATAAAGCCACCCAAAGTTGCTTTGGCATCCTTGAAGGAGATGAATTCTGAGATGAAGGGAGAGGCAGGGAGTGGGCTTAAAATTTCGAGGCATTGGATAGACTGTCTGATATGAATTCGCCTAATCTTATCTCATGAATCAGGCCCTTCGTGAATCGTTGTGTGCACGGACGAACTGCTCGTTATTAACTAACGAATTCTCCACAAAGGATCTGAAGGTTTATGGTCGCAGCTTTAGTGGTAAGTAAATAAATTTTTATCCTATTTTATAAGCTATATCTTAACTATAATAGTTATAATATATATACTTAATATATGCATTTTAGGCTCGGGTACGAGAGAATTCAAGGGGGTATAGGGAGCAGTATGCACGTGCCCTCCCCCCCCCCAAATCTCCAAGCGTCAAATCCAAGACACCGGAATTTGGTGATCAAGGGTATATCATACATTATGATTCCCATTTTTGCTATATGAAGGATCAGAATAACATTTGGAGTACTGCTATCCGACGGCCCATTATTAGCAAGAGAACAACTAGAAATTCTTGAAAAAGGCTCAGTTTTCAAAACTATGCATAATTTACGCAAGTAACTCCAACATAATCAACACGAATTCCATCACGCCTAGGATATATGATCCTACAAATCCTCGGAGACCTCTTGCTTCTCTAGCTTGGTCTCCGTAAATATGGTTGTATCCTGGTTCACTTACAAACGAACCATCAGAATCGCTGTCCGTAAGTCAGATCAGCGAAGAAGCGGATCCTTATGAGCGCGCGTGCTTATTTTCAAATCCGAAGAGCTCTAAGAATCAAAGAAAATAGTCAACGAAGGATTCTAGACGGGTAACGCGACATTTTAATCAACAGGCTTAGTGCTTGAAGAGATTTGAAGAGGGAGCTAGTTCCATATAAGTTTCCGTTCAATATTGGTTTAGAAGAAGATGGTGATAGCGTGCAGGACGGGAGCGTTGACGCGAAGTCGATTTCTGCCTACACGGCCTGAATGGGCCCGCCCTAGTGAGAAACGAGCACCGACCAGCCCCAAACTCCTCGAATATTCTTTCCTCACGAGCTGCTTCTCAGTCTCTCGCACACCCAGAACCATACTCTGCATCTTGACTTCCTCCTCTTCGTTAGGGAGCTTTATTTCCTCTGCTACCCATTCTTGTCACGTATTTCCCCTGTCTGGCTCTTACGCTCCCCCAAAACCTGTCGTCTCTCGCCGAAAACCGAACTTCATCGCCTCCCCTACGAATTCTACCAGTACGTATCTGTCCACAACCCAGCAATTCCATCTTACCCAGCTAACATTTTCTGTATCCACTCTAGAGAGCCTCAGCCATTATAGAGCTTCTTCTCAGCGCGCCTTACCTTCGTATACCCTATCGCCGGTCATTTCGTTTAAATCCATCTACCTAATATCTTCTCCTCATCAAAACCGTCAAGATGGCAACGCCCGAACAGCCTTCTATGCCTGTTAATGGTAACTACGCACCTCACCAAGCGCAGACATATGGCAGCATGGATAGCAACTACAACGCTGCCAATGCCAATAGCGCCAGCTACGGTGCAGCCCCATCAAGTACTTCCAGTCATACGGCTAGCGGGAATGGTGGAGCCCCCGAAATCCCCAAGGATGAGGTTGGCTGGTACTTTGTCGAGCAGTATTACACTACTCTTAGCCGGAGCCCCGAGAAACTCTATGTAAGAATTCCATCTCCGCTAGTAGCTGCGTACATCTCATATAGAGTAACTGCTAATATTTCCGCTAGCTTTTCTACAACAAGCGCTCACAGTTTGTCTCCGGGCTTGAGGAGGAGAAACTCACAGTGTGCATCGGTCAGCGGGTATGTTCACAAGCAGACGGTTTGGGTGACAAACAAGGCCCAAGCGCTAATAAGTAAATTGGTCCTTTAGGCTATCAACGACCGCATCAAGGAGCTTGATTTCCATGACTGCAAGGTCCGCGTGACCAATGTCGATTCTCAGGGCTCTGACCAGAATATTGTCATCCAAGTCATTGGCGAGATCTCGAATAAGGGAGAACCCCACAAGAAATTTGTGCAGACGTTCGTTCTTGCCGAGCAAACTAACGGATACTTCGTCCTGAACGATATCTTTCGCTATATCGCGGATGAACCAGAGTTAGAGGAGGAGCAACTGCAGCAGGATCCGTCTACAGTCCCAGCTGGTGTCCAAGAGCCTGCCCCAACTTCTGCTGAACCTGAAGGCGAAAACCTTAAGGACAGCTCTGAAATCCCTACTAAGGAGGAGGATATTGCCGAAGTTGACCATAAGTTGGAAGAAGTCGCTCGGCAGGACGAGTCGACTGCTCGTGAGGCTTCGCCGCCTCCTGCCGAAGTCAATGGCACTCCAGTGTCCGAGGCCGCTGAGGTAGCCGATGTGGACGAGGCACCAGCTGCTGCCGTCTCTATGGCTGAGGAGATTCCGAGCAAGGAAGCCGACGAGCCTGTTGTTGAAGAGCCTGCTGAAGTTGAGAAGCCTAGGGATGCTGCGCCAACCCCACCTGTTATGGCTCCAAAGCCTACCGCAACGCCTACCGTAACTACACCCGCACCGCCAAAACCCGCCGCTCCACGCACATGGGCAAGTCTCGCCGCGTCTGCTAACCGCGTTGCTACTCCTGCCGTTCCTGCTCCTACCACCGCTTCTACCCCCGCTCAGCCGAAAGTTTCTCCGGCTGCTCAGACACAATCTTTTGCACCACCTGTTCCCGCAGCCTCTTCTTCTACCCGCGAGCCTTCACCAGCCAACAGCCAGGGTGATTCGACTGGATGGCAAACCGCTGGCCACGAGCACAAGCAGCGCCAATCCCGGTCTCAAAACCAGACCCCTGCTGGAGAGGTACAAAACATGCGAGCATACATTAAGAACGTTTATGATAGTGTTGATGCGGATGCGTTGAAGGCAGCTCTCGCTAAGCATGGGGAGATTGTTTACTTCGATGTCAGCCGTCAGAAGGTATATTCGTATTTATATCATCTGTAACCTTTGCTAACCGCACGTCCAGAACTGCGCTTTTGTCGACTTCGCTACTCCCGCAGCTTTCCAGGCAGCTGTTAACGCAAACCCCCACAAGGTTGGTGATGACAATATCTACGTTGAAGAGCGTCGATTGCGTTCGAATCAATTCCCATTCCAGCGCGGAGGAATGCGTGGCCGTGGACAAGATCGCCCGGGTGGCCAAGGACGTGGCGGCTTTAAGAACGAAGGAGGACGTGGTGGCTTCGTCCCCCGTGGTAGAGGCGGAAATGTCACTCCTCGCGCCCGTGGAGGCCCCCAGGCTGCATGAAGAGGAACATCCCCTTGCGAACCGCTAGTAATACTTAACATCCCTTGCCTCTCCTACCAAGCCTCAAGCGCATTGCGGACATAACATCACCTCCCCCAGAAGTTCTGTGGTTTCGCGGCAATTACGAATTACGGCTTCATTTGTTTGTATTCTATACTGGTTCCTCTCTTCACGCTGCCCTGTCTAAAAGTTGCCGATTACCTTTCGACAAAAAGTTTGGCTGTTTGCTCACTACCTGGTTTGCAGTACCGATAGCCTTCTTACCCTTAGCATAGCGAGTTCTCATTTGCATCTTCTTTTTATACCTTTTCCTCATCTACCTGCCGTCAAGGCTTCGCCTTTGAGGATATTTTCTTCTTGTGCCTGTTTCTCTCTTTTATTAGTCTTTCGTATTCATGTGGTTGGCTATCCGGGTGATTCCCCGCCTAGGTAGGAACGTGGATGTAGTTTGATAGGGTCGCGATCTGCAATATATGGTGGTATGGCATAACACGGACGGTTGAAGAAAAGAATCGGGTGTTCTTGTCTTTTTCGGGTGCGGCAAACGCAGGCAGGAGTCTTTTCTTCTGTCATATTTGCTCTGGAAATTTCTATGGCAATATTTATTTGGAGGAGACGAATAAGTAGGCTGGTGGGAGAAGTTGGGAAGCTGTGGGATGGGGACGGACGAGCGGTGCTGTAATTTAGATGCTTCTGTGTATAATAGACGCTGCAGAAAATGCATTTCTACAATGTCATACGTTCGCTGTTCAAATCCGAAATATCTCGCTGGCCCGACTAGGCGTTGGTCGAGGTGGGAGGTTTTTGGGTTGGGATAAGATACTAAGGCCGTCTTCAGGAAGGGAGGTGCTGGCCCTGAGTTGTCCCCTCCAGCCGCTTCCTGATTAGGCAGCCTGCAGGTGACCAACCATCATTATGCAGCCTTTCACACTTGGACCCGCCACTCGATACCTCTCCGTTACCTAGATCCGCTTTCCTACACTGTACATTCAGAGCAAATTCTCTCCCCTTCTTTCGCTTTGCTCTTGGTTTTGCCCATTCTCTTTCTTTATCTCTGCTGATCTCAACAAACCACTCAGACGTGGCCGCCCCGCCCTCGTTTGGCCTTGGAGGGGTGCACTGCAATCGCACCGTCATCGTCGGAGTACCTCGTTATCCAGCTGGCCATTGCGAGCCTGAGGAGCACCCAATTACCTATTATTGCCAAAACTGTGCCTTCTAACCCTCTTGCCGCAAATATGAGGCCAGCAGTGGGCGGCGACGCCCTTCCTCCCGTCATATCGAGATCCCGCAAGTCCAGCGTCGCCGAGCATTCCGCAGCTCACGCCTCCGCAGCCCATACCGTACCCACCACTTTTTTCCTGCGTAGCGAGGAGGAGATGGAGCAATCTCTCGCAGAGTCTACAAGTTCTAACTCGACAAACAAGCAGAGAGATAGCACATATGGCGTCCAAAGCTTAGCAGATGCCCTAGAAACGGCTTTTGGGGGTGGAAATGACACACAAGAGGATGCTTGCAAGGAAGGTACATCGGGGTTGAAGCGGAAGGATGGCGAAACAAGTCCTAGGCCTGCTTCGAAGAATTCAGATAAGGTACAGGATATGAAATCTGACTGTCTGGGTTCGAGAGACACATCGCCCAAGAAACACCACGTTCAGCAAACTTCCCAGCAGACATTCTCCACCCCAATAACACCGCTGAATGCCGAGTCACCAGTTCCGGGTTCTGTAGTTCCTAGTACACCGAAGTCAGTATCCCTGAAGTCATTCCGCCTGTCTGATGAAGAGTCTGGGCTCGATGAAGCTGCCAGTCAAGCCATCGCATCCAGCGGCGAAGAGGAGGAAGAAGACACACAGATTGAGGATTCGGGTAGCTTCCCTCAGCTGGTTATGCCGAGTATACAGATGCCTAGTCGAAGGCCATTCACTGCGAAGGGTAAGAACATGGGGAGGTTGAAGGTACTGATTGCGGGTGAAGCCGGTAAGTCTCTAAGTCTCCTATAATAGTTAATCGTGATATTTGTGCCTCTAAAACTGACCTGCATGTGCTAACTATGGTGCCCGCAAGGTGTCGGCAAAACCTCCCTCATCCGCTCTATCGTTCAATTGTGTGAAGATATCGTTCATGTCGATCCATTATCTCCAACCCAATCAGTGCTACAATCCTCTCCTCCCCCAAAATCGAAGTCCCGAAGGAAGAAACCGGAGGTCACAGGCACAGCAAGAATAACAGAAGTTCATGCAAGTACAAGAGCATATCCCTTTTGGTGGGCAGATATGGAGGAAAGTCGAACCCTCCGGAGACGAAAGAGCGGAGGGGACACAGTTCTTGAGCGGAATTTGTGTTTCATCGATACCCCAGGATACGGCAAAAGTACTTCGTGGGTAGAAGATATGGATCCAGTAATAGAGTACATTGAGTCCTTGCTTCACCGAAATGCTTCGATAGATACTGTTAGTGATGGCGACCTGCTCAGTGTCCTAAGTGGAAATGGCGGGGTGCAGGTCGATGTTGTTTTCTACCTTTTATCACCTAGTAGGTGTAAGAAAAATCTCGCATCTAGTATATTGACTGACGTTAGAGCAGACCACGACATCTCCAAAGATGTAGAATATATGCGACGCCTTTCCTCTCTAACGAATGTCATCCCCCTCATTTCGAAAGCTGACACGCTTACACCTTCTCAAATTGTCTCGATTAAGACCTCCGTGCTTGCTCGTCTCCAATCTTCCTCTGTAAAGCCTTTCTTTTTCGGTAAAGCTCTAGATGATGCGTTACTTGCTGTCCAAGGGCTCTCGATCTCCCCTCCAAACTCCTCGCCTGATCTTAATATGAACGAAACCTCGGAATCTTCACAAAATCAAGGTTACTTCCGAGCCCCAACGCCTCCGTATGCTATCTCCTCTACTCCCGGGTCGGATAGCGAAACAATGGACGCATCCCTTCTCATGTCTCCTGGTTACATTCAACCGCTTGTACCGTCTGAACTCGCTGTCCTTATAGCCCAGGTCTTTGATCCGGACGCCATTGCGTGGCTAAGATACTCAGCGGCGAAAAAATTCTTAGCCTGGCGAAATAAGACTAAGTTTCTGGGAGACTCAATGACTATGCACGGGCACGTCCAACAGAGGGGCCTAAACTCGCGCTGTTCTTCACTAGGCCTGAATACAGCGAGCTTCAGTGCCAAGAGCGGTCTTCAAGATCCCTTCAGCCGCCTTACAACCGCCCCTACCTCTTCCACCTCCTCAATACTCTCCTCACCTTCTCCCTCAGGCGTTCTCGTACCTCATCCTCATTCTCCGTTCTACCTTTCTCACTCCAACTCCAACTCCAATTTTCAATCGCCATTCCCGGGTTCTTCTCCTTCACTTTCACATACCGCACTCGAAGGCCTTGAAGGTCCTTCGGATTTCACATTAGCGCGTTTAAGAGATCATACCCAGCGCGAAGAACGTCTAGCACAGATGCGTTTGGCTAAATGGGCAACTGATCTGCAGCGGAGTCTACGGAACGAAAGGGAAAGATTTGAAGAGGTCCAGAGGGGAGAAAGGGCGAAATGGTTATTAGAGCGTGTGGGCGAGGAAGTAAGAGGTGGAAATATTGTTCCATCTTCCTCTCCGCCTTCTGGAAGGGCGGATTGGGCGGTGGTTAGACACGGAAATGCCAAAAGTGCAACAAATTCGGGCCAAAGATACGTAAGAGCGGGGAGAGTAGATTCGAGGGACCCGCTTGGCTTATGTGATTTGAGTGATGAGGTAAGAAGAAGAGGTTTTGTGGTATTCAAAGTTTTAGGGGGTATGAGCGTGCTGGGTGCAGTGGTAGTGGCGGTGGTTCGAGCCTGTGGAGTCGAGACAGGACTGCAAGAGGGAGGGATTTGGGGTTGGTTTGTTGGGAGTGGGGAGTGAGTAGACGTTATTCACGAAAGAGAGGGAGTTGCAAGTTAAGCTTGGATGAGACCACAAATTCGAGCATGAGCAGTCGGGCACATGATTTGCTACTGGTTCTGGAATCGCATGAAGAAACTGACCAAGTGCATAAACACCGATATGATGCGAGGAATTAATTGCATGGCTGATCGATGGAGGAGAGGCGGTGCATGTATCATGGATACGTTCTCGTTGAATGGCGTTCTAGGGCCCTCTTATCACCTACTTTGTCTTTCTCCTTTCTCAACCTCTCACCAGCACATCAGCTATCTTCCCTCATGTAACCTTTACTCTCATCTCCCACCCAGATCTCTTATTCCTTGTCTTGATACGCCGGCCCACCCACCTTGCTGTGCTCTCATTCCATTAGCATAGCGCTGCACTGCCCATTGGTCGATGTCCTAAACCCTACGTAGATAAAATAGATGTTTCTATTTTGTCCCTGGTCCCGACTAAGTTTGCATACAATTCGTCGACATTTTCTAGCGTCTCTAAACAAGCATTCAAGGATTTAAGGCTCTAGAATGGACAGAAGATACCCTAGGGCAATTGACTCATTATGTCGTTTTGAACTTGAGAACTGAAAAAATTGTGAGTTCCTCCAAGGCCTTGCCAGACTATAAACTCCTCTTCCTCCCTTTTTCCCGGCAACAATAGGGAGTTACGACTTTTCGAATTGGATGTGGCAAGCTAAGAAATTAATATAAATTTCCTTATGCTATCCCTTACACTGTTGATGTGATATAAAATGTGGCCCGTGCGCGCGATCAAGAACATCAAAGTGCGAGCCCAGTATTTCGCTGAGGGCTCTCTACGAATAGATCTGTTGACGCGATTGGCAATTATAGAGCTAGTTGTAGAGTTAATCGGCCAACTGCCGCGACGCTCTACAATTGCAGGCTCTTAGATGCGAAGCAGAGGTGTTAATTTAGGTCCCACCGGGCGCGAGCGCGGGCGCGGGCGGAGGCAGCTCAAAACTTTGGTGATGCGGCAGAACGATTGACCGCCTGGGAATGCAGCTTATTGATTGGTACGCACGGGCCACAATTTATAGGACGTAAACAACAATGTAAGGGATAGGCCCTCGGACGCCCATTTCATATTCATATTGGTACGTGGCGATCACCGAACGCATCATATCCAGAAACTCTATTCATACGTATTTGTATTTTAATAATTTCTATCCTATTGTGCCAAACGCGATGATAAAACCAACCCAACTTACACTCAAAAAGGAGCTCGTTTCGCGTATACCTTTGTACTTTCTAGGCCTAAAAGCATTACGCCAAAAAGATAATTGTGATGCCTTCCGCTAAGCGAGTAAACAAGGCCATCAATTACTGTTTTCGAGATCGTTGTTATGTGTAGTTCCATTTAGGTTTGTAGGGCGTATCATTGTCAGAAAGTGCACGTATATAGCTAGGCCGAGTGACCGCAATAAGTACCACGCAAGTGCAGTATATGCAAATCGGTAGAACACATAGCACGTACATACCCTAGACAGCAGGCAACTAACTAGTAGATAGCTACACAGAATACAATTGTTTGTGGTCCAGTGATTCGCAATATTTGCCCATAGTAGCGGGGTAGGTGGCTGGGATGCCCGGGTGGCTAGCTTGCCCCCGAAACACGTTATACGAGTTTGGAGTTATGAACAGGTGTTAGGAGAGTTAGGTTAGAATGCGATATACCGTGTGACGGAGGATGCGTATACATAGACGTCTTGATAGATTGTCGTAATGCTAGTCCTAATCCGCCTCCAAAGCTTCTCTTCACAACGGCGTGGTGCTCGCAACGCCTTGGCAACACACAGTTCATACAGTGATGCAGTGATTAGTATAAACTCAAAACATAGGTATCGATTATGCAGTTGTATACGAGCGGTATAGAATCCAGGCGGTCCAGATATGCAGCCAATCTATCCTAATGCGACATCCTAGCTTCACATGCATCCACTCGTACAATCTTACACCCACCAGCGTGTTGGCCATAGCTTTTGCTTTCGAATACGGTCCTTCAGTTCGGGAGTGTGTTTGGGGTCCACAAATACTCAGCGAGCCTTTAACGCCACCTTCTTCCTTGCCTTGACCGTCATATCGTACAGCACGTCCTCGAAAGCGAACAAGAAGGCGGTCGTGATAACGCTCTGCGTGACCTTCGGTCCAATGCCTGAACTTGTGTTAGCATCAGTGTGACTCCACTGTTATGGCTGTACTCACCATAATTAGAACGATCTCAGGATTGTAGCGTTGGGACTTTCCGCAAGACAGGCCCGGAATGGAACCGCATCGACGATTCTTTTGCCGTCGACTTCGGCGATCTTACGTCTGTAATAGTAATGTGGATAGTAGTGCCCATTGATATCGCCTCGGTCCTGTTTCCATTGAGAGACGGGGGAGACTGCAAGCAACCTGACATTGGACCCTCTATCCGCAAGATGTCTCAGAACTTGGGTTGCGAAATTCTGCACCATGAGCCTGGCCTTTTCAGCCCAGTCTCGTTCCTGTCTGTGGTCCCTCTCAGCGTCTGTTAGACCAGGCACATACAGAAGGCGGAGAACATGAATACTCGGGGCTACTGCAACTACATTGAGCGTTTCGTGGAGGCTGCTGTTCAGTGAGCACGAAAGTTCGCAGTCTTCGACCTTGCCAAGATAAGGGGCTGCAGGAATATATGCAAATTGCTCCACATGTGAGCATTTCTCCAGGATCTCCTCCACGATCTGGGCCCACCAGCTATTCTCGAAGTGCATCAAATCGGATGCAATGAGGACGCTCTTCAAGTTCTCCTGGTGAAATCGAAGGCCCTCTTTCCAACTGACCAGACCGCAGAACATAAAGTCAATTTCCAATTCCTCTAGGCCCGTAAATGAGGATAGCAGGGAATCCAGTGCGGCAGGAAGACCTTCATCGTCGCTTAATCTCGCGTCTTTCCTGATCCGAACGGTAAGAACCTAAGAACCTTAAGCTGAGCCCCTGCCTGACGGAAAGAGGCCGCAAGCGCAGATATGAAAGGGACAACTCCGTCACAATGGCAAAGTTTCAGTGAATGGACCGTGGCAACATTGATTGTTCCAAGCAGCTCGTTCGCTCGGCCACAGAAGTTCATGTCAGAAAAAAGAAGGCGTCTGAGTGTACTAGGAATGTGTGTCGGGTTCGCAGAGTCGCCAAAGAGAGCCGTCAAAGGAACCCGATCGATCCAGGTGTGTCGCGATCCGCATATCTCCAGATCTTTTAGCAGGGAAGCGGAACTTATAAAGAGGCGAGTGCAAGCCATTTCAATTTCCTGTGTCACTCGGTCATACTCATTTTCGTTGGGTCTATCTCTAACATATACTCTGAGTGACCTCAGCGCATGCAGAGCTGATGTGACGAAGCGAGTTTGATCGGTGACCCAGGACGCCCGGTCTTCGATGGATATGTCCGACAAGTTTAACAGCGCACTGAAACTTTGAAGGTTCGATTGGCGCCTCAGCAGACATAGAAGATCTCTAGAACCGATCGAACCCTCTTTGCCGCTCTTGAATTTGACCAATTAGTTATCGCCCAGCAGATCCATAAAACGTCGGAAATTGGAATAGTAATCCGACCCAAGATGTCTCCCATCTACGTTCAATTCTCGTATATCTTGCAAGCAGTCATTCTTCCCGTTAACAAGAGTCTCGAAATCTTTCACAGAAGTGCCTCGCAAACTCGTTGTGAACGTTCTCCACATCCGGGGCTTTATTAGGTGATTCCATTCCTAGGAAAGCAGTCAGTGTACAGGAGCGGAAGTAACATGAACTCGGCATAATCTGCCATGGAGCGCTTCAAGGTAGAATCCCGAGGAGAATTCTGTTTAGTACCCTCCGTTGAAGCGCGCCAGCCTCATGGAAATGCACGTACCCGACTCACAAGGCGTGCATTGCCTTGGTCGATCTTCGACCGAACGACATCGAAGACTTCTAGCTTGAGGTCGGTTGGGAGACGTGAGAAGCCCGACGCAGGTATATGAGTCGGGTCAATATGTTGAGCCATCGTCTCAATCGAATTGGCCCGAGTAGGCACACCGAATTCAATTCAAAATCACCTTTTCTCGAAACCTGCCAGAGCTATGGGCTTTAAGTTCTTAGGATAAGGACGGTGGGGTGGATAGCATTAGAATCCTAGCACGCGGGTCTCGCACACTAACCCGATTAGACATTTAGCGCGGATGCCGCTCACTACTCATCTCATCATGATGAATCTTATTGATTTGATATCCTGAAGACATACTTCTGAACATAAACCGCAAGAAAGAAATCTCTGCGGATTATAGTACCTATGACTGAAGCGCTTCGGCAACTAACACGAAACCTAACTGACATAGACCGCCCACCTTGGCCCAGCCTGGGTACAGCATGATTAGAAGCATGACAGCCCTATCTCGCCGTTGCTTTATTGATTCCCACGAATTATCCACGAACGCCATCACATACCATCTTCTACCAGGCCTTTCCTGACATTTTAGCCTAGTTCTGAGTCCACCCCACAGGTGGTTGACTTCAGAAGAGTAATGCTACAGAGGTTACAGAGTAACGATATGCAGGTTGTTGATGCTGGGACTTTTGAACATACCTACTATGTACGATACTACACCATCTCGTCAATTCCGGTGGTTAGCGCAGCCACGTCCGCACGGCCGTTTTGTAGGGGAAGTTTGGTATTTTTGCTGTTTAAGGGAAAGTAAGGCCGTGCAGAAGTGGCTGCGCTAACCACCGGAATTGACGAGATGGTGTAGATTCAATCGTCGGAGCAACTACAATACCGAACAAGTGCGTACTATTGCTCTGGCGGAGAATGGACGCCTGTGGGTGCAGCTGCATACGATGCGGAGTGCAAGGGGTAGTCACACAAGAGCAGCCACTCAGGAAGGGTGAACGAGGGTGTCATCTTGTTACCGCGCGGCGAGGGGCAGACGACGTTGGATAGGGCATCTAAAAATAGACGGGCGGAGACTTGGCGCTCAACACGAGCCCCATCGCGCATCGTCGTCGCCCGTTTCTGTTTCAACCGCTTCGACACGCCCTCGCTCGCTCGCGAACCCCGCCGTCCTGCGACCGCGCCGCGCGCTTTGCCTTCTCTCCTAGGGGCCTCGCTCTGGATCTAGTATAGCATATATATAAAGCTAAAAAGTAGCTACTGAAAGTAGTAGATATAGGCCAAAAAAAAGTAGATTAAGAGCTAGTATATATAATAAAGAAGCCGTAGTTATCCTATAGGAGAGTATAAAAAGTCCCATACCTAATCTCCTACTAAAAACTCTACTAGCTCCTTTATACTAGAGTTTAAAGTATATATTATAAACTTTATATACTACTCCTTATTCTTAATTAAACTTAATATTACTTTTCCGTTATTATACTAGTCATAGCTACCCTCTACAAGGCTATAGTACTACTTAAATTATATAAATAACTTATTAGATTTAAACCTTTCCGGCCTAGGCTTGGTAGTTTCTATATTTAAAATAAAGTAGTATACTAGGGCGGAGAATGCATATTCTGCTAAATTTAATAAACTTAACTAGTTCTAAAGTGAAATTAGTAAATAGTATAGTAGTAATAGGGCCTTAGATTTTCTAGCTTACTTTAGAGCTCTCTATTTAGGATAGACTTCATCGGGAAAATATTCGCAGGCTAGGGTTCAAACTACTCACCAAGTGAAATCAAATGCTGCCAATTAGGTCAATTGGGCGCCAAATGGCTGCAGTCGACGCCGCTGACGTCGTTGACGCATTTGACGTTTTTGACGCGCATCCTGCGCGCAGCCTGCGCAGAGCCTGCGCATTTGACAGGCAAGAAATACTACCGCATTATTTCCATATCTCAACACCCGCCTCCTCCACTATCACCGCCGCCTCCTCCACCTCCACCGTCACTACAACCGCCTGAGTAACCCCCACTGTCACCTCCAGAATAACCACCTGAATGACTATAGCCATTAGAGTGGTAAGCTCCGCTTGAGGAACTTTCATAATGCCCACTGTGGTTGACAAGTCCACCGTAACTGCTGGCATGGCTTCCATACGTGGTGATGTTAGCCCCCTGATGCTCATGACTGTGCTTATGGCCCGCATGCGGCGCCGCACAATCTGGGCTCGGACTAGGATTTGGTTGGGCGCTAGGGTTCTGGTCAATGGATGTAAAAATTAGACTAGGTGTTGTGTGCTGTTGGCTGTGCCATATTTCGTCGTTCGTGTCACGCAAGCTTGTTTCGGCAACGACATCTGGCTTGCTTGATTTACCCTTGGAGTTTTTAGACTGGGTACTGGATGTGGGGACCAGATTCTTGGTAGAGTTGGATTTGTTGGTATGGTCTGGTTGGGGCGTCGGTTTTGGAGGCAGGCTCGCTTTCTCTTTGGAGGAAGTGCAGCCCATGGTGCCAGGATATGTTTTTGGTGAGGCGAGGTAGAACAGAAAAGGTTGGAGTTCAAGGAGGCTAAGTAAAGGCGCGTGGATTGTGTGATTGTGTAAAGAGTCGCTCTCGGAGAGGATGAATGATATTAGGAAGGCTTGGTGTCAAAAAGTTCAACTGATGTAATGAGAAAGAATGACTGAAATTGAAAGTGGTTCAGCATTGTGAATATATACGCAGGCTCGAAGGCAGAACCGGCGTCATGAGCTGCTATATGCCAAGATACCACTATCATTAAAGTGGCAGCTGTTTAATGGATTGAGGCTGACGAACGTGGCTATGTTGAGATGTGCTTGAGTGTAACCGACTACCGGTACTGTACCAAGACACGAGATCACCGCCTGGAAGGCTCCGAGACAGGATCAACACTACCCTCGTATGTCTCGGATATGGTCAAAGATTGAGTCATAGACTTCGGAGTTAGGGGTCTACTTTCATGTATTTATATCACTTGATTTCCATAGATTTACAATAAAGTCGCTCGTTCAAAACTCACACTGCAAAGCTTACATTGAGGCTAAGCAAATAGGGGTAATATCTTTTAGAGATCACCTTGTGGTTCCACTGACATGCTAGTGAAAGCAATCCTGAAAATTTCGGATGCGAATGATTGGACATTCTGCCAGTGGCCAAATTTGCTATATATGCGAGTGGAGCAGAAAGATTTGGAGTCTTTGGATATACTAGTCTTCGGACAAACTTCGGGCAGTATTCGGGAGCGCTGCCAGTTCTTCCACTACAATAGACGCGCTGAAAGTCCTTCAAGACTGCTAAAGCTGCCAATCTATCTAAATAAAGCCTTTTTAGGTATCTCTGCCGCTGCGCTCGTAGACGTCAAAAATTCTAAAGTATGCTCCTTTCAAACAACCAAAATACGTGCCGAAATTGAGGTACGTAGCAGAATATTCCGTGACCATGATTCAACACCTAAGCGGCCATATGCCTGTCATGCTGCAAGTAGTCAATCACTGCACCCATCATCCCGTTACCATGTGTTTCAACAGCCCCAATTTCAAACCTCCCGATTCCGTGATCTTGGTCCTGGCTTGGAGTAATTTGTTGTGAGCTCCAAGTAATACCGCTGCGTATCTCCATACTATCCATGCTGGTGATACCCATCTCGCGATCTAGAATCCTATTTGCCTCTTGATCTTCCAGATCCACCTCGTATCCATACGGTTCCTGGAATCCGTGCTGCCTCTGGCCTTCACTATACTGGTCCTCGTAATGATCTTCTCCTCCGATCCAGAAAGGCCCTCCTTGTAAGGCATCCCTCTCAGCTATTATCTCTTTGATCTCTTCCTCCGGCAGCCAGTGCGCTGTCTTCAGGTGAACTTCTAAATCGTAATCGCGCATGAAACGGTGCGCGCATCCTGGCATTAAACAAGTGATGTCTCTTCCACTCTCCTCGTACCCAACGCCTGTCAATCTCCCTAAAGTTGATGCACGGCTCTTCCTCGCAGTTCGAGGCGCAGTTGTCGACTTTGCTTTCCTTTTGGTCTTCTGTGTTCCCTCAAGTCCAAGATGTTGGGTCCGGATATGTTCCTCCAGGTTTGCCTTTGTGCTAAAGCCATGCGCACAAGCGCCTCCTCCATTCCAGCCAGTAACCTCCAGAATTTTTGATTTACTGACATCAAATTCGCCACACACAAAACGCTTGATCTTGTTATGGACAGCCTGGACATGCACATCCAAGTTTCCCCTTTTTGTAAAAGCACGGTCGCAGCCCGGATATGTGCATGGGAAATTGCGGCGCTCATCAATTGGAATGATGTGCGCAATCTCGATATGTTGTCTGAGACTATTATTCGAGGCGCAGGTGAGACCGCAGTGGATGCAAGTTGGAGGGTGGATGGCGGCGATATGGGCTTGGAGTGCTGCGTATGTAGGGAAACCTACAGTATCAGCAGACGAAGACGTGACTCCATTTCCGAGTTTAGTGATCTCTTCTGAAGGAACGCATATAGTACAAGAGTAGCGCGCGCCTCCGTGAACCCTGCCAATGTGAGCGTTGAGGCTGCCAAGTGTCCCGTAACCATGAGTGCAGGGTTCGCCCGTTGTCTCATCAATGAGGTGGCATGGGAAGGGTTTTTGATTTAGGTGCGTAGATTTTATGTGCATTTGAAGTGTGGAGTGCTTCCTGAAAATCTCGTTACAAGGCGGGTAGCCGGTGCAGCGGAATTGTTCCTTCTCTTTATGTGCTTCTAGATGTCGACGGAGCCTACTTCCAGTGGCAAATTTTTTTTCACAGCCATTCCAGTCACAAGCATATTTGCGGTCTCCAGAGTGGGCGGAGGTGATATGTCGCTTTAGGTGTGCATCGCGGCGGAAGGACTTGGTGCAGCCATCTTGGGAACACACGAAAGGGCGTTCGTTTGTGTGAGTTCGAATATGTTCGGCCAGGCGACAAGGACGATTAAATGATCTGCCACAGTTGTCGTATGGACAATGGTAGCAGTTTAAGCGGTTGGCTTCGCTGCTCGCTCGAGAGGTCGTGGGTGTGAGTGGAGTACGTGGAGTAGAAGGATGTTCTTCATCAAACTCGGAATCCGATTCATTTGAGTACTCAGAGTCCGTGATACCACCAATGGCCTCTGAATTGTGTATGATTTACTTAGTCGAGATTCATTCATGCCTTGAGAAGCTACTGACCTGGACGAGATCTCTTGCAAGTGGCTTTAGGGTTGCCATCCCCAATTCTCCGCTTTCGGGCTAATCGAGAAGTCATTTTATTATCGTAATTATTTAGATCGTGTGAAGTATGGAGGGTAGTAGGTAATATCTTTCACAGTTGAGAGTAAAAGCAGTAGTCTTTGCTTGAGTTCGAAATTATTTCGTTGACGCGAAATCTTGGCATTTCTCGGGTTGTCGGCGAAACCAAAAACTCCGATGGCTTTTTTTGAAGTAGGCTAAGGTTCGAGATTCCATTCATCTTTGCGCCTTTACGCCCAACTCTACGATAAGGAGGTCGAAGCAGTACCTACGCCAAAGACCAGTTTCGCATTTGCATCATGTCTGACTATGGGGGTGGAGACGATGACGGAGATGTTGGCAATTATGAGTATGTCGAGGATATCTCGATTGCCATTTCTATACAAGAAGAGCTGTCTCAAGTCACCTTGGTTCTACATAAAATTCTAACATATGCCGTTCTTGTGTAGAGAAGTACTAGACGATTTTGACGACGAGAATGCGGAGCCCGACATCTATGAAGACGACGATCAAAAGGAAGACGTCGGTGGAGGGGAAGACCCCGATGGTGTAGAGCACGACCAAAACGGACCTAATAATGTTGTCGTTGGAGGCGATCCAAGCGCTGCAGCTGCCGCCAAAACTGAGCAGAAAAATACAGTAAAGAACATGAAAGAGAAGAGAGTGCCTAACGAGAAGCGCACAACCACCCCATACATGACAAAGTATGAAAGAGCCCGAGTCTTAGGCACTCGCGCATTGCAAATCAGGTGGGGTTTTTCTAGCTGGAACGCGAATTGGAAGATGCGCCTCATTGAATTATTGAACTATTGCTGACAAAGGTTCACAGCGGAAATGCTCCAGTATTAATAGATGTAGAAGGAATGACCGACCCTCTCCAGATTGCTATTAAGGAATTAAGAGAGAAGAAAATCCCGCTGGTGGTGCGGAGATATCTTCCAGATGGATGGTTGGTTTTACCAACTACTCCGAAAAAGGAATTACGAGCTAATACATGTGACAGGTATGAGGATTGGACGTGTGAGGAACTGCTATGATATTCGATTCGTGGACCGTTTGTTTGCATCGATGGAGTTTGAAGAGGTGGCGAATGAGGGTTTGGGTAGGCGACAGGAGTTTAGGTGGCAAATTAAACAATTCTTCATCCTGTCTTTTCATTTCGTTTCCTTTTTGTTTGTTAGGAACTAATTCTACAGTTCAGCGACATGTATATCACGTTCTAGCTACCCTTAGTACATCAGGAAGTTAAGGATTTGCTGGGATCGCCTCGGAATTTATTGCTCTTTTCGTTAATAATATAGCCCAAGGTGGGGGTGGTGGAATTTCAGAATTGCCCCGCATGAAACATTAGTCGGGAACAAAAGCTTCGTCACAACTCCTAGTTTCCTTCTTTCGCAAGTCTTCTTGAACAAAATCACTTATTGTTTGGCCTTCATAATCAAAGTCATCATGGCATTCAACACTACAGCTGCCATCGCGTCCTTTAGCGGCAAATTACTGAAGCTCACCCACAAGGCGACGAGCACGAATTGCGAGATGGCGCTCAACCTTTACTTACCACCGCAAGCCACAAAACAAGGCTCGAAGGTCCCAGTCCTATTCTATCTGTCAGGTCTGACATGTACGGGGGACAATTGTGCGGAGAAGGGGTTCTTCCAACATGGTGCAAGTCAGAAGGGCATTGCAGTCGTCTACCCAGACACCAGCCCAAGTGCGCATCATTCTATTTGGTGTTTTCACGTGTGGCTAATCAAGTTAATGTAGGAGGGTTGAAGATTGAGGGTGAAGATGACGCGTATGACTTCGGATCGGGTGCCGGCTTCTATGTTAATGCAACGAAAGAGCCATGGGCGAAAGGATACAATATGTATACTTACATCACCGAAGAGCTTCCCGAAGCTTTATTCTCTTCGTTTGATCAACTGGACTCCAGCCGAGTCGGCATCACAGGACACAGTATGGGTGGACATGGTGCATTAACGCTGGTGCGCATTTATGGCCCTAAAGAAAATGCAGTAGCTGATGCGGTTTCAATCAGTTCCTGAAGAACCCTGGCAAATACAAGTCCGTATCAGCTTTCGCTCCGATTTCTAATCCAATCAACTGTCCATGGGGCCAGAAGGCATTCAAAGGGTACTTTGGAGAGAACCAACAAGAGAAATGGAAGAAGCACGACGCAACCGAATTGGTAAAGCAGTGGAAAGGCCCTCTAGACTTGCTCATCGACGTGGTTAGTCACCATACGATACAAATTATGCTCCGGAGATGGAATTGACGAGACTTACAGGGGACTGGGGATAATTTCTACAAACAAGGTCAACTGCTACCAGAAAACTTCATCAAGGCGGCGAAAGAGGCCGGAAACGACAAAAACATCAACCTACGAATGCAGCCAGATTATGACCACAGCTACTACTTCATTTCAACATTTGCCGATGATCACATCGCTCATGCCGCGAAGTTTTTGCTGGCCTAGTAAGTTGGCCAAATGCAGTCTGTCAGCTAGAGGTGTGAGCTTACGGCTTCAGAAGCGACTCTGCTTGCAAGGAAAAGTTATAGACTTTGGGAGGTGTATATATAAATACCGGCATGAAGGCTGTAGTCTTTGAATATGTTCTTGCCGCTGCAAATGCCGAGGAGGATTATACTATGATTTGCTTTATGCATTACCTTGAGGCTAATTATGGCTTATTTATGTGGCAAAATTTTCCAGAATAGACAAATGGATTGAGGAGAAGCCAAGAATGTCATGCCTTATATTTAAATGAAAAGCCCAAATCGTCATATGGATGTCTTCTGGAATGGTGAAATAAGATGACTTACGCTGTGATGTGATGCAATTCAAGCACACGACCAAACATGTGAGCGACATCCCACTTCGTGGCCCGTGTCAAGACAAAGAATTGCATTGCCCGCCATCCACCCACTCACGAAAAAAGTGTGTGTGATCCTACCAGAATCTTTCGAACGCATCACCACAATAATTTAGCTCCCGACTAATTAAGGGCATACACAGTTGACTTGCCGCTTCTCCGCTATTCACCGCCTGTACCGTTTTCATTATGCACAGCATCTCTGCCCAATGACCCGGTAGCAATAAAACGCCCGCCACTGCAGTATCACCACCACGCCACTTGCCTTGCTGTACATACTCATGAGAACAGCTCGGAAACTCTCCACCTGGCCCGTTCTTTCTACTCTGTGCGCACCCAAGTTGGCGGTATATCATGGAGGCCCAGGTATGAGCCCAGACGACCGATGTATCGGTCAACTCGGAGCTTTCCTTTTGTGACTCCTCCAATAACAGCCTGCTAACTTTCACACCTCTGGAACAGGTCGAAAATGCCATCGAGATTGCTTGGAACCCTACCGCCGACCAAAACCTCAGATCCCAAGCGCTTGAGTTTCTCAACCAACTTCGTGCCGATCCTACTGCCTGGCAGGTTTGCCTTGTCCTCTTCACCCGCGAGCCCCGACCTCTTGAGGTAGTCCGCCACTTTTCTTTGGAGGTGGTCAACAATGCAGTGCAGGAGCATCGATTGGACTCTCAGAGTCTGGGATACATTAAGGGAAACCTTATGAGCTACGTACGCCAAATATACACACCAGGTTCGCGTCAGGATGCCGTCGATACGGCACACATTCAGAATAAGCTCACGCAGACCATGACCTATCTTTTTACTTCATTATACTCTTCCGGTTGGCAAACATTTTTCGACGAATTTCGGGCTTTAGCTGGCGATGAATCCGCTATTGGCACCGTTAATGTTGCTGGAACTATACTATATTTGCGGATGCTTGGGCAAGTAAATGATGAGATTGCAGATGTCCTTGTGTCGAGGTCATCAGACGAGCAGAAGCGGAACACGGAGCTTAAGGACCTAGTCAGAGCCAGGGACGCTCAGAAGATCTCATTGTCCTGGCAGGAGATTCTTGCGAAATGGAGGCAGACTAATCTAATGATTGTTGAGATGTGTTTGAAGACTGTCAGTCGGTGGGTCAGTTGGATCGATATATCTCTCGTTGTAAACGAGGCTATGCTCAACAATTTTCTTCAAATGGCTGGTCAGCAAGGCATATCGTCTCCGGAGAGCCCAGAGGGAAAAGTCCGGGACGCTGCAATTGATGCCTTCACCGAGATTGTAGGCAAGAAGATGAAGCCGGCAGATAAGATCGAGCTGATTCTATTTCTTAACTTGGGAAATGTGGTCGGGCAGTTGATCGGAAGCCCTGCTTTGTCTGACCTGAGATCTACCCCAGATTATGACACCGACCTAGCTGAAACCGTAGCAAAGCTCGTCAACAATACCGTCTTTGACATCGTCAAAGTCTTAGACAATGATTCCATCGATGGTCCGACGCGATTGCATGCAGAAGAACTGGCTCAAATATTCGTCCCTTACTTACTTAGGTTTTTTGCTGACGAATATGATGAGATCTGTTCGACAGTCATCCCATCTCTTACCGATCTCCTTACTTTCTTCAGGAAGCTCAAGAAGGCGAAGGGAGTACTGCCACCACAATACTCTGGCATGTTATCTCCGATACTTGACGCAATCATTAGCAAGATGAAGTATGATGAAACAGCATCTTGGGGCGAGGAAGACGAGCAAACGGACGAGGCTGAGTTCCAAGAACTACGAAAGCGACTTCACATTCTCCAACAGACAGTGGCAGCAACAGACGAGCCTCTGTACATCGAGACTCTCAGCCGCGTTGTTGCCAATACATTCAGAAAACTTTCGTCGAACGACCCCTCGCTGAACTGGCGAGATTTAGACCTGGCCATGCATGAGATGTTTCTTTTTGGAGAGCTGGCGGTGAAGAATCAAGGTTTATATCAAAAGAAGGAACCTTCCTCCGTGGCATCAGATAGGCTCATCGAAATGATGTCAAGCATGGTAGAGTCCGGTATGTGAATTTTCCTTCTCAGGAAATCATGCTGACCAGCCTACAGACATTGCATCGTATCCGCACCCATCCATTCAGCTTCAGTACATGGAAATATGTGTCCGTTATTATCAATTTTTCGAACAAAACTCACCACTAATCCCAAGAGCACTCGAAAACTTCGTCCGGTTAACCCATCACGATCACGTGCGAGTCCGTACTAGGTCGTGGTATCTATTTCTTCGCTTTGTACGACCTCTGAGGACACAAGTCGGGAGCGTCTCTCAAACTGTCATAGAAGCAATTAGTGACCTTCTTACCATTAAAGCCGAGCTCCCTGATGATTCTGGAGATGATGATATGTCATCTGATGAAGATGACCAATCAGCAGATGCTGTCTTCAATGCTCAGCTCTACTTGTTTGAAGCCATTGGTTGCATTTCTTCGACTGCCACTGTATTTACAGAGAACAAAATACTCTACACGCAGTCGGTCATGGCTCCATTATTTACAGACATTCAACAGACCCTTGGGCCGGCAAAGAATGGTGATGAACGAGCAGTATTGCAAATTCATCACATCATTATGGCGCTAGGCACTCTAGCTCGTGGCTTCTCGGACTGGGTTCCTGTGGCACCCGGAGCTCCACCACCCAGCGAAGTCTCTGAAGAGTTTGTGAAGGCAGCCGAGGCAATTCTCGTAGCCTTAGAATCTCTTAATTCGTCAATGGACATCAGGACAGCCGCTCGGTTCGCGTTCTCGCGAATGATCGCCGTCCTGAGTTCACGCCTCCTTCAACAGCTACCCCGTTGGATCGATGGACTATTATCATTGAGTTCTACGAAGGACGAGATGGCAATGTTTCTCCGCGTTCTCGACCAAGTCATCTATACGTTTAAAGCTGAGATATTTGGTATCCTTGACACACTCCTGACGCCTCTTCTACAACGCGTTTTCGCTACTTTGGCCGAACCGACTACAGGCACAGACGACGAGATCCAGCTCGCGGAGCTGCGCCGCGAGTACCTCAATTTTATTCTTATAATCTTAAATCAGGACCTCGGATCCGTCCTCATCAGTAACGGTATGCAGCTTCACCGCCTTCTCAATGCCCAACTTTCTGAGTAAGTTACTCATTTGCCTAATAGCGAACCAATCAACCTTTGACACCATAATATCGACAATCGAGCATTTTGCTCGTGATTCATCTGACTACCCTAACGCCCGCCTCGCCATCTCGGTCCTTGTCCGCATGACATCAGTCTGGGGTGGACCTGACCAAACTGCCTCATCTGTCACCAATCCTACTTCTCCCACTACTTCCCATGCCCCGTTACCCGGCTTCGATAGCTTTGCCGTCTCGCGGTTCTCGCCGCTCGCATGGAATATTCCTGCCTCGCAAGGCTTCAACTCTAAGGATCCGCAGGCTAGGCAAGTGTTGCTCGAGGTTGCGGCACTACAAGCAGAGATTTTGAAAAAGGTCGGGAGCCCCTATCTAGAACGCCTCAGGGAGGAACTGACGGACATGGGGGCTCAAGAAGCGCAGGTGGAGGAATATGTAAGGCAATTAGCGGGCGCCGTCGAGGGTAAGGGAGATGCAGGGAAGGGCTGGAAGGGGTTTTTTGTGGGATTTGTTGGAAGAGGAGGCGGCGGTTGATGGAATGACGGTACAGCCAAGTGAATGGAATGTGGTGCCTAGTAGAAATTGGGGGGAGCATAGTTTGTAGCATAGCGTTGGCGAGTGGGGGCTTTTCATAGTGCTGCTTTGTTCATTTTCTCGCAAGGAGATGTGGACCAAGGTCTTTACGGCGGTACCGAGGCTTTTTCTACATCTGAAATGCAGCAATGAATCGACATCCAGGAGTGAGGATTAAGGATATAAAGACTAAGACCAAGAGCTTTGTGTAGTTCGAGTATGAATGCGAGAGCTTCGAAGCGACTTGTTTTCTAGGTTTGCATTCTAGTGACGCGCGTCAACCAAGAGTTGATGAAGAGAAGTCTTGTTGATGGAGATTTCTTCTGCGTCTTTCCTGAAGGTGTAAAAGGAGAATGCTATTCATTTAGAAAAAAACCCTAATTCTTTCAACATCGTCTTACATCTGTTTATCCCTTGACACGGCAGGGTCCTTTGCCAAGGTCGCGAATATAGGCGACCTTGGCAAAGGACCCTGCCGTGTCTCTCACGCGGAGAAATAGGTGGCCGATTTAGGCAAGGACCTCAAGCCTCAAACAAAGACATCAATACTCAAAATATATACATTTTTGTCCTAAAACCGGGTCATCTAGCCCTTTGCTTAAAGAACCTCTTTTAAACGCTTAAGATATCCATCATAGAACCCCTGAATTTAACGTTCATCAAAGAAAATCTTCTTAAAACGTGCTAAAGCAGCCTGTGCCTGAATCGGCCACTTATTTCTCCCCGTGAGAGCGTGTCAAGGGATAAGGCATCGCGAACCTCCACGCATTAGACCCTTCCACAAAAGTCGTAGCTACGGCAATCCTATCGAGGACACTTTGATAATTCTACGAGAGATCATTATCGGATCGACTGACTTCCCGTGGAGGGAACAGTGTGAATACAATTATGGGCCTGTTAATAAGCCTAAAGCGAGTGTCGAGAAGGGACTTTTTTCTGAGGCCGCCAATAATTATACACCTTCTCGTCAATTCCGGTGGTTAGCGCAGCCATGTCTGCACGGCCTTTTTGTAAGGGCAGTTTTGGTATTTTTGCTGTTTAAGGGAAAGTTAATAAAACACGCTAACCACCGGAATTGACAAGAGGGTGTACACCCCTAATATGGGCAGATTTTCACGTGCGTTTGCATCTGCATCGCGAAAATCAATACGCGCGCCCATACCCAAATTAACACCTCGCATTTGCTCACTTTTCCCCACACTTACCATGGCTCTTAACCTACCCCCGCTTAAGCTGTATGACTCTCGAAGGCTTACCCTTAATGATATTCATGAATTCATTAAAAGGTAGGACTATGGGGTGTTAACTTTTTGATTAAAAACTAATAAGTAGACACCACCAACTATGCGCAAGATGTGGCTCTAATGTGCCAAAGGAGGCGCCTAACTAGCTCTTGCATGATTAATTACCCCTTTAAGTTTATAATTACCAGGCGTTCGCTTATGCTGAGGCTTTACCCTATTACCGCTAGTATATCGAGGGGATAAATAAGACAATTACTAATGTATCAGCTAGTAATATTAACCCTAATAAAATAACCACGAATTTACTTAAGAATGATATCATAATTAATATTTAAGGTATCTATGATAAATGGCAAGTAAATAAGAGAAAGCTGTTAAGTGGGTTCTTTTATATAAGCATTACTTAAGGCTCTTAACAATTACGGAGGCAATAATTTTAGAATTAAAATACTACTTCGCAACGCTGCTTCGCGTCCAACGGTTATCGATAAGGATCAGCCAATCAAATCGTTAGGATCAATGAGCCGTGATGAGATATTTAAGGCTTTTGATATGTATATAAAACGCTATAAGAGCTCAATTTTTGGTAGAAAGTCGTGTGATATATTTAATAGATAGGTTTGATGATATCAGGATCAGGATAGGCACGATTGGAACGCATGGTAGTTAATTATATTACTATAATTGTATGGACGCGTCTGCGAACATTTGAAAATAGGGTTCGCGCACGGACCAACTCTCGTTGGACGCCAGCGTTGCGAGGGATAAAGAAGACGATCGCGATCGCATCAAATACTTGTTCTTCGTTTATTTAGAGTCTTTAACAGTACCGGGAGTTTTTCTAAAAAAAAGAGAAATGAATTTATGGGCAATGTACTATACAGTTAGCGTTTTCCCTATCCAAGCATTGGCAACATCTAGCTATTCAACTTCGGGTCGAAAGCTCAGAATCATAAAGCAAAAGTACAAGACAGCAATAAGGGAGAGCGAAGAGGTTCAAGTCCGGAAGAGCTACATATACCCCTTTCCCTCCCCATCACCGTCCATTTCACTCCAACCACCACAGCGATTTTCCAGGACAACATCCGAAACACCCCCGGTCCACTCCCCCTTTTGTAGCCCATTCGAAAATTATCCACGTCACCCACCGGGTCCAGGCATACAGTATCGAAGCATATCAGGTACAGATAGAATGCCATGTAAACCGCCATTTCCCAAGCCCCCCAAACCAGAAATAGCCAAACCGAGTTGCCGCAATCTTTAGTTGGAAAACTTGCCTAATAGTCTGCCATAAATGCGTAGCGGAGTATTGAAAGCCCAGAGCAACTAGCGAGAACAGAATGCTTTGCAACCATCCCTTTTTCAAAATAAGAAACAGGGCCTCGAAAGTAGGCGCGATGGCATGAACAACTCCCGGAAGCGATGGGATATTGAAAAAGAAGTCCGACGGTGCGGATGACAGCGTAATCGTCCCCGCTATCTCCTTACGCCGGGTTAACGCCAAAAAATTTCCAGAAGGTGCGAAACAAGACATTGTCGGAGAGGGGCCAAAAATACAAGATGAACAGTTGCATCACGATATGTTGGATTATAGCTTAAAGACCCATAGGAGCCAATTGATGCAGAAGCTTTGTTGGCAGCGATCTTATGACCATCCAAAGGAGAGGTCAAGGCTCACAAATGGACGTAAAAAGTTCAACCTGCAGCAAATTCATTCCACATGACCTAGTTTTTCTTTCCTATGCCTTCAAAGACAGTCTTCCTGCCAAAGTGAGTGAAGTGATACGAATCTAGCTTTAATTTTTTTTTCAATCACCGCTTTTCAATGGTATATCAGGATTGCTCGTCGGTCCTTGTCTGAGCTGAGGAAAATTTACAACTTGCTTGCTGGTCATCGGCTTCTGTTTCCACTTGAAGAGCCTACTGAATTTTCCAGTTATACTCCTTTCTTGGATAGGGCCTGTTGAAGAGGTTGAATTCGAGTTCGAAGTGATGGGCGCTAAATAGATTTCTTTGTGTTGACCATACCCATCACCGTCACCGTTCCGTAAGTCACGAGTGCGCCGTCGATGACTCATTTGCTTCCACCAGTCCCTATGTCTGCCGGATTCGCGTTCGCCATCTAGGCGTGATATGCTGCTGTCGTCGCTTCTCTTACTGGTATCCCAATGATGCATGCGCGAACCGTCAAGGTTGCCATTAGACGCGTGAGAAAGGTCAATCTCGGAATGGCTCTGGGATGGTGGATGATTAATTGGAAAAAGATGTGTTGCTGAATCAAAGTCAGGGCCGGTGCCTAAGGGTCTGGAGGATGTGTAGGGCGGGTAATTGTTTAGGTTCGTGTTCTTACCCTGGCTGCATCGTGAAGGCGATGGTGCTGTTACCGGCCGCGCGCCGTCTTTGTCGCCATCATTGGCAGCCTTGCTGGGCATTTTGTTAGGTGATTTCGTTTTAGTGTCTTTCCGCTTAGCAGGTGAGACTGAGCGGAGACGAGGACCGCATGTCGCGTCTTTCGCCTTCTTGTCAGAAGCGTTAGGCGTCTGGGTGACGAGTATCGCAGTCAGACTGGCGTCGCCGCTTCCACGCCTGGACTGACTCTGGTTCTCCACAGGGTTGAGTGAGCGACCAACTGGGATGCCAGCTCCGGAGGAACGTCGAGAGCCTTTGTCTAGTCCTAGCGAAGAGCGACGTGAAGCCGAAACAGCAGCTAGTTGTGTATGTGAGCCACTTGATGATCGACGGTTAGATTCATCTGAAAGTGACTTCTTAGTAGGAGTGAGAAGAGGAGCGTCAAAGTTGGCATGCGGTAGTGGCTGTGGTTTTACTTCACTGAAAGGCTTCATGGGTCCTCCAGAGAGCGGGCTTGGTGAGGGATCTGGAGCGAACCCTGGAGTCAGAAGTCCCAAACTAAGAGAAGGCTTTCTTTTCTTACTGTCTCTTTCCTCTTCAATCTTCTTTTCCCAAATGGACATGTTGCTGAGGATTTCTTCAACGCTGAACTGCATGGCCGGGAGGATATCCGCAACCGCTTCGAAAAGGGGTCTAGCAAATATGTTCATGAAGCCAATCTGAGATTCACCCATCTTAATGATGTTGTCTCGAACCGGAGGTCCACCAAACAGGCAGGATGGTATCTCCAGTTCCTCTTCCATGACACCCTGGTTACTGAACTCGTCGGTGAGAATGGTGGCCCAGCGCTCTGCTGTTTTGAATTTTCGTGCCTTCATATTGCATTAGCTAGAGTCCAAGATTCTTCTACGCGAGGGAGCCTACCACGTTACTGATATCCGCGCATTTGATTAGCAGGCCACATGTTAGATCTTTGTATTCCTCGCATATTTTGGTACTCCATCCATCAACTTTGCCACCGTTGTGAGCAAGCTTTTCTTGTACATTCCCAAGGTCACTCATGTACTTGAAATGTAGGCCCATGTCAGTAGCAAGGATGCTATTGATCATCAGTTTCCGCATTCCGATATCTGAAAATGCTTCTGGCCAATAGCGTCGAAGGATCTGCGAATATGCAGCGCAATGGAACGATTCCAGAACCGAGCGGTCGTTGTATAATTGCGCTAGAGGAGCGTTGAGCGCCACCAGAAACGCGTTATTTACACCCGGATGCCCAACATCGTGGCCGATAGCAGAGATGAGAAGAGTCAAGGCGTCAAATGGTTTTAAAAGGTTTGCGATCGCGGGTTTCTCAAATGTTTTCGGATGTGGGCTGCCAGTGACGTATGGTGGTAATGTGCCTATCCGGACAAGAAAGTAGAAGAGTGCTTGTAGAACGTCCGCAACATGCCGGAAGTTGTGATAAAGCACAAATTCGTTATACGCCGTCCGGCTAGCCAGGAGAAAAACGGTCAATTGCTCTACAGCCAAGGTTAGTGTCAGGATACGGATTTAGGTGAGCAGTTCTCTACCATCACTCATCCGCCATCGTTCTAGTTCGGGCATCTGAAGCGCATGCTTAAGCATCAAAAGCGCGCCGTATAATAGTTCATCATCCGTAAAGTCATGTGCAGAGAAACTCCACGACCCGATCACCGCTGCAACAACGTCTTCTCTATCTGAATCCACCTGGAGCTCCCTATAAAGCCGATCAGCTGACATCAAATCATTTCGTGCGTCTTCTGAGCTGTCTTACGATGAATTTAGCGATTCTCCTACAGTTTCCGGGTTGCAAATGCCGCCCATTAAATTCGAAACCATTGCCTCGCGGAGATATGCATAAGGTTTTGAGTCATCAACACCAACACCCACCCAAGACAGTTTTCTATTCCGCTTGTTAGTCAGAAACCTTGATTCTTCCCGTGAAACCTCCTTGTGAACTCGGTACGCATGGACTGCTAGTCCATGCACATGATCCTTCGAAAGCGGGCTTGACAAAACGTCCACAGCTCCTGCATCGAGATAGCGAACCAAGCGCACTGTATCGGTTAAAACTTGTGATCCATGGACGCTTGGAGACGGAAGATTTGAGGAGGCCCATTCACGGTCCAATCCGCTCAATACAACTACTGGCACAACAAGCTTTGACAAATTTCGTGATTGTATCTCCGATGAGACGTGCTGCAGAAGATGCATGCCGTATATATCCCCTGGTTCGTTGGGGTCGACCTTGGTGTTCCGAGTCGATGTGGGTGAGGGTGTGCGAGGCTCTCGTGACAGCCGCTTTAGCCTTTGTTCTTCATCATATGGCACATCTATGAGCACGATCGTTGGGATATTGTCCGGGGCTGAACCATGGAGGACAGTTAGTTTATCAAGACACGATGCGCCGGAACCGCAGATGTGAACTGTAAGAAATGTCAGCATTGCATATCAAATAACTCTATACCATGTCCGTGCGGACGCGAGGCTGGTCAGCCAAGAGCATACCTTCGTTAAAGATAGATAGTATGGCATCGATGTTAGCATGGATTTCGGCCGGTGCAGGTTTTCCAAAGCTGAAATATCCAGGCGAGTAGCTTCCAGTGCTTGTCCTCGCAGCTAGCGAATTCGACAATGTCTCCCGCCGGACATGCTCATCGTTCGCCCGCCTGTCGATGTATATGACGTTGCATGCGCCATGTTCCATGTTTGTGTTCCTTCCTCTGGCGACCAGTGAAGCTGGTCTCCGGGCTTTGTCTGAAGCCTCCCGCACTTTCGGGAGGTTGCCTGGTGGCGTTGCAAAATAGTAGGGAGTTTTCGCGGTGCCGAGTCAAAGAATATACGGAGAATTGGACAAAGAGTCCTACTGATGAGGGTAGCAGTAGGTTGTGGAGGGTGTAGGTGGTGATCGGTCAGAGGCGCAAAGCGCCGGGAAGCTCAATTGGCGCAACGACAAAGGCTTGATGCTTTGTCTCGACTGCCAAAATATAGAATGAGTAAGAGTGATGCAAAATTGCAAACACTGCGAGGCGAGAGAGTGGATCTGAGATCTAATCTGAAACGACGACCAACTCGATTCTCGCTCCGTCTAAACTGAGAAGAAAGAGAAGAAGGCAGCGACAGACCGAGGCTATGAGAACTTTTATGAAAAGCTGCGAGCGACGAAGTGCAATGCAGGCAAGATGCCAGTGCAGATGAGGGTGCGATGCGCTGAAACAAAACCGCAGGTGTTCTGCTGTACTCGGGAAATGGCCGGTCAACGGTCAACGCTGCACGCAACTAGCGCACAACACAACGGACTCGAGAGGAAGCTCTCTTTCTCTCCCTCTCTCTCCCTTTCTCGACGACAATGACGAAGGCCTGCGGGGTGTTGCGGGGGGCAGCAGCCTTCAGCACAGAGGAGTCGGGCTGCAGCAAACTGCAATGTTCAAACGCAGGGGTTGGTGGATAAAAGCGTCAGTGTCGCAAACATCGCATGCGCAGAAGATGCGCAGCGAGCAGCATCGCCGGAGAGCGGAGGGGGACGAGGGAGGGCGATCAGAGGAGGGGAGAAGAGGGCCGGCGGTTGAGGGTTGCTGGTGGTGAGGAAGAAGGATGAGGGTCACACAAGAAGGGCGTTGGCTCCAAGGGAGAGAGGGAGCGACGGGATTAGTGCAAGTGGGTGGACTCGCAGGGTGGACTCGGAGGGCAGAGAGGGTGGGGAAAGGATCTTTTCTGGAAGGCACATTGCCGCGCTGTGACTGGCTGCAAGCGTTCCAGGAAAGGCTGGCTGGCGAGGAACATGGGGCGTTGGCAGGGGTGTGGGCATGAGAACGAGGAAGCGACGGCCAGCCTAACTTAACTACTGCACGGCGACGGCTACGGGCCTCCCTGCCTGCTTTGTCGCTGGACCGCCGCTGCTAGAGCGAGCATGCCCGCTGAACGTGGCCACGCTGCGACGACAGGCGCGAACGGCCGGCGAGCAGAGCGGCCGGCGCGGTGTTCTGGCACAGCAGCAGTGGTCGTCGTCGGCCATCGCTGCCCGCGATACGTGTAGCTGTCCGGGGCACGTGAGTTTGGGGCAATGGGACTTCATTCCGCTCCTACTCGCCCATTCCTTCGTTGTGTCTTCTCTCGCTGTTCTACCGCTTCTAGCGGCGCTCTTGGGCCCGTTCACTCTTGCCTGTCTATGCGCGCAGATCTGAGCGTGCATCTGAAACGACGCTCAGAAAAAGCCACCAGCAGCGGCGCCAGGCCTCCAATTACACACGACGGCTTTGCCTGGCTTCGACGAACGCCCACTGCTTCGGTGCCGATCTCGAGCCACTGCCTCCAATTTCCACGATGCTGCCAGATGGCAGACTGTGCTATGCACTCCACTGAGACACACACACACACACACACACACACACACAATAATACAATAATAGAATAATAGGAAAATATCAAGGCCGCAGTCGAGGATGGCGGGTTAGTGGCTGACCGCTGCACTCAGAGTTTCGCGCAGCTGAGCCACCCTGTCGGACGTGATCACAAGCACCATCCCTTGCCCCCGAAAGCATCGCGAGAAGGCGTTGACGAAGAGGCGTGCGAGGCGCAACAGAAACCACGCCCAGCCAATTCGCTCCGAATTACTTCCGCCTGGGCATGCTTATCCCGCCCACTCGTTCGACTGCAAAACCGCCACTTCCACGGCGACTCAGCTTATCCCTGATCACCCCTTACCATCCCTAACCAAGTAGCCTTCTAGAAAAGCCGCCGCTCTGACTCTCCAGTCGCAGCCTCGTTAGCGCAAATCCAACGCGTCCGAAAATATGGCGATCGCGAAGATCTTAATTCATCGTCCCGCATTCGACCTTCATTCCGATGCCCTCCACTCCCCTCCCCCAGGCCCCTTCGTCATGCCGAGTAACCGTGATGCGACTCTAACCCCATGCCGCTTGGGCAGTGCATACAGCCGACCGGACGTCGATCAGCAAAGGCTTATGGTGTGCATATCCCTCAACGTCTCTGAGGCACGCGCCTAGCTTCACGCGGCGACTCTTGCCAATGCGAAGCCCGGGTTATTAAACCCACAGTTCCAGCCTTGACATCTTACTCTTACACTCCGAAGCCTCGCATAACGGGCCTTTAACCCGTTCAATCTCGTTCTTCAGAAGTGGCAGTGGCACTCGCGCGCAAACAGGCAGGTGCCAGCCTTATCAACAGCAGAAGTCTTCGTATACATAGGGCAACTCAAAGCCATCAGTAATTGAATCTTAGCAGCCTCTCCACCACCGTATCTCATTCGATGCCTTGAAAAGTAGACTGAAATACTAATGTCTTGCCCTTGATGCTTTTTGCGATATCGGACTTCGGTTGATTAGGCAGGTCGATGCACGATAAATCCTTCCTCCGTTCCCCCGAGCTGAATAGCACCGTGGCGACTCTACTCTTCATCTATTCAGCTCCAAAACGATAGGCCGAACTCGTATTCGGATTAATAGGAATATGTGAGTAATGAGTAATGCACAATGCGCTAGGAAATTCATTTCTATTTCTATAGAATCCCACAGAGCGGGCTAGTCCTCAAACATTTCCGGAATTTTCTATTTCAATTTGCGTTATCTTCTTAATAATCCCACCATCACCACAACTCGACGGACGGAGCTACCTCCGTAAATCTTTAGATAGCCATCGATCAAGTGTCCGGCACTTTGATATCGATCCATGAACCAGAAAGGTGGTTTTCGTGGCGTTAAGAGTTGCACCCTTGACTTGGTACATGATAGGCCCTGCCCCAGTCCATTTTCAGCTCCCCTTAAACCACACCATAACACAGTCGCCATCCAATTATTTATGTTGGGTTTTAGCCGACATCTCACGATCCTGGTGGCAATCGCTGTCGAGTACCTGTGATTAACTAACAAACAAGTCAAGCTGGGGAAACTACCCGTTTCGAACTATTTACGTTGAGGATCCTTTGGTGGACCAATCTGCTTTCTTTGACTGCTTCTTCACATAGTTGGCCATCTTTATTTCAAGCTGTCAACATCGGCTGCCGTCTGCATGCGAATCGCTAACATCCACTCAATTACACAAGTCCGTTCCCCGAGGACATCACAGCGCATAAGGGTCTTCCTGCTCCGGGATGCTTCGGCACCCCTAGCGCTGACTAGAAAAGCAAATTACCACAGTATTGAGACCTGTTAGGATATCTAGCGCATCATTGGTGGAGAATCAGTACCCAGAACTCAGAACTAGCGTGGAGAGCAGAAATAATCAGCTGGCCTATCGTTTTGGGGTTCCTCCCAAAGGCTTCACCAGCGAGCATTATTCCCGTTCACCTGCAGGATCGAGATGCCCCGGGAGATGTGGCTGTAAGGCCTCCTGTCCAATAAATCTTGACCAGTACAAGGGGAGAAGCCCAAGCCACGAGCACAGTTTTGCAAAATGCAAAGCCGATGTTCAGGAGCCTCTCCGTATTTGTCCTTTTTTTTAGAATACAACTATACTAGGTCGACGTCCAGTTGGACTGCAAAGTGGTAAAGAGCTACACCAATACAGAATCACGGACACTAGACAGTCTTCTAAACTGTGTGTGCTTGTAATATTATAATTATCTCAAGCAGTGCTTAAGAAAAAAATCTATGCGTTGGCTAATATCTATTAACAGTAGCGTCCAAGCACTCTTAGTGATTGCGAAATTAGGCCGGCGCATCCACGCTGAAGGAAGACTCGAGTGCTAAACAATCAAACTCCCAGCGCCAGCATGAGAACCATCATCTGCCCATTATAAATACCTGTCTCGGTCTTCTCAAAATCCATATACGCTTCACTTTACAAATCCATGCTAACTTTCTCCAGCGCCTGCTCATAGTTTGATAAATCATTCCTTATGACTCCACCCATTCACTACGCTCTGTCGACTTAATCCCGCCCTCCTGCTCCTGATACGCAGGTAGTATGTCGATGTCTGCATCGTCATCCGCCTGGCATCTGATTTTGAGCTTAAGAATGAGGCGATGTACGGCACCGCAGCGGCAGCTGTGGTTATGTCGTACCTCCCGCATCAGCACCCCCCCTGGGACCCCCAAATCCTCCGCAACAAGGCGCTCGATGGCCCTGCGATAGAAGACATTTTCTGGGCACGCATCATAGTGTTCGTCTTTCTCTTCGTTGGGATGAATCACGGCTACTCGTAGCGCGATAGACTGCCGCTCCCGGACCGGACTTCTTGCTACGAAGCGAGCCTGTTAGAAATTGCCTCAGTTTCATGGCTTTGGTCAACTCTCAACTGTCTGGGCTCGTGATACTGGCGAAGATGGCGCCGGCTCCTGCTCGCAGGTACCCTTTTGCCTTAGCTCCTAGTGCGTTCACGTCCATGAAGCCGGCTAGTGGAATAGCGCGTCCAGCAGCGCTTGCTGCTGCTGCACTTCCTCAGCGAGGGGTCCGGAATCGCGGCTGTTGACGTACTTGGTGTGGGCTCTGCTGTAACGCTCATCCTCCGCGAACCGCTGGACGCAAGTCTCGAAGTACTTCGCGGCATCGCTCGGTATATGGGTTTCTCGGAGCAGTTCACGCAAACCGCAAAGCTCGGCGTAGCCCTGGAAAGAGGCGTGGGTGCCCGAGCGTAGCGCACCCCCTATCGAGATCCACCGGGTGGGTTTGGAGGGCTGGATGCGTCGGATTGGTTATGGAGAGGGGTCCAGACGTGTCATGCGTTCGTAATGGGTGTCTTTGGGTTCTTGGACTCCGTGGGTGCTAGATCATTCGTTTCTGGCGAGGCCAAAAGTGAAGTCGCGGAGGTCAGAGATGGCCAAAGAGGGATAGCTGCGGAAGGGAGTGGAACGGCGAGATGACCACGCATAAGCCATTGCGAAATAGAACAGAAGAAGCTTGTTTTTGTATGGTGTAGTGTGGTTGTTCGATTGTATTTCCTAGAGATATTACCCTCGCGGTGTGGCGTTTTGGAAACGTTGGTGTAGCTTTGCTTGGCTTGAAGTTTGACCTTAAATTGAGGGCGGTATGGGGCAGCAAGCCGTTAAGGCTTTGTGTGATGGAGAGTGGAAAGATCTTTGATAGATTTTTGGTGTGCAGTTAGTGAAAGTAGCTTTGCTGTAAAAAGCTTGCGTTCGTCTAACGCTCTCTACAGTCTGAGTAGTCTCTAAACACTCTATGGCAACCTGGATCATTTAAGCGCTTTTAGGGTTTCAAATTTTGCTGTCGAAACTCAGTCGTGAGATCACCTTCAGTGAGTCAAAGTTAACTGTCACGTAACCGCAGTATTCCATTTGCGCATCACATTATTTACTCTTTCCTAACACTATGGATTGCTGCGCGAAGACATTTAAACATCACATGTTACTAAATATGTTGACGTTATGTTAGAACATGGAATGATTTGCGTTCAGGATCTGGAAAGTAACTCTTGGCAGTAACTTTACCTCCGAATCATTTGCCAAGTCCAATTCTGCCGGTGCAAAATTAGTGGCTTAAGGCTTATTTTTGGGAGTTATAGATTAATTAAGCTGCTTATCTTTACACACACCTCTTTACGCCTCTTTATTTCTACGCCTCTACGTATTCCTATAAAAGAGACACGAGCAACAACACGAGCAAAGATATAGGTAGAGGCGCAGGCAGAAACACGGGCAGAGTTAAGAGAGAAATAGGAGGTGGGGGAGGGGGAGAAGCAGTAGAAAAGGGGTAGCTAAAAAGAGAATGTCAAAGCTTAAGCACTGTTCACCTAGTCCCACCTTCCTGCCTAAACCACCCCTTTCTATTGCTTCTCCCTTATGCCTCTCTTGCATAGGAATACGAAGAGAGACGTGTAGAGCATAAAGGGAGCAGAGATAGGGTTAAAAATAGGACTAGTAGGGCTGGATTTAACCAGTACCCATAGGTAAGAGGTAGGTGGGGGAGGCTAAAATAGGTTCTGGGTAGTGCTTTAGACCCCCTTACCGCCTGCTAGGCCGCTAGCTTGGCAAAAGATTCGGAAGTTACTGTCTGGATTATTTGGAATCTTCAAGAGGCCTTATATAATGAATAGTCTATCATAAGTGAAACGGACTAACGTGAGACACGGAGTTTCGCTCGAGCCCTAAGTTTTGTTCGCGCTAGTAGGCCGCCTCCCGATTCACCACCAAATTGACGTTTTGGCATTTTGATGTTCAAATCAAGCAAAACTCAGGCCATGTCTCACGTTACTATTAAATCTTGAACCTTGGCTTGATGGCAGAAACGTCGTATACCCGAGTGTGGAGAGTTTGTCCGTGCGTTGTCTCATTTGGCACGAGCCAGCTTCCATGTCCACCTGCACCATCAAAACAAGCAGTATCCTCTCAATAACATTAAGCTATCTACCCATTGCTTCTTTTTGTTATCGGGGAAGGGCACACGAAGCTTGGCTCTCGACCCACTCCGGCTTCCCGAATTCACTCACCTTCTGTCGGCAAAAGAGCGCCGACGACACGATCCGTCATATACCAGGGCCCTTCCTATCTAGGCAGTGCGTGGGCACTATCCCACCATCACCGGCATGACCGCATATAAAGTCTCAAAGAAGAAGGTTCAAATTCTTGAAAATACCATGGCCCAAGGCTCCCAAGATAAACCACGAGGCGCCCAGGCGGAAGTCTTAGACCCCCCGCTCTTGGCATCTTGGCATTCCTCCCACATTCCAGCCAATTGGTTTCCCAATCTGTTCCCATGTGCACGGAAAGCATCAGAGATAGTCAGTTAAGCATGTAATGAGCAGATAATCGTATTGGCCAGCCCCGACCCTCCAGCAACCCCGCTGACGTACCAGGGCCCACGTGTATGTCATATCTCATCCTCTACTCGAGATCCAGGTACCGAGTCCTTGGCTAGCAGGGCTCAACTCCAGGCTTCAAGCAGTAGAAGCACGGAATCCTAGCACGGGCGGGGTTTGCGGCTGTAGAGTTCCTTACTCAGGAGCTTCACTAAGTGATTTTCGGTATTCTACAAGCTTTTTGGGTAGGTTTTTCCGCTTAGAGAGGCATGGTAAGGTTTCTGGGATCTTATAAGTATTCCAATTGATCCCAATTCTCCGTATCATCTCTTTGCTCTGGTTTCGCGGACGATTTTAAGCATCAAGACGAGCGAAGAGTCTGGAAATCAACGCTGTTGGTTGAGATCTAGCTTCCCATCATGCGCGCCACTCTCGTCTTCACTTTGACTTTCGGGCTCACCTCTGCAGTTCCCTTTCTATGGAATGGCGAGCATCAGGATCATGATAGGATCAATGTCCAACTCGGCCCACGGCCATACTTTTTAGTCAACGATATGGACGAAGGACCGCTTAAGAAGAAATTGCAGTCGTGTTCCGAAGGGCCATTCCACACAACCGACTTTACTTTCGGCCATCGCGGGGCACCCCTGCAGTTCCCTGAGCACACCGAGGAATCTTACAGGGCTGCTGCACGCATGGGCGCAGGCGTTATCGAATGTGACGTCACCTTCACAAAAGACAAGCAGCTCGTGTGCCGACACTCTCAATGTGACTTGCACACAACGACCAACATTCTCACGATTCCCGAGCTCGCGAAGAAATGTACCCAGCCATTCGTCCCTGCAAATCCCATTAAAGGCACGCCAGCGTCGGCTACATGCTGCACTAGCGATATCACACTCGCCGAGTTCAAGACACTCTGCGGGAAGATGGACGCATCAGTGCCCACTGCGACAAACGCAACGCAGTATCTAGGCGGCACGCCCCCTTTCCGTACCGACCTCTACTCAACCTGCGGCACGCTGATGACGCACAAAGAATATATCAGGCTCATCGACTCCTTTGGTCTGAAATTCACCCCTGAGGCCAAAACACCAATGGTGAAAATGCCATACCTCGACTGGACGCAAGAGCAATTCGCTCAGAGCATCATCGACGACTACAAGGCAGCCGGCATCAGCCCCTCCCGTGTCTTCCCGCAGAGCTTCCTGATCGACGACATTTACTACTGGACCAAACACGAGCCGCAGTTCGGCAAGCAGGCCGTCGCCCTCGACGAGCAGGTCGACACGCCTGAGGGCTACCGTAACTCGACAGCGCAGCTACCCATACTTGCCAAGAATGGTGTTAAGATCGTCGCGCCGGCTTTCTTCGCCCTGGTCAAGCTGGACGCGCAGAATCGCATCATACTGTCCGAGTATAGCATTGCGGCCAAGAAGGCAGGGCTCGATATTATTAGTTGGAGCTTTGAGCGCTCCGGGTTTTTGAATCATGGGGGGGATTACTATTATCAGTATGTGGCACCGGCAATCAATAATGACGGCGATATGTATACGGTGTTGGATGTGCTGGCGAAGCAGGTCGGAATCAGGGCGCTGTTTTCGGATTGGCCAGCGACGGTTACATACTATGCGAATTGCATGGACCTGTGAGATGGTTCGCGGGTGCGGGAGGTTGGCACAGGTTGATACAGCATCTGTTTGCATTTCAGGGTATTCGAATATATCGACTGACTGAATTGATACCGAAGCAGCCGGGGCTGAATATCTTTTTTGGTGCCAGCTAGGTTATACCGGTAAAAAAAGGTGACATTTTAAGGAAAGAAGATTTACAGGTCTTTAATGAAGATGCAAGCCTGTTAGAGAGCAAGATAAAAAGGACAATGGTAAACTCTGTCCTGGCGCCCCTGTTTGGGTTTAGCGGGACTAACCTATCCTAAGCGAAAAGTGCCAAGGCCCGTGATAACCTCTCGTTCTTGCTCCCACCAGCACCTTCCCTACCTACTTCTCTTTCCCCTTTTGCTATTGTTATTCAGCAAACAAACATGTCTTCCTTTATGTCTTCTTTTCTCCGGCCTTGGGCTTTCTACTTCTCTTAACCTTGACCACTCAAGGACGATCCCACTGGCAGCCCTTCACACACTGATTTAGATCACAACCACTTCCTTTCTCTTGCTGACCAGGGCCCTATTAACGTCGCTCCCACTGATATGCCTAACCTCTACGACATACTATTGTCCGATATTAATGAGAAGGTTATATATAACGAGATCTTAACCGCACTTGGGTTAGCCTACCTGTCGGAAACGCCACACCTAATAAGCCCTCTCACCACCGTGGACAGTATTGTGTTTGGCACATATAACTATGTGCTTTTTCCGCTAGTTGTCAGGTTCCCCCGTAAGTCACACTCATATGCTATGCATTTCTTGTATAACAGTGGAAGTCCCTACACTTTCCTCTTACAAGAGGTACGTGGAGTCCCTAAGCACTTTACTTGTAACTACTAATAACGCTTTCTAGGCATGCAATAAGCTATTTAGAACCAACCCGGTTTTAACCAATTTTCTTATTTAGATTAATAGCGGGGACAAAATTGTAGTAAACCCGCCAAACGCTAACTTACATTTTAAGCATGTGAATCTGCTAGGCACCGATTTTTGTACCTTATCCGAATTAATTATCACCGTCAATTATAAGGAAAAAATTGCCATGATGTACTTTCCCTCCAGTCAATAGGAGTGATATCCTCCCCTCTTCAATTTCCAATAAATTGCTAGCATTGATATCCCTAATGTCTTTAAGACAAGCATTAGGTTCTTGCATTCAGCCAGGGGACATGCTCTATATAGCCTTCAACACACCCAACCGATCACTAAACACCAGTTACGCGATAGTATTAGTAACAGTATGTCTACTCACCTTTGTAATTGAACTATTACTAATATGGCCTAGTTCTACATACCAGAATGCCCAAGAGGCAACTGGATATCCTCCACCTCTCGTCTAAGACCTTGTACACAAAATATGGCGTGGATATCCTTGGCCTCCTAGTTAATAACATTGAACTGTGGGATCCAACGCAGAATGAAAAAGCGTCTGGGCGGCGCGGTCTGGAATTAGTGACTATATCATAGCCCAAAGCAAAAAAATTGTCTTGTTCGGAATATATCCCATGCTTCATGTGTAATAAATTGTGACATTGTCGTCCTCAGAATCCCTAGGTGCAATTACCGCCTTTTTTGGCGGCAAAACCCTCCAAAAACGGCGGCAAAGGTCCCAGGACATAGAGTTACTCCGGTAACACCAGACAATGCACCGTCTAATATGGTTGGGAGATCAAGCTCTTCAGGTATAACCTCATAGTTCACAAAGCTGGCGATGGCGTTAAATGCGGCGTTTGCATTGCTGCTGCCATGGCTACTGTTGCTATCGAAGAGGTCCAGAGGTGGGAGACTAAAGTCGCCATTCAAGTCGCTTGTAAGAGAGCCATAGTCGGAGTTAGTTAAGTTGTTTTGGTGTTGTGCTCGATATTGAACCGAAAAATCTGTGACCGTTCCAAAGGCCATGGCCTGATTATCGCCCGAACTTGGCGGAGGAACAAAAAATGGAGCTAGTGGGTTGTTGGGGAGGACTGCAGGCGATTTAAAACAATTGGCTTGGTTAGGGTTATCTTGAGCCTGCTCCTTCGTTGGAAGGTATGATTGCTCGCCATCAAGGGACTGATGGTAAGCTTGAAATAATTTTGTTTGGCAGTTGCGCACGATCTCTGGGAGTTGTTTTTTGATGAGACCTCCAAGTGGCTCAGAAGCTCTTTGAACTGCAAGTTCGACCTCGCTTCGGATGCGGCGTGGAAGCTCACGATTAAGGTAATCCTCGTAGCGGCTGAATTCATCGGATCGGTGGCGCATCCAACTAACATCATCATGGTCGTCATAATCTATGACTAAGTTAGTGCTTTGCAGAACTTGCTGATACGAGCATGAACGTTTACATGGAGATGGGAATGTCGCCTCATCGTCATTGGGGAACAGTGTCCGATACATCTCTTTCCACATCTCTTCTTCTGTCTGAGTATATGTGGATCTCTTCCTGCATCTCAGCTTCTTCTCCTGCTCGTTATCAAACCCCTCTTGAGGCTCGTCATCACGCATATCACAGGTATTTGGAGATCGATAGTGCTCCTTCAGCTCTGCTTCACTTTTGAAGGTCAAACAGCACCTTGCACAATGAATTGGCAGGGCGTGACGTCGGTAAAGATGCTCCCTTATAAGGACGTCAATATCTTTCGTCGCCATTGCGGCAGCATTCTTACTTTACTCGGTGTACCGATGCCCAACCTGGCCCAGCGCAAGTCCTACTTTTCCTATGCCTACCAGGATTCCGTTTGAAATACGGACAAGCGAATCTCAAAGACTGGTTGTCATGAGGGCTAGATGACCCAAGCTTCGGTAGCTTGCTGGGCCGGTTGTTGCGATCGTCTTCTGAAGGCTGTGAATTGCTATCTCGCTCATTGTTTCGCTTTCGCTTTAAATTCGAACTGCGTTCTGAAGATGCACTAGCATTTAAACCGCCGGCACAATGAGATCCGGAAGTGTCGGCGCTGCCGCCCCTAGCTCGGAATGCCGCATTCCATCCAAGTAGCGAATGAAGTTCAATCATGATGTTCTTAATTAACTTTTGCTTAGCAAATCCTAAGATTGGGGGTACAATCATGTCACAGTCATAAGTGTTCGTAGATTCAGAGTACGGAGATTCCATATAAGGTGTCTCGTCATAGGTGCTGCTGTATTCTGTGTTATAGCTGTCGGAGAAGATACGAGGAGACGAAGAAGAGAGCTCAGGGAGCACAATGATGGGTGCTGAGCCTTGCCGCCGCTCATGGTGGTTGACACAGCCAGAAGATGCACCAGAAAGGTTCTCTAGAGGAGAGGGGACTAGGCCTCCCTCGTTCTGAGAAGGGGGCTCCGATAAGTCAATCGCTAGCGTCGCCTTACGAGGCTTGGAGGGGTCGGGGGATTTCACAAGTGGCAAATCCTCTGCACTACTCTCCGATACATTGTCCATGGGATACTCGGGAATTAGTGAAAGCGGTTGGGCGCCCAATACGTCTGGCACGGATGGCGAACTTTTACCTAGAGCAGATTGATCCTTTAGGCAAAGCTGAGATGGGACTGTTGGAGTAGTCGACAGCATAGATTGAATGTCTGACCCACAGTGCTGGAGCGAATGGCCTTCGTTATGCTCAGCATCGGACACCCCAATTCCGCTATCCTGCTTGTAATCGATTCGATTCTTCCTTTGCGCAGAACGGTGAGCTTGTTGGAGATTTTTGAGTCCCTGTTCCATACACTGGGAGGATCTTAGCAATTGTCAACTTGCGGGAAAGACAAGGAGTTTACCTTGGCTTCTACCATGGTCCATTTTTCTCCCAGTCGCGACATCAGGATACTCCACATCTCCCGACGTACATTCATGTACTCGTTGGCAAGGAGCTCAAGTTTTCCACCTTCCCAATCCTCATTGTTACGGCGATCCATTAGCCTCTCATGTCGTTTTCGACAAGCGTTAGCGGTCTTCGAGGGGAAATATTTGGAAGCAATAGGCTGCCAGTTGAGTCCCGAAGCCCGTGCGCTCATCAGAGTCTCGTCATCCTTGGTCGACCATTGTGTACTGGTATGAAGGGCCGTGCTCGTATGGCTAGTCACCGTAGCCATCGGCGGGATGAGGTCGCTTTCAGGGACTTTTCTTGTAGATGCATTTACTAGACTTGAATTTTTTGATTTTATGGGTTTGGAACTCAGAGAGTTCCTGGTCCTTGTGGGACTAGTAACTCTAACGCGTTTAGGCAAAGGCGAGGAAGCACGTTGCTTTAGGTGGAGTTTTAGCATTTTTGGTAATACGCTGTTGGGGGTATAGGCTCTGGAGAATTATACGGAGCTTGCAAATAGTGAACTAAAAATTAGTAATGGGAAGCGAATACAGGCTTGAGGTACGGTAAATGGAGATGTTTCAAACCAGGGCCAACTGAGATAAAATCAGGGAACATTTACGGGGGAAAGAATTGGAAGTTCGAAGCTTATAGCATGCCACCAGTGCTGTTTAGAGACAGGGTGTGTTTCAGAGCCGGCGGTAAGCCATTGGCAGTCGGCGCAGTTGCGCAAAATGCCAGACGCAGAGGAGTAAATCCCAAATATTTAACTACATCCTATCAATTTGGGGCACTATGAACGAAATTACCCAATGATAAATCTTGAAAGTGAGTTGTTGAAGTAGGCTGAGACACCCTCCCGGGTGAGTACTAAGATACTAGCATTAATTAGGTAGGCGGCGTTTATCATCTATGAGTGAGGTATTAAGTTATTGCTTACTGGCTCCTTCAGTTTTGCGCATAAAAGTATATTTAGGACTCCATCACAGCGTAGTTCTGGTAATACTGCGGACCTGAGATCCGGTATGTTATCAGAAGTCTGCCCATTTGCGTTGTACCGACTAAATGAATTGTTCTGATAAGTATACTCAGCTACCAAACGGAATATGGCCTCTGGTTCTTTATGCTCTCTTCCGCTTTTTCTCCTCTTCTTTCACAATTTCATCCAATGTCCACGCTGATGTCATACCTCCTACAATGTGACCCAAATACCACTTCCACCACAGCCCAGAACCAAACGGCACATTGTATTTGTGCAATTTGGGCGCGAGTATGATGCTTGCTTCAAGAATGTGTGTGACCAAGGTTCCTATGGAGAGGAAGGATAATATTCTGTAGCACCACTTCGCCGCGTCGGCATTCGGATCTAGCCCCAAAGTTTCGTAATACGCACTTCCAGGCGCGAACACGCCCCGTACAAATATGCATTCTATCATCAATGCTCCGAAGCCCACAATGGTCCAATTTGTTGCGCCTTGCGGCCATCTGTGCTCCTTAATTGTAATGTCACTTCGCCCGGCCGAACCGCCTATCTCGTCGGCTGCTATAGCATTGATGCGCTCCTGTGCCTCGTCCAGGGACTTGAGAGGTGGGTCAAATGGTATCTCTCGTTTGGAGTTCAGGAGGTAGGTTTCTCGGGTGCCATTAGCGTAGATGACTGTCATGCCATGGGCTGTCAAATTTGTGATGTGGATCGAGTGTGGGTCGAAGACGGAGAAGAGGCGATTAAGGATACGTGTTAGGGAGGCGGTATTAGCCTCGCTGAGAGACTGCAGCTGCTGCGGCGAGGCCATCTCTCTGAAGTTTGAAGTGAATAAGCGATTGACAGTTACATGTATCCAAACCGCTAGAGAGAAAGTTGCACGCTAATTAATGGATACGAGCGGCTCCATCGCGCAAGCGTCCTGATCGGGTCGTGCACGCATTTTCTCACCAAAAACCACTAAACTACGAATTACACCCTCCTGTCAATTCCGGTTGTTAGCGCAGCCACGTCTGCACGGCCTTTTTGTAGGGGAAGTTTTGGTATTTTTGCTGTTTAAGGGAAAGTAAGGCCATGCAGATGTGGCTGCGCTAACAATCGGAATTGACAGGAGGCAGGCTCTGCACCACCCAGCCACGGCACAAACCCCAAAACTTCGTCACCTGACAACACGTTTTATACTATCTACAACTTAGTAATTTTCTTATAAAAAATCAAATATATATTATCAAATGCTGAAATTATAACTTTATATTAAAATTTTTTAATTTTATAATAATAATTTTATAATAATAATTTTATAATAATAAATTGCTAAAAGCACTTTTTTAATTATACTTATTATGTAGCTGTTAAAAAGGATTTAATAACAGGATTTAAACTACTCTATTCTAGATTAGGGGTGGGCCTTCCTTTTAAGAAGCTTTTAGAGTTGGCTCGGCCCCGCTTAGTCCAGTCTAGGCCAATCTAGACTAGGTCGTAATAATAGCTATATTATATATATATTTTTTTTCAGCCAGGCAGGTATCAAGACAAATGACATAAGCTAGCTAATAGGTAGAGACACAGAATTGTACGAGTGATCTGTTTTATTCAAGGTGGCTCTAAGAGCCCTAATATACATAAGGAAAATAACCCTAGTTCGACCTTCGGTGTCCGTAGTCGTTCAGTGTCCGTAGTCGTTCGGTGTCCGACACCTCAGCAGTAAAGCTACCTCCGTGGCCAACACACCCCCTTAGATCTGACGTAGAGCGGCAGAGCTGGATTACCGGATTAGGCAGTTAGGATAGACGAGCTAGTAGTGAGCTTTTACTGTAATTTAATTATCAACTAACTAGATGTCTGATATCGCGGAGCCCTACTACTTTAACGAACTTTTAATAGTTTTACTTTAAGAGAGCTTTAGTTAGTCCATCTACAGCTATCTCGTTTGTTGGTACCCATTGTACGACAAAGTTTCCGTTTTGTACTTCTTAGCAAAGCCAGAATTGATAGATATCTACGTATTAGAGTTTTGTAGATACCGTAGGAGTCTCTTTTATTATAATCCGTACTGACTGCTAATTGTTATAATTGATAATAATGTCCTGTTCCGGATTAAATCTAATAGCTTTAAAGATCCGAACTATATGCTTAACCTCCCTACTAACGTGCGAGAGAGCTAGTAGTTCTGCCTTTATAGTAGACTTAGTAACTGCCTTTTATCTAATTGCCTGCTATGCTATAGGCCCATTAAATAAGCTTATTAAGAAACCCTATAAGCTCTAACGTGTTGGAGCATTATTAGTAAAGCTAGTATTAGAAGCAGCTTTCAGAACCTAGTTTATCTTATATAGCGTAATAGTAGAGAACTCAAGAGCGAGGTATCTGGTATTATAGAGATAGGTAAGTAATCTGTTAATCTCCGCAAGATAAGCTAGTGACGGATTTTATAAGAACTTAGCTAGCTTGCTAACAGAAAAGACAACGTCTAGTTATATAGTAGATGCTGGATATATTGCAGAACCTATACAGCGTTAATATCCTTTTATCTAATTTAGCGTAGCTTCTTCCTTATACAGTGTTAATTTCTGGCCTGATAGTGGTGTAGCTGATGGCTTTAAATATTCTAAATGGTATATTAAGACTAGCTTCTTGAGATACTAATCTAGATAGAGCCAGAGCTTTCCCCTTTACCGATCTTGCATAACACGAGTGTTTAGGAATAACGTGAATTGAGGTATTTGGCGTATCTCAAATTGATCTTGTAGCTGCTTTAGAATATCCTTTATCTGCTGATGACAGCTTAGGTGTCCTACAATTAGGATATTGTTAATGTAAAAGAACACAAAGATAGGTTTAATAGGGTGAATATAGAGATATAGCTTATTTGGTACAGCTTTTAAACCTATGCTTTATAGAGCAGCAAATATTTCTAAAAACCACAATTTAGGAGATTTCTATAGTCCGTACATTGCCTTTCTTAGACGGAGAGAGAATCCAGGCAGTAGGTCTATACTCTTAGGGGGAATAAGGTAGACCTTATTATTAACTAAGACATTAATGAAGGCGTTAACGGTGTTAATCTATATAACATCTAGGTTGAAGCCAGTAATAAAAGCGCATAGTAGACAGAAGGTTTGATAGGCTGCCGTTATAGCTTTAACCTCCTCTTGTGAGACTGCTTAAAGGTCTCTATAGACAACTAAACGAGCATTAAATTTTATAATAAAGCCATCTATATCTTCCTTGTACGTAAAGACCTATATAGTAGGAAGTTGATGGACCTTTTTAATTAGTTATACCTCGTCCTAGATCTATTTTCTGGTTAAGGCCCTTATCTTGGTGTAAGTAGCTGCTTTGAACTCGGTAGCGTACTTATAATTAAGCATCTCTTTCCATAACTTTGGTGGTGGTGGAAAATTGTCTTAATATCTGTATGTCTTTATAGCAGCAGTATAGAAAGCGTGAGCTAATAGTGTCGTATCTAGATTAATAATATTATTATCGTTATTAATTTGAACTGTAAAGGCTTATTGTTATAGATCCTAATTTAGCATATCTTTCTTCTTTACTATAGGCCGCTTTTTACGGCTAGAACGTCTCTTACCCCCTAATAATAAGCCTGCTGTTGTCTAAGGTTTGGAACGAGGTGTAGAATCTATAAACCGTAATTTAGTGACTTTAGAAGATAACTAAGTGGTAGATAGTGTCTATAGTGTAGATACTATAGTAGATGGTAATTACTGAGGCGCTAAAGACGCTGATGGTTTAAATGGTTCTGGAGTTAGCTTTGGGGTAGGTAGCTAATGGAGTTCTTCTGTTAAGATCTAAATGCTTTTTAATATAGGAGTAACGTTAATATTTGCTAAATGCGGCAGTCTTATATCTAGTTCTTTGTTAAAGTTCTCTATTTAGTCCTTGCTGCTATCTTAAAGATTATCTAGTAGGTCCTAAACTTGCTAAAAACAATCCTTTTAAGCCTGTGAGATAATGAGGTGTTCTAGTATTTTGGGAAATTAATATCTCTTTAACTCATTAATTTGTATATTACGAGATTGGATGATGTGGTTAGTGGTTAGTATCTATACCCTATAGATATTTAAAGCTTCTATACCAATAAGATAATCTATTTAGGCTTATGGCTTAAACTTTGCCTTCTTAGGAATGCCGTGTTTAATAAGTATATAGGTTAAAGATCTAGCTATATAAAGTCCTGCTAGCTATGGCTTCTGTTTATATAGTATCTTAAATAGGGTCTTCTAGTTAATGGACTAAATAGGAGTTTAATTAAGTAGGAACACTGCTAGAAGTATAAACTTGGGCTATAGATCTATAGGTAACTTTGCTTTAATAACAGTAGTCCTTGCTTATTTAGAAATAGCTCTTCCTAACCTCTTTGCGGGTCCATTTTAAGCTAGGGTATATAGTGTTAATTACTTAATAACACCTCTATTAAGCTGGATAAGGTTTTTTACCCTAGCGCCTATACCTTACTCCTTATCTATATGCTAAATGCGGATACCTTAAGCATCAAATTTCTTTATAAATGCTATTATTAATTTAAAGAGTAGAAGTAGTGTCTCTTGCTTATGGTTCTTAATAGGAAAAGTATAATAGTACTTTATATAGTTATACTAAAAGTGAGCTATATACGTGTCTCTATTAAACCCGTCTTCTTCTATAATGACATTAAAGTGAACACGTTTAAAAGGGTAGGTTCCCTTTACTAATATTTTACAAGATATCTACTAGGTCATTTTTCCAAGAACATATAGTTTATAGAGTAGTACACTATACAGAGTTCTTCCTCTGTTTATTTTAACTACTTTAACCCTATCTGTAACGGAACCTTGTAGTAGGAACTACGGTGGGTTCTATTAATAGGCTGGGTATATAGGTACGACAAGTCAACAACGTAATAATAACTGGTGGAGTGGTTGCCTAACAGATTAACTCTAATTGTATTCTGAGATTTACTACAAGGAGAGAACTATCTACGGTAGGGACTGAGGTCCTTTAAATACATAACCATACTCCTAAGAAATCCTCTCTTATACGTGAGGTATGTGTTATACGTGTTATATATAGCGTACACTGCGTACTCCTCGTATACTGTGTATAACGTTATATAACTCACTTACTATTCCTTGTTATATAATTCCACCAGATCCATTCTAGACTATACCTGTATTAACTAACTAGCTTCCACCAACTCCTCTCTAAGTAGTTATAACACCGTACTTAAAGCGTCCGTAATACTATCTCCCTCCTCTTTATCTTTGTCCTTAAAGATTCCTAATATCTCCAAGTTGTCTACTAGAGGTGTAATGTCCGTTTAATTAGTCTAGTTAATATTTGTACTTATTATAGCTAAAGCTCCTTCTTCCTTATAAGTGCAGTGCCGTGCTCGCACCGTGGCTGCCATACTGTTGCTTAGTGAGATAATACCGTCTCCATGTTCTTATTGCGCAAAGGTGGGGTTAGTGTGTGTTGCGCTAGTAAGTCCTTTGTCTTAACAACCCTTGTTTTACTTAGAGTGTACTAAAGCAAATATTTAATCGTTCTGTGATGTTCGCTCTATTTTTAACGCTAAGTATACGCGTCTAATAACTCTTAATAGTCTTTAAGTTCCCTAAGTAACTTATTATAGGGTCTCGTGTTTAATCTACCGCTATAAAACTTAACGGTAAGCTCTTAAGCGCCTTGGATAAGCTTTATTGTTCGCAGAAAGCGGAGCAGGAGGCTATAGCTGCTTAATAGCGTGCCCTTAAAGCCTGTCTATTTACTTCTACCTATCTTCTTCGTCTTAAACGTGTCCGTAAGAAGGTCCGTTCTAAGGAGTAGAAACTGGTTTAATAGGGTTTGTCTAAGCTAGGTAATAAAAGGATTAACTTTCCTTCTACAAAGGAAACAACTCCGAGTAGCTTAGCAATTGCTCCTCTTAGGTCCCCCTTAGGCAATTTGTTTTTTGGCAATTCCTCTCTATTAATATTACCTAACCTGCTTTTTTCTAATACTCCTATACCTTTCCCATAGCGTTCCTTAGGTTGCTTAGTGGTTCCTAGGTAGTCTTATTATAGCCTATCTACTTTACTTTATACTATATTTTGTTATCTATATCCTCGTAACTAATAATCTTTAAAACTTACTATTTGTCTTTCTCTTATCCTCTATACGTGTCTGCCTTATAGACTGGTGGCTTAATATTTCCGTGTGCTAGTTCTAGCATTGCGACATGCTGTATAGGGTAGATTTTTATTTTGGCTGGTAGGTTTAACTTATACGTAACTAATAAAATTTTTTACTTAACTTTAAAAGGTCCTAGTCTAACGTAGTCTAACTTCTTACTTAGTTGTCAACTCTTGAAGTTTTTATATAGTAGCCATACTTTATCCCCCTCCTTAAGATCTGGTCCCTTAGATCTCTTAGCATTATAGTACCTTTTTATTTGTTCTTGTACTAGTTTAGCTGTTTCTTTAAGGTCTATATAAAGATTCATTAACGTCTCTATTCTTTACTTGGCTGTGCTACTTGTCTTTTTTACTTAATATGGTGATAACAATATTCTTAGCTCGTATCCGTAATTTGCCTTAAATGGTAATATCCCCATTTCTTTTTATGGTATTGTATTGTATGCAAACTGTGTAACTGGTAATAACAATACCTAATTATTCTATGCGTAATTGATATAATGCCTTAGATACTACTCTAGTGTCTAGTTTAGTCTTTCCGTTTATCCGTCCGTCTGCAGATAATATACTGTAGACGTTGCTGCGCGAACCCCTTGTTCTGCTAGAAACACTTCCTAAAATACTGCTATAAATCTTAGATCTCTATCTGATATAATCTTATCTAGTGCTCTATGTCTTATAAATACTTCCTTTATATAGATTCTAGCGATATCTTCTACTGATATCTCTTCAGTGCATACTATAAAGTATCCCTACTTTGTTAGCTTATCCACTATTACTAAGATCGCGTTATAATCTTGTCCTGTAATAGGATCTCTTAACTTTGGTAACTTAATAATAAAGTCCTATAATATAACCTCCTATGGTCTTCCTAGTGTCTTAACAGGTTGTAGCCCTCCGTACGGCTTATGCCTTATTAGTTTGTTCCTTTAGCAATCTGGATATTCCTTTATAACTTATCTTGCTAGTCCCTAGATTTCTTAAATAATATATTCCTTTTAAAGTCTTAACATTAAGCCTATAGCTCCGTTGTGTCCTTATATTATTCCCTTATGGAATTCCTTAATAAATTCTTCTGTAATAGACTTAGGTATATACGTTGCTTCTCTGTTTTTGTATTGCTCTAAGTCTAGATCCTCTACCTATACTTCTTAGATCTTCTGTGTCTAATTACTCTCTGGTAATTTATAGATCTAACTTTCCTTAGTTGCTGCGATCTTTGGATAATTATACCTAATTAATCCGTCTTGATCCCTTTGTAATAAAGCTCCCGATAGCTTTTTATTACTTTATAGTTTAGCCTTCCTACTTAGAGCATCTGCTTGTGCATTGTCTGTACCCTTAGTATACTGAATTTCGAAATAGTATTCTGTAAGCATTTCCGCCTATCTAACCTATCTTTGGTTAAGTTTTTTTGTTATTAGGAATCCTGTAAGGTTCTTATAGTCTATTTTAACCATAAATGGTTTTTCTGTGCCTTATAAAAACGCTTTCTATTTCTTAAGTGCTGTAACTATACCTAACAACTCCTTGTTGTAGATGTTATAGTTTAACTCTGGTAGTGTTATCTTTCGACTATAGTATGCTACTGGGTGCCATCTATTTTAATATTTCTATAGGAAGCACGCCCCTAGTGTAAAGTCTAATGTATCCGTCTCTATAACCGTCTCTAGCCCTGGTTAATAGATCTTAAGAACTGGCTCCTAGGTAAACAACTCTTTAACTCTCTTAAATAGTTCTTATTGTTCCTTCCCCTATGCCTATGGTTCTTCTTTTTTCGTTAACCGCGTAAATGGCTTAATATCCTATAACTACTACGCTATAAACCTTCTGCAGTAATTATAAAACCCTAGGAACGATTTTAACTATATTACGTTCTCTGGTTCTTGCCAATTTACTATAGCCTTAATCTTTTTTGGATCTATGCTAAGTTGGCCTAGTTTAATAATAAATCTAACGAAATCGGTTTTCTTAGTAAAGAACTCGCATTTCTTAATTGCTACTGGTATCTTTTCTTCTTATAGTCTCTTTAAGACCCATTTAATGTGTTCTTTATGTTCTTCCTTACTTTCTAAGTAGATAATAATGTCGTTGAGGTATACTATAACAAATTTATCTAGGTGTTCTCCTAATACACTATTAATTCGCTTCTAGAACGTTACTAGTACATTTATAAGCCTAAATTGTATAACTAATAGCTTATATAGTCCTTCCTTTGACCTAAAGGCTGTCTTTTATTTGTCGCCTTTTTTGATTCTGATCTGGTGGTACGCCCATCTTAAATCTATCTTTGTAAAGATCTTTACGTTACCTATCCTGTCTTAGATTTCGCTAATTAAGGGTAAAGGATATCTATCCTTCCTAGTGATGCTGTTTAACTATCTATAGTCTATACATATCCTAAGTTTTCCGTTTTTCTTTGGGATGAACAGTACTGGATATCCTGCTGATAACTGCAATAGTCTAATATATCCCTTTTATAAGTTCTCCTGGATAAACTCCTTAAGCGCTACTAACTCTATTTTAGTAAGCTTATAGATTGGAAAGAACTTTAGACTTGTTCCCTCTTTTAATTCTATCTTATAGTCCTAAGCTATATGCTCTAACAGCTTCTCACTTTCTGGTGACTATAACTTTTTTCCATACTTATGGTATCTTTTTGGTACATAACTTAAGCCTCGCTCAGTCTCTTTATATGTCGCTCCGACTTAGTACTATACCAACTTGGTTTACTGTCGCACTTTGCGTTGTTATATATTCTTAATATCGACCTAACCTATAACCTAATTGATCTTTAGATTGTACTTCTATAATTAAGGCATTCCTAGTATCGCCTCGTCCTGTCCTAATAGTAGGATATCGAAAGACATTCTAACTAGTCTCCCTTTAATAGTTATCTAAATAGGTCCTGTTTTGAGATTAATAATGCCTCCTCTATAGGCTATCTAGTCTCCTAAAATTATTATAAGTGGATATAGGTGTTCCTTCTGTCTGTATGGTAACCCTATCCTTTCCACTGCCTTTGGTAATATGTGGTTCTTTATTGCTTTACTATCTACTAACGCTTTGAACTGCTAATCTTGCCACTTAGCTCTTAAGTTTAGGTATTATCCTTAAATTCCTTTAAGGGTCTAAGGCTCTAATACTAGTTCCCTCTGGTCCTATACACCTCCCTTTTTCCTAACTATTGGCTGCTAGATCCTGCCTATACTTAATCCAACTTTAGCTAATACTTAGTTTGTTTCTTTTCCTCTATGTGCTATAGATAAGTATTCTCTAGGCACTTCTACCACTGTTATCCGTTTAGGTATTCTTCCGTAAGGAATCTTCCTGGTTAAAGTATTAAGTCTCCTTAACTTTGTACTTCTACTGGGTGCCAACTATATATATACTTAGCATTCCTAAACCGCTTTTCCTCTAGTGCCTAATATATCCTTACTAGGTACTTCTGGTTCTTATCTTTAGGTGCTCTATGTATATTATATATATTATCCACACAAGCTATCCACAATAGTGTATAATGCGCTATATATTTTAGGTTAACTCTTAGTTTATCTTTATTTTTAAGTTTAAACCTATACCTGGTTAACCTGACCACTAGTATCTCTGCTATAGGTACTAAGACTTGCCGCTTACTTCTCTAGTCCCTGGATCCCTCTTCTAGGTTCCTTAACATCATAATTAATGCTCCTTTAATGTGACTTATGCGTTTTTCCGTAATAGGTTGGTCTTGGACAACTTTTTTGTCTAGCTATATATAAAAGTCTTCCTATTCGTTGTTGTGTCGTTGCCTATACCACTTTCCGTACAACTGGTTTAGTGTGTATGGTCTATCTATTAGAAAATACCTTGTTATTGCTGCATTGTAATATCCTTTGGTATGCCTTTCTTTAAATCTAGTTAGAATATCTAGATTCTCTTCTTGTTCTAGTTTATCTAACCACTTTGCCCTAGGTGTCCCTACACTTGGCCTATTAGTAATTCTTTATATAGGTGCTCTATCCCTTATATAACCTGGCATAGCTAATCTCTTATCTAGCTTTTACTCTTACTATGCAATGATTCTTGTCCTAAACTTATTTATAGTTTCTTATTTTCTGCGTCTTGTAGCTAGATCCTTGTAGTTGTCTTACTTTTTAATCCTGGTATTGACTTTTTAATCTTTAGGCTAAATACTATGTTTACCTAGAATTACTAATGTTCTTATTTGTTCCCTAAACTTGTAGTTCTTAAACTTGCGTCCTATACTTATTTGTTTGTCACTGAACTGAGTTACTGCCCTTTCCTATTAGTTTTCGTCTGTTGTGGGTTCTTGGGTGTGTTTTATCTTACTTTAAGAATCTTAAGCTTTTTTTATCTCTTCTTAAGAATCTTAAGCCTGTGGCCTTTTGCCTTTACTAAGTAATAAGCTAGCACTAGCAGTTATCTACTTACTTAATTTCTTCTAAACATTACTCCTATTGTCTTATAAAGCGATGGAAATCGTATCTAATAGTATCGCTATGCCCGTTACTAAACCTTGTTTGGTAATGGTCTCAGTCTCTACTTCTATTACGTTATTAAGGTTTAAGTGCTCCTAGTTAGCCTCCTTTTTATCCTTATTACTGTTAATTAATAAGTACTCCGACTCTATTGTTATTACTGCTAATCTTTATCTGTATGTTGCTGTAATATCTTGATCTAGCTTATAAAGTTGATTTTATTCTTTATCTAACTCTCTGGTTCCTTGGAGTCCTTTTAACTTAGGCTCTTATAGCCAATAGCTTGCGCTATACTTAGCGTCTTTATAAATTCGGCATGCGTTATTATAATAATATGTAAAACTGTTAACTAAACACTCTTTTATTCCTTGCAGTGCACCATCGTCCCTCTGTATGTACGCGCCGTCTGCTGGTCTGGTTTCCTTTACCACGTGGTTACTCTGACCACCTCTATAGTTTCTGGCAAAATGACCCTGTTTTCCGTAATTTATGCAAGCTCTATCTTTGAACTATCTTTCTTGCTATAGAGTCCGCCTAAATGTCTTCTGCTGCTGAGATCCCTGGTTTGGCCTCTGCTCTTTAGTCCTTTAATTACTTGATCCTTGACCTCTAGGTTTCTATAGTTTCTTTTTCTATCTTTAGGTTTCTTTAGTACCGCTTAGGTCCATTAGCTCTACGCCATTCTATAGTTTTTAACTCTATGTCTGTCATTGCGTACTTTGCGCCTTATACAACTATAGAACTCTGTCTTGCCCTCTCTTAGCTTGTTCCCTTTAATAGATTCTGTTATTAATCTTTATTAACTAATCTATTAACTCTCTTAGAGTATCCGCATCTTCTATTAGGATAATTGCGTCCTGGACTTTAGCCTTAAGTCCCTATTTATACTATACTATAAGCGCCCTATCGTTCCACTTAACCTGCGTAGCTAGTGTTTAAAACTGTGTTGTATACTTAATTATTAAAGTGCGTTATACTAAGTTCTAAAGCTTTTATTCCGCTATAGTTGTGGCCTCTAGGTCTCTAAATATCTGCGTTAGTTGCTTTACGAACCTATTCCAACTAGTAAATATATACCGTACATCCTAGTTAGTAGTTGTTATGCCATTAGCCTATATTTCCGTAAGATACAGCTTAAACTACTTAAGTGCCCTCCCCGTTAGGAACAATCCTGCATAGGCTACTTAATCCAACAATATTACTAACTTCGCTCCTTCTTATACTACCTTAAAGTGTATCTGCGTAAGAAATCCTTTAAGCTTTAACTTTTCTCCTAAGAATCGTTTAATTAAAGGTAACTTGATCTTTGCTGCTCTAATTCTATTAATATGTTCTTTAAGTATCCTATTATTGTCTTATAAGTGATTAACTATTTCCTATAACTAACCTTGCGTAACCACTTAAGAATCCCTATTATCTATACTAGTATTACCTGGCCCTGAGGTTGTGGCTCCCGTTAATGCCGTCGTAACTAGTGCTGCTCTTGGTGGCATATTATTTAACTTTATTCTAATACCGTAACCTTAGTAGTGAATGTGTAACAGAACCTTATAGTAGGAACTACAGTGGGTTCTATTAATAGGCTGGGTATATAGGTACAATAAGTTAACAACGTAATAATAACTAGTGGAGTGGTTGCCCAACAGATTAACTCCAATTGTATTCTAAGATTCACTATAAGGAGAGAACTATCTATGGTAGGGACTAAGGTCCTTTAAATACACAACCATACTCCTAAGAAATCCTCTCTTATACGTGAGGTACGTGTTATACGTGTTATACATAGCGTACACTACGTACTCCTTGTATACTGCGTATAACGTTATATAACTCGCTTACCATTCCTCGTCACATGGTTCCACCGGATCTATTCTAGACCGTGCCTGTATTAACCAACTAGCTTCCGCCAACTTCTCTCTAAGTAGTCGTAACACCGTACTTAAAGCGTCCGTAATACTATCTACCGCAGTCGGCAGATAATCCACTAACTCTATATTATAGTGTAGTAAGCGTTAATGCCATACTTTGTTATATACTGAGGTCTTAAAGAATCTAGTAGAGGTAGCGTAGGCGGTAGAAGTAGGTAGTAAGTAGGTAATGGCATTAATAAGGTAGAGACCTCTATATTCTATAAGGTTGGCAAATAGGCCTCCATTATTATTATAGCGCAGATAATTTATAGACTGGTTAATAATTACTTTAACCCTATAGAGCTTTGCTGCGGATATCAGATTGGTATAAAAATATAGAGCGTATGCTACGTTCCTTAATATCAGATACTAAGTTAGGCGTTATTTACCCACCTTAATTGCTAAGTTAATATCACTATATCTATGGATTTCTGCCCTAGAATCTCCAGCTGTTACTTTAGATATGCTTGGCTTAAAGTTAAGGAAGTATCTAATATTGTTATAGAAGTGGGTGTCTGCCATAGTGTTATACCCCTAGGCGTTGATTAAAGACAGATCCAGATAATCCTACAATAATGTTAATAATGTTAATAATAAAAAGAATATTGTTATAGTAGCCGCTATAGCTTAGGGCCTGTCTAGATCCTTAATCTTTTCAACTATAGACAAAGCTAATATAGATATCCTTAACCTAGGACCTTCCTTCTCAATTTGCTTAAGCCTTTTTTTATAATACTGCTTGTTTGTTAGGACCTTAAGCCATTCCTAGCAATTCCTTAAATAACTGTTATTTGGTATAAAGTTCGGACCTTAAAGAGACTAAAACAGTTACTTACAATTCTTTAACTTATAGGGTAAACTATAAGCAAAGCACTTTATCTTAGGTAATTAAGGAGGTGCTAAAGTGGTAGACATTATAGGATCTGCAGATGGCTGCCCTAAGAATATAGTATAAGCGTTACGTCCCGTATTTAGATGCTTATAGAGGAGGTTAAATTCCTTAATTATTATTACTATTTCGAGCTTCTCTGACCTCTTAGCTACCTTTTAAATAAAGGCATAATATAGAGCTAGATAGATCTCCTTATAGTCCTAGACAAAAGCTTATATAATACTGTTTTCTATTGCCTCTATTAACCCTTCCTCCAGCTCTTTGCCGTTCTGTATAATAGTAATATAAAGCTAAAGCCAGGATTCCAGAGTCTGGTATTTAGGCCCTTGTTTTTGTTTTTTAAGATTATCTAATACTATTTGCTGCAACGTAGCTTGTGACGGCTTTACTACCTTTTTTAGCTGCCTTAAAATTGAATATAGTGTAGTGAGGTTTTTAAGATATCCTAAGAAGTTGGTGCCTATGGTAGCATGTAATAGTGCTATAAAGGTATAGAGCTTCTCTTCCCGTTTTATGTAGTCCTGTTGTTGGAGCTTATAGAGTTTAAAGAGCATTCTCTATGTCTCTAGAGATTGCGGAGTTTGTTGTCCTTGTTGACTTAATAACCCAGGTGTAGCTGTTCTAGTAGATGCTGGAGTTACTGCTAAAGTTATAGAAGCTGCTGCTGCTGTTGCAGAAGCTGCTGCTAGTGCTATAGGAGCTGCTGCTGGTGCTGTAGAAGCTGCAGGAGCTGTTATAGGTGCTATAGAAGCTGCTGCTATTAAAGGTATAGCTAGCTTAGTATTTTCTTTAATTTTGTTCTCCGTTTTATCTAGGTTAATATAGTCCCAGATCTTCGCAAAACTTGCTTCTTGGCGGATAAATTAAAACTATATAGGCTAGTCTTTCTGGGTTAGTAAAAGAGGGTTTATAGAGTCCTTAGTTGCCATATTGGCTTTTGTTTTAAGGTTGCGTAAAGATTATCTCATAAATCAGACGCTCCGCAGAAGATTTGTTTCGTGACACGGGATAACATATAGACCCTCTAAAACGCCTGCAAACTCCTGAGCCAATTAGAATAGCGCCCTAACTCCTGCCAACTCCTGCTAACTCCTGGACCAATTAGAATAGTGCACTAATTCCAGCCCCCTGCGTACCCCTGTCACCTAATAAAATCTTTAGCGGAGCGTCTGAGAGCTTATGGGCGTCGCTTTGGTGAGATTTAAATGTTTTGAATTGCGCATTTTGACTTTAACTGGCTCTATAAAGGCCCCACCAACAGTTATTAATGCTTTGTTCGATGTATTTTAATCTTAAGGTAATAGTCTTTAATTCTATATATATAAAAGCTAATTATAACGCAGTTAAAGGTATAAGATATATTATGCAAAACCTTAACCATATTTTGGAATTGAATGTTTACAACACTTGTGAACTGTTCCTCCTACTACTATCTATACCACAACCATATCACGTTTACTTTTGTTGTCGGCCAAGTTCTATAACCTCCTTTGAACTCCTACGAACTTCTGCAAACTCCTAGGCTAATTAGATCGCTTATATATAGGACCCTAGGGCGTGTCTGGCGTTACTCCTCTATACATACTACCTGTTACCAATTAGAGCATAGCCAATTTGTATTCTTTTTAACTCCTATAAACTCCCGCGAACTCCTGCGAACTCCTGCAAACTCCTAGGCTAATTAGATGCCTAAACAAAATCGCGATTGTAGGAAGAAATGGTACAAGGGTTAGCGGAAGACAAGGGCGGGCAGGGTAGAGATTTGTCTACGTCCAATACTATAACTAGGTCGTATTATAGCAATCAGCTCAATGGACCTAGAAAAATTGCCATCTATTATTAAGGAAGCTTGGCGTAAGGAAAATATTCTGTTATAGATGGCCGTTCTAAAAGCATGTCTTAAGTAAATACTCCGGCATATAAACCTAGGAGGCCGCCCTTAAACCCCTTATTTTAAATAGATACGCACCTTAAGACGTCTAATATTTGGTTTTGGCGATACACTTCTTATTATACGCACGGGTTTTGGAAAGAGTCTTATTTTTTATACTTTTTCAATTTTAACGGGTAAGATTACTATCTAGATAGTCCTACTAAGCAAGCTCGGCGATGAACAGTTAAATAATATCTAGAAGCTTAATAGTTCTAATCTGTGTCTTATTACTGCCAAGAGTAGGAGCCTAGACAAGGCCCTAATTGAAAAAGTAAAGGATGGTATATATATACACGTACTTCTTGGTCCTAAGTAGGCCTTGTTAAAGCCTTTCCAGGATGCGTTAAAGAGCCCAGAACTACAGGCTAGGATTAGACTTATTGCAATTAATAAGTGTTATCTGGTAAAGCAATGGGAATCGTTCCAACCAACGTTTATAATATTGGGCGAGCTACGGACAATACTTCGTTAGGATATGGTTTGGTTTGGTTATTCTACTATACTTAATAAAGAGGCAGAACAACTAGTTCTTAGCAACGCCAGTTTTCGCTTTATAGGTAACCGCATATACCAGACTAAGGTTATTAGGACTTCTATAGATCGCCCCAATATCTCAATCTACGTACTGCCGCTTAGTAAAGGTAAGATGGATTTATAGGACGCACTATACTTCCTATTAGACGCGTGTATAGATTTAGATACCGCAGTCCCAGAGCAAATACCAAAGACGATTATCTTTATAGACGGTCGTCGGTCCGTCTAGGAAGCAGCGGCATACTTCCAAAGAGCACTCCTTGTAAAAACTTTAACCTTTGCACCTAACAAACAGTATACTACTAATGCCGATGGTAAAGCTTGTTGCGTTACCAATATGGTCCAGGTATATACTGTATATATTTAAGAGTATAATCGTACTACTTAATATAAAGAGTTTAAGAAATCCTTATCGTCTATAAGAATTATAGTGGCAACAACCTCTCTTAGTATGGGTATTAATGTCCCGGATGTTAAACAGGTAGCGCTTTAGAAGTTTTTAATTACAAAGAGTCTTACAGATTATTGGCAGCGTCTTAGTCGCGGTAGACGGGGCTACAGTCGGACTAGCAAAGGTTATATATTTTTGCCGTATTAGGCCTTTAACACAGAAGGTGTTAATAGACCAGAAATTAAACAGCTATAGTTACAACTAGACGCACCTCAGAAGACCACTTATAGGCTATATTAGAATTAACTACTAGCTAATTAAGTAATAGCGCGTAGTTAACTAGCCAACGGCTATATGCCTAGTGACGTAAGTGACACGGAAAGTATTTCCTTTTAGATATTAGCTTTAAGCCAGGCTCCTGCTCCTATTAATAAAGCTATAACGACTAGATTTTAGAGCAAGGCAGAGATATCTTATCGCGCTAGGCTATTAGCTATATGGATGGAAATAATTAACGGTATATACTATTAAAAGGCCTTTCTAACTTACCTTAGTAAGGATTAGTTACTACTATAAGTTCAGGTTACCCGCGTACTACTAGATTAATGTTATAGTTATTATAATCCGGTACTGCTTCTAACTCTTACTTAGGCTCCGGATATCCTATAACCAATTACTCAGCCAAGAAATGGTACGCGAGCTTACCTTACCCTAACTCTTATTAATAAATGGGCAACTACGCGGGCAGAAGCATTATATAGCAGTATATATAGGCGCATCCCTATGCCGCTATCTGCGTATATAGATATAATATGCCGCTAGCAGCTTGCGTATACGTATAAACTAGGACTAGACTTTTAGGATATACTAACCTTTAATTATCTCTATGCTAAAGCTCCTCTACTTTAGATATAGCCTTATAGAGAGAAATCTAGGCAACTATTAGTAGAGCAACTTCAGTACTTTATTAGGGAGGTTAACAATTTATATACTAAGATAAAGGATACAAGACATGCAAGAAAGCAACAACAGCAGCTATAGGAGCTATAGGGCTAGCATAGTTAGGAATCTCGTACTAGTGCATCTAATTACGCCGCAACTATTTGCAAAAGGGACAACACTCTTGCCACACAGGTTATAAGACAAGAGGTGTTAAGGGCTGCATAGTTACATGCAATTAAGACGGCCAGAGCAAATAAGCGTACGTTATCAGATATAGTGAGAGTTGGTACACCGCCATTAACCTCACGACTAGAAGAATGGGTTAACGGAGTTATTAGTATGCTAGTATTGCTATTACTAACCGTACCTATCCCACCTAATGGTGTACCAGAAGGTATTTAGCGTGCTATAAGATAGCTTAAACAAGCTTATACTTTAGGAGTAAACGTTGCTAGGCATAGCCTTAATAGCAGCTAGTTAAATATCCAGCAGCCAGTTATTAATGTATTAGATATACAGAAAAGCGCTACTCCTAGTTAAAAAAGATAAAGGCAGAGGCGTAAAAATATAGAGCCAATAACCCTATTAATACGTCAGTTGCCGTTAGTAGAGAGAGATTTAAATGCTAATAAAATACTAACCTTTACACCTATTTTAAAGAGAGGGCGTGTAAGGCAAGCAACTCTAAAGGGTTTAGAGAACTTTTGTATTAATATATAGAATATATTTAATTAGTCTAAGAGTTTATAGGAGTTTATAGGAGATAGTACATTGTTTTTATTAGCCTAGGAGTTTACAGGAGTTTATAGGAGATAGTACATTGTTTAATTAGCCCAGGAGTTTATAGTAGTTTAAAGTAAATATAAATTAAAATTCTAATTTTGTTTAATAATATCTTTAACCACTTTAAAATTATTCTTTGCACTTATACCTATTAACCGTCTCCCATCAAAGCTTTTAATAAAAAGCTTTTAAAATGTCTCCTTTTGCTCTTTGGGTGCGTGCGCACCCCCCAAACGTCCTCCTTAATAAGGAGAGAATACTGCGGGCTATGGCCCTCCTTTGTTATTACTAGCTTCAGTCTGGCAGAATCTGGGTTAAAATGTGGTTAGTATTAGAACTTTAACCATTAACTATAAGATATAACTAACTGGTTTTAATAGGCGCCCTTACCCTCACCGCCGCCCTCCCCTCCCAACAGTAGCAGTAGCAGTAGCAATAGCAGCAGTAGTAGTAACAGCAATAGCAACAGCAGCACCGCCGCCGCCGCCCGCCGCCGCCGCCGCTAACGACGATAACGACGACGATAAGGATGAATGGTTTAGCGGTAGGGAGTTAGGAGAGAAGCCGTAAGTATTAATAACTATATAGTATGTACTTAGCTTAAATATATTTATAGACTACTACTACTATCACCATTACTAGCCCCAGCTCCCGCTCCTGCTCCTACTCCCGCCCTGGCCCTTACTCCCGCCCCGGCCCTCCCCCTGTTGCCAGCCCTCCCACTGCCGGCCCTTACTGCTGCTGGGTTTGCCCTCGCCTAGCGCGCCAACCCCATCTGCCTGCCGTGGGCTTGGGCCCCCTACGGCAAGGCAACTACCGCGTACGCCCCTACCACCCAAGGCAAATGGTGGTTGCAGTTAGCGGCGGGGTTGGCGGCTATGGGGCCGAATAAGCAGAGAGACTAGGGCCATATTAGCCGGATAATAGAGACAGAGTTAGGGGTAGAGTTAGTAGGTGGTAAGCAATGCACTACCTACTAAGCCTCGGGTGAGGAGTGTTAGGTGTACTCTAAAAAGGGTATATAGTAGGTAAGTAGGCCTAGGGACACCTGCGCTCGCTACCAAGTGGTGGCCCATTTTGGCGGGTGCAGCCTCTTAAAGCGGAAGCGTAAGAACCCTAAGGATCCCTCGCCCCTACCTCCTGGGCTAAGGTCTTTAGCAGCATACAAGCCGTCTAGTAGTCCACCACCAGGTCCTAGCGGCAGTGGTATTACGGTGTAAGGGGGAGGGGGGGGAGGGGGGGTTAGCATTACTTTCTGGCACTCTGGTAAGCTAAAGTGGCAGCTTTTATAGCATGTTCTTTGTAAGTAAGCTTTAATCCGGCTACATTAATCTAAGGGGTAAAACCCAGATAACAATACTGTCCGGTACAGGTTAAACCGTAAGGCATCCTTTGCAGGCAAGCTTTAATCCAGCTATATTAATCCAAGGGGTAATCCTAGACGACGGCACTGTCTGGTATAAGCCCAACTACAAGGCGTTATGGAAGCCCTGGAGTTATCCAGTGGGTAGTATAGGTAGATAGTAGTTAAATATAGTTGCCAGGTTCTGTTGTTGCCTTATATATAAAAGTTTGTATAAAAGTTCATGTAAAAGGTCGTGTAAAAGGTTGTATAAAAGGTTATATAAAAGGTTGTGCATAGGTTTGTGCATAAGTTCGTATAGATTAGTTAGCCTAGTTAAACAGAAATATAGGCATCTAATTAGCCTAGGAGTTTGCAGGAGTTCGCAGGAGTTTAAGGACTAGGTAAATTTAACCTAAGGGAGTTATTACAGGTATGCTGGTTTAGAGCATTAATAAATATAGGCATTTAATTAGTCTAGGAGTTTATAGGAGTTTATAGGAGTTTATAGGAGTCTAGGGATTAGTCAGCTACTCTAATTCCTATAAAATCGATTATGTTAATTGTTATAAGGTTAATTGTTGGATTAATAACCCTATCTAACCCCTCCCTAACCTGGTCAGTATAATCTTCTATATTGGCAAATCTATTAAGATTATCTGGGGTATTAGAAGGGTATAACCCCCTAAGCGTACCTAATTATTGGATATGCTGCTAGTTAAACTAATTAACTTTATCCGCTAGCACCTTAATGCCTTCTTATAAGATATTATAAGAATTAAAAAACTTCCTACCAGCCAATTGTTTAGTACTCCGCGGTTTAGCCAGATCTGAAGTAAAGAGGGTATAAGCAAGTAAAAATATATCTAGTAGTACAGCAGTAGTAGTATAAGTCCCAAGTATGTGCTCGCTAAACATAGCCTCTACTCTTTTACGTAACGCTCTAACCTAAGTATTAGATAGACATACTTGGTTAAATATAATATTTATATTATGGGTTAAGTTCTTGTAACACTTTATCTCAATCTTATAGCTACCGTTAAGATGCTCAAGCCCGAGGTTAATTACTTTGTGTGTAGTAACCCTACTAGGCCAGTTAATAAGCCTAGAGGATAGTATTGCATGCTATAATTTAGGAGTGTTTACTAAGGAGAGATTCCATTAATAGAATAACATCTTGCGGCTATAGTTAAGCTGGGACGCGCCAAAAAAGTAGACAATAAGAGGGTTAATAAAGTGCCTTAGCATACCTATATTAGCATATTTAACAGCATGCCGAATAGTTAGAAATAGCTTAACCTCCTAAAGCATACAACATATTGTCTGGAATTTAATATCGTTATGCGGTTGCTTATTAGAGCTATTGCCATTCCACGCATTTAATGTAAAGGCGGCTAGATAGACGTCTTTAATAAGTTCTAAAAATTAATCTGGTGTAAGAGAACTAATAGCGTTGGTAACGTGGTCTATTCGCTTAAAGAAGTCTCTACTAGAGGTAATAAGGTAGCCCTTACGTCATATTACTGCATAGAATAATGCAACTACACGTGCCGTGAAGCCCTACGCAACAATTGGTTCTATTAGGTGATATTTAGCGTTCTCCCAACTACACTAACTGCGACCCTATATAGTAGTATTAGCTTGTAAGCAATAATAAGCCTCCTCTTTAGAAACAATAGGTGCCCAATACGTATGGATAATAGTATTTAGTAAGTTCATCTAGATATAGAACTATGTAGGTATACCAAGAAGCTAATCCCGTTAGTTATATAGTCGGCAAGCCTAGGTTTACTTGTTTTTAACAGCCCTAATATAGATTGCCGTAAGTTGGTCTCTATAGACAAGCCAGAGTTAATTACAAAAGTCGTTACAGACAGCTCTAGCTTTAGTAGGATCTTTTGGTATATATAGACCAAGCTGGTCTAGAAATATACTTTTATGGACGCTATATATACCTTTAATAGTACCCTCGTCCTTAAATATAGCGCTAAATTGCTAGAACATAGTCTTATTTATAGGAAGGCAATGCATACTCAGCATTTTAGGATAGCGATCACTATCTCTAAATACAGTATTAACGCCATCTGTATAAATTCTCTTAAGTGCATCTAATATAAGGCTTTATGTAATATTTACCCCAATCCCGTTGTCTTCACCAGATATACCAGGGGCATTTAGTATATCTTTAAGCCTAAGTGGTATTGTTGGATTATATATACCTTAACATAAACCCAAAGGTGGTAGCTTAGGGCAAAGAATAATAGCCGCCGTTATTATTGCCCGTATTATAGCTATATGGCCCACAACCTCGTCACGTTTTTTGTCCTTAAAATTAACGTTATTATAGATAATTACTACCTGCTCACTAAACACTTAACGCTAGAGCTGTCTTTAAGGAAGTTAGCTAATTAGCCTAGGAGTTTATAGGAGTTTATAGGAGTTAGGTATAGTACCTCTACCTCCTTAGCAACTTTAACTATTAATTAACTAGCCTAATAATAACCATAATATATTCCAAGCCCTAATAGAGTCTTAATTACTTGCCGCTTTACACTAGAGCCTATTAAATAGACATCTAGTATTGAAGAGAGGAAGCTAGATCGCTTTTTAACCCGAGAATGACATACTATACTAGTAATAGCAAACAATCGCCTAGATAATGTATCAGACTAAAGTGTAGCGTTATAACTAGCTTAGTGGGCGCGCTGATTGCTTATAAGCTTTAAAAGAATAGCATGCCATATTGGAGCAACCTTTTAGATAATTTTAAAGGCTAGCTCAAAGTCTAGTATCTTTAGGTCTGTAGTATAATTAAATTAACCAAAGTAGGGCTGATGGATAAGATTATTAAGCTCTACAGCAAAAGAATCTACTAGAAAAGGACGCTGGCAGATATCCCTTATGCGTGGATTGTCCATAGCACGCATTAGTATACGCTGTCGCTGTTATGGTTAGGCATATTGGAGGTGCTAAATTATAACCGCTTTACCCTTTTCTGCCCCAGCCTAAGCAAGTATAAAGGTTCGAAAACTCCATTAAACGCGGCGGAGTGTATTAGCCACCTATTATAGCTTAAATTGCGTAGACTGCCGTTCCCTAGAGCTCATATTATATCAACCACGAGTAGGAGAAGGTTTGTTAGAGGAAGGCTAAAGAGCCTTAATAGCGTCGCTATTAAGCTTATTATTAAGGTAGTCCATATCACTGTTAGAATATTCATCTGGGTATCCGTTAGGGTGTTTGTTAGGAGGTAGAAGAGGGCTAAAAGGGGCGCTAGATAAAGGACTTTGCGAATTATTAGGTAGGGGCATATGTATTAGGCTGGCGACGTCTATTGTTTCTTAATTGGATAGAGTAAATAAATAGCTTTTAATTGATTCCGATTACAAATGTTTTAGAGTTGATTTAGGGTATAAGATACAGCGTTATAATAGAAGAGTTGTTGCCTAATAAGAAACAATAAGTTCTCATATAAAGGGCGCCCATAAGCTCTTAGACCCTTGGGGAGAAATTCTTTTTAGTATAATCTAATTGGTCTAGGAGTTTGCAGGAGTCCACAGGACTAGGGTAAGGTGATCTTATTGGCTTAGGAGTTTGCAGAACTCCACAAGCGCAGCACTAGCCCTTAGCGCTACGCCGTGGCGCAATTTCTTCCCGGGGGTCTGATTTATGAGATAACGTAAAGAGACGCGCTTACGCGTAAAGCACGTGATATTTCGTGACGAACTATGCTTAAAGAGGCTTAGTGGTAGTTGTCTGGCCACTAAGATCTCCCTGGTGCTCAGAAGGTTACCGGGCTCATAACTTTCAGCTAGGCAGGTATTAAGACAAATAACATAAGCTAGCTGATAGGTAGAGACATAGAATTGTATGAGTGATCTGTTTTATTTAAGGTGGCTCTAAGAGCCCTAATATACATAAGGAAAATAACCCTAGTTCGACCTTCGGTGTCCGTAGTCGTTCAGTGTCCGTAGTCGTTCGGTGTCCGACACCTCCGTGGCCAACATATATATATATATTTAATGGGCTCCATGAAAATCGGCCTCTGCACCTCCACGCGGTGGAGCCCGGGAACCTAGCAGTACTATTGATGTTCCATCAGGATCGTGCTAATAGACTGCTAGAGCAAATGCAGAGACGTGCGTACGGCTGCGCAGCGACCGGCGTTGCGACGTGGTGGTGGCGTGAAAATTTTTCGCTGGGAGGGTGAGCCCCAGCAAAAAGGCTCAAGGCACAGCTATACACGTCTTTTACGTACGCATCGGTTTATTCGAATCAACGGCATCTACCTCCGGCGTCCCCCCTTCCTCCCGTAGCATACCCTTACACTACAGGCACTCATACACGGCACAGCAACCGAACCGTATACGCCCCGGGAAGCCTGTGATGAGCCTCTCATTCCCCATCCTACCCGACAGCCTGGACTTACCCGCGGTATTTCGTCTTCCTCTACATCTAGCTGGGGATGTGCATAGGGGACCTAGGTTGGGGCCCTAGGACAAGACACCTAGTTCTATTATAGTTCAAATTCGTCCCGCTGTTCCTTTGGGGTGGAAATCATGCTGCAAGCAGGAGGACCGCAGGCGTATACACATACACATACACATATAGGGCATTCAAATGGGAGCAAGGGCAGGCACACAAGACTTACGGCAATCTCACGGTAATCTGCAATCGAGTGGAAGCATGGTACGAATGGCAGACAGGGCAAGGTAGGCAATCAAGGCACTCCTTACAGGAGCCCTAGAGCGGCGACCTAACGGTATTTTTCCTCCCGTTGATGTAGTACAGGTGTTACCTAGGGGGGTGCACACTGTATTACCTCTCACGTCTCCCTTGGAGGTTTTTTGTACCTAACTTTAACGGCACCCGTCTGCATGGACCTAGATAGGGACCGCATCAGACATTAATCAAGAACAATATATATTAATATATAATAAGTTTAAACTTTTATATTTAAATTATTTTATAAAGACATTAAAGAATTATTTAATTTTCAGTAGGGTAGAAAGGCGTGCACAAGGTGTGTCCGTGAAACGTCTGCTCACCCCAGCTCGATTTTTCCTTAGACAACCACTAGGAAAGTTTCATCGTTATGTTACGAAGTTATCCTACCCTAATTTCTACAATGTGTGATGGTATCCCTTAACGCGGTTGGGCCCTCGGAGTATGTGGTCCGTGCGCGAACACCAGAATCAAAATAACGTGATCCACCCCCAAGTGGCCCATACCCCCATGTGGCCCACCCAACCAAGACGCGACGCGTTTTTCAACAATCGTCTACATGGCAGCACCACAACAGCAAGAGGACCTTTTTCAAGAAGGTAGAGTTTAACTAGGTGCCCGAGCCTATAAGCTTGGCCAGATTACAACCCTGCAAGGTATTAAGAGAACGTACAGCGTGCCCCAGAACACAGTCAAGCGATGCATCAGCGGTATTAAATCAAAACGCGATTCTATACCCAAAAACCGACTTCTTATACCTGTATAAGAAGAAGCTCTTAAGCAATGGATTCTATTAATGGATTAACGCGGTATGCCGCCCCGAATTGCGACCGTAGGGGAGATGGGTGCTATTTTAGCTGCCTAGAACGCGCCGTTAGCTACCCCATAATCTGTTGGCAAGAATTGGGTATGGAAATTTATCAACCGCCATAATAGCCTAAAAACGTAATTTAATTGCAAGTATGACTACTAGTGGGCTAAATGTGAGGATCCTGTGCTTATTTGGGGCTGGTTTTAACGCGTTTAGGAGATAAAGATACTGTATAGGATTCTGGATGAAGATACCTAGAATTTTAATAAAACCGGCTTCTAGATGGGTGTTATTATAACTATAAGAGTTGTTACTAGAACTAATAGAGCTGGCTAGCCTAGAACAATATAGCTAGGTAATTAAGAATGGGTTACAATTATCAAATGTATTAATGCGATGGGGGGTGTAATTCTACTACTAGTTATCTTTAAAGTAGTAATGCACCAAGCTGCTTAGTATGAGGACGGTATTATTCCACATAACTGGTTAATTGGTGTTAGTGATAATGGCTAGATAATAAATAAGATTGGCTTTACTTGGCTAAATCTATTCCATAAGCATATAAAGGATTGCACCGTTGGCACGCATTGGCTGCTTGTACTGGACGGCTACGGCAGCTATATTAACCCTAAATTTGATTAATTCTGCCTAGATTATAAGATTATTGTTGTCTATATGCCGGCGTATTTGTTGCATCTACTACAGCCGCTAGATGTAGGCTGTTTTTTAGTGCTTAAGTAATTGTACAGACGCCTTGTTGAATAGATTATAGGCCACGGCGTTAATTATATTAACAAGCACGAATTCCTGCCGCTATATAGACAGGCTAGGCAGGCGGCACTATATTAAAGCAATATATAGGCAGGATTTGCGGCCACTGGCCTTATTCCATACAGCCCTAATCGCGTGCTATCGCAGCTGTACACCAAATATCATACGCCACCGCCCCGTCCACTATTGAATGCATCTTGGGCAGCTGAAACACCTTATAATATTACTGAGCTATAGAAGTAGACAGTCTTACTAAAGCGCTATATTAAGCGGCGTATATATAGCCTATTAAGTCCAACAGAACAAGCCCTTAACCAGCTTGTTAAGGGCTGTGAAATGGCGATGTTAAGTGCTGTACTGCTTGCAAGCGAAAATGAGAAGCTATGTATAGAAAATCAGCGCCAGAAGAAGAAGAGGGCAAAGAAGCGCACGTATATAGCTAGAGGGGGTGTTCTATCAGGGGCAGAAGGGGCCTCTTGTGCCCAAGCTGCCCGAGAGGGGGTAGTAGAGAGGGCAGCAGAGGCAGCGGCCGAGCGACCGCAACGAGCACCACGCAAGTGCAGCATGTGCGAATCGACAGAACACACAGCGCGTACGTGCCCT
>Ga0307507_10000177_pt1 | contig 115356 bp, 48 predicted proteins | sample 7_EM_MG_FD_207223 | JGI IMG/M metagenome (GOLD analysis project Ga0307507, IMG submission 207223) | Populus trichocarpa ectomycorrhiza microbial communities from riparian zone in the Pacific Northwest, United States - 7_EM | ecosystem: Host-associated > Plants > Roots > Unclassified | place...
GAGCTTCGTGTAGAGCTTCGTGCAGAGCCTCGTGCAGAGCCTCTATACGCAGAGCTTCGTGTAGAGCCTCGTGCAAAGCTTCGTGTAGAGCTTCGTGCAGAGCTTCGTGTTGAGCTTCGTGTAGAGCCTCGTGTAGAGCTTCGTGTAGAGCTTCGTGCAGAGCTTCGTGCAGAGCTTCGTGCAGAGCTTCGTGCAGAGCTTCGTGCAGAGCTTCGTGCAGAGCTTCGTGCAGAGCTTCGTGTAGAGCCTCGTGTAGAGCCTCATGTAGAGCCTCATGTAGAGCCTCATGTAGAGCTTCGTGTAGAGCTTCGTGTAGAGCCTCATGTAGAGCTTCGTGTAGAGCTTCGTGTAGAGCCTCGTGTAGAGCTTCGTGTAGAGCTTCGTGTAGAGCGTCGTATAGAGCTTCGTGCAGAGCCTCGTGTAGAGCTTCGTGCAGAGCCTTGTGTAGAGCTTCGTGCAGAGCCTCGTGTAGAGCTTTGTGCAGAGCTTTGTGCAGAGCTTTATAGTTATAGCATTAGGGAGGTGTCACTTAGGGGGGGGTGGCAGGGGATATGTTCCTGCTAGGAGCCTGTATATCTACAGTAAATCGCTATAAGTTGCCGCAAATTGCTAAAAAAATTCTTAATGTGCTGCATAATACGCGAATTGCTTATATAGGTTAGCAAGTTACTGCAAATTACTATGAATTGCTTACATAGGTCAGCAAGTCGCTGCAAATTACTGTGAATTGCTTGCGTAGGTCAGCAAGTTGCTGCAAATTGCCGCGAATCGCCAAAATCGCGACTTACGCAGGTTTTGCAGACCCCGAATTTTCGGCGCCCAAAAAAAAATTTCCTGATGGATGCGGTGCTGTAAGGTGTTGGTAGGGGGGGGTTGGGCCATCCACAGGAGCTTCCTTAGATCACGTGATCCTCGCTTAGCTAGTACATAGAGTCGTCCTTCAGGACGACTCCACCTTATGGAGTCCACACTATCATACACCTGCATTCCCGTGTGACATAAGGTAAAAGGTTAGTAGAGGAAGAAGAGGTATAGAGGTTAATTAAAGGTAAATATCCACGCTATTAATTTTATTAAATTAGCTTACTAATAAATAATTGCTACTATAGTGACTTACCTTAGTAATTATTAACGGTACGGATATATAAATATCTTTATCTTAGCTTATATGGATATCTTTATCTTGGCTTATATAAATATTAAAATATTAATTAAGTATATTTATTGTCACGGCGACTCAGTTAACTAAGGAACTAGCACCGTATAAAGCAACGAGCGCACGCCTATACGATTGGAATGTCTATGGACTTGGATATCAAGATGAGGAGCAGAAGAAGGTCGTGGAAAGGACGCGTCTATATACATGGAGCCAAGACGTAAGCGAACCCCCTAACTAGGCCCTATCCAGGTTACGCACATCAGTGCCGTAACATTTATTAAATATAAGGTAGAGACTTGATTCCTATATATATAGTAGTAGAGAGGTAGGGGCTACTATTTTATTACTCTAAATCCGTAATAATAGTTAACCCATAGTAACAGCTAACCCGCAGTAATAGCCAACCTATATCTACTTAAATTCTATATCTAGTAACCCGGCGTTATATATAAGTACTATAATACTACGCCTTATAAACGCAAGCTTATCCTTTATCTTACTTAAAGAATCTTTAAGCTTACTTAACTAGCGATCTATAGCCTGACTATCTTTTACTATCTTAGTTACCTATTTATAAACTATATTAACGCGTATAGAAACAGCAATTGCTAAATATACCCTAATATTTCCTGTGCTAGTAGGAGCGGTAGTAGTACTAGAAGCAGCACTAGGTATGTTAGGAATTATTAAAAGAGTAAGAGGAGCAGCGGTAGAACAGATGCCTCTATGGCTGCGTATATTACTATAAGTAAGAGTCTTAGGGGGGGGAGGTCTCTATAAGGGGAATGGTGCAGGTATAAAGCTATACGGATATTAGCAATATCTGGATTGTTAAGATATAGATATTATACCTTTTTAGTAGGCGTTTTAGCCAGACTACTGGTAGAAGCTAATTGTGTATATTTTTTACACTAAGGTGTAACTGGCTCTAGTCTTAGCAAACTATCCTATATGCATATTAGCTAATAGAATAATAGTATGCTATTAGTATATACCCTTTCGCATAACCTGCCATTTAAGCGATATCTTAAGCATATACCTCTAAAATGCAGCCTACAGTTCTGCTTATAAACGCGATATTTATAGTCTTGCTTAACGCATAGAGCGTATAGCAGATCGCGTAGCATGCTAGAGCTACCCTTAATATTCTAGACGTAGGTATATATCCACTAGCGAGCTTTCTTTATATTCTCCCAAGCACTAGCTTTTAAGGTGTATTATTTATTTGCTAATAGCACTTAAATAGGAAAGCGCTTATTTATGTTAATATCCGATGTTATAGCTTAGGCTGTCTATATACTATAGAGCTTATAAGGGCTATAGAGACTATAAGAGGATAGAGGAGGGCTTTTAGGAGAGTTGGCGTTATTAAGATTACTCTCTTTATTGTTATCTAAAATCTCTAATATTTCTATTGGGTTACTATAAGAGGTAAATTAGTAGATAAGATATTAAAATAGTATAGTTAACACATATGATTTAAAGGCTATCTTATACTAAATATTTTGCGCAGTAATTCTATTAGCCTACCTCTTAAGAGAAGTAGAAGTATAACAATAATTAAACTTTTTAAAAGTAGCAGGCGGCGAAGAAATAAGTAGCTTAAAGGTAGGCGGTAAAGAGGTAGGTAGTGAAGAGGTAGGTAGTAAAGAAGTAGGTAGTAAAGAGCAAGGTAGTAAAGAGGTAAGCAGATTTCCAGTGGATTTCGCAATAGTCTTATTATAGTGCTCTACTAGATCTAACAAAGAGTGCTTTAGTATATATTTCCTAAAATTATATTAGCTATAGGCATAATTTAGTATCAGAAAGCTTACTCTCTAGGTAAAGACCCTAAAGGATTAATAAAAGAAAGAGCGTCCTTAAAAGTGTCCTTAATTATTTTATCGTTAATGTCGCGTATATTAAGTCCCTTAACTAAATAGCCGTTGGATGTATTTAGAGGTATATAAGATGGCATTATAGAGAGTAGTATACTAATAGACAGTGGATAAAACAACAATAATAAAGTTTATGGTATGATGCTATAAGGTAGAAGGTACGGAGGTTAATTAAAGGTAAATATCCATACTGCAGATTTTATTAAATTAGCTTACTAATAAGTAATTGCTATAGTAACTTACCTTAGTAAATATCAACTACCTTATATATGCTTATTTATAATGCGCAAATCCTTTATAGTTAAGTTACTACTAATTAAAGTAAGTAGGCGCCGTCTAGTTGACTTAAAAAGTAATATTAATATAAAATTACTACTTAATTAAGGTGCTGGAGAAGGGTTATAAGCAGATATTGGGTTTACTTAGTAAGCGAATTTCTTATTTTTAAAGTGCGCAGATATATCCTTTTGTTTTCTCTTACTATAAGGCAGATCTAATATTGGCTGAGAGGCTTAAGATATAGTAGCCTAAGAAGAACGGATAATATCTGGTTAAAAGGATTATAAGATACTTAAACTTAGCTAATATAATATAGGTTTTGTGGGTTTTAGGAGCTTTAGGTATAAACCTTAGTGTCTCTCTAAATAAGATTCTAATGGAATATTTAAATATATATGCGGAGATCGACACTTAATACTTAGATATTAATTAGAGCTTTGCCCTAGTTTTAGTTAAGTTAATAAACAAGTAGAACGCTAAGGAATATTAAATACTAACCTACTAAAGCTGCGTTACATCTAAACCTAAGGGCGGAGATTAAGCGCTAGGCTATAGGTTCTAAGCTGCGCTTAGTTTAGAGAGCGGAGATTAAATATTAGGCTGTAAATTCTAAGCCGTACTTAACTTAAAAGGTAGGGATTGAGTATTAGCACGCGAATTCTAAACTGCGCCTAGTTTAGAGGGTAGAGATTAAGCATTAACAAGGCTATATTAATTTGCAATGACCGCATACAAAGATTGCTGCGGAGATTAAATACTATGCTATAGACTAGCGCCATCTATACTTAAGCTAATAATACTATTAGACTTCTGCTATAGAGCTTAAAGGCTACACTGCGGACTAACACCTAGGTTATTTTAAGATATAAACTAAGGTAGTAAAGAATTATAAGGATAGTGCGGGGCTATATTAAGAAGCTGTTAAGAATAATAGAGGCGCTGCGGATATATACCAGACGATTTTTAAGCGGGTAGCTGTATATCTAGAGTATACGGATATTAAACATCTAGCTGTTAAAATAACTGTAATAGAGTGGCATACGTAGTCTAGGACCAGTTCGCCTATAAGTCTTAGGTTAATATAAGCTATTATATTTAACACTTAGTTATATCCGTTTATAAGCCAGATACTAATAATAGTTATAAGGGTGGTAATACTTCAGTTTATAACGGTTGATTAAGGCCAGTACTGCTTATAGTTAATACACCAACAGGTCCCTATTAATCCACTAATAGTAGAGGTATCTGTGACAAGCTTTTAGATATAGCAATATATCTACTAGGTTACAACGCAACCTATAAGACACTAGTACTAGAGTATTACGTTTCTTCCTTATAAATAAAGCGGATAAGTATATCTACTTTATCTCCTAGGAAGCTATAATCCTATTTAGGTAATATCCACTTAAGGCCCTTATAGGTTAGCAGTGGTTAGATATAAAGCATATAGATTTAATTATTAGATATAATATAACTAGAAATTGGACTCTAAACTGCATCCTAGTATATTATATTAAACTATCCTTTAATCCACTTCTTAACACTTATAAATAGATCCTTTAAGTACTTGCTCTTTATAATATTCCTAGTATATAGTATAACAATATTATATTCCTTATAAGCCTGCAATAAATTATTATAATTAAAGCAATAGTGTGGACCTTTAGATAACGGACTTGTCTCCTTATATAGCTTAAGCAGAATATTATATAGACATCTAGTAGCTTTATTTATAAGCTTATATAATATATCTAGAAGTACCGCCTGTTTCTCTATATTAGTCTTTGCCCTTTTCTATTTTTCTATATACTTAATTAGCAGGGCTAATAATATTATATTTTTATTAAGTATTTAATCCTCTTTATCCTAAGCAGATACCTATAAGATAATATTACTATTAATTATAATAAATAAAGCTAGATCGCTGGTAAAATCTGCTGCCTTATCCTCCTATATCGCTATCCTAGCAGCAATAAAATTATAGCCGAGTTGGGTAGACAGAGGGGCTATAGGTTTTTAAGGCTTTTGCTTTAGTGGTATAATATCTATAACAGCGCCCTTATACTAGTCTTTAATAAGGATAATTATATATCTGGTAACGCTATTGCGTTAGGCAGCCTGTCTAAATTGCTGCAGTATTATATTTAGGCTTTTGTTGGGATAATAACTATATATAATAGAGTAGATAATATCTAGAATATCCGCACTATAGGCTAGGGCGTTCAACGTAATTAGAATATGGGTAGGTAATTCTTCTATATAGAAATTTTAATACTCCCTGCTCTTATTACGTTTAGATAATATTATATAATAACTCCGTACTGCTATTTTAGCCTATTTAATAGTATAACCCTTGGTTATAAGCTATAAAAATGGATAGTATTTATATACCTATGGATATAATTTTTGGCATAAAGAAAGATAATTATCTTAGGAATTAATTTGGGACTTGGAACCTTTTGTCTCTTTAGCTATATAGTACCTCCTGCCAGATTTTGGATATGCCCAACTAATTAATAAATAGAGGTAGTGGATATTTGACTAGAAGATGCGGATATCTTACTAGGCGCTGTGGGCGTTTGGCTGGATAATGCGGATATTTTACTAAACCCTGTGGATATCTGGCCAGGGGTTATAGATATATAATCCTCCTTAAATGCCTTTTTAATAATAAAGAATAGTGCCTTATAATTATTTTTATCCCTCCTCTTAATATAGCTCCTAATAATAGATAGGTCAGGCTAATTAATATTTGTTTATTTAAGATCTGTTATACTCTAATAAAACCCCACTAGCTTTATTACCTTTATATATATCTCCTTATTAAGTATTGTAGTATATATAAACTATAGCACTATTAGACTAAGCAGTAATTGGACCTTAAAATGCTATATATAATAGGGCCGGAAGCTCTTACCCTAGTTAGCAACTAAATAATACTTATTAATTATAACTAGGGAAATATATAAGCAAAAAGCGGGCTAAGTAAAGATATAGTAGAACCGTTTACTTAATAGCAACTTTAGTAATACTAGAATATGCATAAACTAACCCGCCTTAATATATTTTAGGATATCCGTATATACTTTTATTACCTCCGCATATATAAATACAGGATTTGCTCCTAGGATAGCCTATATCTTTAACAGCTACTCCTCTCTAATTGCGTTTAGAGGTAATATAATAATAGTAATGGAAGCTTAAACCAGTAATAGAATCGCCTATATTATTATACTCTTACCCTATAATGTCTTCGCCGCTAGAAACAAGTCCCTCCACCTATATATTATCTATCTTAATACCTTAATTTAACTAGGTCGTCCGCTGTACAGATATAGAAGCTTGATAGCTCTATCTATTGCACTTAACTATTTGTCTTTACTTACCTCCTATAAGGCCAGAAGCTTGTCTTGCACGTCCTATAACTGCCTCTCCGCTAAGGATATAAGATCCTTCTATATATAATTATCTAGCTCCTATAAGCTCCGCGAGGCCTACTAGCGTTCCTGTCACAGTACGTGCAGAGGGTCAACGAGGTAACTGTGACTATGTATCATTGACAAACGATGTCGTGTGAGGATCTATGTACAGGAGACGAGGCAGGTATATATACGTGTTGCTCAGGGGTCAGGTCCGTGCTCATGCATACGCGTAGCCATAACAACGCGTCAGGTCAGTGCCGTGACAGTTCCTATTTAACTATAGTCTTCTAGCCCTAATAACTAGTGCTTTTCTTTAAAGTTATAGTGGGTTTTCTATATGGATATAGCGCCTAGTAGTAGTAGAGGCACTCTAGGCCAAAGGAGGATATTTTTAAGAAAGGACCTAACTATAGCACCTCCTAGGTATTATAATAGCTTTAAGTAGTAGATGTCTACATATCTATATAGTTTTATTTATATTAGCAGACTATTTAATAAAATATAATATATGCTGATAGTTTTAATAATAGGTTTTTTAACTTTAATAAAATTAATATTAGGACCAAGCAATAGCCATATTATAAAATTCATACTATTTAAAAGCCCTAAGTCTTAAAAATAATGTATAAACTTTTGGTAATAATAACGCGTTATATAAATAAATGAATTAGATATCCGCAATATCCGCTTAGCGGATTTTATTGATAATTTTAATAAGACGCGCTAACGGTTCTTAGACATGATTTTGCAATTCAGAAGACGGCATAGGTTATTCCAATACTAGCTAAAAAATCGCGTCTAAGCTCGCTAAGGTAAGTTAATAAAAGACAAGATATTATTAATATCCACCTCCTTAGGGGTTAAGGCTAGGGCTAATAGATTAAATTCTCCTAGAATTAATTAGCGTTATAGGTTAAGTATAGGTATTAGGTTATTCTTTAGGTTTAATATAGTGGCTAGTAAAGAATATTATCTTACTATTATAGGTTCCTTAAAAGTATAAAGGTAACTTATAGGTATACTACTTCTGGTAGCGCTATTACGGAGTAAGTATAAGCGACGATAATATATAGTAAAGTAGATATTATTAAGCTATGTATATAACCTATATAATAAAGTTAAGACGTTATATAAGAAGAGAAGGTAAGAAAACGGGGAGAAAGGGTATATATCGTGAATTTAGTTGTTTGGTTAATACGTGTACAAAGTAGAATAGGATTTAAGTAGCGGTCCTAGCAGAGCTTGGCAGGATTTGGTGGACTTGGCAGAATATAGCAGAATGCGATAGATTGCCGTCAGATTGCCGTCAGATTGCCATAGATTGCCATTAGATTGCCGTTTCGCGGTCGGTCTCTTCTTGCTGCGTCGGTGGAAATAGGTGGACGTGTATAAGGTATTATGGAGGTGTCCTGTGACAAACGCCTGTAGTATTATAGAGACATAGAATTAGTTATAGGCTAAGCGTTGGTGGTAAAAAAGGTGTAACATAATATTATAGGACGGAGGTAGTGGCTATAGAGTATATGTATTTAAGGAGTCTATAAGACGTTACGCGATCAATTGTAAGGGTCGAGGGCGTAAGGAAGTGATATACCTACGCGTAGCTGACGTAAGCTGTACGCGAGGTAACGTATTCCACCGGTCACTGGCGAACTGGCGAATCCCAAAAACCACTAAAAATTAGGAAAATCGCATTTTAATATCTTAATAACGGCTTTATAATAAATTCTAAAATTCTATAGCTAGCCTTTCATACCTATTCTAAGACTCTTATTAAAGTTCTAGAATAATAAGCCTAGCCGTTATTAAGATATTAAGTTTTATTAAGTTTTGGCCCCTAATTTTAAGCTAAATTGCAATATCTCTAGAACTACTTAATAGATTACTTTTAAATCTAATAAGAGGTTTAAAATAGGTATTAAAGGCTAATCATAAAATTTTAAAATTTATTATTAAGCCGTTGTTAAGATATCAAGGTACAGTTTTTCCGATTTTTGGTAGTTTTTAGGATTCGCTAGTGACTGGTATTCGCTAGTAACTGGTGGAATACGTTATACGCGAGAGTACGGGGCTCTCCTATGGAGGCCCCCGCGGTAGGGTTCCGTAATAACTAAGTATATAATTCCCCTAGGCGATTAATATAATATAAATAAGAAAGGAATTGTAATAGGGTTAGGTGATAAGGTTAAGCCTTTATTATAAAGCCGGGTAATTATAATTGGGTATCTATTATTAAGTGCATATTAGGAAGTTAGTATTAATTGCCTCCCTACCTTATCTTTTAGGGGAAGCAAATATAACAATTTAAAATATCGCCTAGACTCAATCGCAAGATAGTAATTTAAGTAAGCAATTTAGGGTGGACAAATTTGGATATTATAGTTAGTTAGTTAAAATACTTTAATTAATATATAGAGCTATACCTTTAAGGAATCCATCGCTTATTAATTTTTAATGGACATAAAAGCTATATATTAATATAGTTTACTAAATATTGCGAGGCTTATAAGATTATTCCTCTTTATCTACCACCTTATTTAACACACCTACTTTAACCCCTAAATATTAGTATATTTAGCCCCTTATTAAAAGCCTATTAAAAGCGCCTTTATAACTTCGCCCTCTATAAAGCTATTAATATTACTAAGCCTAAGTTTCTTAAGTATTACTAAGCTATATAATATAAAGCTATATTATTAACCGATATAGCAAGTATATAGCGGGCAACTAGCCTTCTACCATTTAATCCTTTAGTTATTTTAAAAAAGATTTAGACTCCTTCCTATATAAGCTTTATAGATAAAAATAGCCACCAATTTAATATACCCGTGTCTCCTTCTATAGAGGAGAGACTTACTAAAATATTTAGGCAGCTCTTGTAAGGTATATCACCCTTACATTCTTAAACTATGCATAATATTTAGCAGTTTATATTAAATATGGTAGCTAATAATACAATCCTTAAGCAAATAAATTAGGAGCTTCTTAAAAGATAGAAAAAGGAGCGTTATAGTAAGACAAAAGCTGCCTATAGAAAGGCACGGGTTTTATTAGTAGCAGAGGCATAAAAGAAGAACGAGGAAAAGCTTTAAAAAGAGTAGGAAGAGAAGAGGGTAAAGGAAAGAAAGGCTGCATTATAGGGGGTTATTACCTTTACAAAGAAGGTTTAGAAAGAACTACCAATAGATTATAGTGTATTTATATAATAGGGTAGATTTAGGTTGATTTGGGTTAATTTTGGGGTTGATTTTAATTTTCGTAGGTGGCCCATACACTGTCTCGGGTGGGTGGCTGTCTCGTCTGGGTGGCTAAGACGTTAATCGTCAAGTCGAATCTGGAGCTCTGCTCGTACAACCGTCCGATTGCCCACCATGTCCCCACCGCCACCGACCTTACCGACGACGGTGTTACTGCTGCAGCAGCAGGCCCTATTATTTATTTATTCATTCATTGCTTAACGTCCAATTCGGATCCCTGTCGGGCCCACGCGGACTACAGCAGTCCCTATCCCTTAACCGGCTGGGCCCAACGTTATCGATAAGGATCTAGCCAATAGGAGGCTCTCTCTCAGCTCTCCGTGATGGAATCTACACACAACGTGAGGCCGTTTGAATTGCTCTCAGCACGGTGTTGCCGCACGGGCCTGAAAACTGGCCCGAGCGTTGTCCACCAGCGGGTTAAGGGATACGATGGTAATAAAGGATCGGTAGTAGGTACGTTTTGGCAGAGGATTGATTAATGACGTCGCTAATTCTGAGCCTCATCTAAGGCCTTTTTAGAACGATCAACCGAACGGCCGGCTTCATTTCAGATTGAGTACGACTACCAGATTAAGCGCCACTAATTATCTACTAATTAACGCCGGTGGAAGCACGGATCAACGTCAGATTAAAAAAGCTCCAGATTGCAACCGAACGCTCCCTTAGGCAGATTGCATTGGAACGCGGTCGTAAAGAGGCCGAATAGCATCCAGGCTATGTTTAGAACAACAGGTATCTGACATTTACATTGTGTGGATGGATTCGAATCCAATCGAGCAACTACGCGAGCGGATGTGACCTTTGCTAGGCCTTGTCCGGCGATAGCTAGCAGTTGAGCTATGTAGTCGAACTAACAGACGGATAGCAGTTAGTAAGCCATGCTTCTAGTTAACCGGCCTGACAGAGCCTGCCAGCCTTGCACGCTTCTATCGCATCCGTTGATAGGTCTCCAATATGCCGCCCTTAGCCAGATTAGACCATCGATTTATCACAATCGATTAGGCTAGGGTTATGCACTACCACCGAGTTAGAGTTTTTCAGAGTCTCGAACTTTGACACCGAACTGCGAGGATTGCCTACAGTCGCAAAGAGAAACGTGTAGCCATCTATCCCCGGTTTCTGCTTTCGCCGAAGCATGGAACATAGACTCGAGCTGCGGCAAAGTCCTAGTGTAATGATAACGAGAGCATAGCCTACGACTATGACAACAGCCCAATGATGATCCTTTACATACGGTGCACTATAATTACTCATGGCGGACAAATATTCACTAAACAAACGTTGCTGAGAGTGCATAAGCTTAAGGTCGCGGTGTTTAAACGTTGTCGTCCCTCGAAAATGTGAAGACGGCACAAAATGTTGGCTTCCCAGTGGAGTGGATGGCGGTGCGACGCAGCATCAGCAACAAGGGAGTAACACGTGTGGGCCAGCACGCTCCCTGCTAGCTCGACCCAAAGCTGTTCATTCAATTTCGCCAAGTTCGCTAATGCGTCCCGATCACACGACGCGAAGTCATGGGTTTTTTCTCCTAGTCCTACGATTCGCTGAGCAGCTCACGGCTCACGAACGAGGAGCAGGGATTAGGCACGTTCCAGATGTCTCTCTATCCCCACCCCAATTTTGCACATACAGCACCCAGGCGCATCCGGTGGTTAGCGCCTTACTAGTGACGCCTCTCGGGCGGAGACCCTTATACGGATTAGTATAAGGTTCCCCGTCTTGGCAGCGAGCTTCATAACACCTCAATATAAAAAATATATAAAGCTTTTCAAAATCAATAATTGTATGGTAGATTGCCTATATACAAATATTTCTGAAGTCACAGTAGCCAAATAAGTGTTAAAATCAACGCTTAGCAATTAAACAAGTGTCCAAATGTCTCCTCTAAGCCCCTAATCTTCCTCTAAGCTTTCTACTGTCCTCTACTACTTAGTAGGTCCACCTTCTGCTTTAATTACTGCCTGCAGGCGTGTAGGCATAGAAGCAACCAGGTTCTCAAAGAAGCAAGCCTCTAGGTTCTCCCATACAGATTAAATTGCTGCCTGCATTACTTCTTTTAAGGTTAGGCGAGGCTTCTGCTAAGCTATTTAAGCCTTCATCTAATTCCAAACGCCCTCAATTAGGTTAAGATCTGGGCTATTTGCTGGCCACTTAAGTAACTTAATATCATCTTCCTAGAATTAGGCAATGGTAATACAAGCTTTATAGCAGGGAGCGTTATCCATTTATATAATTATTGGAGTAGTTCCAAATTCGTAATTGGGGAAATATGCAGCGTACTTAATATTATAGAAGTCGTAGAACTCTTTAAGCTTTAGATAGATATAATCTAGGAAGCCTTAAGCGGTAATATTGCCCCATTTTTCCTTATTCCAGAATAGTAGAGGGCCCTTTTCTACACCGTAAAATGCAGCCCACACCATCATATAAGGTATATTGCTGAATTTAGGACGGAGGTAGGTAGGGTTAAATTATTTATTAGGTCTTCTAATAACATAGAGTCGCTAGTAGCCACTACGGTGTATAGCTGCCTTATCTATCCACATAACTCTCCACCAATCTTTAACTTAGAAGTAACGGTAAGCTAATATAAACGCCAATTAGGCGCGGCAGTGAGCTGCAGTAAGCCAGGGTTTAGCTTAGGCGACATATTATTGGAAGCCTTCCTTTTTAAGATATCAAGCAACTATAGAATCAGAATAAAGTACTCCCACATAAAAGGAAAGCTCCGAGTAGGTAAGATAACGCGCCCAGGTATTTAACTCTAGGAAATTAACTAGACAACATCAAATTAGCAAGCCGTATGCAAGGGCATTGCGGTAGCCCCCACGCGTTAGGGTATGCGCTTCATTAATAATGCGGTAGACAGTAGAATATAGTTGCTTAACCAATACAGCAATGCAAGAGATAGGTTCTTAAAGGTAGCAATAAAGGCCTTTAATCGTGCATCTTAGGGAGTAAGGAATAAGCGCTCAAGCGTTACTTTCCTTAAGCCATTAGCGATGTTAAATACGTTCTATAGCTCACTCCTCCCGTTTCTGTTCCTTGCGTCTTTCCCGTCGATCAAGACGAGCAATTGCTCAACAAATGCGACGGTTCAGGGTAGTAGGCGTTAGAGTAAAACTAGATGCAGCAAAGCAAGCAGAGGGAGTATTTAGCATAGTTATATTACTAAAGAAGCCAAAGAAGCTTCCAAAGCTAGGAAGGCGCAGTAGAGCTCCAGGAGGATTAGGTAAAGTAGGTTCTAGGGTTTCTTTTAGACGGGAAGAATCGTACCTAGGAGAAGGCATAGTAGATACCTTTAAGGATAGAATCTAAAAGATTTCAGTTAGAACTTATTATAGGAATATACAAATTTAGTATAAAAAGTAGTAAGGATAGTATTAACTTACAACAGGCGCAGATAAACATCTTTATACTTAAATCTGCAGAGCCATCTAAAGTCCCTTATAATCGCGCCAAGACCTAATATTCATCCAAACTTAGAAACCTTATCTATAACTACCACCATCAATATCCGTCTTAATAGCGTAATTAATATATCCAAGGGCCTATTTCTAACCTCTATAAAGTTACCTGGGACGAAAGCAAGCCATTTTTAAACTTTGTTACCACCTAAAAGGTCATTTGGACGCTAGAACAGAAGAATAAGGCAAAGGTCGTAATAGAGGCTTAGGGAAGGTCGTAATAGAGGCTTAAGGAAGTTGAGGATTATCATAAATAACGCGTCAGTGGCTTAGAAGGGTAGGAAACTAGAAGACGTGTTATTAATTAGTAGAGACTTCCTGAGTCAGGTTCCTCACCGCGTGGAGTTCACTAATACACCTGATTATAATGCGGCTGGCAGAGGCTTCAAATTGACTGTCAGGTGAGGTTATTCGGCAGTCTCTTTTTGATATTCAGCTGCCAAGACGGAAGTACTGAATTCGGGTTAGTTGGTGGCTTAATTGTAAGCGCTAACCACCGGAATTGAAGAGACGCTGTATGCACGCTAGAGGGACGCCATTAGTGTCGCGGGGGAACCGGGTGTCCAGACGCACTTTCCCGCCAGATAGTGCACAGCGAGATGCTGCATGCGAACCTCCAACCCGTGTGAGTAACTTGGTGGAGTGTTGGGTGTTTGGGGCTGGAGGTCACCAAAGACTTTGACCCGTCCTACAACCCTCTTCAGACTCGTGCTCCCGATCGTTTGGGACCGCACAAATTTTGTTCGTTGAATTATCAACTGCGTTGTACGTTTCACCATGGCTGACGGCGAGGTAATTGAGTTAGCCGTCCATAAAGACGCGGAGCGCGGTGACCCAGTGTCTCCTTCGATGAATGAATCGTATGCAATTTCGAGGCGGCAGCATTTGGATGAGAGTGTCCGGTGTCTGAACAAATGAAGCAGACAGCTTCTGACTGCCCTCTAGACGTTCATTACCGTGAAGCCTGCTGTGGCCTTTGGCCTGACGCTCCTCTCCACCTGGGAAGGCATTGGCATCACCATCGGCGCCGGCTTGCTCAATGGAGGCCCGACTGCCCTCGTATGGGGACTGCTGTTCGCAGCGATCGGGTCGACCGCAATTGCTCTCAGTCTTGGTGAGATGGCATCGATGTGAGTACATGCGTGAAGGCCAAAGGCCTCCGTTTCGCTGATCGCTTCGAGAACTCCTGTGGTAGGGGCGCAATATCGCTGGACTGGGCTCTATGCCCCGCGTATCATGACTCCCGCTTTTTGGAGCTTGATTCAAGGTGAGTTTGTGCTCCTCAAAACGTGCTGCACGAGAACGGAGCTAAAAATTGGCAGGATGGTTGACGGTGAGCTCATCCTGGCCCTGTCCAGTAACCCCAAAGCTCAGTCCACTCATATCCTCCTAGACCTTCGCCTGGATCTCCATCAGTGCCTCAACAGCCTACGTCTGCGGTGCAATGACACAAGGACTGATCGGGTTGAACAACCCCACGTACGTTCCCAAGCTATGGCACATTACGTTGATGATGTGGGCATATCTCGCCCTCAATGTCATCCTAAACGTATATGGTAGGAGGCTTCTGGTTACTGTCGAGATGTTTGGCGGATTCATCCACTTGGCCTTCTTTGTAGCAACAGTTGTGACTCTTGCAGTTATGGGACCGAAGAGCTCTGCGTCATTTGTGTTTACAGAGTCGTTCTTTGGACAGAGCGGCTGGTTGAACAAGACTGTTCAGTGGTGTTTGGGTTTGCTGACGAGTACATCTCTTCTAACTGGTAAGATTAAGGATAATCTATTGCTGTGCCGACATGGCTAATTGCGCCTAGGCTTCGACGGAGTGCTCCACTTAAGCAGCGAGATGAAAGACGCACCAAGGAAGGTCCCACAGAGCATGGTCCTTGGCGTGATCATCAACGCACTCCTCGCCTTTGCCTTCGTTCTCGTCCTGCTTTTCTTCATGGGCGACCCCATGGCAGCACTCATGACCCCCACTGGATACCCAGTGATCGAAATCTATCTTCAAGCAACCGGATCGATCACCGGCGCCACGGTATTAACCTGCTTTATAATCGTACCAGCTGCGGTGTGCCAGTTCAGCATCTTTGCATCCGTGACTCGTCTGGTGTGGGCATTTGCTAGGGATAAAGGCCTTCCATTTTCCTCTTTCCTCAGCGTTGTACGACCACTGCCCCTGTCTGAAGTGTCATCATAACTGATATCGAGCAGGTCCACCCAACGCTGCGCATCCCTATCCGCTCCCTCGGCCTTGTTGGAATCATCTGTGCCGTAATCGGCCTCGTTACCGTCGGCAGCACCGCCGCCTTCTTCGCCATCATCTCGCTCGGCGCTATCTCGCTCTACATCTCCTACCTCGTTCCTATCGTCCTCTTCCTCCTTCGGAAGCTCGAAGGACGGCATCCTACATACGGCCCGTGGAACCTGGGCAAATTTGGAATTCCCGTCAATATTTTTGCGGTTTGCTACTGCATCTTTGTCATTATTTGGCTGCCGTTCCCGTCCATGCTGCCGGTTACGGCGAAGAACTTTAACTATGCGGGGCCGATTATGGGTGCGGTTATTATTATTGCGTTAGCGGATTGGTTCATTAGTGGCTATAAAAGGTTCCAGGTCCCGACGGATCCTAACAAGGATTAGGCAGAAGGTAGAAGCAGCGTGGAACAGGATACACTCACTAGAGGCGATAGGAGGTAGCAATAAAAGAAGGGCTCGTGTATGATGGACATGCATATGAAAGCAATAGTACAGATCGTGTAGAACCTGCTAACAGAATCTGAATACGCCGCGAAGCGGCTCTTCCTAAAAAAATAACTGGCTTTCTCGAATGCTAGACCAATTTCTCGCCTCAATATCCCAATCGGCACACCTTCAATGTCTCGCAATCTTGAACTCCACCATCGGCCCTTCCCTCATAACCCCTATACAATCCACCATCTGCCACTCATCCACCCTCCTCCTGCCCACTTCCAAATCCCGGCTTCCCTCCCCAAGCGTGTCCCCCTCCGCCTGCCTAAAGTCAAACTTCCATAGAAGATGCGCCAACGCTATCTTAAACTCCAAGTACGCCAAATGCTTACCGATACAGCCTCTGATGCCTAGACCGAACGGACAGAAGGCCTGGCGCGCTATGTTAACACTCGCCTGGGTTATACCGGCTCTTTCGTCGACAAGCCAGCGCTCGGGACGGAAGGACCAAGGATCAGGGTAGTAGTCTGGGTTATGGTGGATAGAGTAGGCGGGCACGCCGACAACAATGCCGGCGGGTATGGCGGACTTCGGCGGTAGCTTTCTGGAGCGTGCTGGGATTGTGAAGGAGGTAGAAGAAGGATGCTGCGAGTGCGGTGGCAGTTGTATCGGCGCCGGCGGCGATGAAGAGGACGCTGTCTGCGAGGAGCTCTGCCTTTGACAATGTCACACCTGACTTAGGGTCCTGTGCGTTGAGGAGATAGTGCATCATATCCTTCCGTAACGGTTTGCCTTCGGCTTTCGCTGCTTTTTCAGCCACAATTTTTGCTTCCAGCTGCTCGAGGCCGTAATTGACAAGTCGGATATTATCCTGTACCGACTGCCCACCGATTATTTCCATAAATTTGCTGTTCACGATAGGAGCCAGATACCTGGCACCGGGTAGGAAGGCGAACTGAAATTTTATCAACGAGAGCAATCCCAGACGGTCGCGGTTAGTAGACACGACTCACCCAGTACATGTACTTATTTGCAGACATAATAGCCCTCGAGATATATCGATTATCCTCTTTCTCCAAACAATCAAATTTCTTCCCAAACTCTAGATCCCCCATAACGTCGAACGCCATCCAAGTACACCACGCGCTCACATTCTTCTTTTCGCTCCACTCGCCCTCTCTCGGCGCAATTACCTCACAAAACTTCTTCACATGCGCCAAAATAAACTCCTCAGCCTCCTTCAGCGTATTGGTGGAAAAGCACTGCGCAATAAATCTTCTGCGAACAAGATGCCTCTGCTTATCGATTTCTGTGCCAATACTAGGGGCTCCAGAGCCAGCATCGAGAGTGCGGTACCATTCGGATTTGCAAACGTTGGTTTTCTGGGGGCCGTAAATGGTGCTGAGGGCCGTTGAGGTATTGAAGGAGAGAGTGTTGGGACCTATGCGGACGATTTGACCTGAAGATGATATTAGGTAGGTGGAGGGATAATAGGGGAGTGGGCTAGGGGTGGCGGAAGAGGGGCTACCGTATTTCTTGTGGTCCAGAAGGTGGTGGATGTGTCTGTTCCCGCCCATGCATTGGAAGATGAGGGGCCAGTTAGAGAGTTTGTAGAATAATGGCCCTGGATACTTTGCGAGAGGATGAAGCGTAACACGATATCCAGACTGGACGACAAACTATGCAATGTCAAAAGGGCTGTGAAGTCTATAATAAAATCAGTCGACATGGACGCACGATTATTAATATTGCAATGCAGCCATAACTAATCAACCTTGAAATCGGTACACTTAATGTGGCTAAAGCTACCTCTTTCAATTGCAGGAGGAGATCCATAATCGAAGGAAACAAAACATGCAATCAAGAAAAGAGAGGATGGCATAAGTAGTTGACAGGGGCCCATCTTTATCACCATCGAACCCCGCCTACTTCGCTTGGGGATCGATCCCGCGAGTCAGCTGCGCCAGAGAGACCGTACCAGCGGCCTCAGCACACTGACGCTAAACTGCTTTTGCAAACACGGTCAATTCTATGGGGGCCACGAAAGCCTACTGGACACGTCCTCCTCGTTGTGTGTCAGGCCTCAGACCTGGCCCGAGCATAGCCGGGCCCCTAGCGAAGCTAGGGCAGAACTCAAGGCATTCTCATTAATACTAAAGTGTCACTAGTCTCTATCTAAGAAAATGTCACCTTCCTTTAACTAATTCGCTATCTACTGGCCTTAAGTCTACCCTGCCGTCCGTCTAAGGCTCTTTAGTGCGAAACTTATAGCGCAGCTATACTAAAAGAAGTATAACCAATGTAAAAGGGATAATTAGAAAAGTTTCTACTTATAGTTAAATAAACGAGTTATACTAGACTAAGTGATTATAAAAAGACATATAGGTCACATTAAAGGAGCATTAATTATAGCGTTAAAGGATCTAGAGAAACAATTAGAAGACTAAAGAAATAACTAACAGATCTTAGTATTAGCAAAAATAATAGCATTATTTAGATTAACTAGATAAAATTTTAAACTTAAAGAGGATAATAAGCTAAGAGTTAACCTAAAGCACTTAGCGTATTATATATTGGCATAAATTATATATATAGATAATATATACAAAATATATAAGGTATTAAAGGTAAAAAACTAGAAGTATTTAACTAGAATATAGTAGGCACTAGGTAAAAAATATATAGGAATACTAAGTATATATACGGCTAGCATCTAATAGAAGTTTAGGAGTTAAATAACTTAATACTTTAACTAGGAAGATTTTTTATAGAAGAATGCCTAAATAGATAATAGTAGTAGGAATACCTAGAGAATACGTGTCTATAGTATATTAAAGGAGATAAATAAATAAAGTATTAGCTAAAAGTAGACTAAGTATAACTAGGATTAAACTAATAATTAGGAAAAAGGGAGGCCTGTCCCTTAACACGGCAATTTGGATCCTTAGGTTATTAATAAGAATTAACCAATTGGAAAAGCCGAGTTAATATTAATATTTAATTAAATCTAGTCGCGAATATAAGCGGCCTTGGCAAAGGACCTATAAGGGGACTTGGTAGATAGGTGGCTATAAGGCACGATTATAGGAATAGGATAGATTGTAGAGAAGATAAATCCTTAAGGAGGTAAGGCCTTTGGGATTGTGGAGACTATATGCTACGGGCACGTGACTAACGGACGTCTAAGGGGTGTCTAGGGGTTGTCCTAAGGGCAACCTAAGGTAACCGCAATAATATCCCTTATAGGACCCTATTATATTAAAGGATAGAACTAAAGAAAGCTAGTAGTAAAGCCTTAGACCCTTAAAGGAATTTAAGAAACTATTAAATAATCTAGAGAATGCTATAGAAAAGGTATAGAAGTATTAAAAGAGATTAGGTTAGGAAGCATTAATAAGAAAGAATTACTAAAAAATAAATCACCTAAGGGAAATCCAAGAGGATTAGCTACTAAGGTACTTAGAGTTATTTCCCTCTCTATTGGACATAAATCTATTTTAGCCTTCTCCGCTTTTAGTTTAAGGAGACCTTACTTAGTAAGCCTTAGCTCCTTTAAATAACCCTTTTTATAAACCTTCTTAAAACGGGTTAGCTAAGCATAAGCAGCTAGTTAAGCATTAAGTATTTATAACTCTTTAGTATAAAAACGTTGGAACTTAGCTAGAGCGCGATCTTATTTATTATAAAGGGACTAAAGTTTATTACGGGTAGCCAAGAGTTAGTCTTTTAACTTTTTAACAGCGGATTAAATCCGAGACCTTATAGTAGGTTTAGTAAGGCACTAGACGCCTATAGAGAATTATAAGACGCGTATACTTAGTGTTAGAGATAGATTGGACATTACAGGACGAACGAATATTTAATTTTATACACTTAGTATAAAAAGAAGGTTAGCAACCAAATAGAGCCGCGATCGCAACATATATTAACTTTTTCTCCACATAACAAGAATAGGACGGCATTACTTTACCTAATAAGAGGATAGTAATAATAAGCCAGTTATAATAATTAGACAATAAAGATCTAATAAAAGGCATTAAAAATAATAAAGGTTATTAAATTAAAGACGGGAATGCCACACCTCTAATAGACGACTTAGAGATATAAGATATCTTTAAGGACTGTTACGGACGCTTTAAGTACGATGTTACGACTACTTGGGGAAGAGTCGGAGGAAGCTAGTTGGTTAATACAGGCACGGTCTAGAATGGAACCAGTGGAACCATATAACGAGGAATAGTAAGCGAGTCACATAATATTATACACAGTATACGCAGTATATGCAGAGTACGTCCACGTATACTACATACAACACATACCTTACGTACAAGGGAGGATTTCTTAGGAGTATAGTCGTGTATTTAAAGGACCTCAGTCCCTACCGTAGATGGTTCTCTCCTTGTAGTAAATCTTAGAATACAATTAGAGTTAATCTATTAGGCAACTACTCCACTAGTTATTATTATATTGTTAACACTGTTCTTACCTATATACCTAGCCTAATAATAGGACCCACCGTAGTTTCTACTACAAGGTTCCGTTACATATTCACTACTAAGGTTACGGTATTAAATAAGATTAAACAACATGCCACCCAAAGCACTAGTTATAATAATGTCGACGGTAGCCACGACCTTAGGGTCAGGAGACACTAGTATAGTAGATACGGATTCTTAAGTGGTTATATAAGGTCAGTTATAGGAAATGGTTAATCGCTTATAGGATAATAGTAGGCTACTTAAAGAACGTATTAATGGAATTAGAGCAGCAAAGGTTAAGTTACCTTTAATTAAACAATTCTTAGGGGAGAAGTTAAAGCTTAAAGGGTTTCTTATATAGATACATTTTAAGGTTATACAGGAAGGAGCGAAGTTAGCAACACCTATAGACCAGGTAGCATACGCAGGACTATTCTTATTAGGAAGAGCTCTAGAGTGGTTTAAGCCTTACCTTACAGAGATATAAGTAAATGGTATAATAACTACTAACCCAGACGTACGGTATGTGTTTGCAAGTTGGAACGGATTTATAGAACGGTTAACGCAAATGTTTAGAGACCCTAAAGCAACCACGACAGCGAAACAAAAACTTTAGAACTTAGTACAACGCACTTTAGCAATTAAGTATATAACGCAGTTTTAAACACTAGCCATATAGGTTAAGTGGAATAATAGGGCGCTTATAGCACAGTATAAGTAAGGACTTAAGGCTAAAGTCCAGGACATAATTATCCTAATAGAAAATGCGGATACTCTAAGAGAGTTAATAGACCAGTTAATAAAGATTAATAATAGAATCTATTAAAGGGAACAAGCTAAGAAAGGGCAAGATAGAGTTCTATAGTTATATAAGGCGCAGAGTACGCAACGATAAATACAGAGTTAAAAACTATGGAATGGCGCGGAGCTAATGGACCTAAGCGGTACCAAAGAAACCTAAAGGTAGGGAAAAAAACTATAGAAACCTAGAGATTAAGGATTAAGTAATTAAAGGACCTAGGAGCAGAGGCTAAACTAGGGATCTTAGCAGTAGAAGATGTTTAGGCGGACTCTATAATAAGAAAAATAGTTTAAAAATAGGGCTTGTATAAATTATAGAAAATAAGGTCATTTTGCTAGAGACTATAGAGGTGGTTAGAGTAATCACGCAGTAAAGGGAACTAGGCTAGCAGACGGCACGTATATACAGAGGGATAATAGTGCACTGTAAGGAACAAAAGAGTGTTTAATTAACAGTTTTGCGTTTTGTTATAACAACGCATGCCAAATTTATAAGGACGCTAAGTACGGCGCAAGCTATTAGCTATAGGAGCTATTATTATCTAAGTTTAGAGGAACCAACAAACTAGCTCGTAAATTAGACATTAAAAACAATAAATTCGACATAGGCAAAGCATTTACCAACAATAAGGTAATAAAGGCAGCTTACTAGAAGCATATAGACCTTAAAAAAGTCAAAATAGAAGCAGAAACTAAGACTATTACAGAATAAGATTTAGTAATGGGTATTGCGACACCATTAGATATAATTTCCATTGCTTTATAAGACAAAAGGAGTAACGTTTAAAGGAAACTAAGTAAGTAGACAACTACTAGTGCTAGCTTATTACTTAATAAAGGCAAAAGGCCACAGGTCCAAGATTCTTAAGAAGAGATAAGGAAGGCTCTAGACTCGCTAGATATAACAAGGACAGCTTACAAACCCATAAAGAATAAAAACCGATAGGAAAGAGCAGCAACTTAGTTCAGTGATAAATAAATAAGTATAGGACGCAAGTTTAAGAACTACAAGTTTAGGGAATAAATAAGAACGTTAACAATCCCAATAAACGCAGTGTTCAGCCTAAAGATTGAATAGTTAATACTAGGATTAAGAAGTAAAATAACTACGAGGATTTAGCTGCAAGATATAGAAAATAAGAAACTATAGATAAGTTTAAAATAAGAATTATTATATAGTAAGAGTAAAAGCTAGACAAGAGGTTAGCTATACTAGGTTATATAAGGGACAGAGCACCTATACAAAAAGTTACTAATAGGCTAAGTACAGGGATACCTAGGGCAAAATGGTTAGATAAATTGGAATAAGAAAAGGATCTAGATATCCTAACTAGGTTCAAAGAAAGATATACTAAAGGATATTATAACGCAGCGATAATAAGGTACTTTTTAATAGATAGACTATACACACTAAACCAGTTATATGGAAAGTGGTATAGGCAACGATACAATAACGAATAGAAAGATTTTTATATATAGCTAGACGAAAAAGTTGTCTAAAACTAACCTATTATGGAAAAACGCATAAGTTATATTAAAGGGGCATTAATTATAATGTTAAGGAACCTAGAAGAGGGATCTAGGGACTAAAGAAGTAAACAACAAATTTTAGTACCTATAATAGAGATACCAGTAGTTAGGTTGACTAGGTATAGGTTTAAACTTAAAAATAAAGACAAACTAAGAGTTAACCTAAGTCACTTAGCGTATTACACACTATTGTGGATAGCTTATGTGGATAACACCTGTAATATGTATAGAGCACTAAAAGATAAGAACCGGAAGTACCTAGCAAGGATATATTAGGCACTAAAAGAGAAGCGGTTTAGGGACACTAAGTATATATATAGATAGCACCTAGTAGAAGTATAAGGTTAAGGGGACTTAATACTTTAACTAGGAAGATTCCTTACGGAAGAATACCTAAAGGGATAATAGTGGTGGGAGTGCCTAGAGAACACTTATCTATAGCACGTAGAGGAAAAGAAACAAACTAAGTATTGGCCTAAGTTGGACTAAGTATAAACAGGATCTAGCAGCTAACAGTTAGGAAAAGGGGAGGTGTATAGAACTAGAGGGAACTAGTGTTAGAGCCTTAGACCCTTAAAGGAATATAAGGACAATACCTAAACTTATAAGTTAAGTGGCAAGATCAGCAGTTTAAAGTGTTAATAGATAGTAAAGTAATAAGGAACCACGTGTTACTAAAAGCAGTAGAAAGGATAGGGTTACCATATAGACAGAAGGAATACCTATATCCACTTATAACAATTTTAGGAGATCAGATAGCCTATAGAGAAGGCGTTATTAATCTTAAAATAGGACCTATTTAGTTAACTATTAAAGGAAGACTAGTAAGAATATCTTTTAATATCCTACTGTTGGGACAGGATAAGGCGATATTAGGAATGCCTTAGTTATAGGAGTATAATCTAAAGATTAATTGGGTTATAAGTCAGGTTGATATTAGGGATACTTAATAACATAAGATGTAACAGCAAACCAAGTTAGTATAGTACCAAGTCAGAGCGACGTATAAAGAGACTAAGTAAGGCTTAAGCTATATACTAAAGAGATACTATAAGTATAGAAAAAAGTTATAGTTACTAGAAAGCGAACAGCTATTAGAACATGCGGCGTGGGACTATAAGATAGAACTAGAAGAGGGAATAAGTCTAAAGTTCTTTCTAATCTACAAGCTTACTAAAATAGAGTTAGTAGCGCTTAAGGAGTTTATCCAGGAGAACTTACGCAAGGGATATATTAAACCATTATAGTTATTAACAGGATATCCAGTGTTGTTTATCCCAAAGAAAAACGGAAAACTTAGGATGTGTATAGACTATAGACAGTTGAACAGCATTACTAGGAAGGATAGGTATTCTTTACCCTTAATTAGCGAAATCTAAGATAGGATAGGCAATGCATAAATTTTTACAAAAATAGATCTAAGATGGGCGTACCACCAGATTAGGATTAAGGAAGGTAATAAGTAGAAGGCAGCCTTTAGGTTAAGGGAAGGACTATATAAACCATTAGTTATGCAATTTGGGCTTATAAACGCACTAGCAACGTTCTAGAAGCGAATTAATAGTGTATTAGGAGAACACCTTAATAAGTTTATTATAGTATACCTTAACAATATTATCATCTACTTAATAAGTAAGGAAGAATATAGAGAACACGTTAAATGGGTCTTAAAGAGATTATAGGAAGAAAAGATGCTAGTAGCAATTAAAAAATGCGAGTTCTTTATAAGGAAACCCGATTTTGTAGGATTTATTATTAAATTAGGGAAAATTAGTATGGACCTAAAGAAAGTCAAAGCTATAGTAAGTTGGTAAGAACTAGAGAATATTACGCAGTTAAGGTTGTTTCTAGGGTTTTGTAACTACTATAGGAGGTTTATAGCATAATGGTTAAAAAGCATTAAGCCATTTATAAGGCTAATAAAGAAGGAGGAACCGTGGGTTTAGGGTAGTAAATAGAAGAAGCTGTTCTAAGAACTTAAAGAGTTGTTTACCTAAAAGCCAGTCCTTAAGATCTATCAACCAAAGTTAGAAATGGTTATTAAGATAAATATATCAGACTTTGCACTAGGAGTATACTTACTATAGAAGTACCAGGACGTATGGCATCTAGTAGTGTACTATAGTCGGAAAATAACACTACTAGAGTTAAACTACGACATCTACAACAAGGAGTTGTTAGGTATAGTTGCAGTACTTAGAGAATAGAGAGCATTCTTATAAGGTATAGAGAAACTATTTATGGTTAAAACGGACTATAAGAACCTTATAGGATTTCTAATAATAAAGGAACTTAACTAAAGACAGGTTAGATAGGCGGAAATACTTACAGAATACTATTTCGAAATTTAGTATACTAAGGGTACAGACAATACACGAGCAGACGCTCTAAGTAGAAAGGCTAAACTATAAAATAATAAAAAGTCGTTAGGAGCTTTATTGCGAAGGGATTAAAACGGATTAATTAGGTATAATTATCCAAAGATTATAGCAACTAAAGAAAGTCAGATCTATAAATTACCAGAAAGTAATTAGACACAAAAGATCTAAGAAGTATAGAAGGAGGATCTAGACCTAGAGCAATATGAGAATAGAGAAGCAATATATATACCTAAGTCTATTGCAGAAGAATTTGTTAAGGAATTCTACAAGGGAATAATATAAGGATATAACGGGTCTATAGGACTAGTGTTAAGACTATAGGAGGAGTATATTATTTAAGAAATCTAGGGATTAGCAAGATAAGTTATAAAAGAATATCTAGATTGCCAAAGAAATAAACCAACAAGGTATAAGCCGTATGGAGGGCTACAACCTATTAAGACACTAGGAAGACTATAGGAGGTTATATTATAGGACTTTATTATTAAGTTACTAAAGTTAAAAGATCCTATTATAGGATAAGATTATAACGCAATTTTAGTAATAGTGGACAAGCTAACAAAGTGGGGATACTTTATAGCATATACTAAAGAGATATTAGTAGAAGACGTCGCTAGAATCTATATAAAGGAAGTGTTTACAAGATATGGAGTACTAGATAAAATCATATTGGACAGAGATCTAAGATTTATAGCAGCGTTTTAGGAGGTATTTTTAGCAGAATAGGGAGTTTACGCAGCAACCTCTATAGTATATTATCCGCAGACGGATGGATAAATGGAAAGACTAAACTAGACACTAAAACAGTATCTAAGATATTATATTAATCACGCACAGAACAATTAGGTATCATTATTACCAGTTACACAGTTTATATACAATATAACACTATAAGAAGGAATAGGGACATTACCATTTAAGGCGAATTATGGGTATAAGCCAAGAACGTTATTATCGCCACGTTAAGTAAAGAAAACGAGTAGCACAGCTAAACAAAGAATGAAGACGTTAATGAATCTTTATACAAACCTTAAAGAAACAGCTAAACTAGTATAAGAGTGAATAAAAAGGTATTATAATGCTAAGAGATCTAAGGGACTAGATCTAAAGGAGGGAGATAGAGTGTGGCTACTATATAAAATTTTTAAAAGTTAATGGCTAAGCAAGAAGTTGGACTACGTTAGACTAGGACCTTTTAAAATTATATAAAGAATTTTATTAGTTATATATAAGTTGAACCTACTAGCTAAAATAAAGATCTACCCTATATAATATGTTGCAATGCTAGAGCCAGCATACGGGAATATTAAGCCACTAGTCTATAAGGCAGACATATATAAAGGACAAGAGGAAGACAAATAGCAAGTTTCAAAGATTATCAGTTATAAGGATATAGATAATAAAATATAGTATAAAGTAAAGTAGATAGGCTATAGTAAGACTACCTAGGAACCACTAAGCAACCTAGAGAACGCTATAGGAAAGGTAAAGAAGTATCAAAAAAAAGTAGGTTAGGGAGTATTAAAAAAGGATTACTAAAGGACAAGCCACCTAAGGGGGACCCACAAGGAAGAGCATCTACTATATTACTTAAAGTTGTTTCCTTCTCTAGAAACTTAACCCTCTTATTACCTAGTTTGTTAAGACCTTGTTAAACTAGTACCTACTTCTTAGAATAAACCTTCTTATAAACCTTTTTAAGACGAGTTAACCGAGTAAACATAACCTGCTAAGACTTAAAGGAGCGACGTTGAGCCTCTAGGGCCCAAGCAGTCTCTTTAGCAGAACGGTGGAGTTTGGCATATATGGCGGCTAACTTAGACTCTAGCTTTGCAGTGGTAGATTAAATATAGGACCCTATAATAAGTTACTTAGGGAACTTAAAGACTGTTAAGAGTTATAGGACGCGTATATTTAGCGTTAGAAACAAAGCAAACGTTATAGGATAATTAAACGTTTGCTTTAGTACACTCCGAACAAGATAAGGGTTGTTAGGATAAGGGACTTGTTATAGTAATATACACTAACCCCACCTTTACATAATAAGAATATAGAGACGATATTATCTTACTAAGCGACAGTATGGCAACCACAGTGCGAGCACGGCGTTGCGCTTATAAGGAAGAAGATACTTTAGGTATAATAAGTAAGGATATTAACCAGACTAATTAAACGGACATTATACCTCTAGTAGACGACTTGGAGATGTTAGGAATCTTTAAGAACGAAAATAAAGAGGAGGGAGATAGTGTTACGGACGCTTTAAGTATAATATTATAACTACTTAGGGAAGAGTTGGAGGAAGCTAATTGGTTAATATAGGCATAGTTTAGAATGGAACCAGTAGAACCATGTAATAAGAAATGGTAAGCGAGTCACATAATATTATACACAGTGTACGCAGTATACGCAGAGTACGTCTATGTATACCACGTACAACACGTACCTTACGTACAAGGGAGGATTTCTTAGGAGTATGGTTGTGTATTTAAAGGACCTTAGTCCCTACCGTAGATGGTTCTCTCCTTGTAGTAAATCTTAGAATACAATTAGAGTTAATCTGTTAGGCAACTACTCCACTAGTTATTATTATATTGTTGACACTGTTCTTACCTATATACCTAGCCTAATAATAGGACCTACCGTAGTTCCTACTACAAGGTTCCGTTACAAGGACGAAGATAAAGAGGAGGGAGATAGTATTACGGACCTTATATTAGCAGTAGTATAACTACTAAAAAGAGATATAAGTAGACTAGTAGTAAAAGCACGGGAGATACTAGAACTAGTTAAACTATAGGACAAGGGGTAGCTAAGTTACATAATATATTACGGGACTAGTTTGGTATATAGGAATATAGGAACGTAGAAATATACGGGACGTACTAATATACTAACGTACTTAGTATATTTTATAGGAGCTAGGACATATATTTAAGAACATAGTCCCTACCTAGATAGTTCTCTTTCCTTATAGTAAATCTTAGAATATAATTAGAGTTAATCTATTAGGCAACCACTCCACTAGTTATTATTACGTTGTTAACTTCTTGTTTACCTATATATTTAGCCTATTAGCAGGTCTACCGTAGTATTTCCTACAAGGCTTTATTATAGGAAGGGATAGTTAAATTTTTGCGGATATCCAGATATTATCCGGATATTATCCGATATCCAGACTATCCTTAGATAGGATTATTATCCGCCTAACCAGATAGGATAATTTATCCTTCGTAGGTCTGTCTAAGAGTAAGGGGAGTACGTTACCTTAGCAAGCTTAGACGTAATTCTATTAGTGTGGATTTTTAATCGGTCCGCAAGCGGACTAACTATATTTATACTGCACTACTAGAATTACGTCTAAGGGAGTATCGCAATTACCTTAGCAAGCTCAGACCATAGAATTAATTAGCGGACATATGTATATCCGCAAAGCAGATATCGCTAACCCTTTTTGTCAAAAGGTTAATTCTATGGTCTAAGGGACTTTTGCGATTTTTACTAGGTAGACCAACTTATTTATATATAGAAACAGTTATCTTCTTTAACAAAATTAATCTCCACCCCTATAACAGCTCTTATCTTAGAAATACCGTTAAATTAATCCGTAGAACTAGCTCTATAATTAATAAATATATCTACTCTATCCGCCCTTGCGATATTAAATAATTAAATTGCCTAACCCCACTATAAATATAACACCAGTTAACTAGCAGACACCTATATAAACGCCAACTAGAGTATCTGCTAAGTGGATATTGCGCCTAGTAATAAAAGAAGAGAAAGTTAGAGTTATTACTAGGCTTTTACAGAAGTGGTAATAGTCCTTTAGTAATCTCTCTTTAGCATAGCTAGAGCTTAGTACTAGTAGAAAACGAGCCGCAAAAAAAAGAAAGGCAAAGAATTTTATTACTGTCTTTTTAGAGAATAAAGAAACTCGTAATATAATTAAGGAGGCTATAGATATTTATTTAGAACTGGTTAATATAATCATTTATATCTTTTATAAAGAGCTTTGTAATCTTTAGCAGAAGACAGTTATCTTTAGCCCATAGAAATTAGATCTAGAGTTTAAAGACGTTTAACTCTTAAAGGGTTATAGGCAAATTAGCTAATATGCCCCTTTACTCTACCAACTGATAAAAGGATTATTAGTACAATTAAGAAGTAATAAATCGCGAAATCCGCACCCAGGGCGGGTTGTTCTTCTTATATCTATCCTTTTATTAGGCCGCGCTTAAAGCTCCACTAACTGTTTTGCTTAGCTTCTTAGTCTTTATCTCTAAGGTATAGGTATAAAGCGTCGAGTTTTATTACTACTTTATAGACTAGGGCTTATTAACGGATATAAAACACTTAACTGCTAGAAGATAGGATTGGCTAAACGCTTTAAGAAAGGTTATAATACTAGTGGCGGATATACTAGTGCTAATATTACTAAAGATTTACCTCTAATTAATATCCACTCTTAATAATATCTATATTATATATAATAATTTTAACTACCTTAAGCGAATATAATACTAGGTGATTGGGGACACTAGTATTTTCCATTTCTATACTACTAGAAAGCTTATCCGCAGTTCTTATATTTCCCCTAGTGGCCTTTTTTAAAGTATGCTATATAACTAAGTACAGCTTTAGATTTAGAATATTGCTAAGGCGCCAGGTAATATATATAATAGCGTTTAAAATCGGATATCTATATTTATAATTATAGATGCTTTATAAAACGCATATCCGGCCGTGGTAAATGGTATTTTTAAATTTAATACTAAGCTTAAATATCCGCGTATGCCGGAGATTAATATTCTATTATCTGTAAAGATAATATATATAAACCTAGGCCCTATTATGGAGAGCAAGGCTTCTATAATTAGCAACTACCGCGTACTTAAGACAATCTTCCTAGAGCAACTACAACTTAATTGTAATAATGATTTCTATAACTAATTATATCTGGCATATAGTAATTAGAAAACTACAAAGCTTATCTATATCTATAAGCAGGAGCGGGCGGAGGCTGCGCTCTTATATAATAGCTACTAGTGGGTACTACCTGTTCTAGGTCTTTAGCACCTCCGGTTAAACTTCCTATATACAATTATAAGGACTTTCTTTGATAGTAAGAAATATATGTAGCAGTACTTAACGCTTTACACTTATATAAATCACCTTAGGCGACGAAATATTCCTATAGAGCGCCCTCCCTTTCGCTATCTTAAGAAGCCAGTACTGTATAGTTTTAATACCCGCATTATTGCACTTTTTTTAATATATATCCGCGATAGGCTTAACGTCTATAAAGAAGGCACAGTTAAAAGATATATTAGATCCTTAACGCCCGAGCAGTTTCTACAGCATATTAAGAATATTCGCGTAGTAGGTTTTAGCTCTAAAGTCGGCCGCAAGACTAATAAATTGGTTTCTCTGCAGCCCTCTACCCGCGGAGGTTCTCGGGTTATAAATCAATTACTTAAAGCATCTAGCTCTACTACTATAACCTAGCCTGCTTAGATTGTTAATATAGAGTTCTTTAATTATATTTGGTATCTATAGGTGGTTAAAATATATAAAGTATTAAAATACGCCATTAAGCATGCGGATATCGGCCTCTTAAAGTATATAATCGCCCACTTTTACCTTTACTTTACCAGATTAAAGAGCAATAACCACGCATCTAAAATAATATACCTCTAGAGGTTAATTATAACGGAGGTATATAATCCAGTACTTTAGTGGGCTATACTTATAAATGGGTTAATTAATAATTGCAGAGAGCTAAATATCTTTTTTAAAGCTAATTAACTTAATAAACTACTAAATCTTTAGCTAAAGGAGCTATTCTAATCGCACGGAAACTTAACCTTTAGGGTAGACTCTCTATTTAGGTGGAGCGTTCTTACTATAAGCTATACTAGACCTCTTCGTACTAAGTTTAAGGACATATTTAGTAAGCGGATGATATCTAATTATATAATTAAGCCTCCTGCGGTTTATATCCAGTCACTTACAGATATAATTACTTAGGATTTAATTATGCGTTAGCGTATGCAAGACGTCGGGTTTAAGGCACCTACTATTCTTTAACTTAGATTAGAGCGGCTTTTATAGGGTAGTATCACTAATTTTAATACGCGGATGTCTTATATAAGCGGTTTACTATATAATCTTTATAAGGACAGATTTAATAAGGCTACTAATAATATGCCAGAGGACTTTTAAATGCTTAGGCTTATAGTACGTTTCTATTTTATTATATTAAGCAAGTTCTTTTATTAATATTATCTCTAACCAGTATATAATCTTCTTAGTGTATAGTATATAATACTATAGTTAGCTATTTTATGGTGCGGATATATAATATCTTTATCTTAACTTATGCAGATATTATAATATTAAAATTTAATATTTAGCAACCTAGTGTTATATATAAGTGCAATTACACTACTCCTCTTAGCTGTAATAGGTGCCCTAAGGTATCTATTATAGATCTATATAGGTTTTATATATATTAGCTAGTGTTTTTCTATAAAATTATATAGAGCTCTAATAATTTTAATAACGCGTTTTTTTTAATAAAAATGATTATAAGACCTAAAAATACTTAAGTAATAAAAATAATATATTCTAAAAGCCTAGGTTTTATTATATAATTAATAAACTTTAAGAAATAATATAAAATAGTAATATTAAGTTATTTTAATATCCGCAACCTCCGTAACGCGGATATTAATAATAAACTTAGTATATTTTACGATACTCCCTTAAACGTAATTCCGGTAGTGCATTATAAATATAGTTAGTCATTTTGTAACAGTTCACCAGCACTGCGCTAAGACACAAGATTATCGCCCAAGAGGCTCCAAGACAGGATCTACCCTACCCTTATATATCTTAGATACGGTCAAATATTAAGTCATAGACTACAGAGTTCCGGGTCTACTTTCATATATTTAGTTTACTTAATTTCCATAGATTTAGAATTAAGTTGCTTATTTAATTCTCCTATACTGCACTATTACAGTTATAAGTCTGGGTTGCACTACCTACTAACTAATTAACCTACTACCTTATTTAAGAAGTTACTACTTCTTCTACCTTTGCAAGTGTCTTAAGCTTCTTTATTTACTAAACAAACAGATAATTAAACATCAATTAAATCGAACATTAAAAATCAAATATTAAGTGTTAAACATTAATTAAAACCGCACCTAACCAACAAACAAACTAACGAATTAAAAAATGTTAAAATAAGGTTTCGCTAAGACGCTAACCTAGGACCCAGCTTAACCTATTAAATTTCTAAAAATAACAACTACGAGCGAATTAAAAATTAATATTATCCTTAACCAGCCATCTAATTGGATGCAATGGTTTTTTATTATTCAAGACACTGCTAAAACTAACAAGGTATGGCAGTATATTAACCCATTAAATAAGAAAGATAAGCTTCTAAAGCTAAAACCTCTAAATCAACCTATATTAAAAGATATACTTCCTACTGCTACCTCAATAGCTCAACTAGACCAAATTAAGCTCACTATATATAATTAACTCTATGTAGAATATAAGGATAATCTCCGCATATATTAAAAGCGAGAACAGGCTATTAGCAATATTAGTAACTATATTATTTAATTAATATTGGTATCCTACCTTCTACTTATTAACGGCCTTAACACGGTATATAAACGGCTTTAAGCACTTAAGAAAACACTAGCCCCTACCACCTTAGGTTAAAAGCATAATATCCTTAATTAATACACGGCTCTTAAGGCCTATAATTAAAACTAGAGTATTAACAAATGGTTAAACAACTGGCGGAATATCTATAAGCTGGCAAAACAATTAGAGCTACCAGACGTATAAGGTTTTAGGCCATACTATAATTTTATATAAGCCATTAAACCCATCTCTTCTAGTTTTATAGGAGCACTAGAAGTAGACCTTATTAAAAAAGAACAAAAGGACAAAGATGCCCTATCCATTATTAACCTTATTAAGGAATTTAAGGAGCACTACTATATACAGCAAATAGTATTATCTTTTTTTACCACTACTGCCAATCACTCTGCATTTACGACCCTTTAAAACAATTATAATTTAGATTCCAACGGCAATTCTAATTTACAATGGTATAAGGAATATATATACGGCCTTATACACCAATACAGCGACTGCTATTACATTGCTAAGCAGAAGTGACCTTAAAAATAGAAACCATACCCAGACATTTAAAAGAAAATAGATAAAATAATCTTATCTAGGCCATGGGTCAAACGCATGGTTAATTATATTTAAAAAGAAGAGCAGAAAGTAGAGAATATAGGAACAATTAATTTTAATTCTAAAACCCTAGCTCTTAACAATATTAATATATAGTGCGGTAAAGCACCACTTAAAGTTAAATGTAAAGTTTGCTTATTAGCAAAGTACATAAACAGATCTACCTTGGTTACAGATTAAATAACTACCTTAAGCACAGATTAAAACATCCACCTCAACTATAGATTAAATGTCTACCTTAAGTTCTACCTTAACTACCTATCAAACATCTACCTCGACTACAGCTTAAATAACTACCTTAACTATAGATTAAAAAGATCTACCTTAATTATAGATTAAATAACTACCTTAAGCACAGATTAAATAACTGCCTTAAGCGTAGATTAAATTACCACACCTAAATTAAACGATTCAGTAGAACTTCCTATAAAGGATATTAAATAGTTATCAACTACTAGCAGAATGGTATCTCCAGATCTACCAAGATTAAACACTACACTATATGGACTTTAAGACGATATCTTAGATATAATTAAAGCAATTCCAATCCAGCCTATAACGGCACCAGCCTATATCGGCACCAGTTATAATAACCGCAACGTCACCAAATATAACGTCTACAACGTCATCAGAAGCCCTATAAGCAACACAGTTAACGGCTTTACTATTACCCTACCCTGTACCACTCCTAATATTATATCTAAATTTCCTTTTTTAGTACAGTTTTTACCTTCATTTACTTTCTACAGCTTTAACTACACCGTTAAATCTGGGGGGGTGTGTAATAGTTCACCAGCACTACGCTAAGACACAAGATCGTCGCCTAAGAGGCTCCGAGACAGGATCTACCCTACCCTCGTATGTCTCGGATACGGTCAAATATTGAGTCATAGACTACGGAGTTCCGGGTCTACTTTCATGTATTTAGTTCACTTGATTTCCATAGATTTAGAATTAAGTCGCTTATTAAATTCTCCCACACTGCACTGTTACACATTTACTTAGGCTAATTGACTCCGCACTAACGGAATCGCGTCTAGGCTTGCTGAGGTAAGTATCGCAAGATATGCTAAGTTTATTATTAATATCCGCGTCGCGAAGGTTGCAGATATTAAAATAACTTAACACTAATATTTTATATTATTTCTTAAAGTTTATTAATTATATAATAGAACCTAGGCCTTTAGAATATATTATTTTTATTACTTAGGTATTTTTAGGTCTTGTAATCATTTTCGTTAAACAAAAACGCGTTATTAAGATTATTAGACCTCTATATAATTTTATAGAAAAACGCTAGCTAATATATATAAAACCCGCATAAATCTATAATAGGTACCTTAAAGTATTTACTATAGCTAGGTAGATATATAATATCTATATTATACTAACTACTAAGTTATACATATTTAAGCAAATCTATAGTATACTGCTATAAAAACTTGTCGCATAAAGAGGTAGAAGGTTAAATATGATACTAAAACAGCTGCTACCGTATTAGGTACTAGATACTTAAAATTAAAGAAGTTATAGGATAGAACTGGGAGCGACGGCTCTGAATGGATATCCGCAACGTCCTTAATCGTACTGCGGGTCTCTTCGAGCAGAGCTTCGAGCAGAGCCTCGTGCAGAGCCTTGTGCAGAGCTTCGAGCACAGCCTCGTGTAGAGCCTCGTGCAAAGCTTCAGTAGAGCTTCGTGTAGAGCCTCGTGTAGAGCTTCGAGCGGAGCCTCGTGCAGAGCTTCGAGCAGAGCTCCGTGCAGAGCTCCGTGCAGAGCTTTGAGCAGAGCTTTGTGTAGGCATTTGTGTAGCGTTTGTACAGACGTTCATGCAGACGTTTGTAGCTCCTAAGACAGTAGTAATAAGCAGCTTAAAGTCCTTGGGTGGTTATTGTTTGGGTAGGCTGTAGGCAATTCAATCGACACATCGCCCGTTCGGCAGCGCTTTTTACTAGATATCATGGAGGCGTACGGAGTATATATACTCATCGATTATAGAGCTGCTTCTGCGGATTAATTTAACGGTATTTCTGAGATGATAGCTGTTGTAGGGGTATAGATCAATTTCGTTGAAAAAGTGACTGCTCCACATACAAAACAAGTCGGATCGCCTAAGAAACCTCGCGAAAGTCCCTTAGACCCATCCCTTCGTCTGGCAAGTGTGACTTTTCGTATTGGGCGCTTTAGGCGCTCCTGCCTGGGTTAGCATGCTGCAGGTACCCTAGCTAGCGTGATTTTGTTAGCAAGCCTCACCAAAACGCGTTAATATGCGATGCCGATGAAATGCTACAGAAGGCTACCACTAAAAACACCTATATATATATTTTTTTGAGGAAGTTGGGTAAAAAGTCGTAATATATAACGTCATAACTGTAGGTTTCTGCCCTTCCTCCACCAACCAGCTGCTAATTATATAGGAAAATCCTTCATCAAAGTCCTCCCCCGAATTGCCGCCACCTATTAACTTTATACGCGTTCCTAATATCAATAAGGATAAGCCGGTAAAGGACCAGCTTAAGGTTATAAGGGAGGACGTATTATATACGTTAAATAAGATATATTAAGTACTACAAGTAGTTAAACAGTTTAACCAGCGGCTATTTAATATAGAGGATCAATTAAAGGTAGTAGAGGAGGGCTTAAAGGAGGCTAAAAAGAAGGCTACAGCAAAGGCTTAATTAGCTTTAGAGTCTTAATATTAAAGGCGTAAGGAAGTAGAGGACCCAAAATAGTTACCTAGTTATCGTCTATTAAATAAAAGTTATTAAAGCACTAAAGGCACAGAGGAAGCCTATAGGTCTCACATCTATATATCCAGCACCTTAGTAGGCCCTTATAGCCTTACTTCTTTATAAAGCTTTTAATAAAATAGTGTCACGGGACGGGGGCAGCGGCTACAAGACGTATGTATTCAAGGAGTCTACAAGACATTACGCGGTCGATCGTAAGGGTCGAGGGCGTCAGGGGGTGATATACCCACGCGTAGCTGACGTAAGCTGTATGCGAGGTATACGCGAGAGCACAGGGCTCCCCCATGGAGGCCCCTACGGTCGGGTTCCGTGACACTACCCCCCCTCCTATTGAGGCGGAGCTCCGGCGACGCTGTGGTTACTATATATATGTAGGGGGAACGCTTAGGGTATAGATAAGAAGAAGAAATATCGTTATAGGTTTGGCGGGCTTATATAGATGCTTCTGACTTAGGGCTTATGCTAGGGTACTAAGTTATAGAGGGGGAAGGAGAGTGTAGGAGACTTGGTGAGATATAAGGGGGTCGCTAAGGCGCTAGTAGTAGGCAAGCCAATAGCAATTTTCCATCCCGGGGATGGAAAATCCTAATTGGCTAGTTTCTCCTTAATGTCTAGAATTTAACTAATTAGATAACTTTAACCGCTGGTTAAAGTTCCTGGACATTTTAATATTTTCCAGTTACGTAATCGCACTTTATGGCAATCTGCGGCGATCTAATGGTAATTTGCCCTTACGTGGCAATGTACAAAGGCTTAACTGTAAGGGCTCCTATAGAGGATTAGGCATAAAATCTTTGCTTGGGCCCGGTTTCTATGGGTTTGCGTAATAAAAATCGCTAATTAAATCCTTTGAATTCTTAAAGTCTTCCTATAGTTGCCATTCTGGCTAATCTATGTTAAATCCTATATAGGTAGCTTTGTAGTAAAGCTGCTGTCCTTTACCTTTGCCAAAGTATTTAGAGTTAATAATTCGTTTAATGGTCTACTCCTTGTGGTTCTTGTCTTCATTCTTATCTTGGATTAGTACTGGTAGGGGTTTAGGCTATATTTATCCTAGTAGAGGGTTAGGCTAGTAAAGGTGTAGTAGCTATAGGTAAAATATGGGTTATACCCCATAAGTAGCTAAGGCGGGCAAAAGCTCTAGTTTGTATACGGCTCCCCTATTAATGACTTATTTAATCTAGTAGGGGCTAAGGTTCTTATAATTAAATGACTTTATAGGCCCTGCGTGGAGATATTATATATATCTAACTATACCTAGTCACTAACACGCATCTTAGGTGGTAGTGTTCTGTAACAGTTGGTAAAGTAAGCCTATTTTGCTTGGGCCCAGACCATCTCTCCTTTATAGTAGTTGAGTAGGTCTTTTATATGGTTTATATGCTAATTAGTAAGTAGCATCTTAAGGCGTTTTCCATATAGCAGTTTCTTATTAATAGGCTCTGGTGGCTCTATACCGGATTATAGGTAATAACATTTATTTATAAAGAACGGGGTAAGTCCTATAGTGGCTAAGACGTGGTTATTTGCTGTAAATTTACCTAGCGGAAGGTGGTCTACCCAGTTATCCTAACTATAGGCGACTACCTATTGTAAGTACGCCTTTATACTAGCGTTAGCGTTTTCCAGTTATCTAGTAGTTTTATAGTAAAAGGATATAGATATTTTAACGGAGATATTAAGGCGTTGGTAGATCCACCTCTATATGTTAGAGTTAAATTACATACCTTGGTCAGATGTGATAGAGTTAGGTAACCTATGTAGTTGGTAGACTTCGTAGAGGAAGGTATTGGCAACGTCGCTAATAGCTACACCTTTAGTTAGGACGTAGTGGCGTTCTTTTATAAGTTAGCATATTATTAGAAGGATGTTCTTATAGGTTTGGCCATGTCGTTTACAAGGCGGTAGGTTAACAACAAAATCTATAGCAATATCTGCCCATTGGCGTATAGGTACTAGTAGAGGGTAGAGTAGTCCTTGGTACTTTATATAAAATGCTTTAGTACGCTTATGACCCTAGTAGGCGCTTATAAAGCGTTTAACTAAGTCTATTATTTTAGGCCAAAAGTAGTATTAGCTAAGGAGCTTATAGGTCCCACCTTTACCTAGGTGGCCGCTTAACTGGAGGTTATAGGTCATTTAGATTAGTTACTATTATAGGTCTTCTAAGTTAGGGATAAATAGATAGCCTCTATAATAGAGCCTGTTCTCTTTTATTTCTAAGGCTGCTATATTAATCTGGCCTAAGCTTTGGAGGTTAGTAGGCAGCGTATAGGTGCTAGCAATCTTTGCGGTAATTAGTTAATGCAGTAATAAGTTAATAGAGGTATTATATGCTGCGGTAATAAGCCTATTAATTTTAGGGGGTAACTTTAATTTTATGGTATAAAGCTAAGGTACGGTTGGTTCTGTCTTAGGTAGTATACCTATAGCCAAGTTTCGTGCTTTTAGGATTGTTTATTGTTAGAATTAATTATAAGGGTCATCTTCTAACTAAGGAAGGTCTTGTAAACGGCGTGTTAGGCTATTAAGCTTAGTACCTTATACTCCTGGCCTATATGCAATTTTAAAGTTAAAACTAGAGAGAAATTTGTTCTAGCGTGCTTGGCGTTAATTTAGTTGCTTTATAGTTATAAAGTACTTAAGGTTGCGATGGTCTGTAAGGACTTTAGTTAGCTAGTTAGGTTCTGCTAAGGAGAGTTCTGGTTAAAATTCTTTAAACGCTTATATAATTATAAGGAGTTCCTTATTATAGATCTTATAGTTATATTCTTGTAGTATAAGCTTAGACAAGTAGAATGCAACTAGGTGGAGGAAACCGTTATCGCCTATCTAGGAGAGGACGCCTGCGTTAACGTGGTCTAAGGAGTTAGTCTTAAGATAGAGTTATTATCCTAGTATGAAATAAGCTAGGATAAGTGCTTTGATAAACGTATTTTTAAGGTCTTAAAATGCCTTCTTATATTTAGGCGTCCAGATAAAACATAGATGTATTTTTCTTCCTTTTATAGAAAGGCCCTTTATTTACATTATTGCTGTAAGTGGTACTATAACATCCAAGAAGTTATATATAAATTTTTAATAAAAGTTGGCGAAACTAAGGAAGGCTTGTACGTCTTTAATACAGTTAGGGGTTTGCTATTCTATAATTGTACGTACCTTTTTAGGGTCTATATGGATACCCTTAGTAGTAATAATTAGTCTAAGGTATTTTACTTCTGTGACTAAGAATTTACACTTCTTTAGATTAATGTAAAGTCCTGCGTCTCTAAGGCGCTATAGGACCTTTTAAACGTGCTTAGTATGCTTAGAAGGGTTATTACTATAAATAAGTATATTGTCTAGGTACGCAGAGCAGAAGTTATTGAGGTAGTCCCATAAGGCGTTATTAATATAGCTTTAGAAGCTGCCTAGGCCGTTATATACGCCAAAGGGTATAACGGTATATTTAAATTGGCTAAAGCATTATGCGAATGCGGTTTTCTATTTGTTACCCTCCTATATTTAGAGGTAATTAAAGGCGGCAATAATATTAAGCTTGGTATAGATTTTGGCTTAGTTAAGCTGCTTAAGAGTCTTATATATAAGCGGTACGGGGTATTAATTCTTAATTGTAATAGCGTTAAGTCCTCTATAGTTAACATAGAATTGGATACCTCCTTCTAGCTTCTTGGTAAGGAGGATAGGGGCGGCTGCTAGGGATATACTGGGGCGAATAAATCCTTTATTAAGGTGCTTGTTAATATACTTTTTAATAACTAGAAGTTTATCTTTTAATATTAGGTAGGGCCTCTTATAGGGTAGCGTTTTTCCTTATTTAATATTAATAGTATGGTTATTAGGTTAATATAGGGGGAGTATATTTACGCCCTTTTATAAGCACATGTTAATAAAGTTATAGTATCTCTTAGGGAGGAGCTTGCGGAGTTCCTTATTGGTAAATCCTTTTTTAAGCTTTATAAATTTCTTAAAGTCTAAAGGTAAAAGTCCGTAGAGTTTTACGGGGGCATTGTCTTCTAAAAGGTTAACTATATCTATCCTATTACTATAGAGGACGTGGTTCTATTCTTTATTAAGCTTATATAGTTATAATTAGGAAGCTGTAGTAACGGTCTAGCCTTTTCTATATGCTATATAGTAGAAGGCCGCGGCACTTATATAGTGGTAGTTGGTTGTAGGTAGGGTAATAAGGGGTTTCTTAGGTTAATATCCTAGGGAGTAAATAGAGGCGGCTAGGCTATACCCTAGGCAAGTCTCTCTGCAGTATTTAGAGTTAAAGGTTACTTTTCTCTTTTTCCAGTTAATGGCGGGGTTATATTATTTAAGCTAGTTTATTCTAAGGATAATAAGGTAGTTAGTAAGTAGTATAATATAGGCCTAGAGCTCTTCCTGGTGCCTATTTATATCTAGGTGGAGTTATACTATATAGGTAATCTTCTGTGTAGTATAACTATTATTAGCGAGTTATAGGGCGCGGGCTTTAGTAAGGGGTAAGGTGGGTAAGATATAAGTACGCACAAATTAGGTATTTATAAATTTATTAATAGCTCCGCAATTAATTATAGAACGGCTTTTATCTTTTTTTTGGCAGTAGTTCCTATTATAGATAAAACTATCTATTTCCGTCTATTTATTTTTACTAAGTTATCTATTAAGCAGGCTAATATGTAGATCCCTTTATTATTAGAGCGTCCTAACCCGCGACTTAGGGCTAGTGTCACGGAGTAAGTACGAGTGACGATAATATGTAGCAAAGTAGATATTATTAAGCTACGTATATAAACTGTATAATAAAGTCAAGACGTTGCGTAAGGAAAGAAGGTAAAAAGGTACAAGAAGGGGTATATACTGTTTACTTATTGCTAGGTTAACAAGTGCACAGGGCAGAAGTTACGGATATTTAGATATTGCGGATATTGCGAGCGGATATCGTAAATATTGCGAATATTGCGAATATTGCAGTATTGTAATCGGTCTTTAGTTGCTAAGTTGGCAGAAACGGGTGGTCGTGTGTAAGGTATTATGGGGTGGTCCCGTAATAGTACCCCCCTTTAAACTTGAGCTTCTGCAAGACGTAGTTATAATAGTTCTGGGTAGAGTTTATGGAAGTCTTTTATAGCTTATGTAAGTCCTATAGAGTCAACAGGTTCCTATAAGGGCTCAGTATAGCCTTTCCATTTTATAAGATACATATATTAGCGTTTCCGTTTATCGTACTTAATATCATTAATTCTTTTAATAAAGTACTTATCTTTACTATCTACCTTAACTAGTGGGGGAGGGTCTCAGATCTATTTAGGCCTTATATACCAAACATACCTTATGTATAAGAGAGGGTTTCTTAGGAGTACAGTTGTGTATTTAAAGGACCTTAGTCCCTACCGTAGATAGTTCTCTCCTTATAGTAAAATCTTAGAATATAATTGGAGTTAATCTGTTGGGCAACTACTCTACCAGTTGTTATTACGTTGTTAACTTATTGTTTATACCTACATACCCAGCCCATTAACGAGTCTACCGTAGTTACTACTATAAGGCTCTATTATATATAGCGTCTAATATTCCTTGCTATTCTTTATAGCTGTATAGGGCCTAGTTTATCTAGCTAATTACTAGCTTCCTAGGTCCCTAGTATCAGTGGTGCGACATTAGTAGTTTAGGGGCGGCGTAGTATATGGACCCGTTACGGATTAAGCTATATATCTTTCTTAAAGGCCTAGTCCCTATGTATAGCATTGGCCTAGTAAATAGTGTCTATCTATAGCCGTATAAGGTTTTCTATTATAATGCTAATTTCCTTTATAAAAGAAGGTGTTGGGGTAAAGTTTTGGGCTAGATAAGCCGTCTACTCTATATATTAAGCTATAAGCCTAGATAGGCTAGCCATTTTCTTCCTAAGATTATATTATAGCTTCCTAGGTCCGTAATAAGAAAGGAGACGTTATACTACCTTTATCCGTCTACACGAAGGTAAATCCGCAAGATAGTTATAATAGGTGGTCCTATTTGTCCGTTATACCCGCGAATAGGAATTAGTTTGGGTAGTTCTTTAAGGGGTATATTTAAAAAGTCAGCCAGCTTCACAGCACACTATGTATCTATTAAGGTAAAGGCATTTGCTCTAGAGTTAGCTAAAGTAGAGGTTAAAACTTAATATCCATTATAGAATAAAGTATAAGAGATAGTGCAGCTTCTTCTACTAACTAGCCGACCTAGATTAATATATAATATATTAATCCCTTTTAACCCTAGAGAAGAGTCTTCCTCTAGGGTTTCTCTTTTTCTAGCTCTATACTATCCTCCTAAATTAATAGGACCTTGTTTGTCTTTGCTGCTATAGGGCAGTCCTTTGCAAAGTAGTCTTTTTGGCCGTATAAAAAGCAAGCTCCTTGATTACTAAGGGCTTGTCTATAGGGGTTACTATACGTAGGCCGAGTCTATACTGGGCCTATAGCAGGACTAGCTGTTAGACTAACGGCGGGCTAAACGGTCAGTGCCGTGGGAGTTACGGCCTGTACTAGGGCACTATTAGCTGTTTTTATATTGCTTGTGGTCTGGTTTAAAGGGTTCCTGGCTTTATACTGCTCAGTATATGCCTTAATTTAACGGAGGCCTTGATTAATAGCTAAGCACTAGTCTATCAGTTCCTTTAGCGTCTATATAGTGGTAAAGACTAGCAGTACAGCCCGCTATAGGTCTAAGGTAAGCTTGTTAAATAGGTCTAGTAGCAGGTCTTTCTAGGGGATTTGGGCCTAGCCGGCTAGGTCTAAAAAGTAGGTCTAAAAGGCCAAAAAGGTCTCCGTTATTTTCATATTAAGGGCTTTATAATTAAGGCGGGCGTTTTATATCTTAAAGGGGTCCTTATAAATAGAAGACAGGTGGTTAATTATCTCTTCTTTAGAGAGGAAGGGGTCTGCTAAATCCTGGGCGTATTATGGACGTAAGTGCGTCTGTGCGTCCCTACCAGTACGGCCGAAGACGTAGGCCATCTTAGCTTAAGTAGTAGGGAAGTAGTCCGCATTAACTTTAAGCTTATCTTATAGTTAAAGCTTCTAATTATTAAATATAGGGTTAGTTCCGTCTGTAAGCAACAGGGGGTCCATAACCTTTGCGGACCGCGATAATGCTAATACTGTATATTAGGCTAGGGCCTTAAGGACTATAGTAAGTCTCTAGGTGTCTGATGACTTCTTACTAGGTGTAGGGGTGTCTCTGGTTTTAAGCAGCTCTTAAAGCCGTTTAATTTCAGCATTAGCTGCTGCGAGCTCTTCTTAGGGGGTTAAGACGGCAACTGTTTTACTATTAGAGGTATTTGCAGGTCCTACAGCGGCTTTACCAGCTGCTGTGTTTCTTAGCATAGTAGTAGGGGTATTAGGTAATTTCTGGTTGTTTGTTTATTTTCTAGGGGTTCTAGTCCATGCGTGTCCTATTCTTAGGTTTCGCGTTCTATTTATATTCTTTTAGTTCTTAGGGTTTTGTCCTGTCCTTAGGGTCCTATTCTTTATCCTTGTCCTATTTGTGGCCTTATAGATATATTTAAGTTCCTTCTTAGGAAGAAAGAGTAGTAACAAGCTTTAGATAATGTTAGTGACTTAGTTAATTAAGGCACGAGCACGGTAAGAGGGACGCGCAAGTCTATATAATTGGATTGTCTATAAATAAGGATCTAAAGCTAGAGAAAGGAAAGGGGAAGAACGGAAGTACCGCTTAAAGTTATATACAATTCTCTAGTTACGTAACGGCACTTTACCATTATATAATGGCAATTTGCGGCAATCTGTGGTAATGTGCCAGTACTATAACACAATCCACCATTTTCCACTAGCGCCGTAATAATAAGTATAGCCCGCTAAAGTACTAGATTATACACCTTTGTTATAATTAACCTCTAGAAGTATATTATTTTAGATATATAGTTATTACTCCTTAATCTAGTAAAGTAAAGGTAATAGTAGGCAATTATACGTATTACGGGACTTACTCGTTCTCACGTCTCTGCGCGTCTTTGACGTTCTTGACCCGTGCTCACGTTCGTCCCGAGACACCTATGCACGTTCCCCTACAACCCCTATTTATACCTTGTACCTGGCACACGAAGACTCTTCTTCTTCATCCAATGTCTTTGTATCAACCACGCATAGTTACGTGTACGTAGCCTTCTCAATTACTACCTCGTTTAGTGCATTGTATCCTGGCTCGTGCCTACTCCGTAACAATACGCTTTAGAAGGCCAATATCTATATACTTAATAGCGTATTATAACACTTTATATATTTTAACTACCTATAGATACCAAATATAATTAAAGAACTTTATGTTAATAATTTAAGCGGGCTAGCTTATAGTAGCGGAGCTAGGTTTTATAAGTAATTAATCTATAATTTAAGAACCTCTATAGGCGGAGGTCTGTAGAGGAACTAATTTATTAGCCTTGCGGCCGACTTTAGAGTTAAAACCCACTACGTGGATATTCTTAATATGCTATAGAAACTACTTAGGCGTTAAGAATCTAATATATCTTTTAACTGCGCCTTTTTTGTGGATATTAAGCCTATTATAGATATGTGTTAAAAAGAGCGCAATAATACGCGCATTAAAACTATATAGTACTAGCTCTTTAAGATAGTAAAAGGGAGGGCGCCTTATAGAAATATTTTATCGCCTAAGGTAATTTATATAAGTATAAAGCATAGAGTACTACTATATATATTACTTACCACTAAAGAATGTCCTTATAATTATATATAGGAAGTTTAACTAGAGGTACTAAAGACCTAAAATAGATAGTATCTAATAGTAGCTATTATATAAGAGCGCAGCCTCTGCCCACTCCCGCTTATAGGTATAAATAAGCTTTATAGTTTTCTAGTTACTATACACTAGATATAATTGGTCCTAGAAATTATTATTATAATTAAGCTATAGTTACTCTAGGAAGATTGTCTTAAGTATATAGTAGTTACTATTTATAGAAGCCTCACTCTCTATAATAGGGCTTAGGTTTATATAAGTTGTCTTTATAAATAGTAGAATATCAATCTTAGGTATACGCGGATATTTAAGCTTAGTGTTAGATTTAAAAATACTATTTATAGCGACCGGATATATACTTTAGAGAGTATCTATAATTATAAAAATAGATATCTGATTTTAAACGCTATTATATATATTACCTAGCGCTTTAGTAATATTCTTAATTTAAAGCTGTACTTAGTTATATAGTATACTTTAAAGAAGGCTATTAGGGGGAATATAAGATCCGCGGATAAGCTTTCTAGTAGTATAGGAATAGAAAATACTAATATCTCCAATTAACTAATATCGTGTTTACTAAAAATTATTATATATAATATAGATATTATTAAGAGCGGATATTAATTAGAAGTAAGTCTTTAATAATATTAGCGCTAGTATATTTGCCGTTGGTATTTTAACCTTTCTTAGAGCGTTTAGCCAATTCTATCTTTTAGTAGTTAAGCGTTATATATCTATTAATAAGCCCTAGTCTATAAAGCAGTAATAAAACCTAACGCTTTATATCTATACCTTAAAGATAAAGACTAAGAAGCTAAGTAAAATAGTTAGTAGAGCTTTAAGCGCGGCCTAATAAAAAGATAGATATAAAAAGAATAACCCGCCCTAAGTGCGGATTTCGCGATTTATTAGTTCTTAATTATGCTAATAATCCTTTTATTAGTTGGTAGAGTAGAGGGGCATATTATCTAATTACCCTATAGCCCTACAAGAGTTAAACGTCTTTAAACTCTAGATCTGACTTCTATAGGCTAAAGATAACCATCTTTTACTAAAAATTACAAAGCTCTTTATAAAGGATATTTATAACCGTATTAATTAGTTCTAAATAGATATCTATAATCTCTACAATCGCATTACGGATTTCTTTATCCCCTAAAAGGGTAGCAATAAGCCCCTTTACCTTTTTCTTCTTTTTCTTTTTTTACGCCTTATTATTTCTTATACCTTGTCTTTTATCAACACTAAGCTATAGCCACGTTAAAGAAAGGTTACTAAAGGACCATTGACACTCCTATAAATATCCTAGAATAACTCTAACCTTTTTTTCCTTTAATATTCGCTTAGCGGATACTTTAGTTAGTGTTTAGATAGGCGTCCGCTGGTTAACTAATATTATGTTTATAGTAGGAGTGGGCAATTTAATTATAAATATATTACCCGTTTGGTGGCGCTTTCTACTTAATATTGTAGGGGCTAATAGGGTAGATATATTTATTAATTATAGAGCTGCTTCTACAGATTAATTTAACGGTATTTTTAAGATAATAGCTGCTATAGGGGTATAGATTAATTTTGTTAAAAAAGGTAACTGTCGGAATGTTAGTTATGTGACGTGGTTACGAGACCATGAAGCGAGACTAGCTAATCTGACCTTGGAGCAACCCCTTACTTTGAGACAACAATTAACTACCAACTTCAACACCGCATACGTACCACTATAAGTGATATTTGTGCACGTTGATAAAGTGAGTATACCGACACTAATTAGTAGACATATAGATTAGGAAATACGCAATAAGCTAGAGCCTGAGAACTGTACTAAAAACAGTATATGGATTGCCTAGCCTTATCTATTTTAGTTGAAGGAGAAAGCTATATTACCCTCAAAGCTTAAGACTATGTATTAGCTTAACTGCTGACGCGTTAGATCGCCTAGAGAATTATATCTTTATTTAAAGAAGATTATAACCTCCCTTAAGCTTAAGAGAATTTGTACTAGCCTTATAGCCAATATAACAGATTGCTGAGAGAATAGCAGTCTTACTAAAAACACTTTACAGGCCCAACGGCTGTAGAGGATGTATATACCCTTACCTTTACACCCTTACCTTAAACCTCGATCTTAACCTTAACCTTAACCTTGACTATAACCCTTGACCTCGACCTTAACCCCAACCTCAACCTTAACCTTGAACTACAATATATACAAAGACACGACAATATGGAAATTAATTGGAAGGAGAGAATCGCCAGACATAGTTATAGGATTGATATAGTAACTGCCTTAGAGGAAGACCTGGAAGAATATATGGAAATGAAAATCTATGAGTATATATATAAGAACTTTACGGATTATATATTATGGTTACTATTCTAGGAAGAATTTAAAGGCTTTACTATTAAGGACTTTAGAAAGATACGCTCTATTACTAGAGTAAAGCTCCGTACTTACCTACTCCAAAGAGGAGTATATGTCGCTATACATAGCAACAGATACCTACTTTATAAGGTTCTGTATAATGCTCTTATAGAAGAGGAACCTTACGAATGGACAGATAAGGAAATTATAGGAGCTCTTAAGGAAGTCAGCCCTATAATTATAGTAGCACTATAAGAACGACTTAACTTAATATAAATAGCTCTAAAATTGAATTAAGCTATACCCCTATTAGTTATAGCCTCTTTAGTTCCTATAACCCCCCCTAGCAGCCTACTACCTACCCACATAGTGCCGACGCCTATAAACTATTAACTACCTCCACTACCTCTAACGCCTGTAATCTAGCCTATAGCTACAGCCACAACACCTAAAATGTAAATACCTACCCCTATAACACCCTAACTAGCTATTGTATCTATACCCTAGTAAACTGCACCAACTGCTACCTAACAGTAAGCCGCACCTCTCTCTACCTAAGATTAACTATTTACTCTCCTTACTTAACTCCTATAGACGCAGAATTAGTAATTATTACCTACGGTAACTGCCTCTACCCTCCTTTTAGTAACTGCCCCTACCCTACCTAGTTCTCCTCCTGCCCAGTATCTTTACCCTAGCACTACTAATACTAACCCTGCTATGCACCTGCCTATATACAGTAAGGAGGCAGCCACTATTGCTAAAATCTATACAGACGACCAGAAGTACAATGGAGTGAGTAATAGCTTTAACTTTAAGTTAACTATCTTCTATAATATCTATAAGAGAGCTAGTCTACCTCTTAAAGGCTATATAACTGTATTCCTAACCATGCTAAAGGGACTTGCTTAGGATTACTACTATAATAGCAGCCTTTTAACCAGATTATTCACTAAGGTATATAACCACATGCGTTACTTTTTTAAAGGACTAGAGTACTATCGGAGAAACCTTACTAAATGGAATACTACTAACTTCTAAGGAATTATTAACGAGAACCCTAATAAGCAAATCTATTAGAGTTTCTAACTACTCCTTAATAAGCTCTTAAAATATTACTATAGATTATACTTAGAGTTTTGTATAGACCTCTTCCTTATGAATAAACTAGTTACCGCTTACTAAGGAATACTAGTATGCCGTATTACTATTTCTAACCCTTTTAAAGACCTCTCCCAGTTAATTAGCAAGTTGCAATCTTCTATAGTTATATAGGAGAAGGAACACCCTTTTTAGGCCTTAATAAGACCGTCTTAAGGAGCCTACTTTACGGATTGTATATACTGCTATAATATCCGTAATAACCGTAACTAAACCCGCTCCTATAGACAAAACACCATCAGATCCCTAAAGGCCAAGTACTATATTTGCTAAAAGGAGAGCTGCCGCTTATAGAAATATATAGAGGAGGAGCGGAACCGTTCTAGAAATAAGTATAAAAGATGTTTTAATAATAACAAGGGCCGTAACGGTAACTTTAAAGAACGCTTTATACAATACACTATCTACTATAAAGGAGACGACAATAATAAGTATAATGAGACCTTTAAAGCTCTTATGCTAGATATAGACGCTAACAAAAACACTAATAATAATAATAGTAAGGAAGAATTAGAAGACCCTAACAGCTACTACCTTATATTATTTGGGACTCTTACTACAGACGAAGCAACCTTTATAAGTATAGAACTAGCTAATAAGGCTTACGCTTATTTACTTACTATAACCTTTATAGAACCTACTACGGAAACTAACCCGTTTAACTATAATATAATAACCGCCGCTTTACGCTATACTTCTATAGTATTTATAGGAATTATAATTAATACTAGTGCGTTAAAGAAGTCTATAGCCGGTTATGGATAATTCTAGGCACTATAAAACGCGGACTAATTTATAAAACTTAATACCTTAACCAAAGGACAAGTTAACGTGCAGTTTAGCATTAGAATTGCTACCTCTATTAGAACTACGGATGTTGTTACCCCTATAGGCAAGATATAGTTTTATATTATCTATACGGATACCCCCTTCTTGCTCTATTTAGTAGATATAGATAGACTCTAAATCTACTATAATAACCTTAGAAACGTTATTATCACTTACACCAAAAGAGTGCTAGTAGTATAATGGTTTAGCCACCCATTTCTCTTATAGAGCTTATTACTATAGTTATATTTATCTAAATCCTTTAACGCAAACCCCTACTACTTAATAGATATAGAGCTACGGCGCCTATATCGTCAATTTAGACACCCCTTAGTTAAGAAATTATAAAAGCTACTCTACTATACTGGCCATAAAACTAATAGAATGGCTATTAAGCAACTAACCAAGTTCTACTACTACTATTAGAAGTTTAGCAAATTACTAGGCAGATTCCGCTTTACCCTATAAAATAACGTTAATTTTAACTACAATATTATTGTTGATATTATGTATATTAGCGGATTACCCCTTTTATATGTTGTTAATAAAGGAACGCAATTCCAAGCCAGTAGATGGCTATAAGACATTAGCGCTAAATATATATAGGACGTTCTATAGATATGCTAGATTAATATCTACCTAGGGCTACTAGACCTAATTACCTATAACACCAGAAAGAACTTCGTTAGTAAAGAATTTAAGTAATACGCCACCATTATAGGAATTAGTATAAAGGGAGTACCGGTTAAAGCATATAACTCCATTAGAATGGTAGAGCGCTACTATAGTCTATTATAGTAAGCCTATTAGATTATTATAACTAAAATCCCTAAGATTAATAAGGAGATAGGACTCTAAATGGCGTTTAAAGTAATTAACAATTTAGCTGGCCTTAAAGGACTAGTTCCTATACTTCTAGTCTTTAAAGCCTACCCCCAAATGGTTAAATCCGATATACTATCCCCTATAGTTATATAACGCGCTGCCGCAATTAAAAAGGCTATAGTAGAGATATAGAAGCTATAAGCTAAATAATAGATTGCTAATGCGCTAAATATGCGAAACGGACCTAATGCTAATGCGATTTATAATCTCCTACCAAATTCGCCTATTTTAGTCTAGAGAGAAGGAAACACTGGCCAAAGCGGCTATTAGAACGGGCTATTTACCTTACTTACCATTAAGGGTAAAATATGCACTATTAAGCTGTCTAGTGGACCTATAGCCTTTTAATCTATAGTTATAAAACCCTACCTTTAAGCAACTAAATCGCAGGAGCAAATTATTAGACTAAAATCGCCACTTAAACCTCTATCTGGGTTAGTCCTTCCTAAAACTATCTTAGAGAGACCTACTAAAGCTTAGTAATAACCCCCAAAATAAGATAGAGGACGCCCTCGCAAATACCCTCTACTTATAGCTATAACTAACACCACTATCTACCTACAGGATGATAGTTAATTTAGTACTTAATTTAGCGCCTTTTAATAGAAGGAGCTTACTGGTCTACTTAAGAAGGGAGTTTTTAAGATTATAAGACTTATAGATATACTATAAGGCGTACAACTCTTTAATTCGCGATTTATTAACAAGATTAAGAATAAGGGAACTAATAAAGCCTTTAAGAAATCCCAACTAGTTATATAAGCTTATAACAACTTAGAAAAGGAACTGGTTCTTACCTAATTACTAACTATTTAATAAGTTAGCTAATAACTAATTCTCTATATTGCCGCCATAAAGCTTTTACAGGCACGACTTTACTTCCAAGATATTTTATAGGCCTATATATAATTAACCACTACACTAAATCGAGAGTTCTACGTACGACCTCCGCATAAGCTAATTAAGCAACTTAGGATTAATAAGGCCTCGGTTTTAAAGGTTATAAAACCACTTTATAGAGTACCGAAAGCTAGTAACCACTAGTTTAAGACATATTACTTATATTATATCCAACAGTTGCATATAGACCAGTCTATATACGACCCCTATCTCCTATAAAGCAATGAGCCCTTTAGTATTATAGGCCTATAAACTAATAATACTCTATTCCTAGTAGATAAGACCTTTATAAACGTAGAGTAAAACGAGCTATATAAGGCCAAGTTTATAGCTAAGGAACAGGAACAGCTTACTATTAATACGCCTATTAAGTTTAACAGTAGAGTTATTTAGCTACTAACTAATAGGAGTATTACGCTTACTTAGGAACAATAATACATAAACCTTAGTACAATTAGCACTAAACTTGCTACAAGTATGGGATTAAAAGGAGCTATAAGAACCTTAACCCTAAAGGACTAGTACATTACCTAACATGCTAAAGGTGTATATATTGCTTTAGTTTACCAACTAGAAGCCTTATTTAATTTATCCTTTACCGCCCAAGTAATTAACCCCAATAAGGAAGACGTAAAACAGTTAAACAAGCATCTAAACTGGTAAATTAAGAACACCAATAGAGGCCTTAAGTTTATTAAGTTAGATATTAAAACCCTATAGCTACTGGTATTTACAGATGCGTTATTTGCCAATAACAAGAACCTCTCTTTATAGATTAGCTACGTTATTATACTAACTAATGCTATAAAGAAGGCCAATATCATCCATTAGAGCTTAGTTAAGTATAAAAGAGTTACTTAGAGCGTACTAGCTTCTGAACTCTACGGTACGGCCTACAGCTTTAATATTGGCATTATAATTAAATCTATAGTAGATAAGATCCTATAAATTAACCTCCTATTTATGCTTTGCACTAACTTTAAGTCCTTATATAACTGTCTAGTACGACTCGGAACCACCTAAGAAAAACGCCTAATAATTAATATAATGTGCCTCCGGCAAGCCTATAAACGGAGACAGATTATGGAGGTAAAATAGATTAATAAAGAGGCCAACCCTACTAACGCCATAATAAAGGGAAAACCCTATATAGCTCTTTAATGGCTTATTAATACAAACTAAATTAACCTATAAGTTATAGGATAGGTTAAACAAACAAACTTAGATTTAGCTTAGCGTTATATAACTAATTGTAATAGAGCGGACCCTAAATTCAACTAGCCAATTAGGATTTTCTATACCCGGTATAGAAAATTGCTATTAGCTCGCTTATCACTAGCGCCTCAGTGGCCCTCGCAATATATTAACCTACTACCCCTAACAATTCTTCTTCTTCTCCTTAGCTTAGCGTTTTCGTAATATAGCATTCTACAAGCTTTAGTTTAGAGGCATTTATATAAGCCGTAATATAGGTTATATAATTACGGACCTATAAAAGGAGCGTGGAAGCTATTATATATTAATTAGATCTCTAGTTATTGCGTATATACTACAAATAGTCTAAAAGTAGGCTTAGCTTTAGAGTATAGATTAGCCTTCTTTTTAGAGTTGCTCTAGCGTCGGAATGTTAGTTATGTGACGTGGTTATAAGACCATAAAGCAAGACTAGCTAATCTAACCTTAGAGCAACCCCTTACTTTAAGACAACAATTAACTACTAACTTCAACACCGCATACGTACCACTATAAGTGATATTCGTGCACGTTGATAAAGCGAGTATACCGACAGTAACTGCTCTATATATAAACAAAGTTAGATCGCTTAAAAAACGCTAAAAAAGTCTCTCAGACCATAAAATTAACTTTTTAATAAAAAAGTTATCTTAGTAAGCTTAGACGTGATTCTATTAGTGCGGATTTTTAATTGGTCCGTAAGCTGACTAACTATATTTATATAAAACTACCAGAATTACGTCTAAGGGACATTTTTAAAGTTTTTTAGTTTTCCGATAAAATCCGTGTTACAAAGGTTGCGGATATTAAAATAACTTAATACTAATATTTTATATTATTCCCTAAAGTTAATTAATTATATAATAGAATATAAGCTTTTAAAATATATCGTTTTTATTACTTAGGTATTTAGGTCTTATAATTATTTTTATTAAAAAAAAGCGTTATTAGCAATTCTATAACTATATATACTTTATTAAACGCTAGCTAATATATATAAAACCTATTATAGCCTAGCGGATATATAGCGTCTATATTATAGTATATAAATACCTACTAAACCTTATCGCGCACCAACTACTAAGTTATGGATATTTAAGCTAACCTATAGTATACCGCTATAAAAACCTATAGGACGGAGAGGTAGAAGGTTAAATAAGATACTAGAACAGCCGCTACCGTATTAGGCGCCGGAAACTCGAACTCGGAGAGGTTGTACCATAGAGCGGGCGCGACGGTTCCGAATGGATATCCGCAGCGTCCTCAATCGCACTGCGGGTCTCTTCGTGCAGAGCCTCGTGCAGAGCCTCCTGCAGAGCCTCGTGCAAAGCTTCGAGTAAAGCCTCATGCAGAGCTTCGAGCAGAGCTTCGAGCATGTTGGAATTACAAGGTCATAAGGTCACAGCAGAGGTCTCTTGAGGGTCAAATTGATGATAGAGATGACGCAGACGATGAATATTGATTGATTCGTGATGCAGTAGATGCGGTTGATGTCTATCTAGATTGACATGCAGAGCTCGCTCTCGCGACGTGTCCAGAGCTTAGTCAGCATCTCTCGCTTAATTCTGACACTCCCCCATGCTGACGACGCTCTCCTCGTCTGTCCCAAATAGGCAATTATGAAGCTATTCCCAAATACCTTGCAAGTGCCATTTGGCCTACGTACAGAGGGAAAACCTAGTAGGCGAAAAACCTCTGTCACTTGCTCCATTAGTTACCGATTCCTAGTGTTATACAGTGCTTCGTAAATTGGTCGATCGGTAGCTGTTTTGTAAGCATATCTCCCAGCTGATCTTTGCCTGGTATATGTACCACTTTAAGTTGACCTTGCTGAACCATGTCGTTTCGTACGAAGAGGTATTGAGTCTTGATATGCTTGGCTTTCTAGTGGTGTTTTGTGTCGTACAAAAGGTTGACCGTACCCTTATTGTTATAGTAGAGCGTAGGAATAAAAGGGTTGTTATTGTCTCTCTCTTCTAGATATCTCGTTAGCTTCTTAAGCTATACTACTAACCTTACTTTTTCTAATGCCGCCATGATCTCTGCTTCTATTAAGCTTAATGCCGTTAACTTCTGTCTTTAAGCCGTCCAGATTACCGCTCCCTTATAGCGTATAACTGCTATGCCTTGGAATGATATCTAATCGTATTCTATTCCCCACGTAGCGTTAGTAAAGATACTATAGCTAGTAGGTAACGTAAGCTTGCATAAGGGTAGGTAAATCTCTTAATTTAAGTAGGTAATTCCTGTTTCAAGAGTGCCATTTAGATATTATAGTAGCTGCTTACTTAAGCGGTAATATAATTCTTCTGGTACTGCTATAAACCTAGCTAGCTAACCGACAGCATAGCTAGTATTAGGACGTGTGTAGTTTAAGAGGTAGATTATAGAGCTAATAATCTATTAGTAGACTATCGCATTGTTATACTTAAGGAGACTTTTAATATTAGGCTTTAGAACAGTATCTACTAGTATTAATAGCTTAGTTAGATTATAGTTGTCCATTTTTAGCCGTTTAAGTAGCTTCTTAGTATACATTATCTGATATAGCTTAAGGGTTCGGTTTATACAGTCTTAATTAATTTAGAAGCCTATAAATACTTCTATAGAACCTAGGTCTTTGCATCTCCATTCTCTTAAAATTCTTATCTTTATAATATTAAGGTATTGGCGCTTTCCTACAATTAGCATATCGTTAATAAATAGCAAGATATATACTTTATTTTCTATAAAGAGATTAAGGTTAGTATTAGCTGCTTTTAAACCTATACTTTTAAAGAACTTTTTAACCATCTAAAACCATTCTTTTAGTGCCTGCTTTAGGCCATAAAGTAACTTATTTAGCTTTAAGTAGACGTCTTTTACGCCCTTAAGCTTAGGTTTAAAGTCTCTTAATAGGTTAAGAATCTATATATAAATCTATTCTTGTAACGGCGGGTTTAAGAATGCAGTTTCGACGTTAATATAGTCAAGTTTAAGGTCTTTAGCTGCTACCTTTGCCATTAGGAACCTAAAGGTGTCATATTATATAATAGACGCAAATGTCTTAAAATAATTGATATTGGGGGTCTACTTGTCTCCCTAAATGCATAGTCTTACTTTCTTACAAATTACTTCTCCCTTAGCATTATACTTGTGCTTTACAACTAGCTTACTTAAAAGTAATAATCTTCCTTCTAGTACTCTCCCCCTTATAATAGTATAGGTATGCATTCTCTTAAAAGAGAGAAATTCTTTAACGATAGCTTTTATCTAGCTAGGAGCGTCCTCCCTTAAGGCCTAATTTAGCTTAATAGCGTTAAACGGTACTGTAGGTGCTCCTAAGGAGGTAGTGTTCTTAGCTTCCAGGTAAATAGCTTTTATAGCTATTACTAACTAAATCACTATATTATTAAAAACCCTTATATTTAGTAACCTTCTAGACCTTATTCTCTGCGCATAAGGAATGTATATTAATATACTTTATATAGGCGTCCCACCCTTAGCATTACCTTAATTTAAGCGTCCCACTTAATCTTAACCTAGGCTTCCTACTTAATTAAAGTAGCCTACTTAGTCTTAACCTAGGCTTCCCACTTATTTAGAGCGGCCTACTTGGTTACTATTTGGCCTACTTATAGTTCTTATAACTAGAGTCTCTATTAGCGCGTTTAAGGTAGTAGGGGGAGGTATAGGTTAGTTCGCGGCTTGGCTTATAGCGTAATTTAAGCGTCCCGCTTAATCTTAACCTGGGCTTCCTACTTAATTTAAGCGGCCCACTTAGTTACTATGTCTTGTAGCTTACACCTAAGGTGCTCTATAAGGGAATCTATACTTATTTACTTTAGTATCTCCAAATAGCTTAATTACTTAGGTATATAGGTTTATTATTTTAAATTAACTACTCCCTTTTAATCCAATAAAAACGTAGTTAGGTTTTATTCTTAAATTATACTTCCTAGGGTGTTTCTTAAGCGTATTAATTAGATTAGCGTGATACCTAAAGATAACTAGATTCTTTAAGTTAGGAACTTATTAGGTGTATGCCTCATAGGGTATAATAGCACCACTATACTCATTATTAAATAGAAGTGCTAAGGTAGGTACTTAATTCTTAATCTAGACAGTATACTTAACTGCGTAGCACTAGAGTTTAACTAGTATATTTCCTTAAAATAGAAGTGACCTTATCTTGTAGTTAACTGTGTAGATTGCGCGCTTAATTACGCTATTATATAAGTGCTTATATGGCGGACAAGGTTTAAAGTTAATACCCTAGGGTATTAGTTCGTTTTAAAATCTATAGCCGAACTTCCCCTTTCTATTGTCCGCTTAAATCTATATAGCTTTATTACTAGTAAACCTCTCTGCCCTTACAATGATCTCTTTAATATGCGGCAGTACCTCTTTAGTTTAGAGGGTTTTAAGAGGAACAACCTAAGTATACTATATGGCGTCGTCTAGGGCTAGTAGGTAGTAGTTATAACCTCTAATTAATATACTGATTCGTCCTGTAGTATCTAGGTATAGCCCTTAACTAGATATCTTCTTGCGCTTAGTCGTCTTCTTACTTAGTATTTTTTATATCTTTCTAGCTAAATAAGCTTCGTATATGCTCTTATTAACTAGTACTTGTAACGGAACCTTATAGCAGTAACTACGGTGGGTCCTGTCAATAGGCTAGGTGTATAGGTAAATAAGAAGTCAACAACTTAATAATAACTAGTAGAGTGGTTGCCTAACAGATTAACTCTAACTGTATTCTAAGATTTACTATAAGGAGAGAACTATCTATAGTAGGGACTAAGGTCCTTTAAATATACAACCATACTCCTAAGAAATCCTCCCTTGTACGTAAGGTACGTGTTATACGTATTATACGTAAACGTACACCGCGTACACTATATACACTGCGTATAACATTATGTGACTCGCTTACTACTCTTTATTATATGGTTCCACCAGCTCCATTCTAGACTATGCTTATATTAACCAACTAGCTTCCTCCAACTCTTCTCCAAGTAGTTATAATATTGTACTTAAGCTGTCTGTAATACTATCCCCCTCCTTTTTATCTTTGTCCTTAAAGATTCCTAATATCTCTAAGTTGTCTACTAGAGGTGTAATCTCCGTTTAATTAATCTGGTTAATATTCTTACTTATTATACCTAAAGCACATTCTTCTTTATAAGCGCAACGTCGTGCTTATACTGTTGTCGCTATACTGTTGCTTAGTGAGATAATGCTATCTCTATATTCTTGTTATACAAAAGCAGGGTTAGTTTATATTGCGATGGCGAGTCCCTTGTCTTAATAACCCTTATCTTGTTTAGAGTGCACTAAAGCAAATATTTAATTATTCTGCAATGTTTGCTCTATTTCTAATGCTAAGTATACGCGTCCTATAACTCTTAACAGTCTTTAAGTTCCTTAAGTAACTTATTATAGGGTCTCGTATTTAATCTGCCGCTGTAAAGCTTAAGTCTAAGTTGGCCGCCACACGCGCCGAACTCCACCGTTCCACTAAGGAGACAGCTTAGGCCCTTAAGGCTCAGCATCGCTCCTTTAAGTCTTAGTAGGTTGCGTTTGCTCAGTTAACCTATCTTAAAAAGGTTTGTAAGAAGGTCCGTTCTAAGGAGTAGAAACTAGTAGAGTAGGGTTTTACTAAGCTAGATAATAAGAGAGTAACGTCTCTAGAAAAGGAAATAACTCTAAGTAATATAGTAGTTACTCTTCCTAGATCCCCCTTAGGTAACTTATCTTTTAGTAATCCTTTTTTAATGCTCTCTAACCTGCTTTCTTTTAATACTTCTATACCTTTCCCATAGCGTTCTCTAGGTTGCTTAGTGGTTTCTAGATAGTCTTATTATAGCCTATCTACTTTACTTTATATTATATTTTATTATCTACATCCTTATAACTAATAATCTTTAAAATTTACTATTTATCTTCCTCCTGTCCTCTATATATATCTACCTTATAAACTAGTGGTTCTGCGTTTCTATACGCTAGCTCTAGTATTACGACATGCTGTATAGAGTAGATTTTTATTTTAGCTAGTAGGTTTAACTTATACGTAACCAGTAAAATTCTCTATATAATTTTAAAAGGTCCTAGTCTAATATAGTCTAACTTCTTACTTAGTCGTCCACTCTTAAAGTTTTTATATAGTAGCCATACTTTATCTCCCTCCTTAAGATCTGGTCCCTTAGATCTCTTAGCATTATAGTACCTTTTTATTTATTCTTATACTAGTTTAGCTGTTTCTTTAAGGTCTGTATAAAGATTTATTAAAGTCTTTATTCTTTCTTTGGCTATACTACTTATCTTCTTTGCTTATTATAGTAACAACGATATTCTTGGCTTGTATCCGTAGTTCGCCTTAAATAGTAATATCCCTATTCCTTCTTATAGTGTTGCGTTATATATAAACTGTGTAACTGGTAATAACAATACCCAATTATTCTGTATATAGTTAATATAGTGTCTTAGATACTATTCTAGTGTCTAGTTTAGTCTTTCCGTTTGTCCATCTGTTTATAGATAATATGCTATTAATGTTACTGCATAAACCCCTTATTCCACTAAGAATACTTCCTAGAATACTACTATAAATCTTGGATCTCTATCCAATATAATCTTATCTAGTGCTCCATGCCTTATAAACACTTCTTTTATATAGATTTTAGAGGCCGTTCGGTTGCAAATCAGCTCTATATCATATTTGTTCAATCCGTGCGCCTTTTAGTGTCGTCCGTTTTGTAATTAGTGGCGGCTACTACCGCGGCCCATTTGAATATGTAATTAAGTCGATCGTTCAGTAGCCTCTATATAAGGCTCCAGATTTGGCTTCGCACAATCCATAATTAACGTTGGTGAGCGATTCAAGTGAGCCCCTCTCTGCCACCAGGCCTCTATCGCGACTCCCTACTTTAGTGTAGTAATGGAGCCTCCTCCTCGACCAACGCCCCCTCTACAATCAACGCTTGCTACACCTTCGCTCACCTCCTATAGGAGCCGTAGCAGAGCTATAGCAACCCCCGCAACCCCCGCAACCCCCGCGACGCCCGTAGGGCACAAGAACGCGCGTATAAGATGGACAGGCGAGATGGAGGAGGCGATATTAGAAGGCCTCGTTAAGGCCGTTAAGAAAGGATTTTGTGTAGATAGCTCTTACAAATCTAACGGCTGGAAGATTGCTCTTAATCGTATACTTACTGTTGCCCAGTAGCCTGTTACTCTTTAGCAAATCAAGAGCAAGCATGATAACCATAAGAAGGACTAGAAGCTGTGGAAGGAGCTCTGCGGCCTCTCTAGCTAGGGGTGGGATAAAGACAAAGGCGTGCCCATTGCCAGTAAGGAAGTTATAGAGGCCTACTTTAAAGCCAATCCTGCCACTAAGAAGTTTTATAATACGCCGCCTGCCTTCCTAGATCTAATGCAGGAGCTATTTAACGGAGTCCTAGCGACAGGCGGTTATATAAGGTCAATTAACGAAGCAATTAAGAGCTCTATAGACCCCGAACTTCTCTCGGCGACGGCCTCGCAGGCGTCAGGTTTGGTAGATAAGGAAGATAAGGAGGAGGCTGAGGAGACCAAGAAGACTAAGAAGACCGAGGAGGAAGTAGATAAGGCCTCTAAGTTAGAGTCAGCTTAAAGCTCTATTAAAGGTAGTTAATTAAGCTTACCTTTAGCTAAGCGCCCTAGTCCTTCTAAATCTTCCTTAACGCCGAGTCAACCTTCTTTACTAGCTATACGGAAGCATGCTATTAAGCAAGCTACCAGAGCCACCAAATCTCGTGTAAAGCGCCAGCGAGGAAGACGGCAAGTTGCAAAGGCACTAGAGGAGACAGTAGAGAAGGTGACAAGAGAGATAAGGGCTACAAGAGAGTTAATTGCCCAGAAGTCTCCTCAAGAGAAGGCCTCCGCAGAGTTTATCCACGAGTTTAGTGACCTAGATCCTATAGAGCAGTTAGCTATTTTATAAGCTTTTAAGATGGAGTCTACTGCTAGATTGTTTCTTATAACAGCTAGAGTTGCAGAGCTTCGGCAAAGCTTAATTGACGATATTTTGGCTGGCAGAAAGGAGGACGTATAGGAGAGCAAGCTTTAGGTAAGATTTTAGGTAAGATCTAAGTCGCTCTTTAGAGCCGTTATATATGGGCAATTAGTGGGCAATATAATAAGGGAAACTATATAGATTTCTATTATAAATACACCCAAATCTACTGTATATTCTTAAGTAATCGGCCTGCCAATTGCCTGGCAGTAACTCTCCTATATAAGCTTCGCAATCTCATCGCGTCTTTAGTTTATAACTATATCACTTTCTGCCTCTACGAGCTCCATGTCTTCTTTATCTATAACCTTATCCTCTACCTCTAGATCGTTATCTAGATCATCCGGTTTATTTATATTAATAAAGTTATAAACCATAGCTAAAGCGTACACTACATCCACCTGTGTACTTAAAGGGAGACTACGCCTACCGGCCTTAAAGTACCGGAAACGATGCTTAAAAACTCCTATAGTATGCTCTACCACATTCCTTAGTGCCGCGTGCCAAAGATTATAGAGCTCCTTCGCGTTCTATGGCCGTATATTTACCTGCGATTGCTTATAAAGATAATATCATACACCGCGGTAGGGAGTTAGGGTTATAGGCGTATTAAAGTACCTAGCATCTGCAACATAGTATCTACTAGGTAAGGCTTTAAATCCTTTAACTCTCGCTAAATTAAGGACTCTAGAGTCGTGAGCAGAGCCCTCCCAACTGGCTAGAATGTAGAGGAAGTTTATCTAGAAATTAATAACTATAAGAATGTTCTATAATAATCCTCCCTTCCTTCCACGCCATGGAGCTTGCCTTATATACCCGCTAGGTACAGAAATCGGTAGATAAGTACCATTAAGAGCTCCAATACAATCGGCAAAGAAAGGATATTATTTAGGGTTATCAGTAATCTCTTCTGGAGTAGAGTTCTTAGGAAGCCGAACGACTTCTTTATGCAATTTTAGAAGGCTAGGAAGGACTTTATATACAGCTCTACAAGGCAGCAAATTAATACTAGAAGTTTAGCTGGTAGGTAAATACTTACTAGTGGATTATTATAGATAAGTATTAAGTTACCTTACTCAGTAATCTATATAACGAATTATTGCTGAATATTATTAGGAATATTAATAGCTTCTTAGCCGCTAATAGAAGCTTCGTGTCCTTTAAGTCGCCGTATAGTTATAACTAATTAAGAAGCTTTCTAAACACCTCAGGCCTTATATGAGTTAGATTTACAAGTCGTTGCTTATAGCCGTAGAGCAACTAAGACGTCTACCTTGTTCCTCGCTATATATCAGTATACTAAGTACGGACGCCCCCTGGAAATAAGCTTATCGCGATTATAAAGGTCAAGATAATAACATCAGATAAGGCTTACAAATGCGACAGCAGTATCGCGGTTGGGGTATGTGGAGTCGCCATATTACAAGAAGTCGTTACTTTGGCGCGTATATGAGAGCTTAGATTGATATGGAATATGGAACGGAGGCTTAAGGGCAGTATATTAAAACAGTGCCAAGAACCTCATTTTAACTACCGTATACAGTATAGCTTGCAAATTTGACGCGCTTACCGATATGGAGGAGCTCCATATTCAAAAGTCGTCAGATTTACCGAACGACAGCCTTATATTCAGATTTAAGCTCTATATCGGTTAAATATGGAGCCTCTATATTAAATATGAAGTTGCAACCAAACGGCCTCTTAGCTATATCTTCTACGGATATTTCTTCTATATACGCTATAAAGTATCCCCACTTTATTAGCTTATCCACTATTACTAAGATTACATTATAATCTTGCCCTATAATAGGATCTTTTAACTTTGGTAGTTTAATAATAAAGTCCTATAATATAACTTCCCATAGTCTTTTTAGTATTTTAACAGGTTATAGTCCTCCATATGGCCTATACCTTATTAGTTTATTTCTTTAGTAATTTAGACATTTTCTTATAACTTGTCTTGCTAGTCCCCAGATTCCTTAGATAATATACTCCTTTTAAAGTCTTAACACTAAGTCCATAGCTCTGTTATATCCTTATATCACTCCCTTATAAAACTCTTTCATAAACTCCTTTATAATTGTCTTTAGAATATAAGTAGCTGTCTAGTTCTTATATTACTTTAAGTCTAGATCCTCTACCTACGCCTCTTAGATCTTTTATGTCTAATTACCCTCTAGTAATTTATAGATCTAGCTTTTTCTGGTTGCTATAATCCTTAGATAATTATACCTAATTAATTTATCTTAATCCTTTTGCAATAAAGCTCCTAATGGCTTCTCCTTACTTTATAGTTTAGCTTTTCTGCTTAGAGCATCTGCTTATGTGTTGTTTGTACCTTTAGTATACTAAATCTTAAAATGGTATTCTATAAGCATCTCCGCCCATCTAACCTATCTTTAGTTAAGTTCCTTTATTATTAGGAATCCTATAAGGTTCTTATAATCCGTTTTAACTATAAATAGTTTCTCTATACCTTGTAAGAATGCTCTCTATTTCTTAAATACTATAACTATACCTAACAACTCCTTATTATAGATATTATAGTTTAGTTCTAGTGGTGTTATCTTCCTACTATAATATGCTACTGGATGCTATGCGTTCTAATGCTTTTATAGTAAATATACTCCTAGTGCGAAGTCTAATGCATCTGTCTTAACAACCATTTTTAGCTTTAGTTAATAGATCTTAAGGATTAGTTCCTAGGTAAACAACTCCTTAAGTTCCTTAAATAACTTTCTCTATTCTATATTCCACGCCTATAGTTCCTCTTTCTTTATTAGCCTAGTAAATAGTTTAATATTCTTTAACTACTGTGTAATAAACCTCCTATAGTAGTTGCAACCCCCTAAAAATAACCTTAACTATGTAACGTTCTCTAGTTCTTACCAACTTACTATAGCTTTAACTTTCTTTAGGTCCATGCTAATGCGTTCTAGTTTAATAATAAATCTAATAAAATTAGTCTTCCTAGTAAAGAACTCGCATTTCTTAATTTTTACTAGCATTTGTTCTTCTTGCAGTCTCTTTAAAACCTATTTAATATATTTTCCATGTTCTTCCTTACTTATTAAGTAGATAATATTATTATTAAGGTATACCATAATAAACTTATCAAGGTGTTCTCCTAATATACTGTTAATTCGCTTCTGGAATATTGCTAGTGCGTTTATAAGCCTAAATTGCATAACTAATAGTTTATATAGTCCTTCCTTTAACCTAAAAGCTACCTTCTATTTATCGCCTTGCTTAATCCTAATCTAATAGTACGCCTATCTTAGATCTATCTTTATAAAGACTTATACGTTGCCTATCCTGTCTTAGATTTCGCTAATTAAGGGTAAAGAATACCTATCCTTTCTAGTAATACTGTTTAACTGTCTATAGTCTATACACATTCTAAGTTTTCCGTTTTTCTTTAGGATAAATAGTACTAGATATCCTACTAATAACTGCAATGGTCTAATATATCCCTTTTATAAGTTCTCTTAAACAAACTCCTTAAGCGCTACTAACTTAGTTTTAGTAAGCTTATAAATTGGAAAGAACTTTAAACTTATTCCTAGTTCTAACTCTATCTTATAGTCCTATGCTATATACTCTAACAGCCTTTTACTTTCTGGTAACTATAACTTTTTACTATACTTATGGTATCTTTTTGGTATGTAACTTAAGCCTTACTTAGTCTCCTTATATATTACTCTAACTTAGTACTATACTAACTTGGTTTACTATCGCATTTTATATTATTAAGTATCTTTAATATTAACCTAACCTATAACCCAATCTATCTTTAGATTGTATTCCTATAACTAAGGTATTCCTAGTATTACCTTGTCCTATCCCAACGGTAGGATATTAAAAGACATTCTAACTGGTCTTCCTTTAATAGTTAACTAAATAGGTCCTATTTTAAGGTTAATAATACCTTCTCTATAGGCTATCTAATCTCCTAAAATTATTATAAGTAGATACGGGTATTCCTTTTATCTGTATAGTAACTCTATTCTTTCTACTACTTTTAGTAATATATGGTTCCTTATTGCTCTACTATCTACTAATACTTTAAACTGCTAATCTTACCACTTAACTTATAAATTTAGGTATTATCCTTAAATTTCTTTAAGGGTCTAAAGCTCTAATACTGGTTCCCTCTAGTCCTGTGCGCCTCCCCTTTTCCTAACTCTTAGCTACTAGATCCTACTTATACTTAGTCTAACCTAGGCTAATACTTAGTTCGCTTTTTATCCTCTACGTACTATAGACAAGTATTCTCTAGGCAGTCCCACTACTATTATCTATCTAGGCATTCTTCCGTAAGGAATCTTTCTGGTTAAAGTATAAGGTCCCCTTAACTCTGTACTTCTACTGGGTGCCATCTATATATATACTTAGCATCTCTAAATTGCTTTTCTTCTGGTGCCTAATATATCCTTACTAGGTATTTCCGGTTCTTATCTTTTAGTATCCTATATATGTTGCATATATTATCTATACAAGCTATCCATAATAGTGTATAATGCGCTGGGTAACTTAGGTTAACTCTTAACTTATTTTTATTTTTAAGTTTAAACCTATACCTAGTTAACCTAACTACTGGTAACTCTGCTATGGGTACTAAGATTTATCACTTACTTCTCTAGTCCCTAGATCCTTCTTCTAGGTTCCTTAATATTATAATTAACGCTCCTTTAATGTGACTTATACGTTTTTCCATAATAGGTTAGTCTTAGACAACTTTCTTGTCTAGCTATATATAGAAATCTTCCCATTTATTATTGTGTTGTTGCCTATACCACTTTCTATATAACTGGTTTAGTGTGTATAGTCTGTCTATAAGAAAGTACCTTATTATTACTGCGTTATAATAACCTTTAGTATATCTTTCTTTAAACCTAGTTAGGATATCTAGATCCTCTTCTTATTCTAGTTCATCTAACTACTTTACCCTTAGTGTTCCTGCACTTAGCCTATTAGTAATTCTTTATATAGGTGCTCTGTCCCTCCTACGGCTTTGCTTGCTAGATCTCTAATCTACCTTTTATTCTTACTATGCAATAATTCTTTATCTAAACTTATCTATAGTTTCTTACTTCTTATATCTTACAGCTAGATCCTAGAAATCATCTTGCTTTTTAATCCTTATATTAACTGTTTAATCTTTAGGCTAAACACTACGTTCACCTAGGATTGCTAACGTTCTTACTTATTCCCCAAACTTATAGTTCTTAAACTTGCGCCCTATACTCATTCGTTTATCTATAAACTAAGTCGCTGCCTTTTCCCATCAGTTTTCTTCTATTATGGGTTCCTGAGCTATTCTTATTGTATCTTGCAAGTCTGGAGCCTTTCTTATCTCTTCTTAAGAATCTTAGACCTATGGCCTTTTACCTTTATTAAGTAATAAGCTGGCACTAGTAATTATTTGCTTACCTAGTTTCTTCTAAACGTTACTCCTATTATCTTATAAAGTAATGGAAATTGTATCCAATAGTGTTATAATACCCATTACTAAACCCTATTCTGTAATGGTTGCAGTTTCTACTTCTATTTTAACTTCTCTAAGGTCTACATGCTCCTAGTAAGCTGCCTTCATTGCCTTATTATTGATAAATGCTTCGCCTATATTAAACTTATCGTCTTTAATATCTAATCTACGAGCTGGTTCGTTGGTTCCTCTAAACTTTGGTAACAATAGCTCTTACGGCTAATAGCTTGCGCCATACTTAGCGTCTTTATAAACTTGGCATGCGTTATTGTAACAAAACGCAAAGCTATTAATTAAATATTCTTTTATTCCTTGCAGTGCACCATTATCCCTCTATACGTACGTGTCTTCTACTACTAGTCTGGTTCCCTTTACCACGTGGTTACTCTAACCACTTCTGCAATCTCTGGCAAAATAACCTTGTTTTCCACAATTTATGCAAGCTCCGTCTCTAAACCACTAACTTTGCTATGGAGTCCGCCTAAACATCTTCTGCTACTAAGATCCCTAGTTTAGCCTCTACTCCTTGGTCCTATAATTACTTAATCCTTAACCTCTAGGTTTCTATAGTTTCTTATTCTATCTTTTGGACTCTTTAGTACCGCTTAGGTCCATTGGCTCTGCGCTATACCATGGTTTTTAACTCTACGTCTATTAATGCGTACTCTACGCCTTATATAACTATAGAACTCTATCCTAACCTTTCTTAATCTATTCCCTTTGATAGATCCTGTTGTTAATCTTTATTACTTAATCTATTAATTCCCTTAAGGTGTCCGCATCTTCCATTAGGATAATCACGTCCTAGACTTTAGCCTTAAGTCCCTATTTATACTGTGCTATAAGCGCCTTGTTATTCCACTTAACCTAAGTTATAAGTATCTGGAACTGTGTCGTGTACTTAATTGCTAAGGTTCGTTATACTAGGTTTTAAAGTTTCCGTTCTACTATAGTTATTGCCTTTAGGTCCCTAAATACCTGTATTAGTTACTCTACAAATCCTCCCTAACTAGTAAACATATACCTAACCTCCTGGTTTGTTATTGTTAACCTGTTCTTTTATATCTTAGTAAGATAAGGTTTAAACCACTTAAGTGCTCTTCCTAATAAGAACAGTCCCGCGTAAACTACTCTGTCCATAGGTATAGCTAGCTTGTCTCCCTCTTGCATAACCTTAAAACTCATTTATATAAGGAATCCCTTAAGCTTGGACTTCTCTCCTGTAAACCGTTTAACTAATAGTAGCTTAATCTTTAAAGCTCCTATCCTATTAAGTCGTTCCTTAAGTATCATATTATTGTTTATTAACTAATTAACTACTTCCTGCAATTATCCCATTGTAACTACTTGTAAGTCAGTATCTACTATACTAGTATTGTTACCTAACGTAGTTACTGCCGTCAATGGCGTCGTGACTGCTGCTTTAGGTGGCATATTGTTTAACTTTATTAATACCGTAACTAGGTAGTAAATATATAACGGAACCTTGTAGCAGTAACTACGGTGGGTCCTATTAATGGGCTAGGTGTGTAGGTAAACAAGAAGTCAACAACTTAATAATAACTAGTAGAGTGGTTACCTAACAGATTAACTCCAATTATATTCTAAGATTCACTACAAGGAGAGAACTATCTATGGTAGGGACTAAGGTCCTTTAAATACACAACCATACTCCTAAGAAATCCTCCCTTATATGTAAGGTACGTGTTATACATATTATACGTAAACATACACCGCGTATACTACGTACACTGCGTATAACATTATATGACTCGCTTACTACTCTTCATTATATGGTTCCACCGGCTCCATCCTAGACCGTGCTTATATTAACCAACTAGCTTCCTCCGACTCTTCTCCAAGTAGTCGTAACATCGTACTTAAGCTGTCTGTAACAGTACTGCTCTTTTCTTAAGCTTTATACCTAGTGAGAAGTATTATAACTTAAATAGGTTGCTGTAATTTATATATCCAGTTTAGCGGTGCTATAGCTTATCATCTATTTTACTAACGTTTGGTTGTAAATTATATACTTCTACTGTCGCATTAAATACTTCCTAATACTCTTATAGTATATAAAGGTTATTCTTTATAATAGCCTTAAATGTTATACCTAATTTATGCTTACTAGTAGCTTAATTATCTGGGTTAAATATAATTAAGTAGCCTTCCTAAGTGAGAGTCCTTACTAAGATCAGCTTGATTAACTTAAATAAAGGTATAAGCTAGACGTCTTTTAGCTTTAGGGTACCGATTTAAGCTTGGCTATATCCTATAGTAGGGACAATAATTCTATTCGCAGTGTGGACCTATTATAGCGTATTCCATCTCTTTAAGTATATTAGGTCTAATTGGTTACCAGTAAAGTGCTTAATTACACCTAAGTCAAGAGCCTAAGCTAGAGACGTTATTGTAAGCATAGCACGTTTAGGGTTAGGGTTAAGGTAAATTGCTATCAAATTCTTCCTTAGCTATTACTACATTCCCTACTTCCTCTGCCTTAGGAGTACCTTAATCTATCTTCCTGGCGTTATTAAATTAGAATTGCTTAAGTAGGGGACAGTCTTTTTAGTAGTGACCTTTCTAATAGCATACTCTGCACTTATCTCTTTTTGGTTATCTTGGCTCTTTGGTTACTTAAGATAATAAGCTATAACGTAATAAGGAATGATTGAATCTACTAGCACAACCTCTGCCCCTTGTTTAACCTTGACCTTAGTTTCCCCTTCTCCTTCTAGGTTTGTCTTTCCTTTTGTATATAAGTGCTGCAGTCTATACTTGTGTAGGAAGAGTAGTCTCTTACTCCTAAAGAAGAGTAATGTAACTCTTAAGGTCTTGTTTGTCTTATAGACACCAGGTCTTCGCATTCTGCTATATAACATTGCTTAGTAGGGCTAGGAGAAGTTACTCTTTAATATTATCGTTAGTAAGTGCTTAAGGTGTTAAAGCTAGATTAATCTTAAATTAATTAAGTATATAAAGGAACTTAATAATTCGCATCTTTATAGGGTTAAATGTAGTGCTATAGAACTCTTTGTAAAGTCTAGAGATATAGACCTTATTATTAGCCTTATTAAACTTCTTTATTCCTTCCCATATTCCTTAAATATTGTACGCCTTTATTATTGTATGCATCTCTTCCTAACGGTTGTCTCCTATTAAATTATAGATGATCTTATTTACTTCCCCTTGTCTTCTTCTTCTATTAGCTAAATTAACTTGATTTAGGTCCTCTGCACCAGTAATAAAATCCCAGCCCTCTGATATAATTAAGGCTGCCTTGCAGGTGCGCTCCTAGTCTGTAAAGTTATCTCCATTGAAAATAATGATTTTACCGGCCTTGTGATCGTATGTAGGTGTTGTTAAGGTTAAGGTAGAGGAGGTTATTTTTGGGGTCGATTTTTGAGTTAGGAGAGGTGTTGCTACCTGGGCTTATAACCTGTTGGAATTATAAGGTTATAAGGTCACAGTGGAGGTCTCTTGAGGGTTAAATTGATGATAGAGATGACGCAGATGATGAATATTGATTGATTTGTGATGCAGTAGATGCGGTTGATGTCTATCTAGATTGACATGCAGAGCTCGCTTTCGCGACGTGTCCAGAGCTTAGTCAGCATCTCTTGCTTAATTCTAACAGAGCAGAGCTTCGAGCAGAGCTCCGTGCAGAGCTCTGTGCAGGGCTTTAAGCAGAGCTTTATGTAGGCATTTGTGTAGCGTTTGTACAGACATTCGTGCAGACATTCGTGCAGACGTTTGTGGCCCCCTAAGATAGTAGTAATAAGCAGCTTAAAGTCCTTAGGTGGTTATTGTTTGGGTAGGCTGTAGGCAATTCAATCGACACATCGCCCGTTCGGCGGCGCTTTTTACTAGATATCGTGGAGGCGTACGCAGTAGATATACCTATTAATTATAGAGCTGCTTCTGCGGATTAATTTAACAGTATATCTAAGATAATAGCTGTTGTGGGAGTGTAGATTAATTTCGTTAAAAAAGGTGACTGCTCTATATAGAACGTTAGGTACCCTACGTAAACTTTAACCCGAGTTTAATAGCTTTAACTTAGAGCCCTATGTATAAAGTTTAATTAATATATATATAGATATAAGGTTTTCCAGGGGGAGACTTCCTGGACCCCCTCTCTATAGAGCGTTTACTTAATTTAGAAGTAGTAGTAAGATTAAGGCGCCTTAGTTACCGCTAGGTAAGGATCTACTGCAGTAACTAAGACGCCCTACTTAAGCTAGGCTTAAGGATTATATTGGTTACAAATCTAGTAATATTTAGACTGTAGAACTTTAATGCAGAGCCCTATATATAGGATCTGATATAGTAGATTGTGATTCCAATTTAAAGCTTTATATACCAAATATTTTTAATTTAGTAGAGACTAAGGAGGAGTATTAGAGCACCTTTAGCTCCTATAAGGAAGAAGAAAAGAATAGAGGAAGGTATAAAGGAGGGAGTATTTATAGATGGGAGGAGGCCTACGAGTATAGGATATTAGGCGGCCATAATATAGCCATTAATATTGCTTGACTGACACCTACTAGAGGCTCCTCCGTCCTTTCTATCCTCTCTCTCGCCAGTCGTCTCCTTGTCCAATACTGTCCATATCGCTACGTTAACCAATAGATCCCTTAGTGGAGACTAAGGAGGCGTACTAGAGCACCTCTAGCTCCCTATAAAGAAGAAGAAAAAAAGAGAAGGTATAGAAGAGAGAGTATTTATAGACGGGAGGAGGCCTATAAAAGAGTAACTAAGGCGCCCTACTTAAGCTGGGTTTAATTTAGAATATGCATTCTTAGGGGTTACGTAACTTATTATATAAGTAATATTTCCGCCCTTTAAAAAAACTTAAAATTTCTAAAAATTGATTAACGCTATAGATAGCAGCAATATTAATCTGGTAATACTGCTAATTCTCCCTATATACTATTGTATATATATCTAATAGCTCTAGAAGTGGTAAAAAGATAGGATGGATAGGGAGGTTAAATTTTTAAAAATTGGATTTCGCGGTTAAGCTGTTTAAAAGCTAGAAAACTAAGATAAATGCTATATTCTCCGCTTACCTCCAAGCCAGTATATAATTTCCTATTTAGGAAAAGTTGTTTATAAGTAGTTACTACTGCCTCTATATAAAATCTTCCTATTATGCCTCTTTGGTCTTACTTATAGATAACTAAAATTGTTCTATATTAAACCTACTATTACGGGACTCCTCCGTAATACCTTACACACGTCCACCTGTTTCCACCTACGCAGCAAGAAGAGACTGACTACGAGATGGCAATCTGACGGTAATCTACGGCAATCTGATGGCAATCTGCCGCATTCCGCTATATTCTGCCAAGTCCACTAAATCCTGCCAAGTTCTGCCAGGACCGCTACTTGAATCCTATTCTGCTCTGTGTATATATCGACCAAGCAATTAAACTAGCGATATATACCCTTTCTTCCCATTTCCTTACCTTCTCTCCTTACGCAACGTCTTAACTTTATTACACAGTTTATATATATAGCTTAATAATATCTACTTCGCTATATATTATTACCACTTATACTTACTCCGTGATACTATATTGCGTTAAAACCTACACTCCACCCCGCCCTATTTAAAATACAGAACGACCTTAAAGCCCCTATAACGGCCGCTGACATTATATCCGCACTCTGGGGATAATTGGCAGATATACAAAAGTCCTTTATAGACGCCCTCGCATAAAACCAAGCTGCTATAGCTTAACAGTAAGCCGAATAAGAAGTACGGCACTAGAAAATAATTAAGGCCCTTTAAGAAAAAATCCATACCCTTAAGATGTCTACGCTAAGCCCTTAAGACTGGTCGCTATTACTAGAAGCCAATACGCGGAACGCGAGCCCTGAACTAGTAATAGTTATCCCACTAGTAGAACCAACTACTGCACTATAATAATCTAAACGATTACTAGACCCTCTGATATTTACTAGTAAATAATAAGAACTCTGATTATTCCTAAGCCGGCTTAAAAATAAGCTAACTGGTAACGCTAACTGCTACCTAACTAAAGCTAACTAACTCTGTTATGCCCTAAGTTAACTAGGAGGAGATATAGCTAACCTTATTAAACCTCTTTAACCAAACTTAGTACCAAGCCTAATTATACTTCTTAAAGCTATATATAGTGACCCAAACCGCCAAGCTACTACTTAGAGAAAGATAAACTATATAACTTAAGGAATAAAAAGCTTTCTAGTATACTTCTCCAAATTTAACCGTTATATAAAAGAAACAGGCTGGAACGACTCCGCACTAATTAATAGCCTTATTAAATCCCTAAGTCCTAAACTAAAAACCTCCCTAATAGGTATAGACCTACCAGGAGCCCTTAACGCCTGCACAAACATTATTAATAAACAGTATAATAATATACTACGTCTAACACTAAAGTCCGCTCTTTAATATAATATGACAACCCTATAAACGTCTACTAAGCTATTGTCTCAGCCTAAGCACCCTGACGCCATAGATATTAACACTGGAACCCTAGGATACGCCCTACTAGGGTCCTCTAAATAAGAACGATGTACTAAGCTAGGCCTCTGTTTTAAGTGTGGAAGTAGCTTCTACCTCTCTAACTACTGCTCTGTCCCCCTACCCTAACGCGAATTACGAACGGCCAACACTAGTAACTATTTACTGTATTGATCCTCTAGTTACCGTCCCCAATCTCTACTTAGTTCCAGCCCTATATCTAGTAAGCACCACTTATAAGAACGAAGCTATAACTAATATACTATAAAAACTCCACCCTAATTACCTCTAAAAGGAAGGTCCTAGAGCTAAGTTGCTCTCTAGAACGGCGCTGCCTTAGAATCTCGTTAAATACTTTAGATGTCACGAACTCTAACTCTTAGGATCACAGCATAACCGTTAACTGTTGTCTTTGGCAGAATAATTAATAGGTTAATGCTCGAGTCCTAATTAATATAGGAGCTAGTGGTATAGGATTTATTAACAAGATCTTCGCGTAATATAATAGTTTTACTCTAACCCCCCTTGACCGGCATATTAATGTATTTGGATTTGATGGTAAACGTACTATCTTAGGCCGTATTACCTATATAGTATTCCTAAGACTTTAATACCTAAACCATAAAGAACTAATTAGGCTTTTTGTTACTACTCTAAGTTACTTAGTAATCCTTAGACAACCCTAGATAAAGCTATATAAGGTAACTATTAATTGGGACAACCTTAAGCTTCTATTTACCGCCTCCTATTATAAGCAGAAGTGTCTTATAACCTACTACTTAGACCCTAAACTAAAATCTAGAAAATCCACCAAGATCCACTAGTCTAAGATTTTCACCGACATCCACTAAGAACCTAGAAATAATATATAACTATATAAACTAACTCTAACTGCTACACCCTGAACTAAGCAGAAGCTTAAGCTTAATATATAAAAGTACTAAAAGAACTAGTACTTTACTATAAAAAGGATACTTAAAGAACCTAAACCTAAATCTAATACTGACTCCGTACTTAATACTAAACTTAAACCTAAATAAGAAACTATATAAGAAACTAAGGATAATCTAAGTTCGCTTAATACCTTAGATATTTACATAATTAGAGCTACCCCGTTAGTATAACTCGCTAAGAAACCTAAATATATGATCTTCGCTGTTACAATGGCCGATATTAAAAAGGCCTTAGCACTAAAGAAATATACCGACCCTGCTATAAAAGTACTAGTATGCCACTATAACAACCTGGAAGTATTTTTATAAAAGAAAGCCGATAAACTAGCAGAACACTAACTATATAACCATAAGATCGTACTTAAAGAAGGAAAACAGCTAGGATTTAGACCCTTATACAGAATATCCTAAAACGAACTCCAAGTACTGTAGAAGTACTTGGACGAACACCTAAGTAAAGGATTTATTAGAGCAAGCTCTTCGCCTATAGCTATACCTATAATCTTCGTTAAGAAACCTGGCAGCGGTTTGCGCTTCTGTGTAGACTACTAAGCTTTTAACGCTATTACTATTAAGAATCAGTACCCGCTCCCGTTAATTTAAGAGACACTGAACCGATTAAGTAAGGCTCGCTACTATATAAAACTTAACCTTATTTACGCATTTAACCGCCTCTGTATTGCAAAAGGAGATAAATGGCTTACCGCATTCTATACTAGATATGGACTGTTTAAATACTTAGTGACGCCATTTAGCCTCGCAAATGCCCCAAGTTTATTTTAACACTTTGTGAATAATACCTTACGACCTTACCTAGACGTTTTCTGTACTGCTTATATTGACGATATTTTGGTATATAGCAATAACCTAGCTAAATATAAAAAACACGTTAACCTTGTCTTAAAAGCCCTACGTGGAGCTAGACTATAATTAGATATAGATAAATGCAAGTTCTATAAAACAGAAGTTCTATACCTCGGACTTATTATCTCTATAGATGGCATATAAATGGACCTAAAGAAGATTAAAGTAATTGTAAACTGGTAAGAACCTAAGAATATTAAAGACGTAAGAGCCTTTATAGGATTTGCTAATTTCTACTAATAGTTTATTAATAACTTCTCTGCCCTAGTTTTACCTCTTATAGCTCTAACATAAAAGGATAAAGCCTTTATCTTTAATAAGGAATATAAGAAGGCCTTTGCCTATTTAAAAGTTATATTCACTACCGCACCTATACTTTAACACTTTGACCTAAACTGAAAGAGTGTTATAGAAGCTAATTTATCTAACTACGTCACTAGAGGCATTCTGTCTTAGTATAATAAGGAAGGAGTACTGTATCTAATAGCATACTTCTTAAAACGATTAAGTCCAGCCAAATATAACTATAAGATCTATGATAAGGAATTATTAGCTATTATTAGATGTTTTAAACAATGGCAACCTAAACTAGAAGGCGCTGGATTTCCAATTAAGGTTTTTAGCAACTATAAGAATCTACAGTACTTTATAACCATAAAATAGCTAAGTTATTATTAAGCCCGCTAGTTAGAATATCTGTCTTATTTCTAATTCTTAATTATGTACCGCCTAGGCGTTTAAGGTTAAAAACCTAATACCCTAACTTGACGTTTATAAGACATAATAGCATAGGAAGAAGCACGCGCCTACCGCAATTAAACGCTGCTTTGCCCTAAATTATTTAATCCCCTAGCTAAAGACCTTATAGTATACATCCTTAAAATAACTAATTAAGCAGATTAAGCAGATTATAGTCAATAAATACCTAAATAATAAGTTTATCTAAGAGACACTCAAGTTAATTTAAGATGGCGTTAGATGCTCCAAAAAGATCTCTCTAAGTGAATGTGAAGCTTGTGGAGAATGCTTGTACTACTAGAACCGCCTAGTTGTACCTAACCACAACGAACTTAAGCTTAAGCTCCTTAAACACGTATATAATCTACTAGTAGCCGGCCACCTAGGCTAAGGAAAAACCCTAGAGCTGCTCTAACGGAAGTACTACTGGCCAAATATGTATAATATAATACGAAGGTACGTCTCTAGCTGTTATACCTGCCAATAAGCTAAAGCCTTATATAAGAAGTATAACGGCTTTCTAAAGCCACTGCCTGTTCCGGACTAAAGATAGAAGGATATTTTAATTAACTTCGTTGTTAATCTCCCTATAAGTAAAGGCTGTGCGAACATTATAGTAGTTATAGACTAACTATCCAAAATGAGATACTTGATTGCCTGCCCTAATATATTAACACCTACCGTCGCCTGACTGTTCCTGGATTATATATGGAAACTCTATAGACTTCCTAAAACAATTGTCTCCAATAGAGGCCGCTAGTTTGTCTTAGTGTTTTGGGAAGAACTAACTACCTAACTCTATATTAAAGCGCTGTTGTCTACGGCATATTACCTAGAAACGGATAGTCAAATAGAACGTGCAAATGCTATAATAGAATAGTATATTTAGATATATATGTCGTATTTATAGGACGACTAGATAGACTGGCTTGTATTTATTAAGTTTACTATAAATAACTCCGTCTTAGAAACCACAAAGGTCTCCCCATTCCTAGCTAATTACGGCTAGCACCCATAAATGGGTTTTAAACCCTTTAGTAATGTTCCTTACCTAGCTTATTAGGCCTTATAAGTTGTAGAAGCAAACGAATTTGTAAAGAAGATAGAAGAACTATAAGAGTTCCTTACTAATAAAATAACATGGGCCCAGTCTATCTATAAAGCCGTAGTAAATAAGAACCGAACCCTAGCACTGGCTTACTAAATTAGTAACTTTGTCTAGCTAAACGCAAGAAATCTGAATATAAAATAACCTACTAAGAAACTTAACTGGAAGAACGCCGGCCCTTATAAGGTTGAAAAAGTTGTCTCTTCTTATGCCTACCAACTAAAGCTCCCTAATACGGTTAAAATCTACCCTATATTCTATACGTTAGTCCTCTACTCTGCCGCCCCTATATTAGATGTCCTACCTAGACAGATCTAAAACCCTCCCCCACCAGTTAAAGTGGATGGTGAGGATGAATACCTTGTTAAAAGAGTTGACGACATTAAGTACGACAAACGGAAACGCAAATATATATATCTTATAAAATAGAGAGGCTTTACTAAGCCCTTATAGGAACCCGTTAACTCTGTAGGACTTATATAAGCCGTAGAAGACTTTTACGAACTCTACCCAGAACTACCTTAGCCCCATCTCGCAGAAGCTCGAGTTTAAAGGGGGGGTACTGTTATGGGACTCCTCCGTAATACCTTACACACGTCCACCTGTTTCCACCTACGCAGCAAGAAGAGACTAACTATAAGATGGCAATCTGACGGTAATCTACGGCAATCTGACGGCAATCTGCCGCATTCTGCTATATTCTGCCAAGTCCACCAAATCCTGCCAAGTTCTGCCAGGACCGCTACTTAAATCCTATTCTGCTCCGTGCACGTGTCGACCAAGTAACCAAACTAGCGATATATACCCTTTCTTCCCGTTTCCTTACCTTCTCTCCTTACGCAACGTCTTGACTTTATTACACAGTTTATGTACATAGCTTAATAATATCTACTTCGCTATATATTATCACCACTTATACTCACTCCGTGACACCTACGTTTAAATATAAACCCTAAAAGCTTCTTAACTCGTAAGGTTGCTATATAGGTTAGCCCGGCTATTTTATTCTTTTCCTTAATATCTAGAACTACCTAGTTAAGTATTAGGCCCTGGCTTTTATATATAGTAAGAGTAAAAGCTAGAGTAATAGGAAATTAACGCTATAAATAAGAGCCTTTTATATCCTCCTACCTATAAAGCACAGAAAATATAGGGATAAATTTTTTACTATCCTGCCGAGTAAATAGGGCAGGTTTATTATACCTATCTACTGTAACTAGTAGTGACTAAGGCTAATCCTTTTTAATATCCGTATGTCCCTTCTATATAATATCTTTAACTATACCAGTAGTACCGTTTACTAAGTCTAGTTTAACCCAGATATTCTATATTAGTATTACTTTTACGCCAATATATAGGGCTAGATTCTCTATAGTATTGCATTAATTAGGAGTAACTTTCCGCGTACCTATATTAGTGTTAACTAACTTAATAGCTACTACTGGCTATAAAAGGTCGTAAAGCTAAATAGTGTTATACTTACCTATAGCAGCGCGTGTGCTATATAGCTAAATTGCGTTGTTAAAGCCCGCAACCTTATTAGTAGGTAGGCCCTGCTTATACCTAGTTAAAAGAAGCTTCTAGGTTAAATTACTTATAGAATTATTATATAGCTTTATAAGGGCGGTCCTAAATATAGAGCTCTTAGCGTTATTACTACCCTACTATATAACTTAATCTAAGATAGCTGTTTGGTTAATCGCCTTATAGGCTTCCTTTCTATAGCTAGTAAGCTCTAACGGCCTAGCAGGTAGATTGCTATATAAGGCCGCCTAATCTATAGGGAGAAGCTAATAGAAATTGCCTACTAGTAAGATATTTAAGCCTCTAAAGTAGTTATTATTATATATAGGGTAGATTTAACGGAGGCGGTAATTAATCTAGGCCAGATATACTTGCCTAATTATAGATTTTTTGTTAAGGATAAGATAGTAAATATCCTTAAAAGCTTATTATAGAGGCGTAAGACTGGCAGTAGGCAATTCCTTAAATGGATAATTTACTAGTAACCTTAATAGATTATATATAGTTTTACCATTAATACTAAAGGCAGCTACCCTAGTAGGGGCGGCTTAAACTAATCGCGATAGCTTGCTATTAGCCCTTGCTATATTATAGAGCGTAGTAGAGAAGATAGTAATAAGATGCGATTTGCCAATTCCTGTCTCTCTATTAACGTTAATTTGTAGTAGGGGGGCTAAGGCCTACTTAGACCTGCCTATAGTAATAAACTATAATATTATAGATATAATGCTAACCTGGTTATAAGGAGAATGGAGTTATATTTAGGATAGGCGGCTTTATAGTAGAGGCTATAACTATACTTTCTACCAATAAGTCCTCTTATTAAGCTGCGGGTATATACCCTAATATATACCCTAGTCGTAGTTATAATTAAGCTCCCTATTATTAAGCCTGTTAGGATTCTTGATTTTAACTCTATTAGTGTTTTAGACGTTGGTATATAGAGCCTTAAAGGACTGGTATAGCTCTAAGTTGTCTATAAAATTGTCCTTAAACTTATTAATATTATTAGCAGTTTCGCGACCTTTCTCTAGTGTTTAATTATAGAAGTAGTTAGGTGGGTGCTAATAAGAGTTAATATAAGCCTAGTAGGAAGTTATATAATTAGAGGCCCTAAACCTATTAGTATAAGTAGCTACTTCCTTATACTCTCTCCATGGGTAATAAAGTATAAGCTTTATATAGTAGAACTTAGGATACTATAGATAGGAAGGATTGCTGTTATATCGCGGAAAGTATAATATAACTTAAGGCCTTGCCCTTGGCCGATGTTTATAAATAAAGTAATTAAAATAGAGTAGAAAATTAAGGAAAGTAATATCCTCTACCCTATCTAGGCGGCTCTTATATTTCTTATAGTTAGATAGCCCATACCCTCTTAGTTGCCTATCCTTAAGCTTATATATAGCGCTTTAGTTATCCTCTTAGCGGTAGTCTAAAGTTACTATATTCCTTAAGCCTTTAAAAACGGTAATGTTAAGAAGTATATAGTATACCTCCTATGCTAACTAATCGCGTTTAGCAATAAGCTTATTTATAAACTTGGCTACTACTAAACTAAAGGCATAAAGGCTATTAGCGTGCGGCTATACTAATTAAAGCAGCTTCTAGTAGGAAGTCAACTTCTTCTCTTTCTTACTGCAATATTTGCCTATATAGTTAACTATTAATAATATGCTTATAGTGGGTAATATATTAATATTCGCCATCTAAGCTAATATTATAGCTATATTGTAACTATTAAGAAGCTTATTATTACACTGTGGATAGAACGTCCAGTAATATAGATTTTAATCCTTTAATACGGCGGCCTTATTATAGAGAGAGTGTGGAAAGTAAAAGCAGCACTCCTTTGCTCCAGTAGAGCCTTTCTTTAATCTTAAGCAGTAAGATTTAGTATAATTATAATGCCGTTAAAATTAATTAAGGTAGGCAGTAAGAAGCTTACTAGTATTAAGGTGTTCTTTATAGCTAAGAGTAGAAGGATATTAAAGATTAGGAGGCCTAGATTAATTAGGATTTATTACAGATATAAAAGTTGCTTAGTGCTTAGTAAAAGCCGCCCTTAATATACTAGCTAACGGATCTGGCTTTAGGGCTATTAAACTTTATAAGAAGCTATATATATAGCCGCTACCTTATACCTGTTACTTATATTAGGACTAAAAGTTAGTGCCATTAAATAAACCTATAAGTACGTGATTCCTAAATAGATTAAAGCGGTAATATAGCTAGTAAGTAGTAATATATAGATTATTATTAAGATTTTAAAAAGCAATCTAGTAGCGCTAAGCCTTATTAATAGCCTTATATTTATTAAATAAAGGCATATCAAAGTGTAGATTATACTAATATAGATTAGTAGTACTAAGTATAAAGAATAGAGACCTGTTTTTAATATTTTTAGTATAAGCTTATTTCTTTTCCACTTCTAGTAAGATCTAATACCCTTAAGCTTCCGTATATGCTATATAATCTTATTTAGAACCTAGTTACCCCTACTGCTATTTATAAGATTACTGAGCTCATTTAAAGATAGACTATTTTTATTTAATCGGCTGTAAAGGAAGTGGGTAGCGTTAAGGGCTTACTTTTTTATAATTTAATTAAATACGTAGTAGTAAAATAAGGGGTAGCGGCCAAACCGACTGTCCTAATACTTAAGCATATACTTAGTATACGCAGCTAGGGTAACTATATAGCTTCGTAGAATATTAAAATCCGCTTTACTATAAGGAAATAGGGTAGAAAAGGCGCGGCGTATAATAAAACTAGCTAATAGCTTGGAGAGAGGTGTTTATTATATAGTAGGAACCTTTAGGCCCGCTTATAGGTCTTATTAGTATTAAACCTCACAACCTAAAAGCTCTAATTTATTAAGATTAGGTACTAGATTAGGAACTAAAGTATCTAGTACGTTATTATTAAATTTGCTATCTAGTATATTACTACCAAGCTTAGTAGGTAGAGGATTAATATTAAGAGGATATTATATAGGAGTAGTAGCGTAAGCCGTTAGCCCACTAAAATTAAACTCTAACTTGTTAATATAAGGTAGCTAATTTAATATAGAGCTATTTTTGGGTACGCTGGTAAGCTAAGTACTATATATTTTAATATCGCAATAATTAGGATAATTAACCTTTAGAAAGTAAAGCTACTATATTATAGCAGAACGCCTTACAGTATACTACTTAGTAAACCGCCAACTTAGGTATTCGCTACCCTCTACTACTATAGGCCTTACGATCAGTATATCGAGTTTAGTAGGTAGCTGTAGTAGCTGCCTTTAAGTCTTTAGTATATTCTGGCCAAAGTAGTAGACGTAGCCAGTATAGCAATATTGCTAGCCGCGTACACACACGACTTATAGATAAACGTATACGCGTATAATTAGAAGCTCCTCTACCACGGTAAGTATAGGTAGGAAGCTAGGAATAGGCCCTAGATTAAGCCTATTGCTTTTACTAAATAGAGAAGAAAGGGTTAGATCTTTAAGTCTATCGGCGTCCTTAATGCAGGCTTTATATATACCTATATTATTACCCTCCGTAGCTAGGCCTATTTAGAACCACCGCTCCTTACACCAACTATACGTCTCTATATATTTAGCCTATAGTATACTTCTAAACTTCTTAATTCGCTCCCAATTAACAGCTAAAATAGGTAGTGGGGCCATAGTCAGAGCTTGCTATGAGGGAGCTTGCCATAAGGGGGCTTGCTATAAGGGAGCTTACTGCGAGGGAGCTTGCCGTAAGGGAGCTTGCCGTAAGGAAGGTGGTATTGGCAGTAGGGTAGGTATTGGCAGTAGAGCAGGCATAGGGGCTAGTTTCAACAAGGACGCATTTAGGCCATCTAGAGTGCCTCTTCTACTGCACGGAGCTTTATCTAAGGTATATAGCGAAGGAGTAGGCAAGTAAGATTTACCCCGCCAATTAAGAATGCGGTACTCCCGTTATATTACCCTAATTATCTTCCGCCATTAAGCTATTTTAGGGGTATCTTAACTGTTCTGGCCGTAAGGCAGGAAGGCATTCTTAGTATTATTTTTAGGTGGAGTAGTTTACTGGCGCCTTATAGGACAATTCCTAGTAGTAGAACCTAACTCTATAAGAGCTCTCCGCTTATTTAAAATCTATTTAAAGGCCTAGAAAAGTAAGCAGAAGTAGAAGTAATATATAGGGAAGACGCACCTTTAACTAATATAACTGGCATAGCTTTAAAAGCTTCTTTAAAGGGCCGTCTTTAACAAAGTTAAGGCGGGGCTTATAGATATAGCACTTATTGCACTTAATTACCGTAGAACCTGTCATAACGTGACACCCGGGGTTTTGCACGAGCCCTGAGTTTTGCACGATTTGAACACCAAAATTCGCCAAAATGCCGATTTGGTGGCAAATAACCAGTAAAAACCATCACAAATCATTGCATCGTTAGTAAGGAGTCTTAAAGCAATAAATATATATTTATATCTAAAGTCGATTTCTGGTATTTCAAAGCTCAATTAGCCGGTGAATTTGGCCCCAGCCGCTACCAATTAGCTCGGCCTCCTCATCTAAGGACTCATTATCGGTTATATTGCTTATATAGTCGTCCTCCTGGTCTTCCTGGAGGCTATCTGGTAGATCCGACGTCTTCTTAGCTGCATCCTGAGGTTACTTGACAACGACTCAAGGCAGAAAAAGACTCTTCTATCTAACTGCATTAACATTCTCGCAGGCTTCTAGGCTGCGATAGAGGCCTCCAGTTCGCCAGGCCGTTAAAGCAGCTTGCAGACGGTCTTCTGCATCTAGTGCATGAGGTTTAGAGGGCATGACTCTTATTAGTGATAGATTTTATAGAGTTAGTGTGGAAAAGTAGATTAAAGAGTTGATGTTTAAAGCTCGGAGGTGGCAGTATTCTACTTTAGGAAATCCCCTAGCCTAAAAAGGGAGGCGGTCTACTAGCTCGTGCAAAACTCAGGGCTCGTGCAAAACCCTAGGTGTCACGTTATTTATAATATATATAGTAGTATTAATAGAGGTGTTAACAAAAAGGAAGAGATATTTTGACGTTTATAATATTTTAATATTCATTAAGTGGATTCTACTATAGCTTACCGCGCGCAACATTTTTCCAGCCAATTAGAAGCCGAGGCTCGGCCAATCAGAAGCTGGCTTGGCGGGGTTTTAAAATCAAAGACCCGAAAGTAATAGACCACTCGTAAACTCGGGTCAATAAAACAAGTCGGATCGCCTAAGAACCCTTGCGAAAGTCCCTCAGACTTTATTAAGCGACGCGACTTATTTGTACGTAGAGCACTCACCTTCTCCAACGAAATTGTTAAAGCTACCCATATAAGGTCTAGGGCTGCATATAGGCTTAAAATAATCGCAAGAACTAGCTCTATAATCAATTAACTTTTAGGCCTTATATATACACCTATTGCGACGTTATGGCTAAGTCTTATACTAAGTCTCGCGTTGTCTAAATTTATATAGGAGCTATATATAATCTTTAACGAAATTATTAAAGCTACCTATATAAGGTCTAGAGCTGTATACAGGCTTAAAATAATCGCACGAGCTAGGTCTATAAACGATTAATTTTTAGCTCTTATACGTATACTTATTATTATTCATTGCTTAACGTCTAATTTGGATCCCTATTGGGCCCACGCGGACTACTCCTTATATACATATGGGGAGAAAACTCTATTTAAGAAAACCCCGTGATCCGTCTCCCTGCCTTTTAGGGCTCGCTTACAAGTCGCCTATAAGTTACCAGTGGTACTCTACTACCTTACTTTTTAACCTCCTTGGGAACCACTGCTGCCGTAATAAACCTACGGACGCGCTAGTATTACACACTGTACTCTACTCCTATAGAGTTATTAGGGGGCGCCTATTACTCGCCCCTTTGCCTTCTATTGCTATTTCCTTTGCAACCCGGAACTAATCTAGTATATTTTGGCCAATAAGCTACTAGGTAGCCGCCTTAAGGCCTTTCTATATTAAGAGCAGTGTATTATAGTTTTCTGTGCTAGCTGCTAAGAGTATTGCTTCTTAGCTAGTGCGTAAGGGGTATAACAGTATTATGTGTTTTGGTGTCTGTCTTAGCTAGCCATATTTACACCTTAGGCTACCCACTAGGACACCTACCTAGTAAAGCTAATCTTTTAGTCCTATTATTTCTATCCTTAAGAGTGTTGCTATTATATTTTCTGCCTTTATTAGGCCCTCTTAGAGCCCTTAGGTATTTACCCCCTATAGCGTTACTTATGCTACGGCTTAGGTTCCCCTTGCCTAAGTCTGCCTCTATACCTTTAATTCCCATTTGTCTCTCCAGCGTCGGTCCAACTAGTATTAAATTACGGTAGATGGTTTTCTAGTACTCTTTTATGCTCTACTTTAGCTTCTTTCTCTCCCTTACTGTTGTTTTTACTAGCCTCTTACGCGTCTCCCTTCCTCCTTTATATAGGCCTAGGCCCTAGCGCCACACTATTCTTCTTCTACTTTCTCTATCTATTTTCCTAATATATCTTCCCTACTTTAGGGTTATTGGTTCCTTTTTTTACAGGGCACCCTAGGGTCCCTCTATAGTTTGTTTAGGCGTGTCTTAATATACTTTATAACATTAAAGTTGCGTTCCTTTTGTACCCTTTACATTATATCAGCTTTAATATATAGTTATAGGGGGGGAATATTGGCTTCCTTCTTAAGCAGTGCTGTGGCTGTTTGCTTATACCCGCCTGTTATACTCCTAAGGCAGGCTATTTGGACCTTTTGGAGTAGTTTAAGGAGTGATTTAGGGGGGCTTTTCTTGGTTTCTCCAGTGGCCCAAATGCTAGATCTATACGTTATGGTTAGCCGGACAACTGCTATATATAGTAGGCGTGACCTCTGGAAGCATAGACCCTATATAGAATTAACGATCCTGGATATGGCGATATACTGTGCTTGGCCCTTACAGGCCGCTTGCGCCGTATGTGCGCTCTACTAGAGCTTGCTGTCTACCCATACTCCTAATACCCTTAGGCCTTAAACCGGTTGACCCCTAAAGCCTTAGATATAGATTATATGCTAAAGATCTGCAGATTAGTTATGTTTTCTTATAAAATGGATTAGCTGGTATTTCTCTGGTGAGAATTGGACTCTATGTCGTCTTGCCCATTCTATATAGGTATTATAGGCTTTCTCTAGTGTCCTGCAGTTCTCTGCGGCTGTTGGCCCATATGTAATTAGGTTTGTGTTATTAACAAAGCCTATCCCCTAGGTCGCCCCTTCCTTAAAGGTGTCAAGTAGGTTACTTACAAAGAAGAGGAAGAGTATAGGCGATAGAGGTGATCCTTGTGGTATTCCTATTACGACTGTAATAGGGGGGCTCTGGTATCCGCTAAAGACCAGTGATGTTTCTTTCTGGCCTGTAAATCCTTAAACAAATTGAATGATCTATTCTAGGAAGCCCTTTGCCCTAAGGATGTATAGGAGACGCTTATGGGGTATATTGTCGTAGGCGCCGCTGATATCTAGGCTAAGCATTCTTATACGTATACTCGTATACTCATTGTAACGTTATAGGCAATATTACAATCCTTAATAACGACTTTTTTTTTTGGCGAAAATAAGCACGGCTCTAAGGGGCTATACAGTTAATTATATGACTAGCTTCCCCCCCTTAAGCGAATTGCAGATTCGCTACGGGCATTTAATTTCGCTTGATTGCCACCAACCGTATATAGTAATCGAAGCGAAGCCAAGTGCCTGCATGTAAGGGTCGTGCTAGTTGCTGGGGGCAATCAAATTGAAGCTATATATTTAGAACCTGCCTAGCTTACCAAAGTCTTAATATTAATTCAAAAGCGTGTTCTAAAATTGTTAATTTGCCTTTAATATAAATCCTCCTTTAAAATGCGTAGCGGCTTAATTAACGGGTGTGTCTCCTTGCCCTTAACGAAATTAATAAAGTGTAAGGGATATTATTGCGGTCACCTCGGGTTGCCCTTAGGACAACCCCCGGACACCCCTCGGACGTCCGTCGGTCACGTGCCGGAGGCACGTGCCCGTAGTATATAGTCTCCACGATCCTAGAGGCCTTACCTCCTCAAGGATTTGTCTCTCTTACCAATCTATCCTGTTCCACAATCGTGCCTTATAGCCCCCTGTCTACAAAGTCCCCTTATATAAAGCCTCCTTCCTTCCTTATTATATACGTCCCTACCTTTATTAAGTTACTAGGGTGTCCTATAATAGCTACTAAGATATAAATACAACGCTATTTAGCTAGACTTTATATTAGAGGAGCTTAAGGAAATAGAAAATAATCTAGAAGCTATAGATAAGGACAATAAGGAAGATATAGAGGCTTGGCTTAACTATATACAGAATTAGTAAACTTCTTATACATAAAGCTAATAGGCTTCTTAAAGTTTGATTGGCCGATTAACTTAATTAAGGCTATATAAGTTGCTGTATTTAATATAGAATCCTACCTACCTATAGTTAAATATAATAATACTATGATATTAAGCTATAGCCTCTTAGGTAGCTATTTAAGTTTATCTAGCTTCTTAGTCTCTTTAGTCTCCTTAGTCTTCTTAGTCTTCTCTATAAAATATAATTAAGGACAAAGAAGAAATAACTTTACCACCTTGCCTATGTGTAGAGAGTGAGATTAATAATATAGAAAAAGCTAGTTGCGGCATATTTATTACTTATAATTATAATATATTAATTTAATATCTAAAGGAGCTGGTGTTTACTAAAACTCTTATTAATATAAGCCTTTAATGTTATAATCTTTAACGACTTTAAGTCTTTCCTATTTATAAGAAGGAGCTATATTATTAAGAGTAAGGTATTTATATTAAGCTCCAGCCAATTAAGGTAAAGATTAATACTTAGCATATAGGCGTTTATAATGTTAAGTTTAATATAGATTCTAAAGCCGTAGATTAGTGGTAAAAGATTAATACGCAACTTATTGTATAGGCTTAATATACTAATAAACGTGGCGAGATTAAGGCTCTAACTGTTAACCTCTTAATTATATATACTCTAAATAGAAATTAGCCAATAGATAGCTCTTGCCTATTAATAATTAATTGACTCTATAATAAACTTCTAACGCCTTTATAGAGCTTAGAGCTTAATATAACGCCTTATATACCTACTAGTAGTACTATAAATTTAATAGGCTTGCGAGTTAAGCTTACTAGGTATTAGCGCTATAAAAAGCACTATCCTAACGCCAATTAGTATTATATACTTAGCTAGGTAGATATTAAATTAATAGATAAGTACTTATAGGAGTAGGTAACTAGTATTTAGTAAGGCATTGCAAATATTAAGAATCCACCTTATAGGCTTGCTACTTGACTTACTAAAAGAGTAGTAATAGGAGGAAAAAGTAGTAAAAGAGTATACCAATCTGCCTTAAGTAAGAGCTCTATAGTTAACAGCCTAGGCATTATTAATTACTTTTACGTTGGCTCTATAGGCTTAATATTAAATTAGTAAATTACTCCTATACTAATAAGCTAACTGCCCTTATTATTCTTACCTATATTACTAATATACCGCCTATAAGGTATTAATCACGTAAAAGATCTAGAGGAATTCTTTAAGTATTAAAGGTAGAGTATAGCTGGTAATCTTAACTAGGAGGCTGATTTTAAAACTGCGTATAAAGTTGTCTATAATTTAAGGTGGGACTTAAAGCTCCTATGTGATAAATTTAATAGCGCTAATCCTATTAAGGAGCTTATTAAGGCTAGTGTTAAATTAGGTGTTATAAGACGGCTATGGAAGGACTTAAAGAAGTAGGCAAATAAGCGTTGTACGTAGCTTAAGGGGAATTTTTAAGATATAGATAATTAGCAAAATATGGGGTGTTTCTACTACTGCTAGCGCCCCTATAGTGGTAGAGACGCTCTATATCTAGGTTCTTTAAGATATAAATTATTATAATTAGCAAAATATAAGGTCTACTGGCTCTCCTATAGTAATAAAGACACCTAATATATATAATAGATTAATGTGTTATATACGGTTAAGAATGCTACTAAAGATTAATTACAACTCTTACCCTAAAAACCTTAATAATTATACCCACTATATTGGAAATGGCCTCTTACGCTCTTGCTTTTACTACTAACCTTATTTATACACTAAAGGATGAACGCTTTAAAGCTATAACCAAAATTTTCTAGGTACTCTAGCTAAGAGAACCACTATTACTAAATAAAGGCCTTTAGCTCTCTAAAAAAACTCTTTAATTAGATTTAGATTAGGTAAGTATAGTAGTAAATATACCAGCTTAACTCTAAAGGCGTTAAAGAGAGACTATATCCTTTCTAAATAATAGAAGCTGGCATTATCTATAACTACTACTAATTACTTAGCAGGAAAGCAATTATACTATAGTAGAAGAGTATGTGCCACCTAGAACTTAAAGCCTTTACTATTTATTAAGCCTTTATATACCAAAGCTACTAGTACACCATTAATTATATATGCAGGTAGTATATTAAGCCTCCTCTTACTCTAATTATATAGCGTTTATAAGACTAGTATAATACTAGAAGGAGCCCAGCCTGCCTTTTATACGCCTATCTTTAAATCCGCACCTAATTTATCTATAAATACTAGTTAATTAGAGGTATACTATAATATAATAGTAAAATAGATGTTGTAATTATAAGCGCTATACTTAAGAGCTACCTAGTAACACTTCTTTATATAGGCTACTCTTTAAGGTCTATACTAGAGGATCTAATTAGTTTACCTACTTTATTATCTAGCCAGCTAAATAGAGCTTTTAAAATATTGTATAGCGGCTTACTATAACATTAAACGTATCGTAGATTAGCTACTGCAACTCATTACTAAAGAGATTTGGCTTCTCCTCTAGCCGTATTAGTATTACCATAATTATTAAATTGCTTAGTAGGAACTGGCCGCCTTTACCATTTAAAGGTGCTTAAGTTAAGCCAAAGACTCGCAAGTTCCTGCTAATTAAGGTAATTAAGCGAATTGTACAACTAGCGGCGAAGGCATACTCTGCTTAGGTCGCTCCAAGTTAAAGAAGATCCTTAATTAGGGCGTGCTGATATGGGCCTATTTGCGGAGCCATACTACGGGTAAAGGATAGTAATATTTAATAATAATCACAATACTATAGAGGAAGATCAATTGCGGACAGCTTTACGAATAAGGCTCTTACAGCCAAGCATATGGCTTCGCTTCGATTACTATATACGGTTGGTGGTAATTAAGCAAAATTGAATGCCCGTAGCGAATCTGCAATTCGCTTAAGGGGGGGGGGACTGTAGGCTAATTCAGACCTAATATTAATAAAATATTGGGTCCTCTCTCTAATCGATGAACTTTTAGTAATATTTTAGTTAAGCCGTTGTGGTTAAGCAATTCAACCGCGAGTATAGGGAAAATTGTAGATATTGTCGGAGCGGGTAACAAAACGTTGGGAAAGTGCCTCAGACGTGATTCCGGGTGGTTTCGCACAAATGTAGTTAGTCAGCTTGCGGACCGATTGAAAATCCGCACCAACGGAATCACGTCTGAGCCTGCTGAGGTAAAGGTGCAGCCGAGATATCAATACTAGTAAATCAACGCTTGGTACCACACTTGGGATGGCGCCACCGAAAAAGCAAAGGCGTCTCGTATAAATCGTTATGTGAAGCACCTAATATACATATATCCGAAAGACCGGACCGCTGCTATGGCGAATGGCAAACAGCAGAACGCCGTCCCCTCACCCCGAATCCACCAGCTAAGTATCCAGAAAGTTTTCGATGGCTTGTCGCAGAGCGAAAGGCTTTATGCTCATCATATGTCGCGGTACGAGATGCTTTCGTTTGTTCAACGCTGATTGAATCCCGATTTCCCTGACTCTTCCAGAGCCGCTTGGCATGGCACGAGGATCATACTCCGACAGGCTTCTCCAGAATCACTGGGCATATATGACTTTATTATGGAGCTCTACACTTGCTGCGCGGGGGACTGGAAAATTGTGGCTAATGAAGTTCAAATAACGTCAAATGAGCTCTACGCCTTCCTCGAATATGCTGCCACATTTTTATCTAATATTGGGAACTATTACGTCCGTATACTAAGATCTCAGCTTCACTATAGACTAGTTAGACTGATGTTTCACAGGGCTCTGGCGACCAAAAATTTGTTCCTAACTTAAACATAGAATCTTTGAAGAAGCTAGCTACCAAATCCCCAGAACTAAAGGCACTTTACGATGAAATTGCCGAACCAATGTCGTCCACTCCACCGTTCAGCCTGGGCTACCCCGGAGATCTTGCGCAAAGTGCCTACTACCCCGGCCCTTGCATCATTAGCAAAGACGAGATTGCCCTCGTATCCCAGGCATTAGAAGGGCGCTCGGTATTTCCAGAGAACACACGTATTCGAAGGGTGGAACCAGCCGGAACGACCTTCTTCGAGGTCCTCCAAGCCTCGGTTGAGAAAGATGGGGCCTCTCAAGAATTTTCTTTGCCAGATTCCAAAGGTATTGTGCGGATACACCGCGGAGATCATTCCCAAGAGCTGGCACGGATCTGCTCCTCTCTTGCTGCAGCATCAAATTATGCAGCGAATGAAACTCAAAAAGAGTTCCTTGCTCAGTACATCGAAAGCTTCCAAACCGGAAACTTGCATGCCTATCGTGACTCGCAACGCACCTGGATTAGAGATAAGGCACCACGGGTTGAGAACATTTTCGGCTTTGTAGAGCCCTACAGAGATCCGTATGGTACTAGAGCGGAGTTCGAAGGCTTGGTTGCCATATCAGACACCGAGGAGACAAAAGCTTTGACGAAATTGGTAGAAAACTCTGCAACTTTCATTAAAAAGCTCCCATGGGCGGAAGGTACTAAGGAGAATGATGAGAAAGGGCCCTTTGAAAAGGCGCTGTTTGAGCCTCCTGACTTCGCGAGTATCCACAGTATGTATGATCCCGTGCGATTTGATTTTTCGGCTGATTAGAATAAAGCGTTGGCGTATTGCTCTAGTATCATCTTTCCGGGCATTAATCTGCCAAATGTGGGCATTCATCATCCAGCAAATCAAAGTAATATAATTGACTTAATAGTACAACGACATCCGTCAAGAATGCGGCTTCAAAAACGTAATAATTTCCAACCGCATGAGCGCCGAAAGCAAAAAAGGAGATGTTTGTCCATTCATTGACGAGTCTGAAGCCGAAACCTTCCAAAAACACAAGTACCCTGCCTACTATTGGTGGGTTGTCCTCCATGAGCTCTTAGGTCATGGCACTGGTAAAATGATGGTTCAAGAGAGTGAGCACAAATACAACTTCGACATCAGTAACCCTCCTATTAATCCCCTCACGGGGAAACCCATCAAGTTATACTATGCACCTGGACAGACTTGGACTGGTCAATTTGGAGATCTAGCAACTACTGTTGACGAGTGCAGGGCCGAGCTCGTAGGCGCGTATTTGATGGATGATAAAGACTTGCTCAAGTTGTTTGGATACACTGACGATTCGGATATTACTGCCGAAGACCGTGAGTCCTTCAGGACCCCTTAGTAATGAGACTCCGTTGTACTAAGCCAAAGTCAGTCACATATAATATGTATCTCCAATTGGGAGTAGACGGACTTCGAGGGTTGCAGAACTTCAATATCGACGACGGCGTGAGACCCCCGTTTCACCACTTGTTGAGATGCAGAGACTAACATTTCACCGCCATAGAAATGGGGACAAGCACATAGTAGGGTTTGTGGCCACGTCGTGTGGTGTGTTGTAGCCTTGACTTGAGAGAGCTGACTAAGGTCAAACAGGCACACTTTGCAATGCTCAAGTGCCTTCTCACAGATGGCGGCGGTTTCATGACCATCGAATGCAGCCCTTCCGAACAGAGACTTCTCGTGCGTGTCGACCGTTCCAAGGTGGTCACTCATGGGAAGCCAGCACTAGGCAGTATGCTTCTGAGGTTACACATGTATCGATGCACCGCTGATGTCACTGAATGTCGGAAATATTATGAGGGGCTATCAAGAGTAGATGGCGAATATCTTGAGTGGCGGAAGATTGTTCTTGCCAAGAACCAGCCGAAGTGGGTGTTCGTTCAGGCTAACACATTCCTTGATGGAGACGAAGTAACCCTGAAAGAGTATGAGCCAACCATTGAAGGTGTGGTCCAAAGTTGGGCAGAGCGAGAGGTCTGATGAGGGCATCGCTATTATGAATTTATGCCTGTTGAGCGATTTGAACAATCTGCAGTACGACCTGAAGAAACGCTAGAATGATGCCCAGACCACCAATGATGATCACAGCCCAGAAAGTGAGCCATGACGCCGAGTCACGCTTGTCCTGCCAGAGCGCCTTCCAGGTCCGCGGTTTTTTGTTTTCCAAATGGCGGTGCAAAATAGCGAGTTTGCTCCTGAGAATGGGGAAGTCACAAGAGAGGTCATAGCTCTCTCGCTCGGGAACCACCAAGGCTGCTTGATAGTGTTTCCGACCGCAAAGCAGCGTGAGAAGATTGTCTCTGCCTTCTTCCGGGATGCCTTCAAATGGTCTGAGCCTCCGGAATAGTTTACGCGCGGCCTTTTTCTGTCCGAATAAGAGGCGGTAGGAGAGAATTGTCTCATGCAGCATCTGGGTGACCTCATCCGTTGTTGCCCATTGCCTTGTGCCGGCGTATGGAGCTGCACATGCGTGGATGACGCTCCTACCAGGAGATGAGTGTTCCCCAGGCGGTAAATTCGCTGCACAGAACGATGGGTATCGGAAGAGAAAGAGTGTGCTTGAGTGCGGATCAAACTCCAAATGGCAGGCCAGGCTGTCTACCCACTCAATGTTGATTCCCGCAATACAAGTGAGAAGGTGAGCATTGAATGATGCCGCCGCGACGGTCTTCACCTCATTAAACGCCATCTTATCCTCTGAAGACTGAGGTGCGTTGAAATTAGGCGGAGGCAGCAGCACCCCAAATCCCAAAAGAAATTCGTGCATGCGCTTTTTGCAGGTTGAGAGACTTTGCTTTGGGCACAGGTAAGCCTGACCTTGATGGGTACCCATGTCACTCCCAATAGCAAGTTGTGTAGAAGGACAAGAGTGCATATCGGGCCGGTATAACATAGTCTGCCAACCTATTATGGCAAATACGAGGTTCTTAGTAATGATAAGAGCTTCGGGTTTGTTTGCTGAATGTAACATATTGCCTTCAACTAGGTGTGCGCTGAGCTCGTCAATACTGACTGAGTCATTTGTTGTTATGTATCGTGAGATCTCTTGCCCAAGGACAGCAATTGAGTTTGTCCATTGTTCATTCGACTTGGGAGTGTAACCTGGCAGGACCGAGAACAGCTCCGCGGGTTGTCTCCGAACTTGGTAGCGAACCCACCAGTCATACCATTGTACGTGAAGGGAATCGCCGGCGGCTGGCCAATCATGCCAGGAGCAGGGTGCAATGGAGGTTGAGTCGAGGATCCTGAGTGTAGAAGCAGCGCCCAGGTCTAGAATCCAGTTAGCATTAATCTCGCAATATCGTGGGCTTGAGAGTGGAGTATCTGGCTTGTACGAGAGCCTTAACGAAGAACAAGCGCACGATATACATACTAGTAGCTTTCCGTTCGCTCTCCATAAACGGACTGGATGTAACTATGGCGTTGAGGCAGAGTCTGTAGGAGAGGATTTTGTCCTGGCCGGGCTTCGTTCAAATAATTTACGCAGTAGTGATACTGACGGCAACATGATCCAGGCGAAGGGCATGTTTTGTATCAAAGGGCAGTGCACTCGCACGACCGGAAGCTCGAGGCAGGTTTCAACGTAGCGTCTAGGGCTCCCAGCAGCTCGCGGTTCGGCATCCTGGTTGATTCACGAGGTCAAGGGCGCTTGGATAGGGGCCTCGGTTTATATCCAGTTGGGGTTGTGCAACAGCCAAGCCCTGCTCCATTCCCTAACTTGCCTGTCCTGTGCGTTCCTGCTTCCGTGCCGCCCCCAGCTAAATGGTCGATTCAAAGCACTGAAGCGTGTTACAGAAATGTCGACCCCGGCGATTCGAAGCACATTGCGACATCACACAGAGAGGGACACCGTTCGTCTACCTGAAGGCCCCCCACCTCTTCGGTTTGCGCGTTCTAATTTTATCCTAGAACCGTGCCGCACCGGCTGCGCCGCAAAAGGTAGGCTATAAAGCGGGGGCAAACCTTGCCCGTGAGACTTTTAATCTGTCTACTTCACCGAAATGACGAAAGGCGATCCTAAGTGCGTTGATCAGATTATCAAAGAGAAATCCTCTGTTGCTAATAGATAATAGGGGGAGAAGGGCAGCTAGCCCACTATGGCACAAAGCCCTAGAGCGCTATCGAGAGGAGCTTGAAGAGAATGACGATTACCAGGATATCATTGAGGTAGGGTCTCTTGAGGACCTGCTCAATCACGCCAAAACCATCGAGCCTCTTCTCCCTCAGGAAAGGACAGCTCTGAATTCGATGAATCGACTTGGTCCAAAGTTAAAATTCGTGGATGATTTCTCAGCCATTATTGCTCTCTATTTCGGAGCAGATGCCAAGCTCACAGCACTAGTCTGGGGCAGCATTCGGCTTATGCTGACTCTTGCATCCTCCGCTGGAGACACACTCCAAGATGTCCTAGATATGCTCGAGGAGCTCAGCCTTACGCTACCAAGGTTCAAAACATATGAGAATACCCTTCCAATGAACAGAGCACTCGAAGCCGCTCTCCTCGACGTGTACACAGAAGTGATATGCTTTTATGCTCGTGCTATACACTTCTTCCGTGCTCATCCTCATGTCCTGTTACGCCGAGGGGCCTGGGAAGAATTCCGCAAAGATTTTGGCCAGACGGTTCGTCGTATTAAACGAATGTCCTCCACAGTCGAGGGCGAAGCCGACCTTGCCCGGATGAGGATCGACGATGTCAAATACAAAGAAGTCTTGGATGTCATGGAGGCGCTCAAGAAAAGTAAGATTCAGGATGATGAGGCGATCAAATGCCATCATATTCCGTTTGAACTTAACCCGAGATTCTGGGGTCGTGAGAAGGCCTTACAAGCCATAAAAGAAGCTCTAGACCCTAAAGAGAGCTTTGGAACCCTAAAAGCATTCGCTCTCTATGGCATGGGCGGCGTCGGAAAAACTCAGATTGCATTACAGTATGCCAATCGAAATCGTGACCAGTACGATGTAATCTTATGGGTTGCCGCCGACAACACTATCAGCATGGGGCAAAGTTTTCGGGATATTGCGCGCAATTTAGGACTTGTCAAGAGTGACGAAGAAATCCAGGATGCTGTTGCCGCAATTCTGAAGGTCAAGCGTTGGTTTACAGAAACTCGTAAGTTACAGTTTTGGTTACTAATACTATTTAATTCATGTCTTGTCCATGAAATCATTCTTCGCTAGGATTAGGGATTGTTTAAGATGTTCGAACATTAACATTTTAAGGTTCCCCCTGGCTGCTGATCTTCGACAACGCCGACAATCTTGAAATCCTTCGTGCTGCATGGCCCGTAAATGCTCATGGCTCAGTCCTAATCACAACACGTGATTTTAATGCTTCTCATACTCTAGCTCCCGCTGGATTTCATGTGCAGCCTTTTGATGATGATACTGGATCTGACGTACTACTCCACATGGTCGGGCTTGACAATAAACTGCCATCAAACCAGGAGAAAGCGAAGGGAATCACGCGTGCTCTAGGGGGCCTCCCTCTTGCTCTCAATCAAATAGGCGGGTTTATATCTCAACGAAAACTTCCTTTACAAGATTTTCTTCCGCTCTATGAGCGCAATTCGGCCAAGATTGACTCCAGGAAGACAGGCCTCGGCAAATATGACCACACGCTAAGCACTGTATGGGAAATGTCATTAAGCAAGCTCTCTGGCAACCCTTGCAGGCTGCTTAACCTATTAGTATTCTTTGAGCCAGACTCTATCCACGAACTAGTTCTGACCGAAGGATCGAAGCTCCTGGACGACGAGGAATTCGAGTTTTTGCATGATGAAATGGAGTAAGCTATGTTCTTCCCCTAGACAAATTTCCCCAGAGAGCTAATACAACCAGCCTTGGTGATGCGGAAGAGGTTCTTCTCCAGGCCGCTTTGATAGACAAGAGCATTGAAGATGCCGTCCTGTCAATCCACCGACTTATCCAAGCAGCCGTCATACGTAGGCTCAATAAAGAGGATCAAAGCAAGTATTTCGACGTTGTCGTTCGTATCCTAAGCTGGGGGTTTCCAGATACTTGGAGTGAAGACATCGGACACCAGTTCCAATTTTGGAAGAAATGCGAGAAATGCCTTCCTCACGTCGATCACCTGGTCAAACAAGCAAAGCGACACAAAATCCGATCCCAGAATGTGCAGCTTTATGGAGAGCTTCTCCTACGATGCAGCTGGTAAATGGGAACCGCACGGAGTATTGCCTCATCCAAATCGCTGACAACAACAGGTATCTCTATGAACGGGAATGGTACGACGTGGCAAGAAATCTCGTGGATGTAGCTCTTGAAACGTTTGAAGACAAAACAACTCTCGCATTTGCCAGTGCGACTGATCTCTCTGGCCTGATCGACCTGGACATGAATAATCCGGCTAAGGCTTTGATACCATTCAACAGCGCACTCAGTGTCCGTCAAGGAAGGCTGAGCCCTGACGACCCACTTATCGCCTCCAGCCTCAATAACATAGCATTAGCCTACACGGAGATGGAGGAGCTAGACAAAGCTTATGCCACCCATCAAAGAGCGATCGATATCCGTCTCCGTACGCAGAGCGATCGCATCGGGAATTCTTACAGCAACATGTCCAGTCTACTTCTGCGAATGGGAAAGCCAGAAGAAGCGGAAGAGATGCTAAAACGATGCCCCTCGCTCAAGAACTTTACAGATGAGACGTTTCTGCAGACCGGAAACCCTCGATTTTCTGGTGATATGGTCTTGCTATCCCGTATCCGCCTCAGCCAAGGTCGTCTTGACGATGCCATGCGCCTAGCCTCCAAGGCGCTCACGTTCCGCCGGAACTTACTCGGCAATCGCTTAAAGACGTGTGATTCCTTGTACGATGTGGCAGGCCTACTATACCGGCAGGGAAACTTTGCTTCTGCTATGTAAGTCAATCAGAACTCCTATCGATGCTATGCACACATAGGTGGCTTACTTCAAATAGTGAACTCCTCACGCAACTAGTTGCAATTTCCGAAACATTGAATGAGGGAGAGGGACAGCTCGCACGAGCCAAGTACAAGCTCGCTATTCTTTATTCCGAGAAAGGGATGGCAGCAGAGAGCGAAAGCTGCAAAGCACAAGCTATAGAACTGAGAGGAAAGTTACGACCAGAAGCTAAGGATGCACCGTTTGAAGAAAAAGAGTTTATGGAATTGTGTCTTTGGATGTTGTGGTAAAAATCTATTATTAAGACTACTAACTCATTTCAAGTTCCAATTGTTGTGCGAACGGAGCTAAGACGGGGAAGAACGGATCGAGGCTTTTAAGAAGCAGGCCGTTCCTAGTTAGATCATCAATAACTTCTGATACTGTTAGATGCAGTACCAAAAAACGCTGATATGAAGAAGAAAAAAAGTAGTTCACCAACTTCATATATGGTGATTAGGTTAGTCCCAAACACTCCAGCCGAAGATTCTTCCTTTAAAATACCACTATGAGAGATTTGCGAAACTATTAACGCTCCCATCTAATCCCTGAGGTTGTGTCCGTGTTTCCACATTATTGCACCAGATAATATTTCGGAAACTCGCCTTCCGTATATTCGGTCGTACCAGCATCCAGGGTTGCAAATCAATCAACGAGGCTTCAATATTGAATTGAATTAATTGCCAAGACTTAATCAATTCAACCAACTGAGAGTTCGCTGGCTTGGCAACTCAATTAATCTAAAGGCCTTAATTAAATTGAATTGGTTAATAAATATTGAAGCTTTAATATTATATAGATATATTACTAGAGTTAATAAGTTACAATGCCCTAAACCTTATTTTTCTTAGTCTCCCTTACCAAAAAAAGATTACCTAAGCATTACCTATTGTTTACACTGCCATATTACCGCTAGCGTCTTAATAGGTAAAAAGAGCTTTACTACTAGATTTGCCTATTAATAATATTAATTCTATTACCGCTATAGCTTCTAATACGTTATATAATGGCTAAATAAATACCTTAATCCTTTCTATAGCTTGTTCTAATCCTACCGCATCTATAGACCTCTAGCGCGCCTTAGATTACAGCTTAGATGGTAATACTAACGCGTTTACTACTAAATTCTAGCCAAATAAGTATATAGGAATTAACTAGACGCGTCTCCTTAGTTACTATCTTCCTTATTTAATATTAGGTAGACAACGCAGGCCTATATAGAGTTATAGATATAATATTAAGCAAAGTAGAATGGGTAAGCGGTATTAGGTCTATAAAATCTGCCATAAGAAGAATGCTTATATATAATATATCTATTTAGATATAGGCACCGTAAATTACTCTAGGCATATACAGGAAAAATATAATATTAGTAACACTTCTATAGAGAAATTAAAGCAAGAACAATTAATCTTTAAATAGCTGCAACTTTAAGCTAATAAGCTAGAAGATTAAGCCTTAATCCAAATTGTTTTATATAGCTTTTAATGCAATAGGTTATATATAACAATATTCCGTTTTACAAGCTTAAAAACAGTATATTTTACAAGCTTAAAAACAGTATATTTTACGATCTTATAGGTTATACTAATTAAGCTATATTAACCGCAGGCCTCCTACCTACTTATTTAATAATAAGAGAGTTGATAATTGCTAAGTTTAATTAATATAAGGAAGTAGTTACTACTCTACTATATAGAGCGCCAGGTAAGATTTATCTGTCGTTTAATCTTTAGACCTCTTGTAATTATTTATTACTACTTAGTAAGCTTAACTCTAAGGCCTCTATTATATTAATTACTGACTACTATATAGGAATTGTTGTTTACTTTATAGACGCTAAAAACTAGTACTGTTCCTTTCTTTTAGCCCTCCCTCCTTAAGAATAGTAATATCTAGGTGTTAATATAGCAGCCAATGTTAAGAAAATCCTTGCTAAGTTTGGAATTAGTAAGCAGCAGGTAGGCTACTTTGTAGTAGATAATATAGACAATAATAATACCTACATTAACAACCTCTCTATAGAGTTTGGATTTAATCTACTATATTATTGCCTTTATTATATAGGCTATATTATTAATCTAGTCGCTTACATGCTGCTTTTTAGTATAGATTTAAGCACTCTAGATAAAGAAGAAGAGAATAAGGATAAAGTTATCCGCCAGATACTGGCTTAGCAGAAGATTGGGCCTATTAACAAGCTTTATAATATTATCTTTTAGATATTTAACTCTAACTAACGCATTAAAAAGTTCCTTAAGCTTTAAGATCTAGAGCTTATATTAGTTAGTAAAGATAATGCGCCATAAGCTAATACTAAGCTTCTTCTAATTAAGCCAGTAGAGATATGTTAGAACTCTATAAAGTTAGTAATTAAACGCGCAACTAAGCTCTAAACCCCTATTAATTATATTATTAGCGATAAAGTTTTTAAATGGATAATATACTGGGTTAAAGTTACTGCGAATAGTATAAAGAATCCACCTATAAGAGTTTGCAAAGAGCCTAAGATTATTAAGAACTACCTAACAAAGGATAATTAAGCTATATTAACTAAATATCTAGCTATTTTAAAGCCGCTTTAGATTGCTATAAAGTGACTAAAAGGATGCTTAAAGGAAGGTATATATAAACAACCTTATTAATTTTCTATTACAAACTAATTAAGATCGGCAAATTTAGTGTCTGAACGAGGTTGTCTATAACTAATTGGGTTAGTTACGTGAGCTAAGCGAGCTCAGGAAATCCACCAAATTCCACCTGTAGAATAGGAGAATTAATAAGCATCAATCAAAATTAGTTACCACCCATACTATTGCAATAGCATTATATATTACCGGAAGTAATACCGACACTAATCAGTGATCACAGATCAGGAGACGTATTATCTACAAAGAGAGACGAGCTCAATCAGTCCCTGCTAAAGGCCTCTACCGATCTCGCCTGCTAAGGAGCATCAGTCAACGTGTATTTAAAAAGTCAACCCCTATCTAATAGGCCCTTAATTTTTCATATACAGCCCTTAGGTATTTAAAGAACCAACCCCTTTTAATAGGCCCTTGGTTCGCGTCTATTACGCATTTTGTACTACCTAGATTACGTCAAGGAGCACTAGTCAACGTGTACTTAAAAAGTCAACCCCTATCTAATAGGCCCTTAATTTTTCATATACAGCCTTTAGGTACTTAAAGAACCGACCCCTATCTAATAGGCCCTTAGTTTGCGTCCATTACGCATTTTAAACACGTCAGGTACTCAAGAAACCAACCCTTTTAATAGGCCCTTAGTTTGCGTCTATTACGCGTTTTTTATCCAGAACCTAAAATCAAACTCAACAGGAGTCACGAGACAAGAATTAACATGTCAGACATCAGGGCACAAGTTAACGCAGGACAGGAGAAATGGCCTAAAGGCATCAACTTACAGTCCGACGAAACCACCATAAAGGATATTAATGAATTTGTGAAGTTTAAGATCCTAGAATACAAAGCGTACAACCTTAAGAATAATAAACTATAGGAGGTCTATAAGGAAGATTTCTAAAACTTTATAATACAAATCTTCAAGGATTGCAACTAAATTGGTATCTAAAAGCTCCAAACGTTCCTACGGACTAATGGCGTATAGATAAGGAAGCACAGGAACGCTACAGTCCCCAAATCGCTATTTAACACCTTACAAGAAGAAGACCCTACAGAATAGACTAAGCCTAAAATTAAGGAGCACATGGCAATTGGAGGAAAGTTTACCTTAGGACAAATTAACTACCTCCTTAAAAACAACTTCGCTAGCACTAGTACCATTAAAACCCCAATCTCAATCTCACCAGCCACGAACTCTACCCTACTCACGATACCACCTGCTACACCTTAACCTACCACTACACCTCGACCTACCCCTACTACTCGACCTACCCCTACACCTCAACCTACCTCTATGCCTCAACCTACTCCTACACTACCCCTACAACGGGAGTCTAATTATACCGACTTAACCCTACCACTAGAACTACCCACACCACCAACGCAACAAGACACCCCACATACTACTTTAACTCCGCCAACGGAAACCCCCATAGAATAGAGCCAGGGTATTAGCAGCGGTAGAAAACAGAGTTAAGCCAAGAGCCTCAGCAAGGAATTAGTAAGGACATACACAGAAGATAATAAGTACAGCCGGGAGGACAACAATAATACGGCTGGCCCAGGACCCCCTAGAGTACAGAGCTTCGGCAAGGAATCAGCAAAGATATACACGGAAGACAAGTACAGCCAGGAAGATGATAATAATATAGCCGGCCTAGGCATGGACTTAGGAACTACCAAGGAGTCGGCCCTACAAATAACCGTAAAAGCTGTAAACGATATAGCTGGCCCAGATGGTCTAGTCCTAACTCTTCTTACCTCAGACGCCTACCCCCGAATAAGCGAACTTAACCTACCACCCCCCTCTACTACACAGCAGGCAACAGCAATACAGCGGGCAATAGAGGTATTGAAGATCGGAACCATAAGACAACTCAACGGTGTACTAAACCAACAAAACAGTCCATCTATCACCACAATCCATAACCCCCCCTCAACTCAGACGTACTCGTACGGCGTAAAGGCAATACTAGACAGAGCGGCAAATGGACTAGCCTCTTTTAGTTGCTTAGAATCAACGGAGAGACCTATAGGGTACAGCCCCCCAGCGGACCTACTGGATCTTGGGCTATGGCAGTAAAACTACACCTAACAACCACAGAACTCCGCCAGACCCACCGTCGCTTTAGACATCCGTCCGCAGACAGACTACATAGGGTATTAGAGCACTCTGGCTACAATATTAACGAACAGGCCATTAACCACCTTACCAAGTACTGCCCCTACTACCAAAAGCACGGAAAATCACCTTACCCCCTAATTATACTACCTACGACAGTAGTGCCTGCTTTAAATCTTCTAATACCTTAACCGGCCTAATCAATAACCTACGATCTTCCATTACAATATTTAAAAAGTCAAACAGTTTCCTAAGTACCCCCAGTACTCTGCATATCCAAGACCTCCCGAATATCCATAACACCCGAATATCCGCAGCAGCCACAATAACCGCAGCAGCTTTAGCAATCTCAGTAGCTAAAGCCCCCAGAATCAACACAATTACGGTCAAGCTACAGGTTACTAAGTAGGCAGAGAGAGAGAAGACGTTAAAGCAGGAACAGAGAGCGCGAAGATGCAAGGCCAGCCGCCAAGGCGCTAGTACTAAGCGAGCTAATAGCGATTTTCCATCCCGGGGATGGAAAATCGTGATTGGTCACTTTAACCACCTGGCAGAATTCGGCAGAATCTAAGCGGAATATGGCAGAATTTGGCAGAACTTGATGGAATTTGGTAGAACATAGTGGAATTTAGTAGAACTTAATGGAATTTGGTAGAATATGGCAGAATTCGGCAGAACTCAATGGGACCTGGCAGAACTTGGCAGAATTTGGCAGGAGGCGTGCTCAGGCACCATTAAAAACTAAATACTCCCAGTGTCTGAACGAGGTTGTCTGTAACTAATTGGGTTAGTTACGTGAGCTAAGCGAGCTCAGGAAATCCACCAAATTCCACCTGTAGAATAGGAGAATCAATAAGCATCAATCAAAATCAGTTACCACCCATACTATTGCAATAGCATTACGTATCACCGGAAGTGATACCGACATTTAGATCTTTATAGGAGGTGCTTTCTATATTTAAATATCTACTAGATTAATTTAAGTGCTATAAAGTATAGTATAAACACTACCCAGAGCCTTACTTTCGCTATAATATTAATATAGCTTGGCTAAAGCTAACTAAATACTATAGGCTTACTAATTGTTTACTTGCCTATATTACTACCATAGTCTTTAATCCGTTAATTAAATAGACTTTTGCTGATAAATATTAGACAGTGTCACGGCTAGCAAATCCACAAATCAATAGGGTAAGGCGTTGAGGGCTCTAGAGGCTATATTATGAATAGACTAAGGTAAGGGCTCAAAGAAAGGGGCGCGGTAGACGACTATGTACATGTTCGGTCGTCGGGGCAACGTTAGGGCAACGTTGATCCGTAACCGACGACGCCTTAATGGTAGCTATGTAGACGAACCGTCACATCACCCCCCTTTAAGCCAGGAGGATCGCCCTTGATCCTCATAGTTAGGCTCTCCTTGTCCATCTTGCCCTTCTGTCCTTCTCTGCTTTATTATCTTCCTCCAAGGGCTCTAGATCTACGTCCTTGTGATACACCTCTAGCCATTATAACAGCCGTATGGGTGGTCCGGCATTATAGGGTCTCTCATCGTAAAACGCCTTAATCTTATAGGGGGCGCCGATAAAGCCGTCTGCGTTATACCAGGTATTATCTAGGTCATGGCCTACCCAGTTAACCTTATACTATAGCCTTCTGTAGTAGGTTCTACTAGCAAGGATCTTATTAATCTTATACTCCGGCTTGCTATTAATTAGGATTGGCTTCTCTAGCTCCTTATTTTGGCCTAGTAGGGGGTTATCTAAGTCCTTTTATAGTTAATCGGCATAGAAAACGTTTAACATCTTTATATTTAGGGGTAGGTCGATAATATATAAGTGTCCTTTTATGCCTAGAATCTTATATAACCCTACAAGCTGTCTATCTAGCTTAATACTCAGTTAGTCGGTAGCCCAGCCCTTCCTAGTAATATATACTTAATTACCTACTCTAAAGTCTAGTTCGTGACGGTGCCTATTAGCTTGCCTTATCTACCGCTCTTAGGCCTTTACTAGGTTGTCTCTTACCCATTTAACTACGTTCTAGGTCCTATATACGAAAGCCTAAGCTTCTTGTCATGTTAGCTTCTTATAAGGTATTAAGGTTACTTATATACGTTCCTCCTAGTTAAAGTAAAGCCTTAGCTTAAATCCTAGCTCTAGCTTATATAGTGCAAAGCTAGTAGATTTGTGCGGTAAGATTACCTATATAAAGTCTATATAGGGGAGGAGCTCTAACCAATTATCCTAGTAGTAGTTAATAAAGGGCCTTAAGCGTTGGTTAATATACTAGTTTAGTACCTCTATATTACTATTAGTTTGTGGGTAACCGGATATAGAGAGCTTTTACTTAACGCCGGTTAGTTTATATAGCTTATCTATAAAGGCTGAGATAAATTAGGGTCCTTAATCTAATATAACCGTCTCTAGGAGGCCGTACACGCGCTAGACGTATTAGTAGTATAGATTTGCTGCGTTAGCTGCGGTGGCAGTTTTATAGTAGGGTAGTAAGAAGGCTCTCTTACCTAGTTAATTAACAACTATAAAGACGTTATTAAAGCCCTTTTGTCCGTTGGGAAGGACTTAAAATTAAAAGAGATATACTACTAGCAGCATTTACTAATTGGTAGGGAGTATAGTAGGCCTAGGGTTTTATTCTGGGGTATATAGATCCTCCTATAGGCCCTACAGTTTCTTACATAGGTATCGCAGTCTAAGGGTAGTCCTAGCTAATAGTATTAGTCTGCCACAAGTTTCCTAGTCTTTATCTTACCTGTTACGGCGCTGGTCGAAAACAGTACTGGCAAATTGCCGTCAGATTGCCGCAACTTGCCGTCACGTGATGGCAACTTGCCATCACGTGACCAGAGGATTGTATATAGCTTCGAGCGGTGCTTCCGTTCTTCCCCTTTCCTTTCTCTAGCTTTGGATCCTCGTTTATAGACAATCCAATTGTATAGGCTTGCGCGACCTTCTTGCCGTGCTCGTGCCTTAATTGACTAAGTCGCTAACATTATCCAAAGCTCGTCACTACTCTTCTTTCCTAAGAAGGAACTTAAATATATCTATAAGGCCACGAACAGGACAAGGACACAGAACAGGACCCTAAGGACATCACTAGGACCATAAGGATAGGACAGACCCCCAAGAACTAAAAGAATACGAACAGAACGCGAAACCTAAAAATAGGACACGTATAGACCAGAACCCCTAGGAAATAAACAAACACTAGAAATTACCTAATACCCCTACCACCATGCCAAGAAATACAGCAGTTGGTAAAGCCGCTATAGGACCTGTAAATACCTCCGATAGTAAAACAGTCGCCGTCTTAACCCCCTAGGAAGAGCTCGCAGCAGCTAATGCCGAAATTAAGCGGCTTTGAGAGCTACTTAAAACCAGAGACACCCCTGCACCTAGCAAGGAGTTATTAAACACCTAGAGACTTACTACGGTCCTTAAGGCCCTAGCCTAACGCATAGCATTAGCATTATTGTGGTCCGCAAAGGTCGCGGACCCCCTATTACTTATAGACGGAACTAACCCTACATTCAACAATTGGAAGCTTTAACTATAAGATAAGCTTAAAGTTAATACAGACCACTTCCCTACTACCTGAGCTAAAATGGCTTACGTCTTCAGCTGTACTGGTGGGGACATATAGACGTATCTACGTCCGCGATATGCCTAGGACTTGGCAGACCCCTTCCTCTCTAGAGAAGAGATAATTAACTACCTGTCTTCCATTTATAAGGACCCCTTTAAGATACGGAACGCCCGTCTTAACTATAAAGCCCTTAATATGAAAATAATAGAGACCTTCTTAGTCTTCTAGACCCGCTTTCTACACCTAGCCGGATAGGCTCGAATCCCCTAGAAAGATTTAATGCCAGACCTCTTTAATAAGCTTACCCTAGACCTACAGCACGCCGTGCTACCGGTTTATACTACTGTATAGACGCTAAAGGAACTTATGGACTAGTGCCTAGCTATTAACTAGGGCCTCCGCCGAATCAAGGCACATGTTAAGCGGTATAAGACTAGAAGCTCCGCCAACCAAAATATAAGTACTATAAGAACAAGCTATAGCGCCCTAGTAAGATCTACAACCCCTATAGCACTGACTGTACCGCCTGCCGTTAACCTAGCGGCTAGCCGTATAGCTAGCCCCACTGTAGGTCCGGCGAATACTTAACCTATATACAGCAACTCCTAAAGACAGGCCCTTAGCAATTAAGGAGCCTGCTTTTTATGCGGCTAGAAAAACTACTTTATAAAAGACTGCTTAATAGCGGCAAAGATAAACAAGGTCCTATTAATTCAGGAGGATGGTATAGAGTTGGAAAAAGAGGAACCCTAGAGTAAGACTCCTCTCTAGGGTTAAAAGGAATTAATATATTACATATTAATCTGGGTTAGCTAGTTAGTGGAAGAAGCTGCACTATCCCTTATACTTTATTTTGTAATAGATATTAAGTTTTAACCTCTGCTTTGGCTAACTCTGGAGCAAATGCCTTTGCCTTAATAGATATATAGTATGCTGTAAAGCTAGCTAACTTTTTAAATGCACCCCTTAAAGAACTGCCCAAACCAATTCCTATTCGCGGGTATAACGGACGGATAGGACCACCTATTACAACTATCTTGCGGATTTACCTCCATATAGACGGACGAAGGTAGTATAATATCCCCTTTCTTATTACAGACCTAGGAAGCCACGATATAATTTTAGGAAGAAAATAGCTAGCCTATCTAGGCTTATAGCTTGACGTACGGAGTAGACGGCTTATCTAGCCTAAAACCCTACCCCCAACACCTTCTTTTATAAAGGAAATCAGCATTACAATAGAAAATCTTGTGCGGCTACAGATAGACACCGTCTACTAGGCCGATGCTATATGTAGGGACTAGGCCTTTAAGAAAGATATACAGCTTAATTTGTAACGAGTCCGTATACTACGCCGCCCCCAGACTACCAATGTTATACTACCAGCACTAGAAACCTAGGAAGTTAGTAATAAGCTAGCTAGCCTAGGCCCTATATAGCTATAAAGAGCAGCAAGGAATATTAGATGCTGTACTAAATATATGGACCAGAAGGATAACTTACGGAAAATGGAATAGGAGCTAAGGAGGGTTATAACCCCTCTACTATAAAATACAGTCTATGGAACGTCTATAAAGAAACCTATAAACCTCCCACCGGTTAATATCTGCTGTATTGGCGCCATAGGGTTCTACCAGAACTTAAAATGGCCTAATACTGTTGCCTTTACAACTAGCTTATACAAAATTAACTAAATGATTAAAGACAAGGAAGCCCTAGCCTGTAACCAGCTTAGTAGGGAAAGTAAGCTTATAGATAAGGAGCTAGTAGAACAGAAACTACCCTACTAATACTAGGAATTCAAGGACGTATTCTCTAAGGTAGTATCTAACATACTCCCACCTCACCGACCGTACGACTATAAGATTGAGATTGAGCCAGATAAAGAAAATACCCTTAGCTATAGCCCCCTTCGCTAGTAATCTACCGACGAACTACAGGCTACTAAGTAGTACCTTATTAACAACCTTAATAAGGGCTTTATTAAGCCTAGCTAAGTCCCCTTTACCGCACCTATTCTCTTTGTAAAAAAGCCTAACGGCGGACTCTATTTCTATATTAACTACCATAAACTAAACTATATAACCCGTAAAGACCGATATCCGCTACCCTTACTTAAGGAAACGCTAGCCTGCATAAGTAAGGCTAAGATTTTTATAAAGCTTAATATCCGCTAGGCCTTTTACTAAATTAGAATAGACCTAGGATCTAAGGATCTTACCATATTTTAAACCCGCTACGGATTGTATAAATATAAAGTACTACCTTTTGGATTAACTAACGGACCAGCTACATACCAGTAGTATATAAATAACGTACTCTTTGACTACCTTAATAACTTCTACACAGCATACCTAGACGATATTATGATCTACTCCGAGAATAAACTAGAATATTAGGAATATGTTTATAAAGTCCTATAACAGCTCCGTAAGGCTAGTCTCCAGGCCGATATTAAGAAGTTGGAATTTAGTGTTAAGCGTATAAAGTACCTAGGGTTTATTATTAGTACGGACAGAATTGAGGCCGACCTAGAGAAGACAGCTGTAATTAACTAGTGGATACCCCCACGGACCATAAAGGGGGTATAATCATTTTTAGGTTTCTATAACTTCTACCGACGCTTTATTAAGAACTATAGTAGGATCGCCTGGCCCCTTAACTATCTTACTAGGAAAGACCAGCCCTTCCACTTTAACGCTATATGTAGGCAGGCCTTTAATAAGCTTAAAAAACGGCTAATATCGGCTCCCCTGCTTGCCCACTTTAACCTAGAACAGCCCTTAATGCTAGAAACTAATGCCTTAGATAGTATAATAGCTGGTATCTTTTTCTAAAAGTAACTGGACGGAGAATGGCACCCTGTTGCATACTATTTGAAGACTATAATAGATGCCAAGCTGAACTACCACATCTATAATAAAGAAATGCTGGCTATTATCTCTAGCTTTTAGCACTAGCGTGTACAGCTAGAAGGGACCCCTAAGCCTATTAAGGTGGTTTTAGATTATAAGGCCTTAGAATACTTTATAATAACAAAGGCCCTTATGGCCCAGTAGGCACGCTAGGCGGATATCCTGTCTTAGTTCCACTTCCTAATTATATATAGGCTAGGCGCAACCAACCGTACAAATGCCCTTATAAGGCGTAAATAAGACCTAGATAACCAGATTGCTATAAAGATTATATTATGGACCTAGATGCTGCTATAACCAGAGCACCTTAACCCCTAAATACAGACAGAACTAAATACGGACCCTATAAAGGCCGAGATGTGCCCTATTAATATTACGGAACTTAACCTTATTAATAAACTGCTGTAGGTAAACCGTACGGCCCCTTCTCTACAGGAGTACCGCGAAAAGGTAAAGGATGCTACTAGCCTATAGTCCCTTAAAAACAGACTGCTTAAGTACCGGGAATGGCTGGTAGTGGCAGAGGAACAAAATTTACAGACTTAGCTTATTACCAAAGCACATACTTAGGTCTCTACGGCCTATTCTAGAAAAAATAAGACCCACAGAATTATTGGTAACCGCTACTACTAGCCCAGAATAGTTATGGATATTAACCACTATATATAGAACTGCGACGACTGCCATAGGTCTATAATTCCACGAGATAAAACCCTAGGGCTATTAAAGCTACTCCTAATACCAGAACGCCCCTAGTAGTATATCTCTATAGACTTCCACAAGTTACCTACAGACCGCGACGGATATAATATGGTCATAATTCTAGTCGACTGCTTTGGCAAGCGCCCGTTCTTAATCCCCTGTTATAAGAATATTGATGCTAAAGAGGCGGCCTAATTATATATCTACTATGTCTACTAAATTTACGGACTACTAGATACTATTATATCCGACCGCGGACTATAGTTTATATTAGCCTTCTGGAACGAGTTTACCCAAATCCTAGGTATTAGGCTAAAGCTCTCCACAGCATACCACCCCTAGACAGACGGTTAGATGGAGATTGTAAATTAATACTTAGACTAGAGACTCCGGCCCTTTATTAATTACTTTTAGGATAACTAGAGCGAACTACTACCTATAATAGACTATGCCCAGGCAACCCTACCCTATAACTCTATAAGGTTTGCACCTATTTAGCTAGAAATAGGATACTTACCCTATACAAGCTTTAACTGGGAGAGACTAAAAGGACTACAGACCGTGCGCGAAAACTATCTTATAAGGAAGCACAGCAGTATACTAAACGCTTAGAAAAGGCATAGATGGTAGCCTATAAGAACCTAGAGAAGGCCTAAAAATCAATAAAACAGCAGGCAAATAAGCATAGGCGCGAGCCTGACTTTACCATAGGCAATAAGGTCTGGGTTACGATAAAGAACTAAAAAATAGAACGGCCTAGCCATAAGCTAGACTATAAGATGGTAGGACCGTATAAGATCCTTAATAAAGAAGGTAACTTATACAAGGTTAAACTCCCAGACTTAATTAAAGTCCACCCTATTTTCTTACTAGATAAGCTACGGAAAGCTATAAATAACCTACTACCTGGACAAAAGAATAAGCCTCTACTGCCAATTTAAGTTAATGGCGACGACGAATAGGAAGTTAATGAAATACTAGCCTATAAACTAGTATAAGGAACGCTAAAATACCATATATAATAGAAAGGTTACGATCTAGACCTAACCTGGTACCCCGCCTGGAACTTTATAGGTTGCCCCCAGAAGCTTAAAGAATTTTATAACTAATACCCTAACGAACCAGGACCCCCGAAGTATCTAGACAAGTGGATGGAGTGCTAGTATAGCGAGGATAATAAGCTACCTGTTAAGCATATAGATAAGAACACCCTATGGACATAATACGGACATATAAAGCCTGAGGGCAGGCTTTTTCGGAGGGGGGGGTAATGTTACGGCGCTGGTTAAAAACAGTACTGGCAAATTGCCGTCAGATTGCCGCAACTTGCCATTACATAATGGCAAGTTGCCATCACGTGACCAGAGGATTGTATATAGCTTCGAGCGGTGCTTCTATTCTTCCCCTTTCCTTTCTCTAGCTTTGGATCCTCGTTTATAGACAATCCAATCATATAGGCTTGCGCGACCTTCTTACTGTGCTCGTGCCTCAATTAACCGAGTCGCTAATATTACCTAGGTAAGCGGTTACCTAGTAAGAGTATACCTCTATCCCTTGCATCGATAACTACGTCCTTAGAGCTGTGGCCCGTGCGCACCAATTAATGAAGTGCATATACGGGCGGTAAGTTATTCTGCCGCATCACTTAAGCGTCAAAAGGAGGAAGTGCTAGACCCCGAAGCAGTGGCTTTTTGCGACCCAATTTTTGGAAATAGTATATTAAGTAGGCTGCACAAGATCTATATCCTTTAATATATAATTACGCACCATTTTAGTGGTGTGTTTAATTGATAAAGTTATCTATTTACGACTAGACGCGAGGAAGTTGATATTCTTAATTACGTGCACGGGCCATATCCCTAAGGACGATATCGATGCAAGGGATAATAAGGTAGATACAAAGGCAGTTAGTATTAGGGACCATTAGCTTGCCAAAGCAGGTAAGTAGTCCTCCTTAAAGCTTCTAGCCCTTCTAGTCTTGCTTAGCTAGCTAACGTAGCCCTACTAGCGACTTACTAGTTTAATTGGCCTAGAGTATTTAATTAACTAGCTTATATAGCTGCCATTCGCAATTTGCTATAACTAGGGGGTCCTTAGAGGTTACCTCTAGTATAGCAATCATAAGGGTAGGGTTAATCAAGTATATAGTACATGCGGCTACGTCCTTCTCTTTCTACGTCTTTAGGTCCTCTTACTTTCGTAATAGGGTATTAGCCACTATATTCACCATGCCTAGCCTATAGGTAATCCGCATATAAAAATCAGCTAGTAGGTCTGCCTAGTAGGCCTACTATAGGTTTAGCAGCCTCTTAGTTATAAAGTACTTAAGGGCTTAATAGTCCATAATTACTATAAAGGGTATACGCTAGAGGCCAATAAGGTAACCTTGCTATTCCTATAGGCCTCTTATTACTGCTAGCATCTCTTTATTATAGATCTCATACCATATCTCTTTAGGGGATATTATCTTTAAGAAGAAGGCTACTAGCTTCTAGGTCTTATCGTCTTATAGCTAGTTTAGCACCCTAGCTACTACTCCATTACTCGCATTAGTTTCTATACGGGTGTCTTAAAACAGTAAGTAATGCTTTATTACACTGCCTAATAGCATAAGGGCCTTAACTCGCTTAAAGGCTTTAAGCTCTTCCTCCCCTAGCGGGTGCCATGCTTCCTTCTTTATAAGCTTACTAAGCGGTTATATAACTTAGCCGTAATCCTTTATAAAGGCCTAGTAGAAGTTATAAAACCCTAGGAAGAATTACACTCCTTTTATAAAGGTAAGAGGCTCCTAATCTTTAATTATAGCTAGCTTATTAGTGTCTATAGCGATTCTATTAGTACTAATAATAAAGCCTAAGAACTTCATCTCGGTAACGCTAAACTCGCTCTTCTTAATATTTGCTTATAGGCCTACCTCTTGAAGCCTCTACAGGACCTTCTTGACGTAAATCTCGTGCTCTAGCGGGTTATCCAAATAGATTAGGATGTCGTCCATATAGGCTGTACAGAAATCGTCTAGGTAGTCAAAAAGGACGCTATTAATAAACCTCTGGAAGAATACAGGGCCATTACATAGTCTAAAGGGTAGGACGCAGTACTTGTATAATCCGTACCTTATACGGAAGGTAGTTAACTCCTTTACCTCTTCCTTTAGCTATATACGGTAGAAAGCCTACCAAATATCTAGCTTAGTAAAGATTTTAGCTCTTAATAGCCTTGTTAATGTCTCCTTAATTAATAGCAGCGGATAGCGGTCCTTTTTAGTAATTATATTAAGCTTCTAAAAGTTGATATAGAATTACTACCCCCCTCTAGGCTTCTTAGTAAATAGGACCAGAGCTATAAAGGGTACGTCGCTTAGTACTATAAACCCCTTCTATAAGTACTCCTATAGGTAAACCTTAATAAGCTCTAGCTGCTCTAGCGACATATTATATAGTAGGCTAGGGGCTAGATTACGGCTATCGCCTTTAAGAATAATATTGTGGTCCACTTTCTTATAATATAGTAGTAGCGTATTAGATATAGCCTTTAAGAAGCTATTAGTATATTCTTAGTAGGGCTACGGCAGCTTTTTATAGACAAGCCGGCGAAGTTCCTTCTTATTGTTAGGTAGGGCGTCTTGTCCCTTTCTATTCTCTATTAACTAGTCTATCTTGTAGAGACTGGTATATCTAATTACTATATCCTTGCGCTTCGCTCCTTATAAGAAGTTCCTTGCCTTAAGTAGCGCGATGTCTACTACCTTAAACTCCCTAGTAAATAAAGGCCTCCTCTTTTTTAGCTTTAATAGTAGAGCTAGCCTAGGGTAAAGCTAGTCTTCTATTTTCCTAATTGTGTCTTAGGTATTAATCTTCTAAGTATGCTTATAGTTATATAAGGCCCGCTTAGCTTGCTTTGGCTTAGCCTATCCCTCTAGCTTAATTTTAGTAGAGGACTTCTTCTCTTAGAGTTGGCTAATCGTGACTATATATTTAAGGATACGCTAGGGGGTAGGCCTAGGTTCTAGGTCTAGTAGTGCGTCCCTTTAATCTGCATCTTTTTGGTAATCCTTATTAATTGGCGGGGGTAGGAGCTCCTTTCTTAGTATAATTATGTCCTGCCTACTATAGTAGTTCCTCTTGGTTTGCCATACTAAGACCTAGTATTTATAATTAATAAGGGCCCCAGTCTTCTTAAACCACCTATGGCCAATAAGAAGATTATGGCGGCCAGTATTACAAAATAAGAACTATATAGGGACTCGTTGGCTATTTATAACTAGGTTAGCTTTAAAGAGCTATCTAATTATATCCGTCTACTAATTATTGTGACTAGACATAGCAACTCCTCATCCTTTAATCTTGTAGAGCTTTAGTTACAGTTGTTACTTAATAATTGGTAGTAGCTTATAGTATATAAAAGCCTCTCCACCCGTACTAAAGTTGAGTAGGCTTATTATATTAAGAGCTACGCCGCCTAGCGCGATCCTATATAGCGTTATAAGGGCTGCGCCTCCTAAGATTTCCTTTAGCTGTACGGGCGCTATATTAATTGCTCTAATCTACTCTAAGTAGGAAACTTCTCCTAGAGCTACTTATTTTCTAATTCTAATAAGTTAGTAACTATCTTATACTCTTTACTTTAGTTAATTGCTTTAGCTTCTGTCTTCTTTAGCGCTAGGTAGTTATTAGAGTAGTGTCCTTACTTACTATAGTTAAAACAGGTAACTAGCGCTTTTGCGGCTAGTGCTAGAGTTAAAGGCTGCTAGGAGGGGGGGGGACCTTTAGTCTCTTTAGCGCCCCTAATAGAAGCTCTCTTAATAGCCTAGGCTGCTCTATAATTACTTCGTTTCTTACCTGTCTGCTTTAGACCTTAGGCGTACTATTAGGCAGTCTTACAGTAGGCCTAGAAGCTATAGTCTTTATCTACCACCTTAACTTCTATTTGGATATGTAGGTTATTATAAAGCTTATTATAAAGCTCCTCTTTCTACTAATCTTGTAGTATCCTTAAGATATTTACCAGCTGTATAAAGTTAGATTAGAAATTGTTAAAGTCTCCTAGGTATAGCATCCTAAGGCCTTTAAGTTCCTACTAGGCCTTAATATGGCGATCTAGGTCCTTAAAAACGTTCTTTAGGAACTTAAGTACTTCTTTACTAGTAGGGTTGCGTCCTATATCGCGCTCTACTTCTAGGTAGGGTAAGAGGTAGTTATAAGCTTTGCCGCCTATACGTGTCTTAATATATGCTACCTTTACATCTTCTTCCTAATCTGGGTTGTCTTAATAGAACTAGTCTGCATTAGATTAAAGCTTATTTTGTATATAGCCGCTCTAGGTATAATAGGTAGGCTCTTTTCTATCTATTAGCGTAGGTGGGTCTAAAAACTTTACTATACGTCCTAAACCCGCAATACTACTTATCTAAGAGAGTGGTGTCCTTTCTTATATTATCCGTAACAGTATACTTCCTTGCTTGCTATCTTCCCGATTTAGGGCTTATATAGTAACCTTATAGCCTATTCTTAATATCTTCTAATTGGCTTCGCGGAGCTCGTTTGTCCTATTATCTAAGTGCTCCTTAAGCTCCGCCATCTTTACTTAAGCTTCCTCTTTTGCATCGAGAGCTTTATACGCGTGGTTGTTTGTAAGATGCCATAGCATAGCAATCTACTGTTCCATTGCCTTCCTTCGTATTCCCTAGAGCCGCAGCTCCTCTATAAGTTCGGTTGTAGGTATCTCGGATAGCTTTTGGGTGGTTACGGCCGTGTACTCTCTCTTGGTCTCCATCTTAAAGTATATAGGGTCTTCGTCGTCTTCCAATTGCGCCATAAGACGGTCCTATTTGCTCTTCATATCGTCCGAAAGCTCCATCTCGCCATAGTACGGTTAGAGCTCCGGTGGCTCGAGTGTCGCGTCTACAGGTTCCTCGCGCCCTGCTAGCGCTGGGTCGGTAGCTATCTCTAGTGCACTAGGCCTTAATGCGCTCTTTCTTGCCATAGTATCTCTCTCTGCTTCCTCAGGCAAGTCCTCTTACTACTGAGATTGTAATCGGGGTGATCCTTTTGATCTGATTGCCGCAGTCTCTTCTTTCAGCTGCTCAATCTACTGTCGCAATTGCCTGCCTCGAGCAGGGCTTAGAGGGTTGGTTGGTCTGTAGTCGTGGTGGTAGAACAGCTCTCTGTCTGGCTACGCGTTTGACCGTTTGACCTAGTATTGTGTCGCCTCTACAGGCCAGTTAAGGGTTAACCTTAGTCTAATGTCACGGCTAGTAAATCCACAAATCAACAGGGTAAGGCGTTGAGGGCTCTGGAGGCTATATTATGAATAGACTAAGGTGAGGGCTCAAAGAAAGGGGCGCGGTAGACGACTATGTACATGTTCGGTCGTCGGGGCAACGTTGGGGCAACGTTGTTGGAATTACAAGGTCATAAGGTCACAGCGGAGCAGTCTTGAGGGTCTAATTGATGATAGAGATGACGCAGACGATGAATATTGATTGATTCGTGA